>Ga0207646_10001174_pt1 | contig 33188 bp, 29 predicted proteins | sample KBSK5502metaG_FD_184343 | JGI IMG/M metagenome (GOLD analysis project Ga0207646, IMG submission 184343) | Corn, switchgrass and miscanthus rhizosphere microbial communities from Kellogg Biological Station, Michigan, USA - KBS K5-50-2 metaG... | ecosystem: Host-associated > Plants > Roots >... | reverse complement strand
GAACAGCTCCGCATGACTCGGGGCCGATGTGGGTCGCTGAACCACTTTCGTATGACTTTTTCATTCACTACAACCTCGCCGGTTTAACCGGCGCACAGGAGAATGAAACATGAAATCCCTTCGTTTCTTGCTGTCCGTTGCTCTGATGTCGATCTCCACCGTAGCTTTTGCCCAGTCCGACGCGCAAAAATCCTTCGACAAGCTGAAAACCCTGGCAGGCTCCTGGGAAGGCCACGTGACCGTCGTCCCGCCGCAACCCGAAATGGCGGACGGGACGCTCACGCAGGTCTCACTACGCGTGACCTCCCGGGGAAACGCACTGGTGCATGAGATGAAGGAAGCCGGAACGCCGGACGACCCGGCTCGTTACGACCATCCCGTCACCATGCTTTATCTAGATGGAGATCGCTTGCTCCTGACACATTATTGTGACGCAGGAAACCGGCCGCGCATGACGGGCAAGGTATCGGCGGACGGAAAGACGGTAGAATTCGATTTTCTCGACGTCGCCGGTGGCACCCAGTACGGCCACATGCACCATGCAGTCTTCACCGTGATCGACGCGAACCATCACACTGAGGACTGGACTTACATGACGCCCGGGGACAAGCCGGTTCGCGCGCACCTGGATTTGCAGCGCGCAAAATAACGGGAGAATATCTCCCGTAAAGGGCTATTTGGAAAACAGGATGGACCGTGAGTGGAATGACAGTCAGCCGATTTACCGCCAGCTTCGCGACCGTGTCGTGGCGATGATACTCGATGGCGTGCTCAAAGAAGGCGATGCACTGCCATCAGTGCGCAACGTCGCGGCAGAATACCGAGTCAATCCGCTCACGGTTCTGAAGGGCTATCAGCAACTGGTGGACGAGGGGCTTGTCGAGAGCAAGCGAGGCCTCGGCATGTTCATCAATGCCGGTGCGCGCAATCTGCTGCTGCAAGGCGAACGCCAGAAGTTCCTTGCCGAAGAATGGCCCAGGGTCCACGCAACGATTCGGCGGCTCGGCCTCACACCGGAAGAACTGCTCGACGGTTCGGCAAGACGCCGGTCGAAGTCGAAAGTGAAACAGGAGGAGCGCTGAAGCCATGGCATGCATAGAAGCACGCGGCCTCCGCAGGGCCTTCGGCACAACTGTCGCGGTGGACGGCGTTGATTTGCACGTCGAAGAGGGCCGCATCGTCGGACTCATCGGTCCCAATGGCGCAGGCAAGACCACTGCGCTCAACGCGATTCTCGGGCTCACGCAATATCAGGGAGAACTCAAGGTGCTCGGACGCGATCCCTGGACGGAGCGCGATCAACTCATGCGCGATGTCTGCTTCATTGCGGATGTCGCCGTACTGCCGCGGTGGATCAGGGTTTCGCAGGCGCTCGATTATGTCGCCGGAGTCCACCCTCGATTCGACCGGGCGAAGGCTGAAGGTTTTCTTCTGAAGACCACCATCCGGAACACCAACAAGGTCAGAGAATTGTCGAAAGGCATGGTGGCCCAACTGCACCTCGCTCTGGTAATGGCCATCGACGCGAAATTGCTGGTGCTGGACGAGCCGACGCTTGGCCTCGACATCCTGTATCGCAAGCAGTTCTACGATTCCCTGCTGAACGACTACTTCGATCGCACTCGAACGATCGTCGTGACCACACATCAGGTGGAAGAAATACAGGACGTCCTCACCGATGTGATGTTCATCAACCGTGGCCGAATCGTGCTCAACTGCAGCATGGAAGAATTCGAGTCGCGCTATGCGGAAGTGACCGTGAATCCCGCGCAAGTCGCTGCAGCGCGGGCGCTCAGGCCAATGCACGAGCGCCAGGTATTCGGGCGCAGCATTCTGCTATTCGATCGAGTGGATCGCGAACAACTCTCCAATCTGGGCGAAGTGCGCACGCCCAGCATCGCCGACTTGTTCGTTGCCGTCGTGGGCAATCAGTCGGGCCAGGCGCAAGGAGCGGCGAAATGAATACTCCATCGAATGCCATGCCCGAGTCCTTCGACGCGCAGAGAGTCGTGCCCGCGTCCCTGTCAGTGACTCGGCCAATGTACTGGTCGGTGCGACGTGAATTGTGGGAGAACCGTTCGATCTATATCGCGCCGCTGGTGGCTGCCGCTGTAATTCTGTTCGGCTTCTTGATCAGCATGATTCACCTGCCGAACAAGATGCGTGCCACGTTGGCGCTCGACCCTGCGAACCAGCACGAAGCGCTCGCCGTGCCGTACGATGCTGCGGCGGGTCTGCTCATGGGGACCGCTTTACTTGTCGGCGTGTTCTACTGTCTCGACGCCTTGCACGGCGAGCGCCGCGATCGCAGCATCCTGTTCTGGAAGTCGCTGCCGGTTTCCGATCTCACCACCGTGCTCTCGAAGGCCAGCATTCCGCTCATGGTTCTCCCGCTGTTCACCTTCGCGATCACCGTTGTCACACAATGGATCATGCTGCTGCTGAGTACCGTAGTCCTGCTGATGAGCGGTGTGAGTGCCGCGCCGCTATGGACGCATTTGTCCTTGTTCCAGATGTCGCTGCTACTGTTCTACCACCTTCTGACCGTGCATGTGCTCTGGCATGCACCAATCTACGCCTGGCTGCTGCTGGTTTCAGCGTGGGCGCGGCGGGCGGCGTTTCTATGGGCCGCCTTACCGCTGGTCGCAATCTACATCGTTGAGAAAATTGCGTTTAATACTTCGTATTTCATCGCCATGCTGGAGCACCGCTTGAGCGGCGGCGGCGCGGAGGCTATCACAGCGCCGAATAGCTTCCCAATGGATCCGATGACACACCTCACTCCCGGAAACTTCCTGGGCAGCCCGGGTTTGTGGATTGGCCTGGCAGTCGCCGCGGCATTCCTCGCGGCGGCGGTGCGGCTGCGCCGCAATCAAGGACCGATCTGAGTCGCGCGTAGCCTTGATGACCTGACAGGCAATTTCGAAGACAACCGAAAAGCGGAAGAAAACCGCGCGCGGAATCTAGCGGCGCTTCATTTTGCGGGCGACTCGCTTAACCGAGCGCTTGGCAGAGGCAGCGGTCCTCTTCGCAGACTTGGCGGCCTTCGAGGTTTTGCGCTTTGTCTTATTAATCACTCGACGCGCACTGGAGCGAGCTTTTGTCGCGGCCCGGACAATCTTCCGTTTTTCGTCGCTAAGAGTGGAAGCGGTGCGTTTTGCCGCGGCGACAACTTTGCCTGCAGCGGAGCCGAGAGTTTCGCCGACGGTGACGAGTACTTCTTCTTCAGCAGATGCGGTCATGAGATTCTCCATTCGCACAAATCTAGAAGGCGACAAAGCATACGCCTGCAGGGCGGCGAAAGACATAGGGAAAAACCCCTATCAACGGTGGCGCTGATAGGGACTTTTTTTGATTTGGTTAGTGCACGCGGATGGACGAGATGCGGTTATTCCAGGTGTGGCCGGGCTTTTGTCTTACTCCCCAATCGCGGAGGTCAACGACATCCTCACCAGTGGTGCCACGTGCACCCCTGAAATCGCGATCGTCATAGACGGAAACACGGGCGTTGCCAAATACGCGGATGGAGGAGATTTTGTCGCCATAGCCTCCCAGAGATTCGCGGCCCTCACCGCGGCGAAGGCAGAAAAAAGACCCGCTGAACCGGCTCTCCGTATAGAAGCAAGCACCGCCCCGTTCCCATCGTCCGCCATGCCAGTTACCGCGCGGTGGCCAGGAAGCATTGGGTTCGGAATCCCACCAACCGCCTTCCGGGCCACCCGGACCTTGGCCAGGTCCGCCGTTCCAACGGCCGCCGATCGTGAAGATGGCGCGGCAACCACGCTCAACCCACAAGCCCTGGCGATCGACTCCCCACGTCTGGCCCTCAATGCACGGAGACCCGCTGATCTGGCGCTCGAATCTGACCTGATCGGGATTGTAGCTGCCGCAGTATTTGCGATTGTCGTTGTTGGCCTCGCACTTTATGGACTGTTGAGCGGCGGCAAATGCGGGAATAACAAGAAGAGCAAAAGCTACTCCGAGGAAGCGGAGAAAGGTCGAGAGTCTCATGAGCTAGCTCCTGTGAGATGTTGTGCGGACGACGCCGCGTGGATGCTGGGGTAAAACTGAAACGGGCACCGTATGCTGAAAAAGCCTAACACAAGGTGAGCGGGTTAGGTTCAACAAGAGAAAAGACACGCGACATTGTGACGAATCCGCAAACTGCCAGTGTGAGTCAAGAACAAATCATCGCGGAGGCTGGCGTCGAAGCGCGCGAATTGCGTAGGCCAGATTCGTTCTATTCAGGGCAGGCAGCGCCGCCGTCAATCCACACCTTCATTTGCGCGGAGGTGTCCGCCCGGTTGAGAGGAGGGAGAGTGCGGCCGTCACCGGGATCCCAGCCCCAGCCGACCAGATCGTCGGAGGAAACATGTTCGAAGAGCTGCTGCAGCGACCGGCCGCCATTTTGTTTCGGATCCTTAAGCTGGCGGCAGAGTTGCGCGGGCGTGCGTCCGACGAAAACCATTTTGTTTTCCGCAGTCGGAAGCGCCCATTTGGGGTTGCCGGGCGGCATGTGTTCGCCCGCGAGATTCCCGGATTGGTGGCAGGTGTCGCAACGCATTCCGTAGACGCCGTGACCATCCTTGCCGCGCTTTACGTTCTGAAGGTGGGGATGGCTGTCGTCACCCTGAAGAGGAGCGTCTCCGGAAGGATGGCAGTTCTGACAGCGGGGTGAGACGAAGACTTTGTACACCTGGAGAAAAGCCTCGCGTGAAGCCGCGGCGTCGGGCTTAGGGGACCCAGTCGAACTGCGCGGTGCTGCCTTGACCGTTGCGAGGGCTAAGACAGCCAATGCGAACACTGCGGCAATCGTTGCCGCATTGCGAACACGGAAATCAGAGTTGCTTCGAGTCATGATTTCGCCTTGCCTTCAGCGACTAGATCGGCGGTCCGAATCGGCAAGCTGCGGATGCGTTTGCCTGTGGCAGCGAAGATGGCGTTGGTAAGGGCGGGCGCAACGGGCGGAACACTGGGTTCGCCGACGCCGGTGGGATTGGCTTCGCTCGGAACGATGTGTATTTCAATCACAGGCGATTCGAATATGCGAAGCATTTGATAATCGTGAAAATTCGTTTGCTGCACGCGACCGTTTTCCAGAGTAATTTCAGTTTTCAGAGCAGCGGTAAGACCAAAGATGATGCCGCCTTCCATTTGAGCTTTGACGATGTCGGGATTGACAGTGCGCCCACAATCAACGGCGCAAACCACGCGATGAACTTTGACGTCACCATTTTCCCCGACCGAAGCCTCGACAACTTGCGCGACATAGCTGTCGAACGAGAAATGTGTGGCGATGCCGCGACCGACTCCTTTGGGAAGCGGTTTGCCCCAACCGGCTTTTTCCGCGACAAGATTCAGGGTGGCAAGCATGCGAGGCTCGTTCGCGAGTAATTTGCGGCGGAGTTGGTAGGGATCTTTCTTTCCAGCATGAGCGACTTCATCGAGAAAACCTTCGGTCGAGAAGCCGGTGTGGGAATGGCCGACGGAGCGCCACCATTGAACGGGAACGCCGATCTTCGGTGAGTGAAGATCCACTTGAAGATTCGGAATGCCGTAGAGAATGTCGGCAGCGCCTTCGACGGAAGTGCCATCAATGCCGTTCTTGATGAACATTTCGAACGGAGTGCCCGCCATGATGGACTGGCCGACGATGGTGTGCGTCCAGGCAATAGGATTGCCGTCGGCGTCAAGTCCAGCGGCAAAACGGTCGTGCCATTTCGGACGATACCAGCCGCCGGCAAGGTCGTCTTCGCGTGTCCAGACCACTTTCACGGGAGCTTTGGCAATTTTCGCGACGTGGACCGCTTCGACAACGAAGTCTGAGGCAGGATTCGCGCGACGGCCGAAGCCGCCGCCGAGAAGCGTGGTGTTGATTTTGACTTTTTCCGGAGCGAGGCCGGCGACTTTTGCGGCGTTGGCGCGATCGACGGTTTCGAATTGCGTGCCGGTCCAGAGTTCGCAACTGTCGGCGCGCAGATCGACAACACAGTTGAGCGGTTCCATCATGGCGTGGGCGAGATAAGGAACGTCGTATTCAGCGGTGATGGTTTTCACGGCTCCTGCAAGAGCTTGCGCGGGATCGCCAACTTTCTTGGCGATGTTTCCAGGAGTTGCGGAAAGCTTGGAAAAATCTTCTGTCATTTTCGCGGTGGAGAGCGCAGCGTTTTCTCCGTGATTCCATTTGATTTTCAATTTGTCGCGGCCAAGCTTTGCGGCCCAGAAGCGATCGGCAATGACGGCAACGCCCGATGGAATCTGTTCGATAGCGCGAACACCGGGAACTTTGAGCGCATCGGCCGAATCGATACTGGAGACCTCGCCACCAAATGTTGGCGGGCGCGAGACAACGGCGTAGAGCATGCCGGGGACTCTTACGTCGAGACCAAATTGAGCGCTGCCGTTCGTTTTGGACGGTGTGTCGAGGCGGCGCGTTGGTCTTCCGATGAGTGTGAACTGCTTCGGGTCTTTGAGTGGAATATTTTGTGGCGGCTTGAGTTGCGATGCGGCGTCGACGAGAGAACCGTAGGTGGCTTTTTTCCCGGACGCGGTGTGGATAACGACGCCCTTTGCGACATGGCAGCTTGCAGCGGGGACATTCCATTTCTGCGCCGCCGCATCGACGAGCATGAGCCGCGCCATCGCGCCCATTTTCCGGAAGCGTTCCCATTCAGAAGGAGTAGTAGTGCTTCCGCCGGTCATCTGAACGCCAAAAACAGTGTGATTGTAGGCGGCGTCGACAGGAGCCGCTTCGACTTTGATTTTTGACCAGTCGGCTTCTAGCTCTTCATTGAGAAGCATCGGCAGGCTGGTGTAGATGCCTTGTCCCATTTCGGAGTGATTGGCGATGACGGTCACGGTTTCGTCGGGAGCGATGCGAACGAACGCGTTGGGAGCGAAGACTCCAGCACCTGCAGGGGCGAGTTCACGCGGGCCTGCGCCCAATTCCGGAACGTATGCCGCGATGCACAAGCCACCGCCGATCGTAGCTGTGGTTTTCAGAAATTCGCGGCGCCCAAGAGACTTGGGCAGTGTTGCTAACGAGGAGCTCACGGGCGCGGAACTCATTGGGCCGCCTTCGCTTTCGCTGGCGCTGCCGCGAGTTCAGCGGCACGATGAATCGCACGCCGGATGCGCGGATATGTTCCGCAACGACAGATGTTGCCAGACATGGCCTCGTCGATATCTTTGTCGGTAGGCTTGGGATTTTCTTTGAGCAGGAGGACTGCGCTCATAATTTGTCCGGACTGGCAGTAGCCGCACTGTGGGACGTCAATTTCGATCCATGCACGCTGCACGGGATGCGAGTTGTCCGAAGAAAGCCCTTCGATGGTGGTAACGTGCTTGCCTTCGACACGGGAGAGCGGCGCGACGCAAGAGCGTATCGCGCGACCCTCGAGATGGACCGTACACGCTCCGCAGAGAGCCATTCCGCAGCCAAACTTGGTTCCGGTCAAACCGAGAGAATCACGAATGACCCACAAAAGTGGCGTCGACGGATCATCGCCGGCGGAAACGGGCTTGCCATTGAGGATGAAGGAAGTCATAGGAGGCCTCCGGGATGTGAAGTGTCAATGACTGAGCGGGCTTAGCGGGGCATGGTCCGAAAGTCTCCGCATGAGATTTCTATTGGAGGGCGACGGCCGAGGGAAGGATACATCGAAAATTGCCGACCGACCAAAGAATCTGGGTACGGGAAATGCTTTACTTCTTAAACAGGTTTTCGAATGCCTGGCGAGCGTCGAGCGGGCGGCCGGGTGTTGGCTCCGGGACGGCGATCTGCGCGGGCTGCTGATAGGAGGTCGGAGCGGTGTCCTTTTCGACGGTCGTGCGGAACTCATAGAACTTGCAGTTGTTCTTCCCGTCTTTGGGAGTGATGCGCTCTGGAATCGGCTGCGTGCATTCAAACTGCGCGCCGGAATCGAAGAAGCGGCACTGCTTGCAGCAGTGGAGTTCGGCGTTGCACTTGGGGCAGGTACTGCTGGCGTCAAAGCCAGCTACGAGCACCGCGCCACAATTAGCACAACGCGCACGAGTCACGGTACCGACCATGCGGGGAGTGCGAGGACCGAGATGATCGTTTTGTCCGCGGGGACCTCCTTGCGGTGGCTTACGTTCTGGGCGGGACTTCTTTTCTTTTTCGGCATCGCGATACCCGCGATGACTGTACTTGCGATCCACAAATCCCTCCGTACACTGGCCGAGCGGCAGAACGAGCGAACAGAAAGCTCGCGTTACTTCGGACCTACACCTATAGACATGGATGAGGGCGGCTCTACTCTACGTATTGCACCCTGGTTTGTATCCAATCGGATTGCTACACTTGGCGCCGCAAGCGGTACTTCCCTAAAATTTCCGGTTCAGAAGGAACTGCCGGCATCCAAGAGCAGAAGATGGGACAACCTTGTTTGTAACTCTCTGGGAATTCGAAGTCAAGTCAGGAAGCGAAGAATTGTTTGAGGCGGCATATGGGCCGGAGGGCCTATGGGTCAGGCTGTTCAGTCGGGATAAACGGTATCTTGGCACGCGGTTGTTGCGGGACGTGGGTGTGGCGCTGGTTTATGTGACGATGGACTCGTGGGAGTCGCGGGCGGCCTATGAGGAGTTTCGGGAGAAGTATGCTGTAGGATATGCCGAGTTGGATCAGGAGTGTAGCGGCCTTACCGTAGCTGAGAAACATCTTGGAAACTACGAATTCTGAGTCGCGTCGACTGTAACTCAACGTCGAATAAACACTGACCGGTGAAGCTATCACCAATCAATCGCATTCGGGTGAAAGTCTAGCGACGGCTTCAAATGAAGGATGGTTACGGCGTATCCCAATCGAGACCATAGATCTCCTGGATGCTGGCGTCGCGGACGAGGAGCGGAGATTCGTCTGGCGCGAGGCCGGTCCAGTTACCGAAGGCTCCTCCCGCCGCCTGAAATCCTTTCATACTGAAGATGCGCTCCAGTTTGCCGTCAGTGATTCGCACGCGGAAATAGCTTTCCTGGTTGTCGAGGATACCGTCAAAGTAGAGATACCGTGCGTCTTTCGACCAGACAGGATAAGCCACGAAAATTTTGGCGAGCTCGGCCCATTTTTGCGAGGTGAGATCAAAGAGCATCAGCTTTAGAGAATCGAGCGTAATGGCCGCGATGAAGCGTCCATCTGGAGACCAGCGCGGAGAATACAGGCCATCCGACCCTGGCAACTTCGAGGCGTTTCGCGTCTTGAGATCGAGGACGTAAACTGCCGAGCCCTGGTTGTTCAACGAATTTTCCCCAAAAGCCAATGATTTGCCGTCGGGTGACCAGGTTGGGTCCGCCAGATTGGTTCCAGTGCGATAGATCAGTTCAGGAGTGCCCCCTTCGGCTGGAACAAAATAGATCTGCCAGGGCTCGCCGGGAGGATGACCAAAGAAGGCGATGTGCCTGCCATCTGGAGACCAGCGTGGCAGGTAGGCCAACATCGGAGGGAAAACGAGTTGCAGCTTTTGCGTTCCGTCGACTTTGCTTCGCCACATGGTGCCATCGGACGCGTCGTTATAAGCAACCCACTCTCCATTGCGAGAGAAGTCAAGACCCATTGCAGAGATTCCCGAAAGGTACGGCGCATAGTGTCCGGATTTGGAATCGTAGCGGAGCAATTCTCCGCGGGGCCGCCAACCCTGGACAAATAGTTTCTTGCCATCGCGACTTGGGACTGGATTGCCAACATTCATCGGTCCGGTCGTCAGCTGCACCGGGTCATGCGCGGTTCGGCGGAAAAGGCCCCCATGTTCATTCAAGGCCCAAAGATTGGCGGTATCGTCGCGTTGTGCCTGGAATACGAAATATTTTCCGTCCGTGGTCCAATTACCGCAGCATTCGTTGGGTGTGGCATTCCAGCCCGGAAGCAAGGCATGAAGATTGCTGCCATCCACTGAAGCTTGCCAGATGGATCGGTTGTTCGTGCGAGGATCGTTTACTGTGAAACGTAGTATCGATCCGTCGCGCGACCAGCGGAGATCGCTGGCGGTTCCGGCAGTGGTTAAAAGCCGTTGCGCATCGCCGCCGTCGCTCTTCGCCAGGAATATTTCGTTCCCCTTGCCAAAGACGAGCTTCGTCCCATCGGGCGACCACGCGGCAGAGTGGCCATCCAAGTTGCCCAATCGTCGAGGCGAGCCGCCAACCACAGGGACGCTCCACAGAGGGCCGTCAAGGGATGTGCCCCGGGCTGTGTTCATCAAAAGCAGAGCACCATCGGGCGAAATATCGAAAGTGTTGGCGAACCCGGTATCTTCCAAAGAGTTCGGAACAGGAAATGTCTCACCGCCATTGACGGAAGTTTGGGAAAGTACCGATTGGTTTTCGATGAAGTAGATCCGCGAACCATCCGTGACGATATCTGATTTTGGCCGATTCGTGTTGGTGAGCCGCACAGTCCGTAACACTCGAGGCGGCAGCGGAGGACGCGTTAGGAAATATCCCAGGATCGCCGAGATGATGACAAGGCCGCCGCAGGCTGCCGCTGCCCAAGTGCGCCATCGGCGTCGTGACTCCGCCGAGCCCGAGCGACGCGAATCGGCATCGCGCGTCAACTGCTTCAGGTCATCACGAAGTTTGGCGGCTCTCTGGTAGCGGAGAGCGGGATCTTTTTGGAGCGCGCGCTCTATGATGCGATCCAGGTCCGCCGGCATTTCAGGATTCAGTCGTCCAGGCGGCCGCGGGGCACGATTTAGGATTGCGTCGAAGATTAGACCCGTGCTATCGGCATGAAAAGGCGACGCGCCAGTGGCCATTTCGTACAACACCACTCCGAACGAGAAAAGATCGGTGCGTGGATCTAGCTCCTCCGCCCTTATCTGCTCAGGTGACATGTATGCGATGGTACCGAGGGTGGAACCGGCACCGGTGAGACGCTCCGCCGTAGTGTCGCCGCTCCACTGGTCCGTACTCGTCGTAATTTCGATTGACCCGGTTCCCGGTTCCGAGCGCTTGGCTAACCCGAAGTCCAGAATCTTGGCGTGTCCCCGTTCGGTGACGAAAATGTTCGCCGGCTTGATGTCGCGATGGATAATGCCCTGAGCGTGGGCAGCATCCAGAGCGTCAGCAATCTCGACCGCCAGATTGAGTAATTCTTCTGTAGGAAGGCGTTGCCCAGAGATGTGATGCTTCAGCGTCATGCCGCTCAGAAATTCCATGGCGATGAACGCTTCACCGTCCTGTTCACCAATGTCGAAAATTGTACAAATGTTGGGGTGATTCAGGGCCGAGGCAGCTTGCGCTTCGCGCTGAAAACGGGCCAGAGCCTGAGAGTCTCGGGAAACTTCCGGTGGCAGGAACTTCAGCGCAACGAAACGGTGGAGGCGGGCATCCTCTGCTTTGTAGACCACGCCCATGCCGCCACCGCCAAGTTTTTCAAGCACGGTGTAGTGGGAGACGGTGCGACCGATGATGGAAGAAGTATCTGCCACTTTGCTGGGCAGTCTAACTCACCCGCTCACCTCAGGCAAACGTGTGACATCGCACCAGCTTAGCCAGTCTAACCTCCGCATCGCGGGATGAGCGACGCTACGTTGTCAGGCAGTCCTCGCAAAGATGAATTTACATCAGACAAAAAGACGCGAGAGGCCGGTGACGGGGAGGTCGGGCTGCAGGAATTTTTGCGGGGCGTTGGCGGAGCGGAGGACGGATTCGGCAGCGAGGTAGCCGCTGCGGACGGCGCCTTCCATGGTGCCGGGCCAGCCGGTGGCGGTCCAATCACCTGCGAGAAAGAGACCGGGAGTTTTTGTTTCTTGTGAGGGGCGCCATTGATCGACGCCTGGTTCAGGTGAAAACGTTGCGGCGGCTTCCTTGATAACGGTGGCTTTGAGGAGTTGGGCTTCGCGAGCGGCGGGCATCGCCTGGCGGACTTCCTTCAAACACAGTTCAATTATTTCTTCGCGGGATTTTCTTACCAGGGCGTACGACGCGCTGATGACCAGCTGGAGATACTGACCCTTATCTGGAGCGGCGGGATGTTCTTTTCCATAGAGAGCGGTCTTGTTGAAGATCCACTGCGTTTGCGTGTCGAGCAACGTAATGAACGGTTCGTGGGTAACCTCGCGGTCGAACCAGAAATGCACGCCGGTGATCGGAGACACTTTAAATTTCTCGAGATGTGCCAGCGATGGATTGGCGAAACGGATTTCTTTCGACAAGAGTTCGGCAGTGCGGTCGTGAGGAAGCGCCAGAATGAACGAATCGCCAGACTCTTCCCTTTCTCCATCGAAGAGAGCTGCTTTGAGCGCGCCATTTTCGAAACGCAGGCTGCGCACAGGCGAGCGCAGGATGACTTCCCCGCCCTTTTTTTCGATTGCGATGCGGCAGCCTTCATAAAGCTCTGCTAGCGGCACCGACGGAACGCCCATTCTATATCCGGTGCGATTCGCTAAAAACGCTTTCCAGAAAACGTCGATGCCGAAGCGGGCGTCGGTGTGGTCGAGTTCTTCGTTGAGGGCGCTGACGAGAACGACTCGCCAGAATCGCTCGATGGCGGTGGACGTTTGCTTGTGGCGCTGCAGCCAGGCCAGCATTGAAATGGGATCGGCGGCGTATGCGTCCTTTGGACGGCCGCCGGCAAAGAGAATTGATGCGAGGGCACGAGCGATGGATAGCTTGTCCGGATACGGGAGCGGCGCAAAAAAAAGAAACGAGCCGGTCATGTGCACGGGAGCGGGCAAAAAATCCGCTTTCATGATGCCGGTCATGCCCTGCGGATCGAGGAAGACCAGGCGATCGAAGAATTTGATTTTGCCGGCAGATCCGACGCGGCGGTAGAAGTCTTCGAGATTGGTGCAGCAGCCGAGCGTGACGTGCTGGCAATTGTCCACGTGCTCGCCGTTCGGCAAGACATAGGAAGTTGCGCGGCCGCCGAGGTAGGGCCGTTGTTCGAACAGACGCACGCGGCAGCCTGCGTCAGCCAGCGCGACGCCGGCTGCCAGACCCGCCAGCCCGCCGCCAATCACGATCACGTTTTTCGAGGACATTATCCCGAGTATGGCGCCCGAAGCGTGCGCGGGCAATGAAGATCATTCTTTCTGCTTTGCTGAGGCGAACGCGTTCGCCGAAAACCGCGAAATCAAGCGATTCGATGCGCGCGAGCAGCGCATTGTAAGTATGCACCAGAAGCCACAGAGTGCCACGGCTGTCGACATCAATCAGATCGAGGAGTTCGGCGCCTTCTTCGTACATTTGCCAGGCGCGGTCGGCTTCGAAGCGGAGAAGCTCGCGGACGCCGAGGGTGGCTTCGCTCTTTGCGAAGTCTTGTGGCGTAACTCCATAGCGTGCAAGATCCTCATCGGGAATGTAGATGCGGTCGAGCGCCGCATCTTCATGTACATCGCGAATGATGTTGGTGAGCTGGAACGCGAGGCCAAGCTTTTCTGCAAGATCGAGCGCGCGCGGATCGCTGAAACCAAACACGTGCGTGCAGGTTAGGCCAACGGTGCCGGCGACGCGGTAACAGTATTCGCGCAGACGATCGAAGGTGGGATAGGTCTTGACCGTCAAATCCATTTCGGCGCCGGAGATGAGGTCGTGCAAATAGCGCGCGGGCATATTGAAGCGGCGCATGGTGTCGACAAGCGCGGGGAGAACTTCTTCGGCGCCGTCAACGGGTAACTGCCGCGATAAAGCAGAGCTGCCATCTACAGCTGGTCCGCTGCCGGTAACCGCTTCATCGAGAGCGGCGCGCCATTTTGCGAGTCCGCGTTGCTTTCTGGCGACGTCCGTGCCTTCGTCGGCGACGTCGTCGACGAGCCGCATAAAGGAGTAGAGCGCGGCGAGCCCGTCTCGTTTGGGTTTTGGAAGGAGATAGAAGGCGTAATAAAAATTGCTGCGAGCGGCACGTGCGATGTCGTGGCAATTTTGGTACGACTGAGCGATGGATGCTGCGTCGGCGTCTCTTGGCGCGGGCAGGGCGTATCCTGCCCCTACAGAAGGCCTATCGTCTTTTGCTGAAAACAATTGGCTAAGCAAGACGCGACCGAGCAGCCTGGCTTGTTTCGCTTTGCTGACGCTGGGGCGATGCTCTAGCGTGTTGTAGCCGCTCTTTTCAATGGCTTCAAGGACGGCAAGACCGCCGCGGCTGAACATCTCGAGATCGACGCGGAGTTTGCCTTCGACGCGTTGCGCTAGAGGAAAGCCTTCATCAAAGAGCACGCCCGTACGCGCGATTAAATCTTTCATTAGCGCAGTGTAGTTGTCGGAAAAACGGCGCGAGACGATGTCATCTTCACCGACGCCGTGCTGCGCGGCAATATCGAGCGGAATGTAGATGCGTCCCTTTTCAAGGTCACGCGAAACGTCCTGCCAAAAATTGGCGAGTTGCAGAGCGGTGCACGTCGCATCGGAAAGTTTTTGACGGGGTTCGTCGTGATACCCGCAAAGATAGAGCACCAGCCGGCCGACAGGATTCGCGGAGTAGACGCAGTAGTCGAGAACGGCATCCCAGGTGGGATAGCGCTTGACGATTTGGTCTTGGCGAAAGGCTTTTAGCAAGTCGGCGAAAGGCTGTCTGGGAATATCTTTTGCAACGATGGTCTCGCGAAGCGCGACAAAAACTGGATGGGACGGGCGGCCTTCATAGCAGGCATCAAGTTCCTGCTCCCACCAATTGAGCAGTCCCAGAGCGCGTTGTGTGTCCGGGACTTCATCGCCGAGGTCATCCGCCCAACGACAGTAGGCATAAAGATTGTAAAAGTGCTGATGGAGTTCTTTTGGCAGCAGCCAACTTGCGACGTTGAAGTTTTCGTAATGATGCGTGGCGAGCCAGCTCGTGTACTGCTGAGCGGTTTCGATCGAGCAACCAGGTGGCGGAACGCTCTGCGCGATTTCCAGTTCGCCGGGACGCAACATCAGAAGAAATTCCTCGCCTCGCTCGGAGTGACGGCTACACATGCAACATTAAAAGTATACGTTGAACGGACGAAGTCCGACCCAGCTCACGGGCGGACGGCCAGCTTGATTTCGCCGCTGCGCGATTTCATGCGCTCGAATGCCTGCGGCAAGTCGGCGAGGCGAATCTCCTCAGTCACAAAATCTTGCGCGGAGATGTCACCGCGGCGCACCGCTTCGAGGGCTTCGCGAATGAATCGCGGCGTGTGATGAAACGTCGAGATTATCTTAATTTCGGAGTAATGGATGGTTGCGGGCTCGATTTCGACTTTGGTGCCTGATGGCAGGCCACTGAAGAAATTGACGACACCGCCGCGGCGCACCAGGCTCAGTGCGGTTTGCCACGCCGCAGGATTGCCCGCGGCCTCGACGACCGCATCCGGGCCGCGCTGATCTTCAGTAAGCCCTCGCACCGCGGCGATTACATCCGGCGTTTCGCTGACGTTAATCGTTGCGTAAGCGCCGAGCCGGCGCGCGACATCGAGAGGTGCATCTCTTCGAGCCAACGCCATGACACGAATTCCACGACGCGTCAGCATGCGCACAAATTTCAATCCTATTGGCCCGCAGCCGATGACCACGGCAGTGTCGCCGGTGCGCAATTCCATTTCGTGAATGCCACGCATCACGCACGCAAGAGGCTCCACAAGGGCGGCGCTCTGGTCGTCCACGGAATGCGGCACTTCGAGCATATTTTCCGTGACGATCCGGCCCGGGATGCGCATGTACTCGGCGTACGCACCGTTGTTGAACAAAAGATCTTCGCAAAGATTTTCCTGGCCGCGACGGCAGTGATAGCAGCGGAAACAGGGCGCGGAGTTGGCCGCGACCACGCGAACTCCGAGGCGCCAGCGGGCGTCGACACGCTTGCCGACAGCGACGACTTCGCCGACAACTTCATGGCCAAAAATGGCTGGCGGGCGAATCATTTTTGCGTGGTAGCCGCGCCTCCACACTTTCAGATCGGTGCCATCGGTCAGAGCCAGACGAACACGAAGCAGCACTTCGTCGGCTGCGAGCGAAGGCACATCGATTTCTTCAATGCGCAAATCTTCGCTGCCGTAGAGAACAGCCGCGGTCATTTTGGGAGGCACAACGCGGCGCGCCAACGCTACGACTTCATCGATCGCAGCTGCTATCGTCTTTTTGGCAGAGGTATTCATTCGTGCGTAATCAAGACTTTCAGCGACTCGGACGTCGGGTTAGCGGCCAATTCCAGCCCTTCCTGGATTCTAGCCAATGGAAACCGGTGTGTAACGATTTCCATCACAGGCAGTTTCTTCTGCAGCACCAGTGCGGCCGCTTCTTCTTGGATGTCCACAGCGGCACTGTAGCTGCCAAGAATTTCCTTTTCGTCTATCCCCACAGCCGAGGCAGGAAAGCCAATCCGAGTTACGGGATCATTGGCGGCAAAAAGCAGGACCCGTCCACCCGGACGCGCCGCAGCCAGAGCTTCTTCCACTACTGCTGGATGCGCTACCGCTACCAGAACCGCATCCGCGCCCCGTCCCTCAGTTCGGGTCTTGACCTCTTCCACAAGCTTACCATTTGTGGGATCAAAAGACTCGATTGCGCCAAGCGCCAGGCTTTTTGCGCGGCGCTCGGGCATTGGGTCGCTCGAATAGATGCGCGCGCCCGCTAATTTGGTAACCATCAAAAGCTGCAGTCCGATCGGACCACAGCCGGCGAGAAGAACCGTTTCGCCTTCGGTCACGCGGGCCTTTTGCACGGCTTTCAGGATCGTGTTTATCGGCTCGAGGAAGGTAGCTTCTTCGAAAGAGACATTGTCGGGCAGCGCGATGATGCCGCTCTCGACGACCCAGGGCATGGCTTTGACGTACTCGGCGAAGCCGCCTCCATTAGGAGTAAAGCCTGCGGTCAGGCCCGTGGTCTTGTACTGTTTGCATTGCGAGAAAAGGCGGCGCTCGCAGTAAAAACATTTTTCGCAGGGTATGTGATGAAAGCTCATCACGCGATCGCCGGGACGGAACTCTGTGACGCCGGGACCCGTAGCGACAACAGTGCCGGCCAGTTCGTGACCAAGGATTTGCGGCGGCTCGACGTAACGTTGGAAGATTTTCTTAATATCGGTGCCGCAGATGCCGCAGGCAGCCACTTTGATCAGGACTTCGTTGGCACCCACTGCGGGGACGGGGACTTCTTCGACGCGAACAACACCTTTGTCGCGGTAGACGCCCGCGCGCATTGTTCTGGGAACGGGGCCGCGGGTGCGAGGCGATTCAGTGAGTGATGGAGTCGCGGTCATCGCGCGGCAACCTCTTGAAGTTCAGGCGGTGGCCAGCCATGACTGGAAAAAGAAAGCTTTTTGATAAACGCCTCTAGAAAATGAGCCAGAGCTTCAGCAGCGGTCTTGCTGTCGCGACCGAGCCTGATCAAGGCGGGCAATTGCAAAGGGTGTCGAGCGACATAACGCACAACTCCTGCGATTTTGACTCTTCCCATTTCATCAACCGCAGTGTCAACGATTGCCGGCATGTCCATTCTCATGGAATCCGAAATAACGCGGATAGCCACGGTAGAGCGCTTGTGTGCCGCAGCGGCCATAAGAACTCCAAAACTCTCCATTTCGACAGCATCGGCGAAAGGAGCAAGCTGCTTCTTTTCCTCGACTGTTCGAATCACGTGATCAGATGTCAGGAACATCTTGACGCGCGACGCTCCATCATTTTCAGCGGCGTGAACCAAATTGCGGGCGCAAGCAAGCGTCTTTGATTTTCCCAGCTCCTGCACCGCGTCAGCAACCAAGATTCGACCCACTTGGTGAGCCTCTCTTAACGCCCCGGCGAAGCCAGACGTTATACACACCTGATAAGGTTCCCCCAGAAGCGCGTTGGCTAGACGGGAAGCATTCTCAACGCCCGTGCCCGTCACAACAAAATCGACTTTCGCGCTTCCGATTGCTGCGCGAAAAACAAGAACATTAGAAATGTTTATCTCCTCGAGATTCCGCAATTTGCGCCAGGGGGCGAATTCGGCTTCTACGGCGAATGTGACGAGGATGCGCATTAGCGTCTTTTAAATAAGAATGCCGGGCTCCTACCGGATCGGGGACACCTTCCACCCGACGTTACAAAATCAAGCGGCCTTGGCCTGATGAATCTTTTTGGCGCGCCGCGGCGCGATGTAGCCGTTCGCTTCATACCAGCGGACAGCGCGTTCGAACGCGGCAGTGGCCGAGCCCGGCTGAAAACCAAGTTCGCGCGGCGCGCGCGCACAGTCTACAAACATCATGTGTTGGGCAATCTTCACGCCCTCCACGGGAATCTGCGGCTCCCGGCCGATCAGGCGCGAAAATGCCGTCTCTGCATAGGCTACACCCAGCGCGAGCCGATGAGGGATCTTCAATGTGGGTGCAGGCAGACCGGTTATCTCCGCAAGCGTGTCCAGCACAGCTTTCAAGGTCAGATTCTGGGACCCGAGAAGATAGCGCTCGCCGACCCTTCCTCTTTCAGCCACGAGAATGTGGCCTGCGGCGCACTCTTCGACGCCGACGAAGTTCAGCCCGGTCTCGACATAGCCAGGCATTTTGCCGTTCAGAAAATCCAGAATGATTTTTCCCGTGGGTGTCGGCTTCCAGTCCCACGGGCCGACAGGTGTCGTGGGCATCGCAACGATCGCAGGAAATCCGTTGCGAGCAGCATCAAGCACTTCCTTCTCCGCGAGCCATTTGGAACGCTTGTAGTGGCCGATCATCTCTCTAAGCTTCGCGTCTGTGGATTCGTTAGGCTGCTCGGAGCGGTCCACGGCAATCGTGGCAACCGTGCTGGTGTAAATGAACTGTTCAACGCCGGCGCGCTTTGCGGCTTCCAGAAGATTCTTCGTGCCGCCCACGTTCGAATCGTAAATATCCTGCGAGCGCTTGGCCCATAGGCGGTAATCGGCGGCTACATGAAAAACACGCTGCACGCCGGCCAGCGCGCGCTCTAGCGACGCCGCGTCCCGCAGATCGCCCGTGAAATATTCGAGCGGGAGGTCAGCAATCGCGCGGTTGTTGCTCGACGGACGCAGAAGAACGCGGACGTCCGCGCCGCGCGCAACGAGCTGCCGGGTGACGTGGCTACCAAGAAAGCCCGCCGCTCCCGTGACAAGAGTCTTCTCGCCGCTCATGCGCTCTCCTCGTAAGCGCTCGCGTCGCTACCGGGCAGAGGCATCGCGGCCTTTTTCTCACGAGGGGCAACGTAAGAGGCTTCGAGAAGGGACGAGAAATATTCCCACCGGCTGCAGCGGACCAAGGACCGAATTTCGTCAAGCTTCTCCTGGAATTCTGCGCCCAATGAAGATTCGCTCGCACTGCCACCTGACGATACGATGAAGCCGTCCACGCCGTAATTGTCCAAATATTCAAATAGCTCGCCGGTCTCGCATACCTGCGTCTGTGCGTTCACCGTCACGTGCGTGCAGACATGAAAACCAGAGAGCTTTGCTGCGCGGATGCCTTCAATGACCCGGCGGAAGGATCCCGGGTGTGCAACAGCCTCGTCGTGAATTTCTTCGCGCCCGGCGAGCTCCACCGTGAGGAACAAACGTGGGTCGGGACGGAATTCGTGGATGCGCTGGCGAAGCCGAACACCGCCCGTATGCAGAAACACGTTACGTCCCGCTTGGTTGAGCGCAGCGGAAATTCGCCCGATCACCGGATGTTGCAACGGCTCTTCGCCTCCGAGCCAGAGAACCGGCGCGGCAGTCTGCGAGATGACACTCGCCGGGATTTCCATCACTGCGGCATTGGGATCGGACTCGGCATCGATCTCTTTTTGATTGGACGACGAAAAAACTGCCGGAGAGAGATGAAAGATCGTTGCGCTATCGCGACCTGCAGCGAAAGCGCGAAAGACCTTGCTACGCAGAAGATCCAGACTCAAGAGGATGGGAAACTTCATGCGAGCTCTAAAATCCGCTGCGTAGCCGGAATTCTTCCGGCCGGAATTTGAAGGCACAAAATTCTTCCGCGTTGCGCAGCTGGTTGTGTAACCGCGCCAATGCGTAAACCGGAAACGAATTTCGGTAGAGGTGATACTTCAAATAGAAAACGCACGGGAAGCCTGTACCCGTGAAGTCGTTTTCGTCCCACGAGCCGTCTTCATTCTGTTGCTCTACGAGATATTCTGCCGCTTTCGAGATAGACGGGTCACCGGGATCGGCAGCGGCGAGCAGTCCGATCAGTCCCCAGGCGGTTTGCGAAGGCGTGCTGTCGCCTTGCCCTTTTGAAGATTCGACGTGATAGCTGCGCAGCGATTCGCCAAAACTGCCGTCGGGCTTTTGCACAGCCTTCAACCAGCTCACAGCCCGTTTGCAATAATCCTGCGCGTTCAATGAAATGGTTTCAAGGGAGCGCAACACTCCACTTGTGCCGTAAACGTAGTTCACGCCCCAACGGCCGAACCACGACCCATCCTTGCACTGGTCCTTCAAAAGAAATTCGACGGCGCGCTGCACCGCAGGATGCTCTGCGGGCCATCCGAATCGTCCCAGGCATTCGAGAACTCGCGCAGTAACATCCGCCGTCGATGGATCAATCATCGCGTTGTGATCGGCAAAAGGAATATTGCAGATGAAGCGGCGGTCGTTGTCGCGGTCAAATGCTCCCCAGCCGCCATCGCGATTCTGCATGCTCACCAACCATTGAACGCCGCGGCGAATCGCGCCTTCCATCCGCTTTTCATCGGGAAACTTCACGCGCTGCAGCGCCATCAGCACAAACGCGGTGTCGTCCACGTCGGGATAATGGTCATTGCGAAACTCAAATGCCCAGCCGCCGGGCTCCGCGTCTTTGTTTTTCACCTGCCAATCGCCCGGACCAAGAATCTGCTTTGAAAGAATCCATTCCGCCGATTTCACCAGCGCGGGGTGATCGGGCGCCACTCCGGCCTCTTCGAGCGCCACCATCGCGATGCAGGAATCCCACACCGGCGAAACGCACGGCTGCAAACGAATCGTCTCTGCGTCCTCAATTTCGAACCGCGAGAATTCCTTGATCTCACGCCACGTCAGAGGATCGTCCGGGCCGTGGCCCAGCGCCATTAACGCGAATATTGAATTCATCATCGCAGGATAGATTGCCGCAAGGCCTTCGGTCCGCTCGAGGTGAGCGAGCATCCACTGCTTCGCTTCTCGCAACGCACGCTGCCGCAGCGGTTTCCACGGCAATTTTTCATAGATCTTCAGTGCGCGATCTAGCGCGAGAAAGAAATTCTTCCAGGAAACGAGCTGTTCGCCCCAGTCAAATGCCGCCGCTTTGCGCGAAGGATCCTTAAAAAGTTCATCCACGCGCGCGTGTTCAGGCAAACGCCAGTCCGGGCGCAGCGCGCTCAAGATCGCCATCGGAATGACGATGCCACGCGTCCAGGAAGACATTTCGTAAATGTTGATGAAAAACCAGTTTGGCAGAAGCATCAGCTCCGGCGGAATCGCGGGAACAAGCTCCCAGCCCAGCGCTCCGACGAGCGCAAGATAAAAGCGGACATAGGAGTTTGTATGCTCCAGCCCGCCAAGGCGATGAATTGTGTCACGCGCGGCCGTCAGGTGCGGCGCGTTCGCGTCGTCTCCGGCAAGCTTCAGCGCGAAATACGCTTTGCAAGTCGCATTGAGCTCGGACGGTCCGCCGGGATAGAGGTTCCAGCCCCCGTCTTCGAGCTGCTTGCTGCGAACATAGTTGGCTAGCTTCGCAACGCGGACGGGATCGGCTTTGCCAAGAACAAAAAGGTAGTAAATATAGTCCGATTCGAGCGTGGAATCGGCTTCGAGTTCGCCTTGCCAGTATCCGTCTGTCGCCTGCAAAGAAAGCAAGTGCTCCGCGCCACGCTCGATTGTTTCTGGAAGTTTTTGTGCCCAATGCTGCTCTCGCCAGGACGCTGGCGCAGCGGTAGTCGAATACTCCTCACCCATTCTGACGAGTGACGCCATCTATGCTCCCCCAGAGCAATAAAAACGAAATACCTCGCAGGACGCGAGTCCCCAAACACCCATCGTCGCCGCTAACTCCTTAATTTCCATAACGTTCCAGAGTCGAAGCGGACAACTTGCGGGCCTTCGCCAGATACTAAGGTAAGTATCGCCTCATTTGACAGCACGGTCAACGCCCAAGATGTCTCGTTTTTTTGATTCGTCATCACACTAAAACGGTAGCAGGAGATTCAAGAATGCGTTTCACCAGCTGAAACAGTGGCTCAGGAACCGGGTCACCTTCGCGCTGCAGTAGTGAGGGCTTTTGCCGCAAAAGCTGCGCTGGAAGCTGCATCCATGGAGGTTGCGTAATTGCGCCCTCGTCAAGGCCGCGCCGTAACACAAGAACATCCGCGCGATCCAGCATAAGTCGCGCGGAATCCTTAAAATCGTCGCGCGCGGCGTCAAGGACCGTGACGTAGAGTGACGGCTTTACGAACTGCAGCAGCGAATTGCTTTCAACGATCACATTGAGACCGTCCCTGCCTGCGGATTTTTCTGCGCTGGTCAGAGCTTCTCGTAGCGGCGGCATTCCCTCCGCCAGGTAGCCCTGCTTCGTCCGTAGCCAGAACGAGCGTGCAGCTCCGGCCTGCAAAAAACGTGCGCTGTCGGTGTTGCCTTCTCCGCTCGATTCCCAATCAAGAGCCACGATATGCTCTGTCGGAGCGCAGTCGCATTCATGCCCATTCGTCGCGCACACGCCATGTCCGTACTGAGTGATTTTTCCCGCCAGCCACTTCGCCTTGGGCAGTGCGGCGATGAGATCGCACACCAACTGCGTCTTGCCAATGCTCCGCGTGTGCCCGCCAACAACGATCAGGCGGCACGGTGGTGACTTTCGCGCCGGTTCAGGACTTGCCAAGTTTGGCCTCCAGCTGACCCTCTAACTTTTTGATGCGCGCGCCTAACTCCGGGAGGCGTGCAAACCACACATATTGCTCCTTAAACCTATCGAGCGGCCGGGCTGGCGTTCCCCACACCACTTGCCCGCTGCGAATCGTTTTCCCGGTCGGGATACCCGCTTGCGCACCGGCGACAGATCGATCCTCGAGCGTGCAATGGTCCGCTATTCCGACCTGGCCACCCACGACCACATGATGGCCCAGTACGCTCGAGCCGGAGATGCCAGTCTGCGCCGCAATCACTGTATGCGCCCCGATTTGCACGTTGTGGCCGACGTGCACCAGGTTATCGAGCTTCACGCCTTCTGCAATGCGCGTGTCGTCCAGCGAACCACGATCGATTGTGGCGTTCGCGCCTATCTCAACATCGTCGCCAACTTCGACAATTCCCAGCTGAGGAAATTTCCAGTGGCGCCCATCACCAAACGCGTAGCCAAAACCATCCGAGCCCAGAACCGCCCCCACATGAATCTCGACACGATTGCCGATCCGCGTATTCGCATACAGGGTAACGCGCGGGTGGATCCGGCAATGGTCCCCGATCCAGCTTCCCGCGCCGATGACGCAATGCGCACCGATCTGCGTGTATTCGCCGATATGCGCGTCTTCTCCGATTACGGCATAAGGTCCAATGCTTGCATTCAGCGCAATTTTTGCCAGCGGCGCGATCACCGCGGTAGGATGCACTCCGGTCGCAATGATAGAAGCTTCGCGCAACAGAGCAGCGGCCTTCGCGAAAGCGACTTTAGCTTCTTTCGCGCGAAGAATCGTTTTCCCCGTAACAGCAAGCCCTGGCGGAAGAATGACGCACGCGGCAGCCGACGCACTGGCGCGTGCGGTGTGCTTCGCCGCGTCCACGAAAATCAAATCGCCGGACGACGCGCGTTCCGGTGCAGCCACGCCAGCCAACTCGATCGAAGCATCGCCCTCCACAACAGCGTCAATCGCGTCGGCCAAATCCTTCGCCGTGTGTTTCATCACGCCTCCCAAGTCACCACTCCGCGCAAATGTCCTGCCAGCTCACAGAAAATCGTAAAGTGGCGGCTCGCCTGGCGGTCGTGTCTTCCAACGCGCATGCACCCAGACCCACTGTTCCGGATACTTCCGAATAATCTCTTCAGTCACTTTCGCAAAGCGCCGAGTATTTTCGACGATGTCGCGCTCTGCGTCGCCTGTTCGAACCAGTTCCAGCGGCGGTTCGAACCGCAGCCGATACTTTTTCAGCGATTCGTCCCACACTGCGTATCCCGGTACCACCGCGGCTCCTGTGTGAAGTGCCACGCGCGCGATACCGGTGGTCGTGCAGGCTGGCACACCGAAAAAATCCACGAAGACTCCTTCTTCGCGCATCGTGTTCTGGTCGGCAAGGATGCCGACGGTGCCGGCTTCTTTCAAGATTCTAAGCATCACGCGTGCTGACTCGTTCTTGAAAATGGGCGCGTTGCCAGAGAGCCCGCGATTACGGTTCACCAACCCATCGAGGCGCGCGTTATCGAGCGGCCGCGCCATATAATGCAGTGGATAGCCATACAGTGCGTGCGCGTACGACGAAAGTTCCCACGCGCCCATATGCGCCGTTAGAAAAAGGACGCCCTTGCCGCGACGCTGGCCCTCCAGAAAATTTTCATGTCCATCGAGAACGACAATTTCTTCAATATTTTTCCGAGTGTAGCGCGGCATGCGCGCAAACTCCGCCGCCATCCAACCGAGGCTGCGCACCATCCCTCGAATCGTTGCTTCGCGCTGCGCGTCCGTCCACTGTGGAAACGCGAGCTTCAAGTTAAACTCCGCAGTCTTGCGTAGCTTCGGCGTGAGCGCGAACAACATTCTCGCCAGGCCTTCGGCTAACGCACGAGCCAAGGAACGCGGCAACGCGCCCGCCAGCTTGACCACACTCGACACCCCAGCGTACGCGATCCATTCCTTCATCGTTGGACATTATGCTAGAAGTATTGACCCCTTGGCGGTCATCGTTAAAATTGACGGCTCGGGAGTCATCGTTAGAATTATCGCCTGGCGGTCACCGTCAAATACGCTTCGAAGCTTGTTCGAGAAAATCAACTGTCTATGACTTCACAACCGTCCGGCGAAATCACTGCGACGCCCGCGCAGCGCATCGGCTGGACCATTCTGATCCTGATCACTCTTTATGTTTGCTATTTCAGCCATCTCGGAGTTATTGGATTCGTCGGTCCCGATGAGCCGCGTTATGCCTGGATCGCGCGCGATATGGCGGAATCGGGCGATTGGGTTACTCCGCGGCTCTACGGAAAGCCGTGGTTCGAAAAACCTCCGCTTCTCTATTGGGGAGGCGCGATCTTCTTCAAGCTCTTCGGCCCCAGCGCACCCGAAGTCGCTGCCCGCTTGCCAAGCGCGATCTCTGCGCTGCTGGCGACCCTGGCCCTCGCATGGCTGGCCTGGCGCACTTGTGGAGAAGAATGCGCGCGCTGGCTGCTGCTGTTGCTGCCCACAAGCGTCGGCATGATTGGCTTCTCGCACGCCGCAGCGACGGACATGCCGTTCGCAGGCATGCTCACCACCGCAATGGTCTGCGCCGCCGTCGCGCTTGGGCTGGTGACAACGACGGAAAACACGCCAATCCTCCCGCGAACACCGTGGCTCGCGCTTATACTCTTCGGTTTTTTCCTGGGCCTGGCTGTTCTAGCGAAAGGTCCCGCCGCCATTATTTTGTCCGGAGGAGCGGTTTTCTCCTGGGCTATTTTCACGAAGCGCTGGCGTGATGCTTTTCGCCTGCTCCACCCCGCAGCAATCGCCTCTCTTTGTTTAACCGCGCTGCCCTGGTACATCCTCTGCGCCCGCCGCAATCCCGATTTCTTCCGCATCTTCATCATCGAGCACAACTTCAAACGCTATCTGACGCCGGAATTCCAGCACGTTCAGCCGTTTTGGTTTTACGTCCCTGTCCTTCTAGTCGCTTTCCTTCCGTGGTCGTTTCTAGTGGTAATTACTGGTGCGAGCGGAATTCGAGAATTATGGCGGAATCGCCAGATCACTGCTCTTGTCTGTCTGATTCTGTGTTGGTCGGCGTTCTGTTTAATTTTCTTCTCAATTTCGAGATCAAAGCTCCCTGGGTACGTTTTGCCTGCTGTGCCGGCAATTGCACTTCTCGTGGTTCATGCAATTTCTGACACAAAATGGTTCTCGCGCCGATTAGCGGCGTGGTCCCTCGTCGGAGGCGGATGCGTTTATCTTGGTGCAATGATTTTTTCGCGCTTCGGGAACCACTGGATCCATTCCTCCCACCGTTTCTCGTGGGAGATGACTGTGATTTTGTTTGTGACATGCGGGGCATTTTCATTGGCAACTATATTCGCCGGGTTTTCTTTCTTTTTTCCGTTTTACTCGGTCAAGCATTTTTCCCTCGCCGCAGCCAGCGTATTGGCAATAGCTCTGCTTATGGAAATGGTGCCTTCTGTTATTAAACGAACCAATCTCGATCTGCTCTCCGGCAAGGCTCTCGCACTTGCGTTCCGCGCAGACGCTCGCGCATCAGAACCACTGAGATTGTTTGGGTTTCGACGGGACCATCATTACGCTTTGAACTTCTACTTACACGAAGAAGTTCCCGACTGGGTAGATGATCCAATTCGGAACGGTTATGTTCTATCTAAGGATGCAAACTGTGCTCAGCTGAAAACCGCGGACCAATGCACAGATCTTTGGGCTATTTATGACAGGAATGTTAACTGGCAGCTGCTGAAAATTGCCCCGAACGACTCACCTGCTGGCCTTGGTGGAAGGCGGGAGCCGAAGTAGAAAGAACGACACTACGCGGTTCTCGTACGATCTCTTTTCTTCTTCAGGAAGCGACACGTAATTGCCGTGCGCAAGCACAACCAATTCGCGCGGTTCCGGCGACTTTGTAAACAGCTGCCGCGTACTGTCGCCCAGCTCGCGTTCGTCCGCAGGCTGCAAAAACAGTTTCGGTACTCCAGCTAGGACACTCAAGCGCGCGGAAAGTGGCGGATCCTGGCGATGCTCGTAGTTCAGCCAGTCAAAACTCAATTCCGCAGCGCGCGCCATGAACGGAAATCCGCCAAGCCCTGTCTTGCCCACCTCTACCTTCACCATTTGTTCCGGACGATCAAACACTGAATCGAGAACAAGGGCTCGCACGCGCTTGTCGCCTTCCGCTTGTCGTGTCGCTACATACGCGCCCATGTTGTGGCCCCACACGCCAAAACTGTTGGGATCCACGTCACCTCGTTGCGCAATCGCATCCATCGCAGCTTTCAACTCCGGCGTCTCGCGGTAACCGAAGGAAGTTGTTCCCGCATTCCCGCCGTGGCCCACGAAATCAAACACAAAAACGTTGTACTGGTGATCCTGCAGCGCCGAGACGAGCGTCAGTAACTCGCCCCTGCTTGATTCATAGCCGTGGCACAGAATAATCGTCGGCGCTCCGCGAAATCCCGGGAAAAACCATCCTTCACGATGTCCCGCAGGCACCGGTACATCGAATTGCACCGCGTCCGGGCGCCCAGGAAAGCTTTGCAGATTAATTTCAGAGCTCGTTCGGTTTGGTTTGACGATGCGATAGACCAGGAATCCCGCGATGGCCAGTGTTGCCAACCCCGCAAAGAAAATCACCGCGACGACCGCCGTAAAAAGCTTGGTATACCACTTGGTTGGGTAGCGGAGCTCGAAGAGAATTGACATACGTGGCCTGCGCGAATAAGCGTGCTGCGCGCGCCTTTGTCATTGCCTCACGTTGGATTTGGCTAACTATTTTGACTTTAGCACACGTCATTCTGCGCAAAAGCGGAGATCCGTTTCACTGTGTCGCATTTATATCGGGTCGGGCGATCCGCAGCCCCCGTATTTTGTGAATGGGCTATGATAAAGAGGTCTCAGAGGAGCCACGGGCCGAGTTTTTTTACCTTTCATGAACATTGTCGATTTGCGTCAAACCACCGTCCGCCAGATCGAGCCGTTACTTGAGGAAGAGTCTCTTCACTGGCGCGACGAACTGCACTGGGACTACCGGGGCGCGCTGGAACTCATCAAGCGCTTCCTCGAAGCTCGCGCGCTTTCCGGCTGCGTCGCCTACGAAAATGGAGCCGCGGCGGGCTACACCTTTTATGTCATGGAAGAACAGAAGGGCCTGATCGGCGGCTTGTACGTCTCTCCGCAATTCGACCAAACCGCAATCGCGCGCCGTCTGCTTGAGGAAATGCTCTACGGCATGCGCACCCTGCCGAATCTTTCGCGCATCGAGGCGCAGCTGATGCCTTTTGGCGGGCCCGTCGATCATCCTTTGCGCGAACTCGGTTTCAAACTTTATACCCGCCAGTTCATGCTGCTCGATTTGAACAAAGAGCTCGACACGCCGTCGGGCGCAACCACTGGACTTCGCCTTTCGCGATGGAATGATCGCTACTTTGATCCCTGCGCCAAGCTCATTTACCTGGCTTACGCAAATCACATCGACGGCGACATCAACGACCAATACCGCAGCAAGGCCGGCGCGTTGCGTTTCCTCAAAAATATTATTTTGCTTCCGGGATGTGGACAATTTGTCCCGGGAGCGTCGTTTGTTCTGCATCTGCCCGGAAGCGACGACCTTCTCGGCGCGGTGTTAACGAGCGAGGTCTCGCCCGGCGTGGGCCACACAACACAACTCTGCGTGCTCCCTGGTCATCAAGGTCATGGATTGGGACGCGCGCTGATGATCACTGCCGTGGATGCGCTTCGCGGATTGAAATTTCACGAGCTCACTCTAACCGTGACGTCCGTTAACCACGGGGCCGTTCAACTTTACGAAAAGCTTGGCTTCCGCACTTTGAAATCCTTCACCGCCGGCGTCTGGCCCCGCTGAATTTGCATTCCCGCCAGGACGTTATCGTGAATTCACTCTTACTATTCTTTTTCTCGGGCAACCGCTGAATAGTTCGTATCGATTATTGGCGGTGTCGTAAGAACACGAATTACTCCGGGCAAATCAAGCGTAACTTGTTCTTGCGAGCCGCCGTTAGCCGCATCGCGGAGTCCGAATTCGAAACTTATCTCGCTATTGATCTCTCCGTCTCCGAGTGGCGCGAACTTCCATGTCCGCACATTGGCGAGGGCTGCTTGTGCCAACAATGGATGACCGCTCACGATGCGCGCGTCCTTCACAGCGCCTGAAGCGTCCACACTGAAATCAATTTTGACTATGCCGTAAATTCTGGCTTGCCGCGCGAGAGGTGGATAGTGGATCGGCTCGAATTCAAGTAACCGAAGCTGTGGGAAGTTTTCGAGCAGCCGATTTGGACCAAGCGCCGCGGCAAAGCTGGCTCTGCGCGCTGATTCAAATTCGTCTCCGGGCTGCCATTCCACCAACGTTGTTTGCGATGCCGCCGAAAGTCCAAGCTCATACCCAAACTGAGCCATCCTCGCTAGCCCCTTAAAGTTCCAGTTCTTCTGATATTCGTCACTTGGCTGATGATAGTGATTCTTCACGTAGTCCTGCGCTTGCGCCTCGCCCCACGCGGCCACGTGCCCTTTGAACTTCTGCCCTTCGCTGACCGAAAACGAGGGAATGCCCACACGCGCCAGACTGAAATGGTCTGAACGGTAGTAATGTCCTGCTTCAGGCCGCGAATCGGGCCGAATCGCTAACCCGGAACTCTTTGCGACGCTCTCAACCGCAGGATAAAACGTCGTGCGCTCCGCTCCCGAGACTTGCACTTCCTCCGGAACACCTATCGGTGGCAGCGCATCGAAATTCAAGTCCAGCGATATTTTCCCAGCGGGAACCGGCGGGTGCTTACCAAAGTATTCAGAGCCAAGCAGCCCTTGCTCCTCCGCAGTCACCACAGCAAAGTACACTGATCGTTCCGGCACTTGCGCTTCACTGGCCGCGTTTGACGCCGCAACTCGCGCCAGCTCCAGCACAATGCCACAGCCGGTCGCGTTGTCCACGGCACCGTTGTAAATGTTGTCGCCCTTCAACGCGGGATTGATTCCTAAATGGTCGTAGTGCGCGGTGTAGAGGATCGCCTCATCTTTCCGCTTTTCGTCATGCCCTTCAATCTTTGCCACTACGTTTCGCGACACAAACGGATGGAGTTCGCTCGCCACATGCGCCTTCAACTTCACCGGTAGCTCCACCGGCCGAAAATCGCGCGACTGCGCTTGTTGATACAGCTTGTCCAGATCGGATCCGCCTGCAGCGACAATTTTCTTCGCTGTCTCGAGTTGCACCCATGACGCCGCTTCCAGTTTCGGCGTTCCGTCGCGCTTCAGGTACGACCGCTCCGTCCCCATCGAATTTCGCACTACTTCCCAGCCGTAACTTGCCAGGTCCGTGCGATGAATAATCAACGTGGCAATCGCACCGCGACGCGCCGTTTCTTCGTACTTGTAGGTCCAGCGGCCGTAATACGTCAGCGCCTTGCCTTTAAAGAATTGGGGATCGTCCGATGCGGGCTCGCTCACAAACAGCAGCGCCACCTTGCCGTGCAGATCGTAATTCTTGTAATCGTCCCAGTTGTATTCCGGCGCCTTGATGCCAAATCCGACGAACACAATCGGTGCGGAAAAATCCGCGGTCTCCGTCTGGCTCTCGTTGTTCGTCACAAAATCGTCCAGATTTTTTAGACTAAGTGTCTCGCCGCCGTCACGCTGTGCCTCGAAAGTCGTCTGCGGCAGCGTCTTCACTCCCACCATCGGCACACTCTGAAAATATGTCCCGCTATCACCGGCCGGCTTCAACCCGTAGGACTCAAATTCCTTCCCGATATAATCCGCAGCCAGGTCACTGCCCTTCTGTCCCATTCCTCGGCCCTGCAGCTCATCGCTCGCCAGATATTTCACATGCGCGCGAATGCGCTCCGCGTTCATCGCAATAGGCGCTTTCACCTTTGCTGCCAGCAGAGGAACACTGGCCAAAACTACAGCCACACACGCAGTGAGGGCCACGTACTTCAATTCTTTTGTTCCAATTGTTCCTCGCTGTTTTCGGCTCATGCTCACTGCCCTCTGTGCTCCAAGCTCTGTGCTCTCTGTGTTAAATCTTTTCTTATTTCTTCACCCGATCCTTCAGCAAATTCTTCAGCTCCGCCATGAATTCCTGTACGTCCTTGAAATCCATATACACGCTTGCGAATCGCACATACGCCACTTTGTCCAGCTTCTTCAGCCGGTGCATGATCATTTCGCCGATTTCGGTGGTGGTCAGCTCGCGCTCGGTTGCTTCGTGCACAATGCCTTCGATTTCGTCCACGATCGCTTCCAACTTCGGCGTAGCAACCGGCCGTTTCTCGCACGCCTTTAACAATCCCTGCAAAATTTTCTGGCGTTCAAACCGCTCGCGCCGTCCATCCTTCTTAATAACCATGTAAGGAATTTCGTCGATCCGCTCGTACGTTGTGAACCGCCGCTCGCATTTCAGACATTCGCGCCGCCGGCGAATCGTGTCGCCCGTGCGCCCCTCGCGCGAATCAATCACTTTGTCGTCCAGATTCCCGCAAAAAGGACACTTCACTCCGGCTACTCTCCCTTGCCGCTCTTGGCACTTCCGTGTGCGGCAATCTCGTCGAGCTCTTCTTTTTCGTGCTCTGCCAACTCCCGCAATTGTCCCAGCGAAACTCCCTCACGAATCAACAGGGGAATCCCCGCTATGCAGCACCCGGCAAACGTCACAAGCCAAAGCACAATCGCCGCAGCGACAGCGGTTTCGCTTTCCACGCCAAATACTTTGGTGTATGCGAAGATCGCCAGCGCTTGCGATCCTCCACCGACTGCCGGCAGTTGCACCGCCGAACCCACAAGAGTAAACGCCAGCAACAACATGCAATCGCCCATGCCCAGCTCCGCCAGGCGTCCGCCAAAACTCTGCGACACGACGTAATACACCACTAGCACTAATGCCCAATGGAGCGCGGAATATAACACGGCGCTAAAAAGATCACTCGCCGATCGCACGGTTTGAATACCGCGAATAAAACCCAAGACAATTTTCGCGACCTTGGCTCGCCATCCGGGACTCTCGACCCAACCTGCCAACCGCTTTTCGAGCAGCGCCGTTCCATGCAGCCTCAGGTAAACCAGGAACGCGACTGCGCCGCCGACTCCGATCGCAAGGAATGTCCCCGCGGTGCTCGCCGCGCTGGCGATCGTCGCCGCGGCATCGCCTGAATGAGCCGTTCCCTTGAACACCAGCAATGCAATCGCGGCGATCACCACCATGCTCGCAATGTCGAAGAGCCTTTCCAATACCCAAATCCCAAAAATGTCGGCCACAGGAAGCTTGGCCCCGCGGGCGAGGAGCACTGGCCGGATCGGTTCTCCTGCCCGGCCCAATAAAAAAACGGCCGCAAACCCAGCCAGTGTGCTCGAATAGATTTCCCAGAATTTAGCCCTGCCCAGATTGCGCTGAAACACCATCCAGCGCAGCGATCTCACCGCATAGCAGCTGTGGATCAATATCAAGGCACCGCCCAGCCAAAATGGATTAGTCCCCTTGATGGCGGCCCACAATTTCGCACCGCTAAAGCCGGCCAAGCCCAGCGATCCGCTGGATCGGTAGACGAGATAGCCGAGCACCGCCGCCGCTGCCGCAAGCAGCAGCCACTTTTTCGACCTGGAATTCATGAAGGATTGAGCCTACTGGCCGCTTGCCTCACTCGTCAAGCAAAGCTCTCACAAATGATTCAGTTTACAGACCTTGCATCGGCCTTGTATCGAGTGCCAGGGCCGAGTAAGATGCCGCGCAAATGGCTCGTCGGCGCTCATCTTCGTTGAGGGAACAATTCGACTGCAGTTTACGTTCCATACTGTGGCAGGCCGAACTTAGTATTCAGAGGGCCGCTCGAAGGGCCGCGGACACCGGGTTTGCCGTTGCTTTCCGTGCCCGGCAACAATCTTTACTGGTGTCGCGCCCAGAGAAGCTCTTGTGGATTCGAGGCTGATTTTACGTTGGAGCAGGATGCCCAACTGGTCCAGCAATGCCTCCAGGGAGATGGCTCTGCCTGGGAGGAGCTTGTGCGTCGCCATTCGCGCCGCATCTTTAACATCTGTTACCGGTTCACCGGCAATCGCACGGAAGCCGAGGACCTGTCACAGGATGTTTTCCTCCGGGTTTACCGGACTGTGGGCAGTTACCGTTCGGCGCACGGCGGTTTTGCCACTTGGATGACTAGCGTGACTCGCAACCTTCTTATCGACCATTACCGGCGCACCAAGCGCGACCGCATCACGGACTCGCTTGATGACGCCATGCCGGTAGTCGAAAACAAGCAGTCTTCGGCCCGCCGCCCCGATGAGCAGGCGCTCCTCGGCGAACTCAATTCGCAGGTGCAGTCAGCGCTCGCACGGCTTTCACCGGAGTTGCGCGAAGCCGTCATCCTTCGCGACCTGCAGCAACTTGAGTACAGCGAAATTCAAACCGTTCTCTCCGTTCCGGAAGGCACGGTAAAA
>Ga0207646_10001173_pt1 | contig 33196 bp, 37 predicted proteins | sample KBSK5502metaG_FD_184343 | JGI IMG/M metagenome (GOLD analysis project Ga0207646, IMG submission 184343) | Corn, switchgrass and miscanthus rhizosphere microbial communities from Kellogg Biological Station, Michigan, USA - KBS K5-50-2 metaG... | ecosystem: Host-associated > Plants > Roots >... | reverse complement strand
CTCCGCAATCCGCCGAAGCTGCTGGCCCGCTCGGACGCGCCGTTCATCAAGCCCACGGAAGCCTACGAGCGGACCGGACAGTACACCGAGGGTACGACGTTCGTGGAAGGGCTCGTGCCCTTCAACGGACGCTGGTATCTGTACTACGGCACGGCGGACTCACGGGTCGGCGTGGCGGTCTGGGACCCGAAGCAGCGCTGACGCCGCGGCTCGCCGACGCGGTCGCGGGCGCATAGTTTAGGCGCTGTCCAGTGGTACCCGCTCCTGCGAAGGGAAGGAGGCGCGACGATGGCGATCCGCATAGGTGACGAAGCCCCCGATTTCACTGCCGAGACGACCGAGGGCACGATCCATTTTCACGAGTGGATCGGCGACAAGTGGGCGATCCTGTTCTCGCATCCCAAGGACTTCACGCCCGTTTGCACGACGGAGTTGGGCTACATGGCGGGGCTCAAGCCGGAGTTCGATCGGCGCAACGCCAAGGTCGTCGGCTTGAGCGTCGACCCGGTGAGTGACCATGCGCGTTGGCTCAACGACATCAAGGAGACCCAAGGGCACGCGGTGAACTACCCGCTGATCGGCGACGCCGATCTGACCGTGGCGAAGCTGTACGACATGATCCACCCGAATGCGACCGGCGGTAAGCGCACGGCGGTGGAGAACGCGACGGTACGTTCCGTGTTCCTGATCGGCCCGGACAAGAAGGTCAAGGCGATGATCGCCTATCCCATGAGCACCGGGCGCAACTTCGACGAGGTGCTGCGGCTGCTCGACTCGGTGCAGCTCACCGCGAAGCACACGGTGGCGACGCCGGTGAACTGGAAGCCGGGCCAGGACGTGATCATCCCGACGTCCGTCTCGGACGACGACGCGCGCAAGAAGTACCCCCAGGGCTTCAAGACACACAAGCCCTACCTGCGTACCGTGCAACAGCCCAAGTAGGGAGGAGTGCGCCGATGACGCTCGTGAAGGTCGCCCCGCCACTCGACCAGGACGTCGACCTCTCCCGGACCTACGATGCGGTGATCGTGGGTTCCGGCGCGGCCGGCGGCATGGCGGCCCACGTCCTCACCACCCACGGCCTGCAGGTGCTCCTGCTCGAGGCCGGGAAGAAGCTTCCCATCGAGCAGGAGCTGCGCTCGATGCAGTGGCCGTACGACCACCCGCGCCGGGGCGACGAGCCACCGGGATCGCACCACCTCTCCTTCAACGAGTACACCATCCGCAAGCCGCCGTACGCCAAGGGCGCGGCGTTCAAGCACGTCTACTCGTACGTCGGGGGATGGTCGGGCTCGGACTACGTCAAGAACATCATCGTGGACGAGAAGGATCACCCCTACACCGGAACCAACTACGCCTGGGTGCGCGCCCGTTGCCTGGGGGGCAAGACCAACATTTGGGGCCGTCTGGCGCTCCGCCTGTCCGACTACGACTTCAAGGGCAAGTCCCACGACGGCTACGGCGAAGACTGGCCTATCTCCTACGCGGATGTGGAGCCGTATTACGACAAGGTCGACCTGTACCTCGGCATCTCCGGCGTCAAGGAGAACCTGCCGCAGCTGCCGGACAGCCAGTTCCAGCGTCCCTCGAAGCTCAATGTCGGCGAGGTGAAGCTGCGCGAGAGCCTGAAGAAGGGGGGACAGGTCCTGACGCCGTATCGCGCCGGCGTCACCACCGACGGGTTGAAGCACAACAAGTATCGGAGTAAGTGTTACGGGCGGGGCGCCTGCGATCGGCGGCCCGGCGGGTGCGACATCCACGCCGTGTTCGATTCGCCCACCGGGCTGATCTATCCTGCGATGGACACGGGCCACCTCACCGTGCGGCCCAACTCCACCGCGCATGAAGTGCTGGTCGACAAGAACACCGGGCGGGCGCGCGGGGTCGCGTTCCTCGACAGCGTGACGCGCAAGAGCTACGAAGCCAAGGCCAAGGTCGTGATCCTGGCCGCGTCCACGCTCGAATCCGCCCGCCTGCTGCTGCTGTCACGCTCCCCCCAGCATCCCAACGGGCTCGGCAACTCGAGCGGGCACGTCGGTCACAACTTCTGCGAGCACGTGATGGGACCGGGCGTCACCGGCCTGATCAAGGAGCTCGTGGGGAAGCCGCACACGCTCGATGACGGCCGGCCCGGAGGGTTCTACATCCCCCGCTTCCGGAACCTGAAGGACCGCCAGCCCGGGTTCATCCGAGGCTACGGCTACGAGGGGAACAGCGGCCATTCCATGTTTCCGGCGCACGTCATGGACACGGCGGGATTCGGCGGCCAGTTCAAGAAGAACGTGCGCGATCACGCCGGGGCCTTCATCAGCATGGGTGCTTTCGGCGAGGTCCTGGCTCGCTACGAGAGCTACGTCGACCTCGATCCCGACACGAAGGACAAGTGGGGGATCCCGGTGCTGCGCTTCCACTACCAGTTCTCGGACAACGAGCGCAAAATGGCCGAGGACATGGTCGCGACGGGGCGCGAGATGCTGGAGACTGCGGGGATCGAAGTGGTGGGACAGGACAAGGAGATTCTCACCGAAGGGTGGTCGATCCATGAGCTGGGCACGGCGCGCATGGGCAACGATCCCAAGACCTCGGTGCTGAACCAGTTCCAGCAGTCGCACGACGTCCCCAACCTGCTGGTGGTGGACGGCTCGAGCCACGTGAGCGCGTCGTGTCAGAATCCTACGTGGACCATCATGGCGCTGGCGTGGCGGTCGTGTGACCATCTGGCCGAGGAACTCAGGAAGGGGAACCTATGACGGACGCGCCTAACCACCTGGAATCACTCTCGCGCCGCGAGATGATCGCGGCCACCGCGGCGGCTCTGGTGACGCCCTTGCTGCCCGGTGGGGCGGCCGCACCGCCGGCGGTTGGTGTCCCGGGCAAGTTCCTGACGGCGGCGGAGTACGCGCTGCTGGATGAGCTCACCGAGCTGATCATCCCCGCCGACGACCACTCACCGGGGGCGCGCGCCGCCGGAGTGGCCGGCTACATCGACGGTCGACTGGCGGAATCGCTCGAGCCCGACTGGCAGGCGCGGTGGCGGTCCGGCCTCCAGGCCGTGGAGGCATTGTCCCATGAGCTCAACGGGAAGCCGTTCCTCGAGGCCACAGCGGAACAGCGGGTCGCCGTCCTCACGCGCATGGCGGCCGGCGAGCAAGACCCCAAGACGGCCCCGGAGCGCTTCTTCAGAGAGCTCAAGGGGCAGACCGCACACGCCTACTATACCTCCAAGATCGGCATCCACCTCGACCAGGAATACAAGGGAAACGTGTACCAGCGCGGGGAATTCGCCGGATACGATGCGACGTGAGGCCGCGGGCGCTCGTCGAGCACAGATTCGGACTGACTCCTTCCCGTTCAACCCGACAAGGAGGATGCGATGCGCTCATGTCTCCTCGCGCTCGGAGTGACGCTGCTCGGCGCGCAGCTACTCGCGGCACAGACCAAACTCTCTGGCGCCGGAACATGCGCAAAGCCCGACGTCACGCACACCATCGCGATCGGCGATCGGCCCAACCATTCGTTCACGATCAGCCAATACAAGTGCCGATGGACCAAGCCGTTTGCGATCGCGGGGCTGCGGTCCAAGGGGGGCGCGGGCGTGCAGTCCGATGAGCTGAGCGACAACACCTCGCAGTTCCACGGCTACTTCCTGGACACGATGTCCGACGGAAACCAGGCACACTACCGCTACGTGGGGACGACCGCGTTGAAAGACGGGGCTCCGCAGAGCGCGACGTGGAACTGGTTGTTCGTGGGCGGAACGGGGAAGCTGCAGGGTCTGAGAGGGAGCGGATCGTGCAGGGGAACGTGGATTGCCGGTGGCGTCAGCGCCTGGGAGTGCACCGGCTCCTATCAGCTGCCGAAGTAACCGTTCAGCCGGGGGCTGGGCCCGAGAACTCGAGCGTCTTCAGAAACGCGCAGTTCTGTCGCGCGCTGTCGAGCGGATGCTCGACGCCCTCCTGCTCGACGTAGCAGGGCTTGCGATCGATGTCGGGGATGCTCGCCAGGAGGCGCCGGAAGTCGAGCGTTCCGGTGCCGAGCTCCGTGTCTTTCGAGCGGTCCTTCACGACGTCCTTGAGATGGAAGCTCCAATAGCGGTCGCGGTACCGTTCCAGGTAGGCGAACGGGTCGCCGCCCCCCATGACCATGTTGCCGACGTCGAGCTGGTGGCGGACCACCGTCGGGTCGGTGCGCTCGACGAACACGTCGTAAGGCACCTTGCCGTCGATCGGTGTCATGTGGTCCGCCTCGTTGTGGAAGGCGAGCCAGATGCCGGCGCGCCGGGCCGCGGCGCCGGCGGCGTTGAAGCGGTCGGCCCATTCCCGCCAATCGTCGAGCGAGCGGGCCGTGTCCGCCGTGAAGCTCGGCACGATGAGGTATTCATGGCCGAGCCGGTGGGCGATGGCGAGGCTCCGGTCCCACCCGACGAGCACGACGGCGGCTGAGACGTGTGCCGACGGCGCGCGCAGACCCTCATGATCGAGGGCCGCCCGGACCTGCTCGGTCGTGCGGCCGAAGTTACCGAAGGACCAGAGCAGCTCGACGTCGCTGTACCCCATGGCGCGCACCGCGGCGAGGGTGCGCTCGGGGTCCTGGGCCATCGCGTCCCGCACCGAATAGAGCTCGAGCCCGATCCGGTTCAGGCGGCGAGGGGAGGGCACAAGGCGGGACACCAACGGTCCGGTCGCGAGCGAGGCGCCGAGGGCGTGGACGAACGTTCTCCGCTGCACGCCCCAAGCTGTGGCGACATCGGCGGAGTGGCAAGGCTAGCCCGTGTTCCGCAGCCCCTGGGCAATGCCGTTGACGGTGGACGCGAGGCCGGCACTGACCGGTTCCGTGGCCGGGCCGCTGGTGACGGCGTCACGCTTGCGCTGCAACAGGGTCACCTGGAGCAGTGACAGCGGGTCCACGTACGGGTTCCGCAGCCCGATCGCCGTCTGGAGCATGGGATTGTCGCGCATCAGGTATTCGCTCTCCCGGATACTCAGCAGCGCGGCGATCGTGCGACGGAACTCGTCTTCCAGGTGGTCGAACAGCGCGAGGTCGCCGCCCCCCCCCAGCTCCCGCACGTACATCCGGGCGATGGCGAGGTCGGCCTTGGCGCAGACCATCTCCACCTTGGCGAGGAGGTCGTCGAAGAACGGCCACGCGTGGGCCATGCGGCGCAGCACCGCCAGCCCGCCGGGCTCGCGACCGACGGCCTCCAGCGCCGTGCCCACGCCCAACCATCCCGGGAGCATGAGTCGCGTCTGGGTCCACCCGAACACCCAGGGGATCGCCCGGATGCCCTCCATGGTTTCTTCACCCGGCGCGCGGTAGGCCGGCCGCGAGCCGAAGCGCACGTCGGCGAGCTCCCGGACAGGGGTCGTCTCGAGGAACAGCCTGAACAGATCTCCGTTGCCGTAGACCAGCGTGCGGTAGCGGGGCAACGCCTCCGCCGCGAGGCGATCCATGACTTCGCGGAACCGTGCTTCCTCGCCGGGCTCGAGGCCGGTGCGCCAGTCCTCGAACCGATGCAGCATCACGCCGCTCAGCATCAGCTCGAGGCTGCGCTCGGCTACGGACAGGAGGCCGAAGTTCTGGGAGACGATCTCACCCTGCTCCGTGATCTTGATCCCCCCGTGCACCGTGCCCGGAGGAAGCGCCGTGAGCGCCCGAGCCACCGGTGAGCCTCCGCCGCGTCCCACGCTGCCGCCGCGGCCGTGGAACAGCGTCCAGGACACGCCGGCGTCGGCGCAGGCCCGCGCCACGTCCTCCTGCACACGGTAGAGCGCCCACGCCGAAGGGAGGAGGCCCGCGTCTTTGGCTGAGTCGGAGTAGCCCAGCATCACCTCTTGGTGCCGCCCGCGGGCGGCGAGGTGTCGCTGCCAGATCGGGTCGCCGAGCAGCGAACGCACGACGAGCGGCGCCTGCTCGAGATCCTCCAGGGTCTCGAACAGCGGCACGATGTCGAGGCGGCCCTCGAGCCCTCCTTCACGCGCCAGCAGCAACACGCGCAGCAGGTCGTCGGCGGACCGCGTGCGTGAGACAATGTAGGTCGAGGCCGCGGCCACCCCGATCTCGTCCTGGATCGCCCGCATCGCCCGAAACACCGCCAGTGTCCCATCAGTCGGCCCCGCGAGGGGGACGTGCGGCGCGTGCAGTGGGCGCCGGCCGGCCAGCTCCCGCCGGATGGCCTCGCCGTCCAGACGCCCGAGTCCGACGGCCGCCGCGAGGTCGTCGAGCGCCCGGGTGTGGACGGCGGCGTCCTCCCGCACATCCAGGCGGAAGCCGTGGAAGCCGTGGGCGCGTACCTGGGCGAGGAGTGGCTCCACCAGGGCACGCCGCGCGTGCGCCGCGCCGACGGCATCCAGACTGTCCGCCACTAGTGTCAGATCACGCTCCAGCTCCGCGGGCGAGGCGTACCCGGGGGGATCGGCTTCGACCCGGGCCCGCATGAAGCTGACTTTCAGGCGGAGGGGCTCGTCGGCGTTGCGGCGGCGATTCTGCTCCCACACGCTCGGCAGCTCCTGGCGGTCCCGCTCGAGCGAGGCTCGCAGCTCGGGCGAGACCGCAGCGAGCCGCTCGGATACGGAGAGCCGCCCGGTGAGGTCAGCCAAGGCCCGCGCGTAGTAGGCGAGCACCGCGCGGCGGGCGCTGCGCGCGGCGGCGAGCGTGATCTCCGCAGTGACGAACGGGTTCCCGTCCCGGTCGCCCCCGACCCAGCTGCCCATGCTCAGCGGGGTCACCGCGGCCAGCCCGCGGCCGAACTCGTCCTCGAACGCCTGGACCAGCCGCTCGCGCACGCGCGACGCGGCCTCCAGGAGGCGGTCCTCGAGATACCAGAGGGCGTTCGAGACCTCGTCCGTCACGGACGGGCGATCGCGCCGCACTTCCTCAGTGAGCCAGAGGAGCTCCACCTCGCCCTCGAGGCGCCCCTCGATGGCGCGGCGCTGGGGCTCCGGCGCGCCGTCCCGCGCCAGGAGGCCCTCCGCCAGCCGTGCCTGGAGGTCGAGGATCGTGCGCCGGGCGGACTCGGTGGGATGCGCGGTGAGAACCGGACGGACGTCGAGCGTGAGCAGGGCGCGCGTGACCTCGTCGGCCCCCTGGCCGGCCTCACGCAGGCGGTGCAGCGACCAGCGCACCGATCCGCGCTGCGCCGCGGCCAGGTCGTCCTGGCGCGACCGTCGGACCCGATGAGCTTGCTCCGCGGCATTGATGAGGATGAAGAACACCGTGAAGGCGCGGGCCGTGAGACGCGCCGTCTCCGGCGGCAGGGATCGGGTCCGCGCGAGCAGCGTGTCCAGGTCCGGTGCCCCGGGGACGCCGAGCCGTCGGGCCCGGCAGGCCCGGCGCAACTCCTCGACGGCGCGGAATGTGTCCTCACCCGCCAGCCGGCCGACCACCCGGCCCAGCGTCGCCGCAAGCCAACGGACGTCCTGGCGGAGCTGCGCGTCCTGGGGCCGCGCTACGGGCGGCGGAAGCGGAACGGTCGCAGCGACGTGGGAGGTCGTCATGGGATGATCGTGTCGCATGATCGCGGGGACCGCGCCACGGCGCAAGGCGACGCAGGGCGGTTCCGGGCGGCGACCTTGCCCGGGGCGCTTTGCCTCTGTCGATTTCGAGTCTTCCCGAACGACTACCTGGCGTCCACGGTTGTTTTCACGACTATGCGGGAGGAAGCCATGAAGTACCTGTGCCTGATCTACGAAGAGGAGAAGAAGACGGGCGCCATGTCCAAGGACGAGGCAGACGCGTTCATGGGCGAGTACTACGCCTTCACCGAGGGAATCCAGAAGAGCGGCCAATACGTCGCCGGCGAGGCGCTGCAGCCGATTCGCACGGCCACCACCGTGCGGATCCGGAACGGTAAAGTGTCCACGACCGACGGTCCCTTCGCCGAGACGAAAGAGCAGCTGGGCGGGTTCTACCTCATCAACGCCAGGGACCTGAACGACGCCATTCAGGTGGCTTCGAAGATCCCGTCGGCGCGCCTGGGGAGCGTGGAGGTGCGGCCGATCATGGTGTTCGACCAGCAGTAGACTAGCGGAGGCCAGTACGGGCGCGCACTATCAAGGCACCCCGCAAAGAAATGAGCGCATGCGACGGACCCTCCCGGTTACCCTCGGTCTCCTTGTTCTCGCGCCGATCACGTCGACCACGGCGCCACCGACCCGTCACCCGTCGCTCGCCAGCGCGGTCCAGGTCACCATCCTCTCCACCATGCTCGCGGGCAACCCCGAGCACGGTATCGGCGAGTGGGGGTTCGCGGCCCTGCTCGAAGTCGACGGTCGCCGCCTCCTGATCGATACGGGTGCCCGTCCCGAGACCGTGCTTCGCAACGCGCAGGAGCTCGGCCTCGATCTCTCGACCGTGACGGACGTCGTCCTGACGCACAATCACAGCGACCATGTGGGCGGGTTGGTCATGCTGCGGCGGGAGCTGGCGAAGCGCAACCCGGCCGCGCTGGCGCGTGCCCACGTCGCTCCCGGGATCTTTCAAAGCCGTCTCACGCCCGACGGCCAGGAGGCCAATGGCCTGCTGCCGCTGCGGGCCGCGTATGAGGCGAGCGGCGGGACGTTCGTTCAGCACAGTCGCCCCACCGAGCTGATACCGGGCGTCTGGTTCAGCGGGCCCATCCCACGCCCCTATCAGGAGCGCAACTGGTCGAAGGGGTTGCTGCTGCAAGGCCCGGCCGGCGCAGTGGAAGACACGATCCCCGAGGACGCCGCGGTCGTGGTCGACACCAAGGATGGCTTGATCATCATCAACGGGTGCGGGCACGCGGGGATCGTGAATACCGCGGAGTACGCGCGATCGTTCCTGCGGCCCGCCCCGGTTCACGCCGTGATCGGTGGCCTCCACCTGTTCGCGGCGACCGATGCGCAGGTGGCCTGGACGGCGGGCAAGCTGCGTGAGTTCGGGTTGGCCTATCTCTTGGGCGCCCACTGCACCGGGATCGAGGCGACGTACCGGTTGCGCGAGCTCGTCGGACTCACCCGCAAGACGGCGGTGGTCGGGGCAGTGGGGGCGAGCTTCACGTTGGGGAAGGGGCTCGATCCCCTTGGACTCGCGGGTTAACCACGCTCGGGGAGACTACGATGACAAGACCGCTTGCCTTCCTCAGTCTGCTGCTGGGCGCGGCCCCCACCGCCGCACTGGGCCAGGGCCAGAATCCCATGGCCCTCTTTCCCGGGACGGAGCTCGAGTGGAAAGATGGCCCCGCGTCGTTGCCGAAGGGCGCGAAGATGGCGATTCTGGAGGGGGATCCAACGCAGCCCGGAATGTTCACGATGCGCCTGCGGTTTCCCGACGGGTTCCAGGTGTTTCCGCACTGGCATACGCAGACCGAGCACGCGACGGTCATCAAGGGCACGCTGCATCTCGGAATGGGTGAGCGGTTTGATCGCTCGTCGACCCGGGCTCTCGTCACCGGCTCGTTCGGATACTGGCCCGCGGGCACGAAGCATTTCGCCTGGGCCGAGGGCGAGACGATTCTGCAGCTGCACGGCCAGGGACCCTGGACCATCACGTACGTAAACGCGGCGGACGACCCACGGACCCCGCACCCGTGAGACCGCCGTGATTCTCGTCGTCGGGGCAACCGGGACCTTGGGCGGGGAGATCTGCCGCCTCTTGACCCAGCGCGCTAAGCCGGTACGCGCGTTGGTCCGGAATACCTCGAGTCCCGACAGAGTGGCGGGGCTGAAGAGCAGCGGGGCCGAGCCGGTGCGCGGCGACCTGAAGGATCGACGATCGCTCGATGCGGCGTGCCGGGGCGCGAGCGCGGTCATCTCCACCGCGTCATCGACCGTGTCGAGACAAGAAGGCGATTCCATCGAGAGTGTGGACCGGGAGGGGCAGCTGGCTCTCATCGACGCTGCAGCGGCCGCCGGGGTGAAGCGATTCATCATGGTGTCGTTTCCGAGCGTCGACGTGGACTTTCCGCTGCAGTCCGCGAAGCGCGCGGTCGAGGAGCAGCTGCGGCGCAGCGGAATGACCTACACCATCCTCCGGCCCACCTTCTTCACGGAAGTGTGGTTGAGCCCCGCCTTGGGCTTCGATGCGCCCAATGCGAAAGCCCAGATCTACGGTGGCGGCCAAAACCAGATCAGCTGGATCTCGTTCCAAGATGTGGCACAGTTCGCGGTCGCCGCGTTGGATAATGCGTCGGCGAGGAATGCCGTTATCGAGCTGGGTGGTCCCGAGGCATTGAGCCCCCTGGACGTGGTGCGGCTCGCCGAGCAGGTGACGCGCCAGCGATTCGCGGTACAGCACGTCCCGGAGGAGGCGCTCCGAGCGCAGTATGCCGGGGCGACGGATTCGCTCCAGCAATCGTTCGCGGCGCTGATGCTGTACTATGCCCGGGGCGACGTGATCGACATGCAGGCGACGCTTCGAGCTTTCCCGGGTCAGCGCCTCAAGTCCGTGCGCGCGTATTTCGAGGCCAGCACCCGTGCGTGAGGATCACATGAACACCATGTCGCGTCCCCGATTGCTCCGGCCGGGCGTTCTCGTCCCAATTCTGCTCCTCGTCGTCGCCGCCGCCCAGGCGGCGCCGACGATCTTCGATGCCGTGCTCGGCGAAGCTGGACAGCCCACGGCGGAGGTCTCAACCGAAGAGCTGCGCCACATTCTCGCAGACAAGAGCGCCCTGGTGCTCGATGCGCGTCCGTTTCGCGAGTATGCGATGAGCCACATTGCCGGCGCGGTCAACGTGGCCCCCAAGCCCGGTGTTCCCATGTCGATGTACGTGTCGGACGTGGCCGAGATCGATCGACTGGTTCATCAGCACAAAGACACGGCGATCGTGCTCTACTGTAACGGTCCCTACTGCGGCAAGAGCAAGCGCCTGGCGGCGGAGCTCGTGGCGGGCGGCTACTCCAACGTCCGGCGGTATCAGCTCGGCATCCCGGTGTGGCGCGCCCTGGGGGGCGTCACGCAGATCGAGCCGGAAGGACTGCGAAGCGTCCTCGCGAACGATCGCACCGCCGTGGTCGTCGACGTGCGAGAGCCACAGGAACGCCAGGCCAGCCCCTTCCCGAGCGCGCAAGCCATCCCGCGCAGCGCGGTCCTCGAAGGCAAGGATGTGGGGGAGATCAAACGTGCGAAGGACGATGGGCGCTTACCCATGGAAGATCACAACACGCGTCTCGTCGTGATCGGGGGAGCGGTGCCGGCGCGCTACGTGGCCGAGGCATTGGCGCGCGAGGCCTTCCACAACGTCAGCTACTTCGCTGGGTCGCTCGAGGAGGCGCGGGCCGCTCTCAAGCCGTGATCCGCCGCTTGACGCGCGGGCGCGTTGCGTCCGCGGTGCGCCGCACGCAGCTTACGCCGCCGTGAACCTGAGCCTGGTGGTGCAGCAATCCCCCGGCTTTACGGCGGTCGCCCACGCGATCCAGCTCGCCGTGGCGCCGGTGTTTCTCCTCTCGGGCATCGGCGCCATGCTGGCGGTGCTCACCAGTCGTCTCTCCCGCATCATCGATCGTGCTCGAACGCTCGAAGGGCACCTGGCCGCGAGCCCGTCGAACGCGACGGGGCCGCTTCAGGCGCAGCTCGCCGCGCTCGCCCGCCGCGCCCAGCTGATCAGCCGGGCCATCACCCTCTGCACCATCACAGCCCTGCTGGTCTGCGCCGTGATCGCGACGCTGTTCCTGGGGGCCTTCGCGAGCTTCGACACGTCCGTTCCCGTGGCCCTGTTTTTCGTCACCGCCATGGTCACATTCTTCGCCGGCTTGCTGTTCTTCCTCCGGGAGATCTTCGTTGCGACAGCGAACTTGCGGATCGGCCCCCCTTAGTCGGCGGCCCATACCAGACGTACATTTCGACATGATTCAAATCCGAGAAGCGGTGCTCCTCCTTGTCTGCGCCGTCTCCGTGCTCACGTGTGGCCGCGAGGTGCCTCCCCGGGAGCCACAGCGCGAGACGGCGCCCGCGCCTCCCGAGGCCGTTCAGGCACCCGACAGCTTCCTCGTCGCGCTCGCGACGAGTCGCGGTCGCGTGGCCTTGGTCGTGCACCGCTCCTGGGCGCCTCGAGGGGCGGATCGATTCTACGCCCTGGTCCGCAATGGTTTTTTTGATGGTGCGCGCTTCTTCCGGGTAGTCCGAGGGTTCGTCGTGCAATTCGGATTACCGGCCGACCCGCAGCTCGGTCGAGCCTGGTCGTCGCAGCCGATCCAAGATGATCCCGTGCGCCATCCCAATGGACGCGGCACAGTCGCCTTCGCGAGCGCCGGTCCGAACACCCGCACCACGCAGGTGTTCATCAATCTGGCCGACAACTTGCGGCTCGACGCGCTCGGCTTCAGCCCCATTGGAGCAGTGGTGGAAGGGTCGGGGATCGTGGACAGCCTGTACGGGCAGTACGGCGAGCGCCCGTCCCAAGACTCGATCCGCCTGCGGGGCGACGCGTATCTCGCCCGCGCGTACCCGAACCTCGACCGGATCCGCAGCGCGACGATCGTCCGCGAGTGGCGCTGAATCGGCGCCGGCTGAAGACTGCCGGCGCGGTCGCCGGGTCGCTCGCGGGCCTGTGGTTGCTGTTGTCCATTCCCGGCGCGGAGCCACGCGTGGCGCCCGCGCCGCAGCGCGGCCGCGCCTTCGCGTGGAACCAGGACACCCTGTGGCGCTCCCTCGAGACTACGTACGTCCACACGCGCATCGCCGGGTGCGGGACGGTCGACCGCGCTGCGGCGGGCGGGCTCTCGGGCCTCGCCGCCACCGCCGAGGGGCTGCTGCGCGCCCCCGTACCCTCCGATGCCGCGACGCTCGATTCGGTCGAGCGCCGGTTCTTTGCGCTGGCGCCGCTCGTCGCCGCGTGCCCGCGCTATCTGCGGGACTATGTGCGACTCTCCGGGCGTCTACGCGAGGCGATCAAGTGGCAGTCGCGTCGCTGGGACGTCGCAGGCGACGGGGCGCGCGCGCGCCTGTACCGCTCCCTCTACGGGTTCCGGGGCGCCGTGGAAGAGGCGATGCTGCAGCATCCCGACAGCAGCCTTCCCCTCCTCGAGGGCCGTCGCGAGCCCTCGGCCACGCCAGCGACGACCGTGCACGGCGTGGAGATCCACTCGGGCGACATCCTCGTGTCGCGCGGCGGCTACCCGACCTCGGCGCTCATCGCGCGCGGCAACGATTACCCGGGCAACTTCTCGCACGTGGGGCTGGTGCACGTCGATGGCGTTTCACACGTCGCCTCGGTGATCGAGGCGCACATCGAGCGCGGTGTGGCCGTCTCCACCGCCGACGCGTACCTGCGGGACAAGAAGCTCCGGATCATGGTGCTCCGCCTGCGGTCGGACCTGGCGCCGCTGGTCGCAGACCCGTCGCTGCCCCACCGGGCCGCGTCGCTGGCACTCGAGCGCGCGCGGTCGGGACGCGTCGCGTACGACTTCGAGATGGATTACACGGATCCCTCGAAGCTCTTCTGCTCGGAGGTGGCCTCGTCGGTCTATGGCGAGCTGGGCGTGAGGCTGTGGACGGGGCTCTCGACGATCTCGGCCGCCGGCCTACGTCGCTGGTTGTCGACGTTCGGCGTGCGCCACTTCGAGACTCAGGAACCGTCGGATCTGGAGTACGACCCGCAGCTGGTCGTCGTGGCGGAATGGCGCGATGCCGGAGCGCTCATGCAGGACCACATCGACAACGCCGCCATCGACGCGATGCTCGAAGGGGCGGAGGCGGGGGATGCGCTGTCCTACCCCTGGTACCAGCTGCCGCTGGCACGGTTGGCCAAGGCGTACAGCTGGGTCCTCGGGGGCTTGGGGGGGCAGGGTCCCGTCCCCCAGGGGATGTCCGCCCGGGCGGCCCTCCGCAACCGCGCGTTCTCGGACCGCCAGCGGTGGGTCGCCGTGCGCGTGACCGAGGCGGCGGCGCGCTGGACCCGCCAGCAGGGGTACCCGCCGCCGTACTGGGTACTCCTCGACCTGGCCCGGACCGCAACGGAGGCGTTGCGCGGGGCGCCTCCCCCCGCGCAGCTTTAATGTCCGAACTTTCCCGTCAGGAGCTCGAGCCATGCCCAAAGGTGAGGAGCGTCAGCTGGCCGCGTTGGCCAAGAAGAACGCGGCCAAGGCCGCAAAGGCAAAACCCAACAAGCGCCGGCAATACGACGACACCCTTCAGCCGGAACGGGAAGAGGATGTCGAGTTGCGCGACTTCTTCTCGGAGATGAAGAAGCGCGAGTTCTAGGCTGCCGCGTCAAATCCGGCTGGGCCACGGCGGTGCTCGTGGAAGGCCCGGCCCGATCGCCGCGCGTAATCGATCGGCGTGCGATCGAGTTGAGCGACGCGCACGTGCCTACATCGCGCCAGCCCTATCACGCGGTGAGGGATGCCCGGCCCGGCCAGGCCGCCAAGCTGGAGCGACGCCTCCGCGGGCTGGTCGAGCGAGTTACCAAGCGGTCGCTCGGCGCCCTCCTCAAGGAGTATCGCCGGCAGGGACGCCCCGTCCGACGTGTCGCCTTGGTGGTAGGGAGCCTCATCGATCCCGCCAGAATCGGCAACGATCACATCCGGGCGCACGCCCTCGAAGGACAGCTGTTTCGGACGGCGCTGGAGCGCGCGGCACGGGCGGCGCGGCTGCCGTGCACCACGCTGGTCGAGCGGTCCCTGTACGACACCGCGGCGAGACGTCTCAAGCGGTCACGGGAAGTCCTGCGGCGCGCGGTGACGGACCTGGGTGACGCGCTGGGCGGGCCGTGGCGCGCCGACGAGAAGGCGGCGACACTTGCGGCATGGCTCGCCCTCGGAGTGAGTTGACCAGTCGGCATGCCCGGGCTAAGTTGTTGTGCGATGCCGACCTACGAGTACAAGTGCCCGGCCGGGCACGTGTTCGAAAAGTTCTACCCGACGATGAAGCACAGTCGTCGCTTGAAGTGCCCCACCTGCGGTAAGATGGCGGGGCGGCAGATCTCGGCCGGCGCCGGCCTGGTGTTCAAGGGCTCGGGCTTCTACATCACCGATTACAAGCGCGCGGGCGAGAAGCAGGAGCACAAGGAGGAGGTAAAGCCCGCGGCCGAGTCCAAGCCCAGCCCCGAGTCGCAGCCGAGCCCCGAGTCGAAGCCGAGACCCGAGTCGAAGCCCGCGGCCGAAACCAAGCCGGTCGAGCGCGCCAACAAGAAGAAAAAAGACTCCGGCGACAAGTGAAGGCGCACGACGTAATCCGCGCGGCCCTGGCGGATGCCGCGGCGCGGCTGGAGGTGTCCCTGTCCCCTTCCGCGGTCGAGCTCGAGCGGCCGCGCGACCCCGCGCACGGCGACGTGGCCACCAACCTCGCGCTGGCGCTCGCCAAGTCGCTCAAGCAGAAGCCCCGGGCGGTCGCCGAGCGGCTGGTTGCGACCCTGCAGCTGCCGCAGGGTCTGGTGCGCAAGATCGAAATCGCCGGCCCCGGGTTCATCAACTTCTTTCTCGCTGAAGCTCAGCTCGCCAGCGTCCTCGAGGCGGTGCTCGCGGCCGGGGAGCGCTACGGGAGGGGGGACGGGGGGCGGGGAACGCGCGTGAACGTGGAATTCGTCTCGGCGAATCCGACCGGGCCGCTGCACGTGGGGCACGGGCGCGGGGCGGCGCTGGGCGACGGCATCGCGTCGCTGCTCGAGTGGACGGGACACGCGGTGACGCGCGAGTTTTACGTGAACGATGCGGGGGCTCAGATCGACAAGCTCGCCCGCTCCCTGTGGGCACGGGTGCAACAGGCGGTCGGCCGGGCGGCGGAGATTCCCGAGGGGGGCTACCACGGCGACTACCTCGTCGAGCTCGCGGCGGCGATTCTCGCGCGCGAGGGACGGCGCTTCGCGGACCTCCCGGAGGACGAGGGGGTGCGTCGCTGTCGTGCGATCGGGGTCGAGTCGCAGCGCGCCGAGCAGGACGAGGATCTGCGGGAGTTCGGCGTCAAGTTCGACGTGGTTTTCTTCGAGTCGTTGCTGTACCGCGACAGGCTGCTCGAGCAGACCCTCAAGGATCTCGCGACGCGGGGCTACACGTTCGAGCAAGACGGCGCGCTGTGGCTCCGGACCACGGCGTTCGGCGACGACAAGGACCGGGTGCTCCGCAAGTCGGACGGCACGTACACCTATTTGCTGCCCGACATCGCGTATCACCGCCAGAAGCACGAGCGGGGCTTCGCCCGGGCGATCGATGTGCTGGGGGCCGATCATCACGGCTACATCGGACGCATGCAGGCCGCGATGCAGTCGCTCGGCTACCCCAAGGACTTCTACCACGTCGTGCTGGTGCAGCTGGTGCGGGTCATGCGGGGCGGGGATGAGGTGCGGTTCTCGAAGCGGTCGGGCGAGTTCGTCACTCTGCGCGACCTGTTCCAGGAGACCGGCGTGGACGCGGCGCGCTATTTCTTCCTGATGCGCCGTGGGGACGCCCAGTTCGTGTTCGACGTGGATCTCGCCAAGAGCCAGACCGACGAGAACCCCGTGTTCTACGTCCAGATGGCGCACGCGCGGATGAGCGGCATCTTCCGGGTGGCGGCGCGGGAGCCGGGCTCGGTCGAGGCCGCCGGCGTGGACCTGAGCGTCCTGGTCGAGCCGGAGGAGGCCGACTTGCTGAAGGAAGTCGCCGCCTTCCCGGGCATCGTCGCGCGGGCGGCCGAGACGCTCGAGCCGCACCGCGTCACCGGCTACCTCGAAGGGCTCGCCCGGCTGGCCCACGCATGGTACCACAAGTACCGCGTGCTCGGCGAGCCCCAGGAGGCGGCCCGCCTCGTGCTGGCGGCGGCGGTGCGCCAGGTGCTCGCCAACGGCCTCCACCTCTTGGGGATCAGCGCCCCGGATCGGATGTGACGTGAGTCTGCTCGTGGTGGGCTCGATCGCGCTCGACTCGGTATACACGCCGTTCGGCGAGACTGCGGACGCGCCCGGCGGGTCGGCGGTGTTCTTCAGCGCCGCCGGCGTGATCCTGCACCCGGTCCAGGTCGTGGGGGTGGTGGGGACCGACTATCCGCTCGGTGCCCTCAAGGCGCTCGAGGCGCGCGGTGTGGACCTCGCGGGCGTCGAGCAGGCCCCGGGCGAGTCCTTCCGCTGGAAGGCGAAGTATTCCTACGACCTCGCCAGCCGCGAGACGCTCGAGACCCGGCTCGGCGTGTTCGCCGACTTCCGCCCCAAGCTGCCGCCCAAGTTCCGCGACGCGCGCTACCTGTTCCTCGGCAACATCGATCCCGAGCTGCAGCTCGGTGTGCTCGACCAGGTGAAGCAGCCGGCGCTCGTCGCTTGCGATACGATGAACTACTGGATCCACTCCAAGCGCGACCTGCTGCTCGAGCTGCTGCGCCACATCGACATCCTGATGGTCAACGACTCCGAGGCGCGTGAGCTGTCGGGCGACTGGAACATCTACCGCGCGGCGCGCTGGGTGCTCGAGCGCGGTCCCAAGATGACCGTCATCAAGCAGGGCGAGCACGGCGCACTGCTCGTGAACCGTGACACCACGTTCAAGGTCCCCGCCTACCCGCTCCAGGAAGTGTTCGATCCCACGGGCGCGGGCGACGCGTTCGCGGGCGGCTTCATGGCCTACCTCGCCGCGAGCGACGATGTCACCGCGCCGAACCTGCGGCGCGCCATGGTGTACGGCGCCGCGCTGGGCTCGTTCGCCGTGGAGGCGTTCGGCGTGCAGGGGCTCGAACACGTGACCCCCGCCGATGTGCATGCCCGCGTGCGCGCGTTCAAGGACCTCGTCCACTTCGACATGGACGAGGCCCCCCCGGGATGAGCGATCGCTACGCCGCCGCCGGCGTGCGGCTCGATACGGCCGACGAAGCAAAGCGCCGCATCGCGGCGCTGGTGCGCACGACGCGCACGCCGCTGGCGCTCGGCGAGATCGGCGCGTTCGGCGGCATGGTGCGGGTGCCGTCCGGGTACGAGCGCCCGGTACTGGTGCTCTCGACCGACGGGGTCGGCACCAAGGTGCTGGTCGCCGCGCGCGCCGGGATCCACGACACCGTGGGCGAGGACCTCGTGAACCATTGCGTCAACGACATCCTGGTGCACGGCGCCCGCCCCCTGGCTTTCCTCGACTACCTCGCGACCGCCCAGCTCGAGCCCGAGACCGCCGCCGCGATCGTCGCGGGGGTGGCGCGCGGCTGCCGCACCCACGACGCGATTCTCGCCGGCGGCGAGACCGCCCAGCTTCCCGACCTGTATCAGCCGGGGCAGTATGACCTGGCCGGGACGATCGTCGGTGTGGTGGAGGAATCCGCCGCGTTGCACGGGGACCTGGTGCGCCCGGGCGACGTGTTGATCGGCTACGCGTCGAACGGACTGCACACCAACGGGTACACTCTGGCACGGCGCATCGTCTTCGATCGCCTGCGGCTCGACGTGCAGGACCCGTTTCCCGACACCGGCCGGTCGGTGGCCCAGGTGTTGCTGGACGTGCACACGAGCTACGTCGCGGCCGTCGCGCCCGTCCTGCCGCAGGTCCACGCGCTGGCGCACATCACGGGCGGTGGCATCCCCGGCAACCTGGTGCGCGTGCTGCCGGCGGGATGTGAGGCCGTGGTCGATGCGCGCGCGTGGTCGTGGCCGCCGGTGTTCCGGGTGCTGATGCGCGCGGGCGAAGTATCGCTGGGGGAGATGCGCCGCGTATTCAACCTGGGCGTCGGGATGATCGCCGTCGCCGCCCGGGACGACACGGAAGCGGTGATCGCGGCGGCCAAGCGCGCCGGCATAGCGGCATGGATCATCGGGGAGGTGCGGGCGGGGACCCAGGGCGTGAAATTCGCGGAACGGTAGGAGGCCATATGCGTCGGATCGTGATGGTACTCGCAATGATCTTCGGAGCGGCTCCGCTCGCAGCGCAGGAGCCGCAGTGCAACATACCGGCCAGCCCCTTCGCCACGGCGGCATGCAATACCGCCGTGGACGGGGTGCGGGCGTTTTATCCCCTCGCCGGAATGATCGTCAACGGCGGCAATCCCGTGATCGGCACCGCTGGCTCGCTCGGGGGGCTCGGGCACTTCGCGCTCACGGCGCGGGTGAACGCCATCAAGGCGGCGCTCCCCGACCCCCGAGCCGGCAGCCAGACGCCGGTGCCGTCGAGCTTCAACGGGGCGGTCCCCGCGCCGATGGTGGAAGGGGCCCTCGGGCTGTTCAAGGGCGTGGGCGGCGGCCTCCTCGCCGTGGACGTCCTCGGCTCCGCGCTGATCCTGCCGACGGGCATCCACGATCTCACCGTGGATTCAGGTGCCACCCACATCAGCGACGCCGCGTTGGGGTTCGGTTACGGCGTCCGTGTCGGCGTGCTCAATGGCGGCTTCCCGGTCCCCGCGGTCTCCGTGAGCTGGATGCACCGCACGGTCCCGCGCCTCCGGTACGGCACGCTCGGTCCCATCATTGGCACCGGGGACGATTTCGAGTTCACCATGGATCTGAAGAGCGACAGCTACCGTGCAGTGGCGGGGTGGAAGCTCGCCGTGGTGGATCTCGCAGCGGGAATCGGGGTCGACCGTTACAAGTCGCGCGACACCAACATCCGGTTCCACGACGCCGTCACGCCGACGAGTGTGCGAACGGTCGTGATCAACCCGACGAACACACGCGCCCTGGTGTTCGTCAACGGCGGACTTTCCCTCGCGGTCGTGAAGCTGGTCGGCGAAATTGGCCTGCAGGCGGGCAAGGATCAGAGCTACTTCACGCAATTCTCGGATTTCGATCCCAAGGCGGCACATGTCTTCGGAGGTCTCGGCGTCCGGTTCGGATTCTGAGCGGCCGCCCGAACGGGCGGCGATGGAACGCGCCCTCGACCTCGCACGCCGGGGTTGGGGGCGCGTCGCTCCCAATCCCCTGGTCGGCGCCGTCGTGCTCGCGGGAAACACGGTGGTGGGCGAGGGCTACCACGCGGAGTACGGCGGGCCCCACGCCGAAGTCGTCGCCCTGACGGCCGCGGGCGAGCGGGCGCGGGGCGCCACCCTGGCGGTGAACCTCGAGCCGTGCGCGCACCACGGCAAGACGCCGCCGTGTACCGACGCGATCGTTGCCGCCGGCGTGGCCCGCGTGGTCGCGGCGATTGCGGACCCGGACCCGCAAGCGCGGGGCGGGGCCGCGGTGCTGCGCGCCAAGGGCGTGGCGGTGTCGATCGGTCTGCTCGCCGAGGCGGCGGCCGCCCTGAACGCGCCGTTCCTGTTCGCGCGGGAGCAGGCGGAGCGACCCTTCGTCGCGCTCAAGCTCGCCACGTCGATCGACGGACGCATTGCCGACGCGGCCGGTAGCTCGCAGTGGGTTTCGGGGGAAGCGGCGCGCGAGCATGTGCACTGGCTGCGCGCCGGGTTCGACGCGATCGCGGTCGGCGGCACGACCGCACTCCGCGACAACCCGCAGCTCACGGTGCGCGGCGCGGTCGCGCCACGCCGGCCGCCGGTGCGGGTCGTGTTCGACCGGCGCGCGATGCTCAACCTGGGCGTGCAGCTCGTGAGCACGGCGCGCGAGGTGCCGACGTGGGTCATGTCGTCGCTCGACGCGCCGTCGTCGAGCGTGACCCAGCTCGAGAACAGCGGCGTGCGCGTATTCCGCCCCACGACGTTGCGGGACGGTCTCCGCATGCTGCGCGAGGCCGGGGTCCAGTCGGTGTTGTGCGAGGGGGGCGGGGCGCTCGGCGCGCGGCTCCTCGCCGACGGTCTGGTGGACCGGCTCTATTGGGTGCAGGCGCCGGTGTGGCTCGGAGAAGGCGCCGTTCCGGCCTTTCCCGGGGTGCCGCCGCACCCGCTCGCGGCCGCGCCGCGCTGGACGCCGGTGGAGCGAAGGGCTCTGGGCTCTGATACATTATTGGTATTGGATAGGCGGCTATGTTTACCGGAATCGTGAGCGCCGTAGGGCGCGTCGCGAAGGCAACGCGGGAAGCGGGAAACGGGACACGGGAAACCGGGCTGACGCTCACTTTCCGTGCGCCGTATAAGGGCCTCAAGAAGGGTGAGAGCGTCGCCGTGAACGGCGCCTGTCTCACCGTGGAGCGCGTGGTGAAGGGTGGCTTTCAGGTCCACGTGATCGAGACCACGGAGGGCCGGACGCTTTTCGCCGAGTATGGTGCCGGACGGCTGGTGAATTTGGAGCGCGCGCTGCGGGCGACGGATCGGCTGGGCGGCCACATCGTCCAGGGGCACGTGGACGGGGTCGCGGTGGTGCAGCGGGTCGAGCGGCGTGGGGACGCCTGGGTGTACGACCTGCGCGTGCCCGACGCGGTACGGCAGGTGTCGATTCCGCACGGCGCGATTACGGTGGACGGCGTGAGTCTCACCATCAACGACCTGCCCGGGAAAGATCTCGTGCAGGTCTCGTTGATCCCGTTCACGCGCGAGCATACCACGCTCGGAACGCTCGGCGTGGGGGACCGCGTTCACGTCGAGGGAGACGTGCTGGGGAAGTACGTGAGGCAACTATGCAGCATCGCAAGATAAAACAGGCGATCGCGGACATCCGCGCCGGCAAGCTGGTGATCGTGGCCGACGACGAGAACCGCGAGAACGAGGGGGACCTGGTCGGCGCCGCCGAGCAAGTCACCCCCGAGATGATCAATTTCATGGCGACGCATGCGCGCGGGTTGATCTGCCTGACCCTCCTGCCCGAGCGCTGTCAGGCCCTGGGCCTCACCCAGATGGCCGAGCACAATACCGAGGCGCACGAAACCGCTTTCACTGTGTCGATCGACGCCGCCGCTCGCTTCGGTGTCACCACCGGCATCTCGGCGGCGGACCGCGCCGCCACGATCCGGGTGGCGGTCGATCCGTCCAGCGTGCCCACCGACCTGCGACGCCCCGGTCACGTGTTCCCGTTGCGGGCGCGTCCGGGCGGGGTGCTGCAACGGGTGGGCCAGACGGAAGCGAGCCTGGATCTCGCGCGGCTCGCTGGGCTGTACCCGGCGGGCGTGATCTGCGAGATCCTGAACCCGGACGGCTCGATGGCGCGGCAGCCGGACCTGGAGCAGTTCGCCGCGCGACACGGGCTCACGTTCATCACGGTCGCCGAGCTCGTGGCGTACCGCTTGGCGCACGAGCGGCTGGTGCACGCCGTGGCCCAGTCGCGCCTGCCGACGCCGTTCGGCGAGTTCCGCATCGTGGGCTATCGCAACGACGTGGACGCGGCCGAGCATGTGGCGCTGATCTACGGGGACGTGCAGGACCGAAAGAACGTGCTGGTGCGGATGCACTCCAAGTGCCTCACCGGCGACGTGTTCGGCTCGGGACGGTGCGACTGCGGTTGGCAGCTGCACTCGGCGATGCGCATGATCGCCGCGGAGGGCCGCGGCGTGGTGGTCTACCTCGATCAGGAAGGGCGCGGCATCGGGCTCCTCAACAAGCTGAAGGCGTACGAGCTTCAGGACGCGGGCCACGACACCGTCGAGGCGAACCGCGAGCTCGGCTTCAAGCCCGACCTGCGCAACTACGGCATCGGGGCGCAGATCCTCCTCGACCTGGGCCTCTCCGCGATCCGCGTGCTCACCAACAACCCCATGAAGCTCGTCGGGCTGGAGGGCTACGGCCTGGAGATCGTCGAGCGCGTACCGATCGTGGCGACGGCCTCCGACGAGAACCGGTCCTACCTGGACGTCAAGCGGGACAAGCTCGGCCACCTGCTCACCCACTGACCGTGGCCGAGATTCAGGGTTCGCCGCGCGCACCGCGAGAAGCTCGCGTGGCCGTTCTCGTCAGCCGCTACAATGAGCTCGTCACGGTGCGCTTGTTGGACGGCGCGCGGGAGGCCCTCCGGGACAAGGGGGTGCCCGACGCGCGGGTGGACGTGATCTGGGTGCCGGGCGCGTTCGAGCTACCGGTCGCGGCCGAAACCGCGGCGGCGAGCGGGCGCTACACGGCGTTGGTCGCGCTGGGGTGCGTGGTGCGCGGCGAGACGCCCCACTTCGAGTACGTCGCGGGCGAAGCCGCGCGCGGGCTCGGCAACGTCGCGCTGGCACACCGGGTCCCGGTCGGCTTCGGGGTGCTCACGACGGACACCCTGGAGCAGGCGCTGGCCCGGGCCGGCGGCGCGGCCGGCAACAAGGGCTACGAGGCGGTCGACGCCGCCCTCACGACGGCCGACGTCCTGAACCAGCTCACGCGTGCAGCGCCCCGAGACTAAGGCTCGCGCTCGCGCGCTCCAACTCCTCTACGCTTGGGACATGTCCGGCCGCCCGTCGATCGAAACGGTCGTGGGCCGGCTCGCCGCGGCATACGGCCGCCCGCCGGAGGGCTACGACCGCGGGGCCGATCTCGCGGCCCAAGCGATCGCCGGCCTCCCCGAATTCGACGCTCGCGTGGCGGACGCCGCCGAGCACTGGCGGCTGGAGCGCGTCGGCGTGGTCGAGCGCAATATCCTCCGGCTGGCCCTCGCGGAGCTCGCCGCGGGCTCGACCCCGCCGCGGGTCGTGATCGATGAAGCCGTGAAGCTCGCCCATTGGTTCGCGGGCGCCAAAGCACCGGCGTTCGTGAATGGCGTCCTCGACGCCGTGGCGCGGGAATCCGGCGCGCTGTGAGAATCCTGCTCGTCAACTGGAACGATCGCGAGAACCCACACGCCGGGGGTGCCGAGACGCACCTGCACGAGATCTTCGGTCGCCTGGCGCGTGGCGGCCATGCGATCGACCTGGTGTCGAGCGGCTGGCCGGGAGCCCCGCGCGACGCGGAGCTCGACGGCCTGCGAGTGCATCGCTCCGGCGGACGGCACACCTTCGCGCTGCGCGCCCGCGGGGTGGTGCGCCGGTTGCTGCGGGCCAACCGCTACGACGTCGTCGTGGAGGACATCAACAAGCTCCCGCTGTTCCTGCCAGGGCTCACCGACCGGCCGTTCTGCGCCCTGGTGCCGCACCTCTTCGGCGCGACGGCCTTCCGCGAGGCGAGCTGGCCGATCGCCGCTGTGGTGTGGGCGGCCGAGCGGCCCATTCCCTGGGCGTATCGCCGCGCCTGGTTCCACGCTATTTCGGAGAGCACGCGCGACGATCTGGTGCGGCGGGGCGTGCCCCGCGAGCGGATCGAAGTCATTTATCCGGGCGTCGATGCGACCTGGTACGCCCCCGACGCCGCCGAGCCGCGATCCCGGGAACCGACGTTCTTGTACGTGGGGCGTCTCAAGCGTTATAAAGGAGTGGAGATCGCGCTCCGGGCCTTGGCGCTCGCCCGTCAGGCGCGTCCCGACCTGGTGCTCGAGATCGCTGGAGGGGGCGACGACCGCGGGCGCCTCGAGCGATTGGCGCGGACGCTGGGCCTCGGCGAGGCCGCCCGGTTCCTCGGGTTCGTGTCCGAGACGGATAAGCGCCGGCTGCTGCGCCGCGCGTGGGCGGTCGTGCTGGCGAGTCCGAAGGAGGGGTGGGGCATCTCGAACGTGGAGGCGGCGGCGTGCGGTACGCCCGCGCTCGCGTCCGACAGTCCCGGCCTGCGGGAGTCGGTTCGGACCGGCGAGACCGGCTTTCTGGTGCCGCATGGCGATGCGCGCGCGCTGGCGGACCGGATGCTCGCGCTCGCCGCCGATCCGGGGCTGGTGGCGCGGCTGGGACGCGGCGCCCGCGGCTTCGCGGAGCAGCTTTCCTGGGAGCGGGCGGCCCGGGCGACGGAAGCGCATCTTCACCGGGTCATCGCTCAGGGAGGCTGAACGATGCGGATCACCATCACGGCACGCCATTGCGAGATTCCCGATGAGCTGCGCGCGCGGGCGCGGGAGCGGCTCGAGCGGCTCGCGCGGATCGCGCCGCGGCCGCACGATGGGCGAGTCGTGTTCGTGGCCGACCACGGGCGCCCGACCGTGGAAGTGCGGCTGCACACCGCGCGCGGCGTGCTGCACGTGGGGACGGCGCGCGGGGCGGACCACCGCACCGCGCTGGACCTCGCGGTGGCCAAGGTGCGGCGCCAGCTCGACAAGGACCCCACCCGGCGGCGTGGCGCCGCGACCCGCCGCGTTCTGGAGCGCGAGCCCCGGTGACGAAGCCCAAGGTACGCGACCTGCTCGAGCGCAAGGGCGATCTGTTGCAGCTCGAGGCGCTGACGGGAGACGTGGGGCTCGATCACGAGATCCCCTCGCCCGAAGCGTCGAGTCCGGGGCTCGTGCTCGCCGGGTACACCAAGCGCTTCGCCGCCCATCGCATCCACATCCTCGGCGAAACCGAGGTGACCTACCTCGCGTCCCTGGATGCCGCCGCGCGCCGCCGCGCGCTCGAGACGCTGCTCCAGTTCGAGCTGCCGTGCGTCGTCATCTCGAAGGGGCAGGAGCCGCCGGCCGAGCTCGTCGAGCTGGCGCGCGCCAGGGGTGTGGCGGTGATCCGGACCCGACTCAAGACCGCGGAGTTCTACCGCCGCCTCAAGCCGTTTTTAGACGACGTCTTCGCGCCCGCCACCACGGTGCACGCGTCGCTCGCCGACGTGTTCGGAGTGGGATTGCTGTTCCTCGGCCGCTCGGGGATCGGGAAGAGCGAGTGCGTGCTCGATCTCGTGGAGCGTGGCCATCGGCTGGTCGCGGACGACGTCGTTCACATCACGCGCCGGGGCAACGACGTGCTGATCGGGCGCGGGCACGAGCTGTCGCAGCACTACATGGAAATCCGCGGCGTGGGGTTGATCGACATCCGCGCGCTGTTCGGCATCCGCGCCGTGCGGCAGCAGAAGCGCGTCGAAGTGGTCGTCCAGCTCGAGGACTGGGATGCGACGCGCGAGTACGATCGTACCGGGATCGACGGCCAGACCACTCAGGTGCTCGAGGTCACGCTGCCGCTCGTCACCGTGCCGCTCAACCCGGGAAAGAACCTGACGGTGGTTTGCGAGGTCGTCGCGATGACCCACTTGTTGCGCTACAGCGGCGTGGATTCGGCGCGCGCATTCAACGACCGGCTGCTCAAGCGTCTCGCCGAGCGCCGCCAGCTCCAGGAATACCTCGAGGAAGACAATGAGTGAGCCACTGCGCGGAGTGATCGTCTCGCACGCGGCCGTGGCCCAGGCCCTGGTCGCGGCGGTCGCCGCGATCACCGGCGTGCGCGATGCGCTCGTCCCGGTTTCGAACGATGGCTGCGACACGGGAGCCCTCTCCGAGCGGCTCACCCAGGCGATCGACGACAAGCCGGCCGTCCTGTTCGTCGATCTGCCCGGCGGCTCGTGCCTGACGAGCTCGGTGCGGCTGGCGCGCGGCAGGGCCGACGTGGCCGTGGTCACGGGCGTGAACCTTGCCATGCTGCTCGATTTCGTGTTCCACCGCGATATCCCACCAGCCGACGCGGCGCGACGCGCCGTCGAGGCCGGGAGCCGCGCCATCCGCACGCCGGCGGCATGAGCATCGCCTTGTATCGCCTCGACGATCGACTGATCCACGGCCAGGTGGTCGTGGGCTGGGGGAAACCGCTGAACGTGGGATTCATCGTGCTGGTGGACGACGCCGTGCGGGCCAGCGCGTGGGAGCAGGAGCTGTACCGCATGGGGGTGCCGCCCGAGATCGAGGTGGTGTTCGCCTCGACCGAAGAGGCCTTGGAGCGGCTTCCCGCGTGGGAGCGCGACCCCCGCGTCGGCATCCTCGTCGCGGGCGACATCGCCACGCTTGCGGCGCTCACCGCCAACAGCCACCGCGTGGGCCGGGTCAACGTGGGCGGCTTGCACCACCGCCCGGGCCGCTCGGAGCGGTTGCGCTACGTCTATTTGACCGACGCGGAGGCGGCGCAGCTCAAGACGCTCGCCGCCCGGGGCGTCGAGGTGACGGCCCAGGACGTCCCCACCGCTGCCCCGGTGCCGCTCGAGGACTTCACGTGAGCCTCGAGCTGCAGCTCCTGCTGCTCGCGTGGGGAACGCTCGTGGGGCTGGACCTCGTGAGCGTGCCTCAGGCGATGATCGCGCGGCCCCTCGTCGCCGGGCCCATTGCCGGCGCGATGCTGGGCGACGTCGCGACGGGACTCCAGCTCGGTGTGTTGTTCGAGCTGTTCCAGTACGACATCCTGCCGATGGGCGCGACCCGCTACCCCGAGTACGGCCCCGCCACCGTCGCGGCCGTGAGTGCGGCGCACGCGGCGGCCGGGACGCTGGGGCTCGGGCTCGGTGCGTTGGTGGGACTGATCACAGGGATGGTCGGCGGACTGAGCCTGCATGCCCTGCGGCAGCTGAACACGCGAGCGGTGCGGCGCGCCACGGCCGCGCTCGAAGCCGGGGACCCGCGGGTGCTCGAGCGCCTGCACGCGGCGGGGATCGTGCGCGACGCCGTGCGAGCGGCCGTCGTGACCGCGCTGGGCCTCGTGCTCGCGCAGGTGGCGCGTGCGTACCTCGCCGGCGTCCTCCCGCCGCATGGGGTCGCCCTGCTCAACGTGGCGGCGGTGGGCGCCGCGCTCGCGGCGGGGGCGGCGGGAACGCTGCGCCTCGTGGGACGAGGACCCAGCCTGCGCTGGTTCGCGGCCGGCGTCGTGGGCGGCACGATCGTAGCGTGGCTGCGATGAGCCGCCCCCCCGCTCCAACCCGTGCCCGGCCCGGGCTCGTCCGCAGCCTGCTCCGCTTGTTCACCGTGCAGGGCTCCTGGAACTACGAGCGCATGCAGGGCATGGGCATCGGCGTCGCCGAGGAGCCGCTGTTGCGGGACCTGCGGGGCGAGGGTGGGGACGACGGTGTGGCGTACCGCGCCGCCGTGGCGCGGGGAGCGCATTTCTTCAACGCGCACCCGTATCTGTGCGGCCTCGCGGTCGGCGCGGCGGCGCGGGCAGAGCTCGACGGCGTGCCGCCCGAGCAGGTCGAGCGTCTCCGCACGGCGCTGTGCGGGCCGCTCGGCTCGCTCGGCGACCGGCTCGTGTGGGCGGGGTGGCTGCCGTTCACCTCGGGGCTGGCGCTGATCGGAGTGGCGCTTGGTCTGGGCGTCCCGGCCATCTTGGGCTTCGTCGTCGTGTACAACGTCGGGCACGTGGCGTTGCGCTGGTGGGCGTTGCGCGCCGGCTGGACGTATGGGGCCCAGGTGGCGCAGGCGCTGCGCGAGCCTCTGCTGCAGCGCGCCACGGCCTGGTCCGGGCCGGCGATGGCGCTCGTCGTCGGGGCGGCCCTGCCGCTCGTCGCGCAGTACCTGAGCAGCGCGTTCTTCGGCTGGGCGCGGCTGGCGCTGGTGGGCGTGGTCGCGGGCGGATTTGCGCTGTTGTGGTGGCAGCGGTCGCGGCTCACCGGGCTGCGGCTCGGCCTCGCCCTCCTGGCCATCGGGGCGCTGGCGGGGTGGCTATGGCCGTGATCGAGCGCGACGCCAAGATCGTGAACCCGCTCGGGATGCACGCGCGCCCCGCGGCCGAGTTCGTGAAGCTCGCCAGCCGCTTCAAGTCGGCGGTCGAGGTCCGCAAGGACGATCTCGCCGTGAACGGCAAGAGCATCATGGGCGTGATGATGCTCGCGGCGGAGTGTGGATCGTTCCTGACCATCAAGACCGACGGCGAGGATGCGGAATCGGCGATGGACGCGCTGCTCGCCCTCGTCGCCGACGGGTTCCACGAGATGCATCTGACGGACGAGCTGCGCGAGGCGGAGCTGCGAGACGCGGAGCAGCGGGAAAACGAGGGGCGCGAGTGAGCGACCGGCAGCTCAAGGGCATCGGTGTCTCCCCGGGGATCGGCGTCGGCGCCGCGATCGTGGTGCGCTGGACCATGCCTGAGGTTCCGGACCGCGTCGTGCCGCGCTCGCAAGTCGAGAAGGAGGTGCGCCGCTTGCGCGCCGCGGTGAAAGATGTGAAGCGCTATCTGCAGGACCTGCGGGCGAAAGCCGAGGATCGCGCCGGCGTGGACGAGGCGCGCATTTTCGACGCCCAGATCCTGATGCTCGAGGACAAGGAGTTTCTCGCGGGCGTCGCGGGCCTGATTCGCGAGAACCACCTGGCCGCCGAGAAGGCGTACGAGTTCAAGGCGCTCGAGGTGCGCGACATGTGGACCGCGACCGGGAGCTCTCGCCTCAAGGATCGGCTGGCGGACCTCTCGGGAGTCACGGTCCGCGTGATCGAGCACCTCATGCACCGCGGCTCGGACGAGCTGTGGGAGGACATCAGCCAGCCCTCCGTCGTGGTGGCCAAAGAGCTCTCGCCGGGACTCACCGTGCAGCTCGATCGCGAGCATGTCGTGGGGCTCGTGAGTGAGGAAGGGACCCGGACGTCGCATGCCGCGATTCTCGCCCACTCGATCGGGATTCCGGCGGTGTTCGGCGTCGCCGGCGCCATCGAGCGCATCGAGCCCGGCACGATGGTGGTGATGGACGGCGAGCGGGGCACGGTGCTGCTGCAGCCCACGCCCCACGAGATCGCCGAGGCGCAAGAGCGGGAGCTGGGGCGGCGCGAGCTCGGTCTGCAGCTCGAGGAGGTCGTGGATCAACCGTCCGTCACGACCGACGGTGTCCGTGTCGTGCTGCGGGGGAACGTGGATCTTCCCGACGAGATCAAGCCGGCGCAGGACCACCGGGCGGAAGGCGTGGGCCTGCTGCGCACGGAATTCCTCATCACCGGGCACGATGAATTGCCGACCGAAGATGAGCAGGCCGAGTACTTTCGGCGCGTGGCGCAGGCGTTCCCGGGCCATCCCGTGGTCGTCCGCACGTACGACCTGGGCGGCGACAAGCTCCCGGCGCCGTTCCGGGCGCCGTCGGAAATCAATCCGCAGCTGGGCTGGCGGGCCATCCGCGTTTGTCTCGACCGGCCGGACATCTTCCGCACGCAGGTGCGGGCGGCGCTGCGGGCCGCGAAGCACGGCGACGTGTGGATGATGATCCCACTCGTCACGCGCCTCGACGAGTTGGAGCGGACCCGCGCGATCGTGACCGAGGAGGCGGCGCAGCTCGCCCGCGACGGTATCGCGGCGGCTGCATCGCTGCCGCTGGGGGTCATGGTCGAGACGCCCGCGGCCGCGGTGATGGCCGACCGCCTCGCGGCGGAGGCAGACTTTCTCTCGGTCGGAACGAACGACCTCACGCAGTACACGCTGGCCGTGGACCGCGGCAACGCGCGGCTTGCTGAGCGCTTCACGCCGCACGATCCCAGCGTGGTGCGGCTTCTCAAGATGGTGGCGGACGCGGCGCGCCGGGCGGGTAAGCCGGCGAGCGTGTGCGGCGAGATGGCATCGGAGCCGCTGTCGGCGTTCCTACTGATCGGCCTCGGCTACGAGACGTTGTCGGTGGCGCCGCCGGCGCTGCCGCTCGTGAAGTGGACGGTGCGCCAGGTGAGCGCGGCGCGCGCGCGCGTGGCGGCCGAGCAGGCACTCGCCGCGCGCAGCGCGGCCGACGTGCTCGACCTGCTGCGACTCGCGCTCGCCGAAGCCGTCGATTTGAAGCTGCTGGACCCCGATGGGCGGTTGCCCGCCGGACGGCGCGCCGCTAGCTTGAACGTCTAACCCTAGGTCGGACAGGCACATGCCAGCGCAGCGCCACGTCTTTACCTCCGAGTCGGTGACGGAAGGGCATCCCGACAAGATCGCCGACCAGATCTCAGACGCGGTCCTTGACGCGATCATCGCCAAGGACCCCGCCGCCCGGGTGGCGTGCGAGACGCTGGTCACCACGGGCATGGCGATCGTGGCGGGAGAGATCACCACCTCCACGTACGTCCATATCCCCGACATCGTGCGGGGGACGATCAGCGCGATCGGCTACACCGACGCCAGCTTCGGCTTCGACGCCCAAACCTGCGCTATCCTCACCACCATCGACCGCCAGTCGGGCGATATCGCGATGGGCGTGGACAAGGGCGGGGCGGGCGATCAGGGGATGATGTTCGGCTACGCGTCGGACGAGACACCGTCGCTCATGCCGCTCCCGATCGTGCTCGCCCATCGCCTCGCCGAACGGCTCGCCACGGTGCGCAAGGCCGGGGATCTGTCGTGGCTCCGCCCCGATGGCAAGACCCAGGTCAGCGTCGTGTATGAAGGGATGCGGCCGGTTGGGATCAGCAAGGTGGTGGTGTCCACCCAGCACTCGGACAACATCGACAATGTGGAGCTGCGCGAGGGCGTGATCGCGCTCGTGGTCCGACCGGTGCTCGCCGACGCCGGGTTCGAGGTCCGCGATCCCGATATCCTCATCAACCCGACCGGTCGCTTCGTGGTCGGGGGCCCGCAGGGCGACGCCGGGCTCACCGGCCGCAAGATCATCGTGGACACCTACGGCGGCATGGCACGCCACGGCGGCGGCGCCTTCAGTGGTAAGGACCCCTCCAAGGTCGATCGTTCGGCCTGCTACGCGATGCGCTGGGTCGCCAAGAACATCGTGGCGGCGAAGCTCGCGTCCCGGTGCGAGGCACAGGTGGCGTACGCCATCGGAGTCGCCCAGCCCGTCTCGGTGATGATCGACACGTTCCGCACCGGCGTCGTGCCCGACGAGGCCATCGAGGACGCGGTCCGCGACGTGTTCGACCTCACGCCCCTCGGTATCAACAAGGCGTTGAACCTGCGCCATCCGATCTACCGCGCCACCGCTGCATACGGCCACTTCGGCCGCGCGCCCGAGCGCCGGCGTTACGTGGACAAGGACGTGGACCGGGAAGTCGACCTGTTCACCTGGGAGCACGCCAACCGCGTCGAGGACCTCCGGCTCGCCGCGCAACGCTCCAAGCACTACTCCTCCAAGAAAGTGAACGCATGACCACGACGGCCCGCACCGCCGCTTCCGACGTCAAAGACCTGAGCCTGGCCGCCGAGGGACGTCGCCGTACCGAGTGGGCGGAGCGATCCATGCCGGTGCTGCGCTTGCTTCGGGAACGCTTCACCCGGGAACGCCCCCTCGCCGGCCGTCGCCTCTCGGCCTGTCTGCACGTCACCACCGAGACCGCCAACCTTGCGGTCACCCTCCAGGCCGGCGGCGCGGATGTGGCGTTGTGCGGGTCGAACCCGTTGTCGACGCAGGACGACGTCGCCGCGCACCTCGTCAAGGACCACGGGATCAAGGTGTTCGCGATCAAGGGTGAAGACCACGCGACCTACTACGAGCACATCCGCGCGGCGTTGGCGCATCGCCCCGACATCACCATGGACGACGGCGCGGATCTGGTCGGCGCGCTCCACATGATCGCGCTCAACCGGCTCGACGATCTGGCACCGCCGGTCCGGCGCTGGGTGGAGACGCTCTCCGGCGCGGACCGCAAAGCACTCGTCGCCGGCGTGGCAGGCTCGACCGAGGAGACCACGACCGGGGTCATCCGGCTCAAGGCGATGGCGCGCGACGGCGTACTGCAGTTCCCGGTTATCGCGGTGAACGATTCCGACACGAAACATCTGTTCGACAACCGTTACGGGACCGGGCAGTCGACGCTCGACGGCATCCTGCGGGCCACGAACCTGCTCGTGGCCGGGAGCACCGTGGTGGTGGCGGGGTACGGGTGGTGCGGGCGCGGCTTTGCGCTGCGGGCACGCGGCGCGGGCGCCAACGTGATCGTCACCGAGATCGACCCCCTCAAGGCGCTCGAGGCGCAGATGGACGGCTATCGGGTGTTGCCGATGGCGGAGGCCGCACGGGTCGGCGACGTCTTCGTGACCCTGACGGGGAACACCCACGTGCTCCGCGTGGAGCACATGCGCGCGATGAAGGACGGAGCGGTGCTCGCGAACTCGGGCCACTTCAATGTCGAGATCGATCTGGACGGCCTGAAGCAGGCGGCCCAGGGCCCCACCCGGGTGCGCGAGTTCGTGGACGAGTGGAGGCTGGGCGGGAAGCGCATCTTCGTGCTCGCCGACGGCCGGCTCATCAATCTGGCGGCGGCGGAGGGCCACCCCGCGAGCGTGATGGACATGTCGTTCGCGAATCAGGCGCTCGCTGCCGAGCACGTGGTGCAGCACGCCCGGGAGCTCACGAAGGATGTGCACCGCATCCCGCGCGAGCTGGACGCCGAGATCGCCCGCCTGAAGCTCGCCGCGATGGGGGTCGCCATCGATACCCTCACCCCCGAGCAGCAGAAGTACCTCGCATCGTGGGAGATGGGGACCTGAGCGCGAACCAGATCCAGGTTCGGGTCGCGCATCTGGGACTCGATCGCACGACCAACACGCCGGTGGTCATCCTCCAGGAGCAGGAAGGGGAGCGCGTGCTCCCGATCTGGATCGGGCCCGCCGAGGCGAGCGCCATCGCCATGGAGCTGGCGGGTGTGAAGTTCGCGCGGCCGCTCACCCACGATCTCTTGAAGCAGGTGATCCTCGGCCTGGGCGCCGACCTGCGGAAGGTCATCATCACGCAGGTGAAGGACAACACCTATTACGCCGAGCTGCACATTTACCGGGGCGACGCGGTGATCCAGATCGACGCCCGGCCGTCCGATTCGATCGCGGTCGCCCTGCGGCTCAAGGCG
>Ga0207646_10001171_pt1 | contig 33235 bp, 28 predicted proteins | sample KBSK5502metaG_FD_184343 | JGI IMG/M metagenome (GOLD analysis project Ga0207646, IMG submission 184343) | Corn, switchgrass and miscanthus rhizosphere microbial communities from Kellogg Biological Station, Michigan, USA - KBS K5-50-2 metaG... | ecosystem: Host-associated > Plants > Roots >... | reverse complement strand
GTCTCCTTTTCTGTAGCGCATCTAATCTGTACGTATACATCCGTTCAGAATCATGGCACAAAAAAAGAAAACCTGCCAGATGCCCCTTCCATGTCGCCCGCCCGTAACTGGCGTAACTGGTCGGCCAATTGACGGGCTGGCATTGAACGGGTAGGCTGAGAGCAACCCTTCCACTTCAAGGACGCTATCGTGGCTGTGAACTCCATCCAACTCGGGCAGGTCTGGCGCAGCGACACCGACGGCCAGGATTACCTCGTCACTAAGGTCTACAGCGAAGTGTTCAGTCAGTATGCGATGTTGCGGCCAGCGGGCATCACCGCGCCCGATGCGCCGACCGTGCGGATCAAAGTGGCTAAGAGCGCTCAGGGTGCGGGGCTACCGGGATACACGTTTACCCAGGAAGGCTCGTTCTAAGCGGAGCCCTGAATCCAGCGGCCGATTTCCGGTACACTGAACTCTGATCTCGAAAACCCTCAACCACAGAGGGGACAGAGGACCACAGAGGAAAACCACCAGAGGACACTAAGGAACACGAAGGCTTTCATGCTTCGTGTTCCTTAGTGTCCTTCGTGGTCTAGCAACTTTTTATTTATGACAGAAAAGATTCTTGTTGCGCTCTTTGGGTTCATTAATTCCGTGATCAGCACCGCCGGCTATGGCGGGATTGTGCTGCTTATGGCGATCGAGTCGGCGTGTATCCCATTGCCGTCGGAGCTGATCATGCCGTTCGCCGGTTATCTGGTCTACTCCGGAACATTCAAGCTTCTGTGGGTGGCGACGGCGGGGGCGATCGGCTGTAATCTCGGATCGCTGGTGGCCTATGAGATCGGGTTTTATGGCGGGCGCCCGCTGGTAGAGAAGTATGGACGCTGGATTCTGATGGGCAAACGCGAGCTCGAGTGGGCCGACCGGTTCTTTGCCCGCTGGGGATACCTGGCGGTATTTGCGGGCCGGCTGCTGCCGGTGATTCGCACCTTCATCGCGCTGCCGGCAGGAGTCGCGCGCATGCCGCGCGGACGCTTTCACCTCTATACCTTTCTGGGATCATGGCCGTGGTGCCTGGGTCTGGCGTATCTCGGAATGAAGCTAGGCGAGAACTGGCGCGAGATGGGGAAGTACTTCCACAAGTTCGATGCCGTAATCGGACTCGTGCTGGTGGCGGGAGCGGCTTGGTTCGTTTGGAGTCACTGGCAGAATCGATTGTCGGCGGCTGATTAATCGTTCGTCATCGATGGGGCTTGGCCCACTGCGACGCCACGATCCTGCATATGACGATCTGTCATATGCCGTTGCGCTTCCCGACTAACATCCACGTAAACGTAGCGCACGGGAACGCCTCGTCCACCTTGCTCGACCATGTCTTCTTTCCAGCCGTGGACGAGGACCAGGTCTTCACTTGAGATTGCTGAGCACGTCTTGTTTGGTGTTGAAAGATTTGCCCTATTGGAGGCACTCGTCTGCCAAGATGCCCGAGAGTTCGGCAATGTCGGCGGCGATCAGGCTCGGTCGCCCATCTCCGAAGAGCTTCAGGATTTGATGCTCATCGCTTTCCACTGTATCTACTTCCACCCGGACGTCCGTAGAGGCGTTGCTTCGAACGTCTCTACGTCTCTTTTTGATAGTGTACAAGCTGACATTTACGAAGGAGGGTTCCGTGATTCGAATAGCGCGCGTTTTTGTGCTGCTCCTGTTCTTCTCCATGACTTTGCCCGTGGTCTCCCGCGCACAGTCTCCAACCTCAGAAAAACCCTTTGTGGTGGAGTATTACTACAAGACGAAGTGGGGTCATGCGGATGAATTTCTGAAGCTGTTCAAGAAGAATCACTATCCGGTGCTCAAAAAAGAAATGGAGACGGGACGCATCGCCAAGGTCTGGATGGATCAGCCGCGCTATCACACTACGGAAGACGGACGGTGGGACTTTCGCGTGACCATTGTCTTCAAGAATGCGACCGTGGCCAACGAACCGTTCGATGAAGCGGCTCTGCAGAAGCAGATGTATCCCGACCAGGAGACTTTCCAGCGTGAAGAGCAGCGGCGCTTCGAAATTCTCGACGGGCATTGGGACTTGCCGGTAAAGACGGTCGATCTGGAAGCGAAGCTCTGAGCGACGAGCAAGACTTCAATGGCAGAGAACCCAGACGACGCTGAGTAAGTCCAATTCGGATCTACTCCACGATGCAACAGCGGCGCAAAAGATGTAAAACAACTGTGACAATTCCGCGGGGAATCCTCATCGCAGTCATCAAAATTTGGAATTAGACGGAGGGTTGAGAAGGCCCATACTCTAGACCATGGACCCGTTCACGTCTGTTGAGAACTCACACGTTGATGTGCTGCACGAGATTGGCGTCCGTCTGGCCACGGCGGACGGATTCCGCGATGTTTTGACCCGCGTTGTCGATTTTGCATCCGTACTGGTGAAGTGCGATTCCTGCCTGATTTATGTTCTGGAGGGCGATGAACTCGTCTTGCGCGCTTCCAAGAATCCGCACCCCGAGGTTGTGGGCCGTTTGAAGCTGCGCCTGGGCCAGGGGATCACGGGCTGGCTCGCTCAGCACCGGGAGCCAGTGGCGGTTCCGGAAAAGGCAGCACAGGATCCCCGCTTTCAGCTCTTTCATGAACTCCCGGAAGACAGCTACGAAGCATTGCTCTCGGTGCCGTTGATGTGCCGCGGGCGAGTGATGGGAGTGATTAACCTGCAGCATCGCCGGCCGCATGTTTACGGGCAGAAAGCAATTCAACTGATTTCGACCATCGGATTTCTCGTGGGCGGGGAAATCGAGATGGCGCGGCTGGAAGAAGCCAACTCCAATCTCTCGGAACAACTCGAGACCCGGAAGGTAGTCGAGCGTGCCAAGGGAATCCTGCAGCGCGAACTTGGATTGAGCGAAGAGGAAGCTTACCTGGCCCTGCAACGGCAGAGCCGGCAAAAACGCAAAGCAATGAAAGAGATTGCCGAGGCAATCGTCCTCAGCGATGAGGTGAAGATAAATTTTCGCTCGGGCGAGGTGTCGTGAGGCGGACATGAGGCCCGAGAGCGGACTTCCATCGATTCCGCTCTCGGGTTGGCGAGCTAAGCAACTACTGGGCCGATGGGTCAGATGAGATGACGGTCACCCGCGCTGCCTCCCGCGATTCGGTGGGGACGGCGAAGCGCAGCGTCTCCCCGAACTGGGGAAGCTCCATACTGCTGACATAGCTGCCGCTCGGCCTGGCTACCAGAACAAGCCTGTCGAGATCGGTGGGCTTGGACGATTCAGCATTGTTGGCCAGGATCAAGAAGGCCGCGCCACGGCCGGTGACTTTGCGCAGCAGCAGTATGGCAGAGGGCCCCTTGGGCTGGATCTCGAACCGGTAGTCTCCAGCAGGAACAACATAGTTCTGCCACCGCACCTGGTGAGACAGTGTGAAGCTGCCGTGCATCTCCTGTGCAGAAGCCGGGCTTGGGGTGAAGGTCAATGCGCTCAAGGCTAGTACTGCGGAGTAGACGAATCTGCGAATGGATCTCATGGAATCTCCTGTTCTTTTTTGGTCTGAAGAGCACACCACCGGCGCGAAGCCGAATGGAATGGGTCAGATTCAGTGGAGAACAACTTGGTCAGGAGAATTGCAATACCGCGTCTGGGCAGCATGCAACAGCATGCTTCGCGCGACCAACTGCAGAACCGGCGGCGAAGTGATTACCAGTATGGGGCAGGTGCGCGGCGGAGTCCAAGGCAAAGAATTCATAGAAGCTATCTAACCCGCGAGCGTGACTGCGCTAACGGTGGGCTGATCAAGTCTTCCCGTCTAATACTCGTGGAGCACCGTTGAAACGACTTTCTGTGCGTTGGACCGCTCTCGTTTGCAAAAGCCCTCCTGGTACGAGAACATAAACAGTTTGCAAACCTATCCTGGTTCTATTAAGGAAGCAGCCGACAATTATGGCGACAAGGCAGAAGTCCGCAAAGGCAGCGAGTAAGACACCGGCAAAGTCAGCATTTAGCGCAAAAACGGCGCGCGTGGAGATGAAGGCTGAGCGCAAGGCTCGGACCGAATCCAACCCGGGCGGCACGATCCAACCCGCGAAAGGGAAGCTGGGAGTAATGATTCCGGGCATGGGCGCGGTGGCTACGACTTTCGTGGCTGGCGTCGAAGCTATCCGCAAGGACCTGGCGAAGCCGATTGGGTCGCTTACCCAAATGGGCACGGTGCGGCTGGGCAAGCGTACCGAAGGACGGTCACCCAAAATCAAGGAGTTCGTGCCGCTGGCCGGACTTGATGACTTGGTCTTCACCGGCTGGGACATCTTTGAGGACGACATGTACCAAGCGGCCTCGCATGCGGGCGTGCTCGACCACAGGTTGCTGGAGCAGTTGAAGCCGTTCCTTTCTTCTCTGAAGCCGCGCGCGGCAGTCTTCGATCACAATTACGTGAAACGGATTGATGGACCCAATGTCAAGAAGGGCAAGACGAAGATGGATTTGGCCGAGCAGTTGCGCGACGATATCCGCGACTTCAAGAAGACGAGTGGAGCGAGTCGTCTGATCACGATGTGGTGTGGCTCGACGGAGTCTTACATCGAGCCGACGAATGCGCACCAGTCGGTGAAGGCATTCGAAAAGGCACTCCGTGAGAACGATGAGATGATTGCGCCCTCGATGATCTATGCGTATGCGTCGCTGATGGAGGGTGTCCCTTTCGCCAATGGCGCTCCCAATTTGACAGTGGATCTGCCAGTGATGCTGGAGTTGTCCCGGAACAACGAAGCTCCCATCTGCGGTAAGGACTTCAAGACTGGTCAGACGCTGATGAAGACCGTGCTTGCGCCGGCGTTCAAGGCGCGACTACTGGGTCTGAGCGGGTGGTATTCGACCAATATTCTCGGCAATCGCGACGGGGAAGTGCTTGACGATCCTGGCTCCTTCAAAACTAAGGAAGAATCGAAGCTGGGAGTGCTGGAGCACATTCTGCAGCCGGCGTTGTATCCCGAGCTGTACGGCAACATATTCCATAAGGTGAGGATTAACTATTACCCGCCGCGTGGTGATAACAAAGAAGGATGGGACAACATCGACATCTTCGGATGGCTGGGCTATCCCATGCAGATCAAGGTCGACTTTCTGTGCCGCGATTCGATTCTGGCGGCGCCCATTGTGTTGGACCTTGTGCTATTCCTAGACCTCGCCAAGCGCAGCTCTGAACTGCGTGGCCTCGGCATTCAGGAGTGGTTAAGCTTTTACTTTAAGTCTCCCATGACGGCACCGGGCCTGTATCCAGAGCACGATTTGTTCATTCAGTCGATGAAGCTAAAAAACACGTTACGGCATTTGAAGAACGAGCCACTGATTACACATTTGGGGTTGGAGTATTACGACTAGGGTGAGAGACGGCTGGAATCGTCCGTGGCCCAACCAGAACGTGGGTGTCGAGCGGCATCACCGCAAACACTCCCAAACCTCCGGCGGTTCAATTGGGGTTTTGATTGGACAGACGGTCCAAAAAAGGAGATGCGAGGGCGTCAGCGCCGTGTAAGCCAGCGGTCAATAGTAGAACTTCAGGGCGAACTGTATGTTGCGCTCGCCTTGCGAGGTATTGACCAGACCGAGATTGAAATTAAGCGATGTGTAGGGAGAATTCAAAATGGGGGTGTTGGTAACGTTGAAGAACTCAGCCCGAAACTCCAATCTCTTGGATTCGCTCAAAGGGAATCCCTTCTGGACGCTTAAATCCCAGGTGCGCAGCCCGGGACCCCGCACTGTGCCTACACCACAAGTTCCGAACGTGCCCGGAACCGCCGGCCCATACGAGCCGGGATCGAACCACTGAAAGCCAATGAATTGTCCATTTGAAGGATTGAAAGCGGGCTTGCGCCCAAATACGTGAGGCGGGGCCAGGCAGTTAGCGCGCGACCCGCGGGAATTGGTGCCGGAAGCATCATCGGCAAAAATGGTGAGTGGAAACCCACCATGGAGTTGGACGATACTGCCCACTTGCCAGTTTCCAATAACCGCATTGACTGGCGGATTCAAATTTTTGCCCCATCGCTTATTGCGGCCGATGGGAATTTCGTAAACTGCGTAGCCACTGACTACGTGCGTAACATCGTAGTAGCAAGGCCCCCACTCGGCACGCCGATTGTATAGGTTCTGCCAGTAAGCCGAGGCCGGCGCTGCCTGGCCCGCTGAGCCGAAATAGCCGATGGAATCAGTCATGCACTTCGAGTAGGTGTATGCGACCTGCCCCTCGAAGCTATGGCTGAAGCGTTTCTGCAAGGTTGCCTGGAGTGCGTCGTAGCGCATGTTGCCGATGGCAGCGGTTCCAGAGATCTCAGCTAACTCCGACCGAAGGGTGGGGTTTCCGGACAGGAAGGGACTCGGAGTGATAGTCCCGTCCGCATGCAACTGGAACATCTTAGGCCGTTCTGCGGGTGCGCACGGTCAGATCCTCTTCCACTGCTACAGCGACCGCTGCTTCCTCTCCGAGCTGTGGTCTCCCACTCAGGAAGACGGACGCCAGTTGCTTACCTTGCGGACCGAGGCAGGCTTGGCGAAAGAGGAAAGGGAAAAATACTTCGCAGTTGTTGGAGAGATACCAAGGCAGTAATCCCACAAGGCAGAGGGAAGAAGTGCATTAGCCATGAAACCTCCGTTCGATTAACAAGTATGTTCCAAGCTACTACTAGGAAGATCGCAGTAAGTAAGAAGGTTTTGTTACAGGCTCTTATGGCTTTCGCGTCAGCTGCCGGATCAGGTCCGCCTCTGCCTGGCGGTACGGCGTTCCGTCGGGACGCAGTACTTCGTGAAACCACACCGGGGGCTGGTCGAGAACGTAGGGATGCTGCCACGAATCCCAAGGCAAGTACGTTTGCGTCTTGCCGGCGACGAATCCCCAATTGATCGCCCCGACGTTCTCTTGCTTCGCAATCGGCAACACGGTGTCAAACGTGCTGCCCACGGATCGTGCCATGTACTCGGTGCAGATTACTGGCCGGTTGTACTTTTTCAGCCACGCTATTTGACGCTTGAAGTATTCCGGCCAGCTGTAGTTGTGAAAGGTGACGATGTCCGACTCGCGCAGTTGAATCTGTTGTAGTTCGCCCAGATCGGCTCCGTCCGGAGAGTTGTCGACGGCCCACACTCCGCTGCTGAGAGGCTGCATCGGATTCACCTCCCGCGCCCATGCGAATACCTGCGGCAACAGTGCCGCGACTCTTGCGGTCTTGTCTCTCGCTGGCAGTTCTTCTTTGGGGTAGCTTCCAGCGTTATCGGAGCCGGGTTCGTTCCAAACGTCCCATGCCAGGATGCGGTCATCGCGCGCGAAGGCCCGCACCACTCCCTGCACGTATGATTTCAGCCGGGGATATTGATTGACGTCCGCCAGAGCCTTTGCTCCGGGACTTTGCACCCAGCCTGAGTTGTGGACTCCGGGAGTCGGCGGATGCTGCGGTCCGAGATGAGGTATCGGGTCCCAGCAGGAATCGAAGAGCACGAACATCGGTCGAATCTGATGCCGCGACGCGATCGTCAAGAATTCGTTGATGCGCTTTTGAAAACCGGCAGCATCCTGTTGCCAGAGCAGGTCGTGCAGGAAGACGCGCATGGTGTTCATGCCAATGCGTTCGGCCCAAGTCAATTCCTGATCGATCTCCGCCGGGTTGAAGGTCGTTTCCTGCCACATCTCCAACTGGTTGATCGCTGACTTGGGAACGTAGTTGCTTCCAACCAGCCACGGCTGCTGTGCGTACCAGGAGTTCGCTTTCTGCTCTGACCAGCGTGTCTGCGCCCAAGCCGCGGTGGCGTACAGACTGACTGCGATTACGGCTACGGTCAGAAAAAACACTGATCTGGATTTCATCGTTGTGGACTCCTGTGACATCGCGATGTTTTTATGTTCGTCGAACTTCCTTGAGGAACGTCGATCATCTTTTCGCGCCGGGCAGCAAAATTGCACCTGCGGCCCTGATCACCGTGACCACGAGTACGTAATCTTGACCGCGATCTTCTCCTGGCGTACCTGCATGGGATTACCTGCTGCCAGGCTCTGAAAGCGGCTACCTACGTTATAAATCACATACAGATCGCTGTCGGAACGGAAGGTGTAGCGGATTCGGAAATTGGCGCTTACGGCCTGGGTTTGCGCGGTATCGGCCTGCACGAAAGTGGTCGCGTTTAGGAAGCGATTGATAGCGTAACCGATCTGCACTCCTGTCAGGTCAATATTGAAATTTCCCTGCGGAAGGCGGAAGGAATTCAACGTGTCGTTCAGTGCAAGTGCCAGGTGCGGATTAGGGCGATACTGCGCGAGTAACGTGGCGGTGTTGAGATGTCCGCTGTAGTAGCCCCCCCACTGCTCGGAAGCAGCGAAGGTCACCTTGTGACTGCCGGATGAAGTATAGGCGAGTGAGTGGGAGATAAAGCGGTAGCCGCCGGAGGGAATGGAGATGTTCTTGTAGAGGTTCAAGGGCTGCGCGAGAAATTGATAGACAACATCCTGTGGAGCAGAATCTATTTCGGCGCTGCTATTGAATAGAACCCGAAGGTTGGCCGACCATTCTTTGTAAATCAGCTTGCCCGCGGTGTTTGGGTCGTGGCCGACAAAAGCGCCGAGATCCAATTCGCGAATGTTCCAAACGCGTGGACGAGGAGTGAAGTTGAACTCAAAGATAGTGGGTTGGTCGTCAATTCGGGTAACGAAACCCATCTCCGAGTTGAAGTTTTTCTCGGTGACCCCATGACCGGAATAGATGTTGAACCAGTTATTGGCATAGGTAAGGCGGGCGCCCAGGGCGGTGTTGTCGCCGTGCAGGCCCGAGGTCCAGGTCTTTGCGTAGTATCCGCGCAAATTTAAATTGCGGAAAAGAATGAACTTGGCATCGATGCCGCCGGAGCGATTGTAAGGATCGAGTGGGCTGCCGGACTGCTTATCGGTGGCTATCAATCCAATGTAGGAACCGGGCGTGAGCGGCCGCTTGATCCGAAGCACGGCATAGTTCCCGTACGGGTTCCGACCCTCGGCGCGAGTCTTCACATCCATGACGCCGAGATCGAAGCCGGAGATGTGCCCGGCGACCTTGCCGCCAGCATCAATCGGTACCTCCTGGCCGGTGACTGGGTCGATGCCAATCTGCCGGGTGAAAAATAACAAATCCTGATTCCACAGCAGAAAGTTGAACACGTCGGAATCTTCGAGAAAGAAGCGCCGTTTTTCCGGCACGAAGATGGGATAGGGAGTCAAATTGAACTGCTGCTGATCCACGTCAGCATCAGAGAAGTCGGTATTTATCGTGCCCACAGCGATCAGATTGCTGGCGAGGCCGTACTTGATGTCACCTCCGACCCTGTGGAGCGCAGCCCATGGCTGGCCGGTAAAAGCCTGGGCTCCACCCAGCGCGTAGGGTTTTATCTCCAGCAGGCGACCGCTCTCAATGTTCTTGAGGCCTTGCAATTGCCCAGCCTGAGAGACGCGCCAGAAGCCGAAGATCCGTCTGTAGCCCGACCAAAAATCTTCTTCATTCTTGCGGCGGATGAAGCGGCGGAAGTTCAGACCCCAGGTTACCTCCGAGCCGCCGCGAAAATTCAGCGTGCTGAAGGGGATGGCGATGGTTGCGCTCCAGCCGTCGCGGGTAAGCTTGGCGGCGGAAATCCAAAGCCCATCCCAGCTGGGGTCTACAATCGAGTCATTTCCGTTGGGGGCCTGCTCTTCGATGATTTCTCCATCGCGCTGAGTGCCCAAAGGATTCACTTGGAAGATGTAGCCATTGCGATGGCTCAGTGTGGGATCGATCATGACGGCAAAGTTGTCGTCCAGTTCCATGGATAGATCTCGGCGCAACTGCGTGGCCACGATCTCGGCTGGGGCTGTGTCGTAACAATGGATGCCGAAGTAAACGTGGCGGGCGTCATAGAGAATGCGAACTTCGGTTTTTTCCGTGGCTGGAGCAGTCTCGAGTGGCTCGCGCTGGCGAAAATCATTGATGGGAGGCGCGCTCTGCCAAATCGGATCATCAAGCGTTCCATCCAGGCGAGGTGCCTGCTCGGCCCGGACAGCAACCGCCGCTCGCGCCTCGGAGCTCGGAGCCTCGGTCTGTGCATGTACCCGCGGGTTCTCGGCAGCCATCAGAATTGCAAGTGACGCCAAGGTGCAGTGCAGGATCTCGCTCGAAGTCATTCTGCCTGATAGACGCAGTGGCTCAATTCTTGTAACGACGGGGTCCGTCGAACATTTATTCCGCCATTCAATGCTGCTGGCGGGATGAGATATAGAACGCCCCACCCAGGATATTTGCCCCCACCACGACCGCCACCGTCTTCCATGCGTAAGACGCCGGATTAGGGACATCTATGACCGGAAAAATAGACAGCGCAACAAACAGCAGCGTCACGATAAATCCCGAGCCTGCCGCGACCCGCAACCCGATGCGCGGCTCAATTGGAAGCTTACGATTGCCTACCAGCGGGATCGCAAACATAACTAGATATGCGAGCCCGTAGAGTGTGAAGGCCCATATCTGAACCAGCGAGAAGGCCTCCACTTCATTCACACCAATGAGAACTCCCACGGACGCGGCAAGCGTGACGCCAGCAATAAAAAGTATCGAGTTGATTGGCGTCTTGTACTTCGGATGAAGCCGAGTGAACCACTTCGGCAGCAGGTTGTCCCACCCAGCCACCATCGGCAGGCGGGAACTTGCACTGAACGTGAGATTGGCGGTGGACACCACATTTACCAGCAGCAGCAGAATTGTAACGGGTGCAAGAATTTTAGCCAGACCAAACGAGCGCAATCCCACGCTGAGCGCCTGCGGTATCGGAGCGATGAGGTTGACTTCACTGGATGGAACGAAGGCCAGGATCGCGCCCGTACCGAAGATGTAGAGCAGCGCAATGATCGGCGCCGCGAACAGAATCGACCGGGCAAGAGTACGCGCCGGATTGCGGCACTCGCCGGCAAAAATTGCTACAAATTCAAAGCCGCAAAGCGCGCCAAAGGTCATTTTGGTGAAGACACTTAGGCTGAGCAGAGTCAGCGCCGGTCGAACAAGAGGAAGCGGATGATACGCGGGATCTGTGCCGGGCATGGGCCGGAATCGTGGCAGCAAGATCAGCACCCCAACGGCAACGATGGTAAGAGCTCCACCGGCATTGGTGATCCACTTACCGATGCGCAGACCCAGCGCCGAGACCCATGCTAACCCGCCGACGAGCGCGGCCGAAGCACCCACGATCAGCCACTTGCTGGAGGTCATCCACGCCGCGTCCGGTCCCAACGCAAAAGCAAAATAGGTGATCAGAACAAAACCGTACTCCGCCACCAGGAAGACAATGTAGAGCCATAGATTCCACGCCACCAGAAAACCAGTGGCATCGTTAAAAACCAGGCGTGCCCACTCGTACAGGCCGCCCTCCAGCGGCATGAGTTGATTTAGGTACGTGACTACCAGCGCTTGGGGAAGGAAAAACAGTGCAATCGCCGCCAGCCACAGAATCGCATGCGAAGAACCGGCTTTGACCGCGGTGCCAAAGAATTCGAGCGTGACAATGTAGGTAATCTGAGCCAGTACCACATCGACGATCCCCAATTCCTTGCGCAATTCGGCCTGGTGGGCCTGCGCTCCAGACTGAGGAGCCTCGCCGATTGGTTCTTTGCTCGACAATGTGACCTTTTTCGAACTGCACCGCTTCTCTTTTACCGCAGTTTCTTTTCGTGTTTGTATTCGTCGAGCTTCTCCAGGAAGCGGTCGATATCTTTCTTCTGCAAGTAGTAGGGCGTGGAGAGACGGAGCTTGTTGGGGTCACCGCCGCGGATACGGATTTTGTGCGTATTCCACATCCAGTTCTCGAGATCCATGCGAACGATTGGCGGAACCTTCACGGTAACGATCGCGCAGCGAAGGGTCGGATCTGGGGAAGTCCAGGATTCGGCACCGCGCTTGATCATTTCCGCGAGGGTATAGTCAGCCAGGGTGCGATGGCGGCGTTCGATCCGGTCGAGTCCGATATCGTTGGCCAGCTTGATCGAGGCGCGCAGCCCCCACAACGCGGGGACGTTCGAGCTGCCGATTCGCTGGAAGCGTTCGGCGCGAAGCTTGGGCTCGTCCCACCCTTCGGTGGCGATGGTGTTCCACAGACGGTCGATGACTTCGTTGCGGAGGTAGAGAAAGCCGGAGCCCTTGGGGGCCATCAACCATTTGTGCGGACTGGCTGAATACATGTCGCAACCAATGCCGTGCACGTTGAGGCGCATCATGCCCGGGACATGAGCGCCATCGATGGCCGAGAGTATTCCTTTCGATCGGGCAAAAGTGGAGAGTTCTTGCGCCGGTAAGACCACTCCGGAGAACGTTGTGATGTGGCTGAAGAAGATGACGCGCGTGCGAGGAGTGATGGCATCGTTGAAGAGATTGAGCACCTGGGCCGCGTTCTCTACCGGGCGAGGCAACGTAACTTTTCTCACCACAATACCGTAGCGCTTGGCCTTGAGGTTCCATGGATGCTCGCCTCCGGGATGTTCCTGATCAGTCATCAGAACTTCGTCGCCGGGCTTCATGTCAATGCCGTTCGCGATGTAACTGTTGGCTTCGGTGGCGTTGCGCAGCAGCGCGATCTCGTCGCGGTTGCAGCCCACGAATGCGGCCAGAGGGTCGCGGAATTCATTCCACGCTGCGTATCCCCAGATGGGGTAGTCTTCGGGATCCTGCTGATCCATCTTTTCGGTGGTGTTGTAGCCGTCAAAAATGGCGCGTAGAACTGGCGCAGGACTAGAGCCGACGGTGCCGTTGTTGAGATAAATCTCGTCCGCGGGAATGAGGAATTGCTGGCGCAGCTCGGCCCAGTATGCGTCTTCGTTTTTGTCTAGCAGTGAATGATCGGGGAGGTTCGCCGGAGCCTTCTCGAGTTGGGCCAAAAGCGGGCTGCGGAAGGCCAGCGTAGCGGCAACTCCGGTGGTGGCGGTGAGGAAGTGGCGGCGATCGAGCACAGGGGGACCTCCCCAGTCTAAGGAACGCGCAATCTTACGATTGAGAGCGGAATGGAGCAAGGCCAGATTGAGGCGGCAAACCTGGGCCGCTAGTCGCAAGGTCTTAGAGCGCGAGGGACCGGGTAAAGCTAGAAGCGGCGTGGTCTCGTCCTAAATACTTCTTAGCCATGGGTCGGATAACCCAAATGGGGCGACAGGCGTCTAACTTGGAGATCACTTTCGGGCCTTGGTCCGTCGACGTGGGGCGTATAATAGGAGTTACCAGTATCGGGGCGCAAAGGAGTTTGTATGAAATTGCGGTGGCTGGCAAGCGCGGTGGCGATAGCGGCGTTCAGTGCGGGACCATGGACGTTTGCACAGACTCAGACTCAAACCCAGAATCCGAATCCCGACCAGGATCAGAACAAGCCGAAGGCTGCCGATGTGCAGAACGCGCCGACGCCTCCCCCCGCTGCGCTGCCGCAGACAAATGACAGTGACCTGAAGCACGACGGCGGCAAGAGAGATGTTGACGCGGTGGGAAACCGCAACGTGGGATGCGGACGCGGCGTCGGCAATTGGTACACCGTGGAAGGACAGGTAGCGCGGGGCCGGGTGTATGCCCAGCAGATTGAATCGCAGATTAAGCTGGTGAACGATCCGGTGGTCACGGAATACGTGAATCGCATCGGCCAGAACCTGGTACGCAACTCTGATGCGCAGGTACCGTTCACGATCAAAGTGATCGATTCCGACGTGGTGAACGCGATGGCGTTGCCGGGGGGATTCTTCTACGTAAATTCTGGCCTGATTCTGGCTGCCGACGAAGAAGCGGAAATGGCGGGTGTAATGGCGCACGAGATTGCCCACGTCGCGGCCTGCCACTATGGACGGGAAATGACCCGGGCCAACCTGCTACAGATGGCTTCGATTCCATTTATCTTCATGGGCGGAGCGATCGGTTATGCAGGATACGAAGCGGCGGGACTGGGAATCCCCTTAACCTTCCTGAAGTTCTCCCGCGGATTTGAGGCGGAAGCTGATTACCTGGGTGTGGAGTACATGTATCGTGCCGGGTACGATCCCTCGGCATTCGTTTCGTTCTTCGAAAAGCTGCAGGCTATGGAGAAGAAGAAGCCGGGAACGCTGTCCAAGGCTTTCGATACGCACCCCCAGACGCCTGACCGCATCCAGAAGTCGCAGGACGAAATCCGCAGTATTCTGCCGGCCAAGCCGCAGTATGTTGTGACAACCTCGGAGTTTGATGATGTGAAAGCACGATTGGCGACGCTTGAGAACCGCCACAAAGTGCTTGATCAGAAGGACGCCAACAAGCCCAGCCTGCGGCGGACGTCGACATCGACTGACAAATCCGGGGACAACAAAAGCGACGATGACCGTCCAACTCTGAAGCGGCGCGACGATTCGAACTAGCTGATTACCACCGACAATCAACCGGCGGCCTTGGCCGCCGGTTGTATTTTGGAGCGCATCGCGAGAGTCCCGCATAAAAAGAGCGAGAGCCGCGGCTCTTCAGGGAGGGACAGCTTACAAATCAATGCGAATATATTCCAATCAGGCTGCGTGCTTCGTGGCTAATTCAGCCACACGTTCGCGATGCCGCTCTGCAGAGGTGATGACCTTCATCTCCTGCCAGTCGTAGGGGAATTCTTTGCCGCACTCCAAACAAGCAACGTAGGTGCCGGTCAAGCTGGCGGCTTGCGTACGCCGCCCAGAGCCCCGGATCGTTACTGGAAAACTATAGCGGGAGTGATGGCAACCGAAAATTGCGTCGAACAACTTGACGAACATGGCACACCTTCCACATCCGGGATCTGATTCCCGTGGTTCCATTCTTCCGGGAAGCGTACCTTAACGGCCAGCCAGCGCTTCCCAAATACTTAGATTCATGTATAGGCTAAAGGGTTTCGATTTTCCAGACGGGTATGGACCTGAATGAGAGCCAAAAGTCTCTGGGTCGAACAGTGGTCACAGCAGAGGAGTGTGAAAAAGTACCAAGGGCGCGGATTCTATCGCTGTTCTTTCTTCACGCTGCCTTCAGGCGGCGAGGCTATACGCCGTGAGGACCGCGCTTTTTCTGTTGCTGGCACTTTGTCATGATGGCGGAGCGGAGGCGGGACCGCAGGTCTTCGGGTAATTCGTAGAGTTGGGAGTCGCGGTAGATCTCAATCGTCTTCTTGGTTGTATCGCAAACCACGTAGCAGTTATGGCACCAGGAGAGATGGTTCTCCAATTCGCCCTTGGTCTTCTGGTCGAGAACACCGTCCAAGTAATTCGTCAACTCTTGCAGAAACTCAGCGCATTTCACTGGATGCCATCTCCACTCTCACGTTTCTGAAAGTAACGTCCCAACCGCTCCCGAAGTTGCAAGCGCGCCCGCAGCAACCTCGATTTTACTGCTGGCACACTTAAGTCAAGAGCCGCCGCAGTCTCTTCGGTGGAAAGTCCTTCCACGTCCCTCAGCACGAACACCGTCCGGAATCCCGGAGGTAGACCCTGAATCGTCTTACTCAAAATCTCGCGCAATTCCGACTGGTTATAGAGTTGTTCAGGATTGGGGCTCCAATCCGCGATCTCGCGGGGAAGAGAATCATCTTCGGTCTTGATATCCTCATCCAGCGATACAGTACGCTCGGGGCGGCGGCGGCGAAGCTTCATCAGAGCTTCGTTTACCGCGATCCGCACCAGCCAGGTATAGAACTTCGACTGCTCCTGAAACTTTGCCAGGTTCCCGTACGCCTTCAGGAAAGCCTCTTGCACCACATCTTCGGCATCCTCACGATTCTGCGTGATGTGTTGCGCGATCCGAAAAACGTTGCGATCGTAGCGCCGAACCAGCTCTTCAAAGGCCGCATCGTCGCCCTGTTTAGCCGCCCGTACCAACGACAGTTCTTCAGTAACGGGGAGTGCGGCTACTTTGTTTTCGATGGTATTCATTGTCTGGGCGATTCAGTATTTTCCGTATACGCGGCCGCGGATGCGAACTGTTATTCTACTTGGTAACCATGCGGTTTGCGAAACCGCTTTGACATATCGGGCCAGGGCAGGTTTCGGATAAAGTTCCTGAGGAGCCAGGTTACGCGGTCGAACACGTCCTGACGTACCCTGAAATACCCTCACAAGTGCCGTATAATCAGCAGATAGAATGATGCCGCCACGCGGTGCCCTGCACCAGCGACTTGCGGCGAAGAATGGTTCTGATCAGCATGGCGGAAAGCAGCGAGTTAGTCCAGATCGTTGAACGCGCGGTGAAGCAGGCTCTCGCGGGCCAGATCCCGACGTTGCAAGCGGAGCTCGTGAAGCGAGTGCTCGAGGCGCTGCCCGCGGCTGCGTCGCTTCCACCCCGGGCGGCAGGCCCGAATGGCGATACCGGCGCGCTGTTGCGCGACATTGCAAATATTCACGCCGGCACCACACAAAAAGAAATTCTGCGTGGTCTGCTGGCGGGAGGAAGTGAACATTGTGGGCGAATTGCCCTATTCGTAGTCAAGGCAGGCAGCGCGGCGGGATGGCAAAGCCGCGGTTTTGCCGATGACGATGCGCTCAAGGATTTTCCGCTCGACATGAACGCCGGTCCAGTTATGCACGCCTATCAAAACCGGGTTGCAACTCCCGCGAACATCGCGGAAATGGATTCGCGGTTCGTGGAGCAGTTCGGTGGACCAGCGAACGAGCAAGTGCTGGTGCTTCCGCTCGTGCTCAAGGACAAAGTGGCTGCGTTGGTCTACGCCGATGCGGGCGCCGACGGCACCATGGATTCTGCTGCGCTTGAACTGCTGGTCATGGCAACGGGTGCCTGGCTGGAAGTCATTTCGTTGCGCAAGCAAGCGCAAAGGGAAATTGGAGACGCCGCCAGTGCCGCCGAACGAAGCATGCCGTCGCCCCCGGTGCAAACTGTTTCGTCATTTTCGGACCCGTTCGCTGGCCACGCGCCCAAGCATGTTGCGCCTGGTATTCCAGTTGAGCCACAGCAGGGCTCTACAGCAGAGGTCGTTGAGATGCCTGGATCCGTGCACCGGGCCGGAGCCGCCGCGCCCGCTGCTGCGGCTGATCCCTTTGCCGAACTATCCCCGGAGGATGCGGACGTGCATCGCAAGGCGCAGCGTTTCGCCCGCCTGCTGGTAGATGAAATCAAACTGTACAACCAGGCGAAGGTCACCGAAGGACGCAAACACAAAGATCTTTACGATCGAATGAAGGACGACATTGAGAAAAGCCGCTCTACATACCAGAAGCGATACGGCAACACGGCGGCAGCCAGCGCAAACTATTTTCAGCAGGAAGTTGTGCGCAGCCTGGCTGAAGACGACGTCACGATCATGGGTGCGAATTTCCATAATTAAACAGGCGGGCGGCACCTCTGACAACGACTTCTTCGTAAGACAATTCCCGGTGGTTCGATCTGGTCTAATCTGGCGGGTGCTCGCGGTGGCATGGTTTTGCGGGCTTTTCTTGGCCGCGCCTGCCCGTGCGCTATGGCAACAGCCTTGGGCGAGTCAGTCTTCTGAAAGCCAGAGTATCGGCGGAAGCAGCCAACCCCCTTCGGCTCAAGACCAATCGTCATCCCCTGCTGCCAAAGCCCCTACGACCTTTGAAAAAGCCGCAGGCCGTCAGAAGCCTGCAGCGAAGAAGACTGCAGCGAAGAAAGCTCCGGCGATCAGCGGCAAGAGTCGCACCGTCGGCACCAAGAAACGCAAGAGCCGGACCCTCTCTCCTCGAGCACGCCGGATGCGGCAGGCGTTTGTGGCTTCGACCACCCTGCGGCCCATGGCGCAACAACTCTTACAAGACCGTTCGCCAGCAGCGTACCTAGGCGTTGAAGCTTATGCGCGAGCTCACTCCAAGGAAGATGCGGGTGCTCTGGCATGGCTGGTTGCGGGCTATGCCCACGTTCTCGATCGGGAATTCGCCAAGGCGATTGATCCATTGAACCGAGCCAAACCGCAGGCCGGGGATCTTGGCGACTACGTCGCCTACTATCTCGGCACATCTTACCTGCAAACCGGACGCATCGCCGAAGCCGTGGCCGCTCTGACGAATTTTTCAACTGTTTATCCCGAATCGTTGCTTATCAGGGACGCGCAAGTGACCTACGGCAGCGCGCTCTCGGTGGAAGGACGTGCGACAGAAGCGGTTGCACTACTGGAAAAAAACCGCACTCCTGTGCGTGCGGATGTGGAACTGGCTTTGGGGCGAGCCTACGCCGCGGCGGGAGAGAATGTGAAGGCCGTCGAGACCCTTGGCAATGTTTATTACAACATGCCTGCCAGTCCAGAGGCGGACACGGCCTCCTCCGAGCTGAGAAAACTTGGCGCGGGAGGTGCTCTACCCGGAGCGATTTGGACCGAGCGCAAGACCCGCGCCGACTTGCTGATGAAGGGACGCCGCTATAACGATGCTGCAGCGGAATACCGCGATCTGTTGAATCAAGTAAGCGCGGCCGATCGTCCGCCGATCGAATTAGCAATGGCGGATGCCTTATACCGCGGTGGCCGAGGGCGGGAGGCCAGGCAGGTGCTGGTTTCCATGGCTAGCGTCAGCGGCGACGCGAGCGCGCAGCGACTGTTCATCCTGGGGGAAATCGCACGCGGCTCCGATGACAATAACGGCTTCTATGACACCGTGGATGAGCTCCGCAAGTCCGCGCCCGCAAGTTCGTGGCTGGAGCAATCGCTGCTATCGGCGGCGAACCTTCACCTCGTACATCACGAATATGACCAGGCCATCGACTTGTACCGAGAACTACAACAGCGCTTTCCCCGCGGCGCCCGGGCCTCGTATGCGCATTGGAAGGCAGCGTGGTTTACGCTTCGGCAGGGACACAACGAGAACGCTAAGACGCAATTCGAGGAACAGATTGCGCACTACCCGTCTGGTGCGGAGACTCCCGCCGCTTTGTACTGGCGCGCTCGCCTGGCAGAGGAAGACAACGATCCGGTCATGGCGCGGGCGTACTACGAAAAGCTTTCAGAACGCTATCGCAACTACTACTACGCAGAACTGGGACGGCAAAGGCTCGAGCGCATGCCGCAGCCCCCTGATCCGCAGCACTATGCCTTGCTCGATCGTGTGCCGCCGCTCGACATGGGCGGAAAAGTAACCGCTTCGGAGCCGCCCGCCGACGATTTGCGGGTGCAGAAGGCACAATTACTCGGCAACGGCGGCTTGGTGGACTTCGCGGTGCGCGAGCTGCAGGCGGCGGCTAGTGCCGATGGCGGCAACTGGGCTCCGGTTGAAACCGCCCAGCTTTACCATGAGAACGGGCACTATGACCGCGGCATCCAGGTCATGAAACGTTCGGCGCCGAGTTACTTTGCCCTGGATATTTCCGATCTACCACGCCCCTACTGGGAAGCATTATTTCCCAAGGCTTACTGGGCAGAGTTAAAGCGATTCTCCACCGCCAATGGACTTGATCCTTATCTCGTAGCATCGCTCATCCGCCAGGAGTCGGAGTTCAACCCATACGCGGTGTCGCAGAAAAATGCCGTGGGCTTGATGCAGCTGTTGCCAAAGACCGGCAAACTGGTGGCAAAACAGGTAAAGCTGAAGAAGTATAATGCCAGCCAGTTATTCACTCCTGCAGTGAATCTCCAGCTTGGCACCCGTTATTTCCGTGGAATGGTGGACCGCTTCGGAGGGTCCTTTGAATATGCGCTTGCCGCCTACAACGCGGGGTCGGAACGCGTGGACGAATGGCTCGGTCAGGGCAAATATCGTGATCCGCAAGAGTTCGTGGAATCCATACCGTTCACCGAGACGCGCGAGTATGTGCAAGCGATTCTGCGGAATGCCAACGTGTACAAGCAGCTTTACGGGGCGCCGTAGAAGATTGTGCTTCCACGATTACGGGGTCGCGTGATCTTTCGGTGCCTTGGTGAACACAATTTCAATCACCAGCAGCCCAGCACCAACCACAATAGCGCTGTCGGCGAGGTTGAATACCGGCCATTGATACTGCCGGACGTATAACAGGAGAAAATCCACCACGCGTCCGCTGGCCAGGCGATCCCAGAGATTGCCCAAAGCTCCACCCAGAATGAGAGATAAGCCGATCCCCGCCGGGGTGAGCGCACGCGCATTTGTCCAGAGGAGTGCGAAGACAATCACGAGTGCGACTAGGGAAAAAGCAATAAGCATTCCCGTCTTCCAGTGCGCCGGGGAGTCAGCGAAGAGACTGAAGGCTGCGCCCGTATTCTCCGTGTGCGTGAGGCGGAAAAAGCCCGGGACGATCTGGATATGAGTGTAGAGCGGAATGTGAAGCGACACGAGATGCTTGCTCCAGCGATCGAGCAGAAGGACTATGAGTGCGATGAAGAAATGGATCGCGCGAGCGGAATATTGCTTTGTCATCCCGGATGTTCGCCTGAGAACATCTTAAATGGAGGCCTGGGCTGAGAGCTCGCAGAGCGCGCCATGGAAAAACATTATCGAGCGTTTCTGCGGCTGAAGTGTCTACGCTAAATCACCGCTCCAGTTCCTTCAGCACGGCGCTGCACCGCTCACAAACCGTGGGGTAGTTTTTGTCCTCGCCAACATGCGTCGAGTAATTCCAGCAGCGGTCGCACTTCGCGCCTTCGGCTTTTTGCACTTCGACGTGAACGCCACCGGTGCCGTTGCCTGAGCCTCGCACCAGCTTGACCACCGAGACGATAAACAGGTATCGCAACTCGTCCGCATGGCGGGTCAGGACGGAGTGGATAGGATCTGCCGCGGTTATGGTGACCTGAGCTTCGAGTCCGCCGCCAATGAGTTTATGGTTCCGAGCTTCCTCGAGGGCCTTGAGAACCTCGTCTCGGACCGACCGAAGTGTGACCCACTCGCTGGCGTTGGAATTGGATTGGACCTGAGCAGCAGCGCCCAGAATCTCGGAATCACCAGGAAACAGTGCCAGGTGCACGCTCGCGGCGCGTTCCCCCATTTTCGGGAAAGAGATCCAGACCTCATCACAAGTGAAGCTCATGATGGGAGCGAGCAGCCTCACCAAGGCTTCGCCGATTCGCCAGATGGCGGTCTGGGCGCTACGCCGTGCCTGTGATTTGGGCGCGAAGATGTAAAGCCGATCCTTCAGTACGTCAAAATAGAAAGCGCTCAAGTCCACGATGCAGAAATCATTTACCCCATGATAGATCTTGTGGAAGGCGAACTCTCGATACCAGTCGCGAACCTGGGAAGTGAATTCCGAGGTTTGGCGCAGCATGTACTGGTCGAGTGCTTCCATCTGCTCGAACGGTACAGCGTCTTTCTGCGGATCGAAATCGTACAGGTTACCCAGAATGTAGCGGAACGTGTTGCGGATCTTGCGGTAGTTTTCCGCCACGCGTTGCATCAGTTGTTCGGAGCCCACCATATCTTCGCGGAAGTCGACTGACGCGACCCACAGGCGCACAACCTCGCCGCCAAAACGGTTGGCAATGTCGACGGGGTCCACGTCATTGCCGCGCGACTTCGACATGGCTTGGCCCTTCTCGTCGAGCGTCCATCCAGGAGTAACTACGCCCGCGTAGGGCGGCGTGCCTTCGACGCCCATGGCGCAGAGCAGGGAAGACTGGAACCAGCCGCGAAACTGGTCAGCGCCTTCGAGGTAAAGATCCGAGGGCCAGGGGTAGCTGGGTTCGTCGGCTCGAAGCGCCAGGTAGCTCGCGCCGGACTCGAGCCACACGTCGAAGATGTCGGTTTCGCGCTCGAATTTCGTCGCCCCACAATGCGGACATTTGGTGCCAGGCGGCAGCACTCTGTCAGCCTCAGGCGTGAACCATGCGTCTGCTCCGAAGCGCGCAAACAGTGCGACAACCTCGCGATTGACGGCGTGACTGTTGAGTGGCTTGCCGCAACTCTCGCAAAGAAACACTGCAATGGGTACGCCCCAGACGCGCTGTCGAGAAATACACCAATCCGGTCGCGTAGCGATCATGTTCGACATGCGCTCTTCGCCCCATGCCGGATCCCACTTCACGTTTTTGATTTCTTCCAGCGTCCGGCTGCGCAGCGTGCCGTTAGGCATCGGCGCTTCCATCGAGATGAACCACTGTTCGGTAGCACGAAAAATTACCGGATTGTGGCAGCGCCAGCAATGCGGATACGAGTGTTCCGTCGTTTCCGAATGAAGAAGCGCGCCGCGTTGCCTGAGCAATTCCATGATGGGCGCGTTGGCGGCCCAAACTTTCTTGCCCGTGTACTCGGGCAGCCCGTGGCGAAGGATGCCTTTTTCGTCCACGTTGCTGGTGGCATCGAGGCCGTACTTCACTCCGGTGGCGAAGTCTTCGGCACCGTGGGAGGGCGCGGTGTGAACAACACCTGTACCCGTATCCATGGTGACGTAATCGGCCAGCACGCCCAGGATCTTACGATCCAGAAACGGATGCTGGAAATTAAGGTGCTCCAACTTCCGTCCAGGAAAATGCGCAAGCTCGCGGGCATCGGGCAGATTGCACGTTTCCGCCACGTCTGCGGCCAGTTTGGCCGCAACGATCGAAACCTCGCCCCCAGACTCGAGCGCGACATACTCCTCCTCAGGATGGAAAGCCACGGCCATGGACGCAGGCAGCGTCCAAGGCGTGGTGGTCCAGATGATGGTGGAGACTTTCTTGCCGGCTAGTCCGGGATCGATCTTCTCTGGATCGTCGAGCAGAGCATACTTTACCCACACGGTTGGGCTGGTGTGGTTTTCGTATTCCACTTCGGCTTCCGCCAAGGCGGTCTCGTCATGCATGCACCAGTAAACGGCACGTAGGCCCTTGTAGACAAAGTTTTTCTCATAAAAGGAAAAAAAGGTCTCCAGAACCACAGACTCATATTGCGGAGTCATCGTGGAATAAGGCCGGTCCCAGCGGCCGAATACGCCAATGCGTTTGAACTGAGCGCGCTGCAAATCGAGAAATTTCTCGGCATACTTGCGGCATGCCAGACGAACGTCGGTCGCTTTCATTTGCAGCTTCTTGCCGCCCAATTCCTTATCCACTTTGATTTCGATGGGCAGCCCATGGCAATCCCATCCCGGGACGTATGGGGCGTCGAAACCGGCCATGGTCTTCGATTTGACCACGAAGTCCTTTAAGCACTTGTTGAGGGCAGTGCCTAAATGGATGGGTCCATTGGCGTACGGTGGCCCATCGTGCAGCACGTAGAGGGGCGCCCCTCGGCGCGCCTGCCGAATGCGGTCGTAGAGCCTCATTTGCTCCCAGCGCTCGAGGATTTTAGGCTCGTTCTGGGGCAGGTTGGCCTTCATGGGGAAGGCAGTCTTAGGCAGATTGATGGTCGCTTTTAGCTCGAGCGGCACTCGGTTGGCGTCTCCCAAATGATTGAATCTTTTCATTATAGGGAGCGGGACAGTGGAACGTCCATGGCTCGAGCACGGAGCAGAAGGTACATGTCTATGTGGGCGCAGAAATGCACCGCCGGAATGTGAGAAAATAGAGGTACAATTTTTAGAAGGGGGCGTTTGACGTTATCAGCTGCGGCGGGTGGGTTGTCACCCCATTGGCAAGTGCGCACAGGGAAATGAAGCAACTTGGCGGGGGAAGTGCTCATCTGTGTAAAGGGAGTGCTTGAGGGCGACAAACTTCTCCCGCACCGGTGTCGGGCACATCGAACAATATGGCAGCGCCAGAGATAAATCCGAGTCCCGGAACTGAGCCGGAACTGCACTTCCTTTTTGCCCAGGACAGTTTTGAAGAGCCGCTCTGGAAGTCCCTTTCCCGCCAGCTCGATGAATTCTTTTTTCCTAAGAAGCTTCCGCCACTGCAACTGGAATCCAAGCCGATCCCGGTTAAGGACATCTGGGGTTTTTACGACTATAAAAAGAATGGCGCTTTAGGGTCGACCGTCGCTCACATTCTCCTTCTCGGCGTGATCATCGGTGTGACGATTCTGGGACGGCGGGTAGTCACTCAAGTGGTTGCTCAGAGAAATGTGACGCCTCTGGTAGATCCCGGCGATATTCCGCCCCTGCGCCCTTCGAAGACGCAGGCGGGTGGAGGCGGTGGCGGCGGCGACCGTGACGTTCTGCAGGCGACCAAAGGCAAGTTGCCTAAATTTGCCATGGAACAAATCACACCGCCCGTAGTGGTGGTACGCAATGAGAAGCCGAAATTGCCGGTAGAACCGACTGTGGTCATCCCCCCTCAAGTCCGGTTGGCCATGAACAACATGCCGAATCTGGGTGATCCCATGTCAGGCGCTGTGCTGCCGTCGAATGGCACGGGCGCGGGAGGAGGCATTGGTTCCGGCGGTGGCGGCGGAGTGGGGTCAGGCAAAGGGCCGGGATTTGGGCCGGGCGAAGGCGGCGGGACCGGCGGAGGAATTTTCCATGTTGGCGGCGGAGTCTCACCACCACGCCCCATTTACCAAGCCGAGCCGGAGTTCTCTGAAGAAGCACGCAAAGCGAAATATCAGGGTGTCTGTGTGTTGAGTTTGATTGTAGGAACCGACGGTCTTCCGAGGAACATCCATGTCGTCAGTTCACTGGGCATGGGACTGGATGAAAAGGCCATTGAAGCCGCAAGAAAATGGCGCTTCGAGCCAGCGATGAAAGATAGCCACCCAGTGCCCGTGGAAATCAATTTGGAAGTATCCTTCCACCTGTACTGAGTGTAGCTTTCTAGCCTCGATCTCCCAAATAGAACGTTGCTGCCTTCGCGTCATTCTGAATTCTTCCGTATCACCGACAGATGGAGCAACACCCGTTCCGCGAATCCCAAGCGCTGATAAAGTTCGATAGCCCGAACATTGTCCTGCCGGACATGAAGAAAAGTCGTTTCGCCACGGCTTCGAATTCGCCGCATCACCTCGGTCATCAAAATTCTGGCATAACCTCGGCCCGTGTGGTCCCGATGAGTACAAACGGCGCTGACTTCAGTAAAGCCCGGAATCTTGAGGCGTTCTCCCGCCATGGCCACCAGCGCTCCGTTACAACGAATTCCGAAATACATTCCGAGCTCGTGGGTGCGGATGCTGAATGGCCCGGGCTGCGTCAATTTAGCCAGCGCAAGCATCTCAGGCGCATCGGCGCTACTCAGTTCAACAATCGAGGGTGGGTCGGAGGAGTCTTTCGCCGATGAGACGAGATCCCCCTGGTGAACCATCTGCAGCATCGGAGCCGCGCCGACGACAGCCCATCCACTCGGCGGTTCTCGTGGAGCCTGCAACGCCAAAGCTGCCACTTCGCCGTCCCCCATCAGGGATGCTAGTGCGTCATAGGCGGCTGGCGTCGGGTCCAGGAACCCCGCCAAAGAGCTTACTTCAGGAACAAATTTTCGAGCGAGCCCATTTCCGTGCGCGAATCTCGCGTGACGAGTGCCGAGAGCCTGCCATATCACATTGTCGAGTGGATGCATGATTGTTTCAGGCGAATGGCTTCCAAAAGCGTGTAGATGCCGTAACTGAATACTAGACACACTAAGTGCCTGTAACAACCTTCCTTTGTACAATCCTAGCGTCCGGCCCTTTTTGGGCGGAGGAATTTTTGTGGCCGCTGCGCTTGTTCCCGATTCGCTATGGAGTTTAATCCGAGCGCTTCCCCCAGCTTCAATGCCGAAGCCGCAAGGTGGTCGGCCACCTGTGTCCGACCGAGCTTGCCTCACAGGTATTCTGTTCGTACTTCGAAGTGGCATTCCCTGGCGGATGCTGGCGAGACAATTGGGTTCTAGCATGATTTGTAGGCGGGGTTTACGCGATTGGCAGCATGCCGGAATTTGGGACTTGACTCACTTCGTGTTGCTCAATTGGCTTTCTCGTGATGGCCAGATCGACTGGTCCCATGCGGTGGTTGATGGTTATTCGGTGCGAACAGTTTTTGGGGGCCGCAAACTGGGGTCAATCCGACCGATCGAGCTAAGCGGAGCAGCAAGCGCCATTTGATCTGTGACGGCGCGGGGTTCCATTGGCAATCGAACTGACCGGCACGAATGGCCACGACTCAACCCAGGCGTTCCCGCTGCTCGATGCCATTCCGCGGTTGCAAGGCCTGCGTGCTCGGCCGCGCTTTCGCCCCGATTGCATAGTGGGAGATCGGGCCTACGACGCAGAGAAAATCCGCCGTGCTCCGCGTGCAGTCACATCTCGCCGCTACTCGCAATGCGCAATACGGAAAACGGCAGCGGTTTGGGACGATAGCGCTGGGTCATAGAACGTACCTTCGCGTGGTTGAACCAGTTCCGTCGTCTTCGCCTGCGTTATGAAAGAACAGATATGCACAAGGCGCTTCTATCGCTCGCGTGCGCTCTGATCCGCTGGAATTTCCTACAGTGTCACTTCCCGTGATCCGCGCCTTCCAAAGCGACGTTTGTAATTTTGTCGTCATAGTTGCTCTCCTCCAATCCTCCTGACGTCGTTACACAACCATTTGGGGCGCGCTGCCGAGAAGAGGTTCCTTCGACAGGCACCCTACTGGAAGGGGCTCGTTTGCTTGCGCGAACTCCGTAATCGCCCGCGATATTCCAGAGGTGCATGGCCGCGTAAGCTCGCCAGGGTCGCCAAGCTTCGGCGCGCTGCTCAAGCTCACGAGAACTGCCTAGATCCAGAGCTCGCAGAAGACCGAGGTCGCCGGATGGAAATGCATCGGGTTCCCCAAGGGCTCGCATCGATACGTATTGTGCTGTCCATTTTCCAATACCAGGAATTTCACAGAGTCGGGTCAGGAAGGCGTCGACCTCCACGATCCCCTCAAAGCTGATGTGCCCATCGCAAACAGCACGGGCGAGCGCCCGAATAGTTTCGGCTCGCGCTGCTAGCAGGCCGATGCTGTCCAGCTTGGCATCGGCAAGAACTTCGGGTGCGGGGAAGACGTGGGTGAGGCCATTGGTGGCACGGAACGACTGTCCGAAAGTGTTCGCAATCCGACCGGCAAGGGCGGTCGCGCCCTTCACCGTGACCTGCTGACCTAGAATCGCTCGGGTTGCCAATTCAAACCCATCCCAGCAGCCCGGCACCCGCAAACCCGGATCCGCTTCAACCCGCCGACCTAATACCGGGTCAGTTCTCAGACTGCGCGCAATGGCGGCCCAATCGGCATTCAGATCAAACATCGAGCGTATTCGCTCGACAATGAAGAACAGTGAGCGCGGATCGCCAAACTGTATCTTCACGACGAGAGTGTCATTCGCCTCGTCGAGTGAAACCTCAAAATAGCCGTGATTGCCGCTGAGGGAAATTGAACGCCGATAAGTGCCTAACTCAACCACTTCGACGCCAGGCGTGGCACGCGGCGCCAGGAATGCCAGCATGCCGTTCCAGTTATACGGTGGGCGGAAACGAAGCCGAAAGAGGTAGTGGTTTTCCGGCTGGATCGCCGTCTGCCTTGCCAGACGCCGGATTTGGGTCGGCGTCCGATGGTAGACCTTGCTTATGCTCGCATTGAAACGTCGTACGCATCCGAAGCCCGAGGCAAGTGCAACCTGGCTCATTGGCAACGTAGTCTCGTCGATGAGCTTCTTTGCAAAGTGCAGGCGGCGCGTCTGAGCCACTGCACTCGGTGTGGCTCCCAGATGTCTGAGAAACAGGCGACGGAGATGGCGCGCACCAACTCCCAGGCGTTCGGCAAGGACTTCCACGCTGCCGTCGTCCAGACCACTCTCGCCGATCAGCCGCAAAGCCCGGGAAACTGTGTTCGACGTTCCCAACCAAGCCGGAGTCCCGGGCGAACATTCCGGTCGGCATCGGAGACAAGGCCGAAAACCCGCTTCCGCGGCAGCGGCGGCACTCGCAAAGTAGCGGACATTTTTCTCTTTCGCGGTGGGCGCAGGACAAATCGAACGGCAGTAGACTCTGCTGCCGAGCACACCGATGAAGAACTTACCGTCGAAGCGCGCATCGCGCGAAAGTCTCGCTCGCGAACACACCTGCAAATCCAGCTTCATATCTTTTCTTTCGCGAACGCATGATAGCCGATCCTATAGGGTAAATTGGACGTTTTCGGACATCACTCCAAGATGGAAACAAGGTCCGGAAACTTCCAACCCAGCGGGAGCAACGTCCGCAAACGTCCAACTCTGTTCTTCCCATCGGCCTACCTTGATGGCCACGAGTGCACCGCAACGCGCCGAGTCGGTTAGCTTTTTTGGGCAGACACGTCACCCTGGCCCTGGAAATGGAAAGAGTACAGACCGGGAGTTCGGTCGCTCAACTTCGGCCACAGATGAAGAAGGAGACAACATGAAATCCCGAATACTTACATGCGTGATCGCAATGACGTTGTTGGTTGCAATGGCGGTGCCGGTTCGGCTCGCCGCGCAATCCAAATACCGCGTAGTCGAGCTAGGCGAACTCGGCGGAACGGCAGGCAGCGCCAACGGCATCAATAATCGCGGTTGGGTCACCGGAGCCGACAACCTGGCGGGAGACGCAACCTCGGTCGCTACGCTCTGGGTCCACGGATCAACCACGCCGCTGGGCACGATCGAGGGAGGACCGAATAGCGCTGTGGCATGGCCGGTCAAAAATAACAATGGCGTAATTGTGGGTATCTCCGAATTGCCGGACGCCGATCCCCTTGGAGAGAATTTTTCGTGTTGGCCATTCTTCGCCGCTGGTGTTCCTACAGGGCGCATCTGCGAAGGCTTTCGTTGGCAGGACGGGATTATGTCGGCGCTGCCGCCTTTCGCTGGCGGTTACAGCAGCTACGCCACCGGCGTCAACAACCGCGGTCAAGTGGTTGGGTGGGCAGAGAATGGGGTCCACGATCCAACTTGCGATCCCTCATTCCAGATCTTGCAGTTCAGGGCAGCGATCTGGCAACCGAACGGCCAGATGCAGGAACTGCCTCCGCTGCCTGGCGACAGCACCAGCGCGGCCACAGCAATCAATGACCGCGGTCAGGTGGTCGGCATCTCCGGCGACTGTGGTATTGCGGTTGGGAGTGTTAGCGCTAAACACGCGGTGCTTTGGGAACGAGGTATTCCGATTGACCTTGGGAACATCGGAGGCGATGCCTGGAACACTCCCACGGCGATCAATAATCAAGGGACGATCGTCGGCTTCGCCAACACGGCCCCTGGGGTCGCAAGAACGTTTGAAGCGTTCATCTGGACCAAAGCAGGCGGCATGAAGTCCCTGGGTAAGATTCCGGGCGATCTCCGCAGCGAAGCCTTGGGCATCAATGAAAGAGGTCAGATCGTAGGTCTGTCCAGAGGGGGGCCGTTCCTCTTCCGCGCGGTTCTGTGGCAGAACAACAAGTTGATCGACATGAATTCTCTGACGGTGACGGGTTCGCCATTTCTGCTCTTGGCGGGCGACATCGATCAGGAGGGTCATATTGTGGGGGAAGCGTTCCATCCCGATACCTTGGACGCTCCCGCCTATGTGGCGACACCCACTCATGACGACGATGATGATGATGATGATCGGTCGCACGCGGTCCGCGAAACCCCGGAGGGGAGTCTGCCCGAGAACGTCCGACGACAGATCGAGCAGCGCCTGGGTTTTGCTTCGGAATTGATCCCATAACCTCGCGATGACCGCCGGAAGAGGAGTAGTAATCGTCATGCTGGAACATGCTGGACGGGCCCGGTAAGTCAACCAGCGTGAACAACCATTCGAGGGATGGGGATATTCCTTACCCTCGTTTTCTCGGCACAGGTATCAGCGAACAGTGGCTAGCGGAGGGAGAGAGGTCCGCAAATGTCCAACCGCCGTCGGTGCCGCAATCGATCTTGATTGAGCGTTCTATGACTCTGCGTATTCGCCACTGTGTAGAGTGTCCGAAATGCTTTACTCGATATGTCATTGGCTTTAGTCCCTATCGCAACGGAGCTCACCTCGTATCGCATCCGGCAGGAGGTTCGGAAGAACACACGCTGTACTGTTCCTGTGGCAAGCGATCCTCTTCCATCCGATGGAGCGAGTTGAAGACCTGCGCCGTCTCGACCCGAGCCCATGATCGTGGCTTTGGTCCGCCTGACGAGGTTGTACTTGTAAACCATTGAGGGGAAAATGTGCGGCACGGTTAATTGAGATTCGTGGAACAGCGGAGCATCGAGATGAAACCGATCATGCCATGGTTGGTGATCATAGCTTGTATCGCTGCATTGTTCACAACCACTGAACGCCTCCCCCCTGGCGGTGTTTTTTCCACAGAATCCCTTGGGCCGGTCTCCTGCGTGGCGCCCCAGTACCATCAGTTCGACTTTTGGATCGGTGATTGGGACGTCTTTGAAATCGACCGCTCGACGCCGGTCGCCCGTGTCCGCGTTGATCGCATCCTCGAAGGCTGCGTCTTGCGTGAAGACTACCAGGACACAAACGGACTGAAAGGCCAGAGTTTCAGCATCTACGACGCGCCCCGAAAGATCTGGCACCAGAGTTGGGTGACGAATCGTGGACAACTACTCGTGATCGAAGGCAAAATTCAAGGCGGTGAAATGGTTCTCAGTGGGTTGGATCGCACTGCGGATGGGAAGAAGCGGCACGTGCGCGGCGTTTGGAAACCAGTGAACAGTGCCGTTCGTGAAACCGCAATCACCTCCATCGATGGCGAAAAAACATGGAAACCATGGTTTGATCTGGTGTTCCGTTCTCATAAGCCGTAACTTGTCGCGGAGTCTTGCATGAATTCGACAAGCAAGGAGAGAAAGTGAAGACACTTCTGGGAATAGGGATAGCTGTCATCCTGCTGGCCATTGGTGTAAATCGTGTGAACGCGTCCGCTGACGATGATAAGAAAGCCGTTGCTGCGCTCGACACCCAGTACCAGGCGGCGGTTGAAAAGATTGACGCTGCCACCATGGATCGCATCCTGGCGGATGATTTCATCCTCGTCACGGGGAACGGCAAGACGTTCACCAAAGCTGATCTCCTTAAGGAGGCGCGGAAGGGGACGGTTGTCTACGAGCATCAGAGCGACACGGAACAGACAGTCCGTGTCTGGGGCGACACGGCGGTCGTCACAGCTAAGTTGTGGGAGAAAGGCACGCAGGACGGAAAGCCGTTCGACTACACACTGTGGTTCAGCGACACCTACGTGCGCAGTCCTACGGGATGGCGATATGTGTTCGGCCAAGCTTCGTTGCCGTTAGCCAAGACTTCGCAGTGATAAACGAATAGCAACGTGGTCCTAGATAGCCCCATTGAGTGTTGGTCCAGAGCCGGTGGCGCCCGGCTTGTCACTCCCCTCCATCCCGCCTAAAATCCCTTCTACGCTTTTCCTGCTGAAGATCCTTCATGGCTCAACACGAATTCACGGGCGGGGATGAGCGCTTCCCCGCCACACGATGGTCAGTCATCGCAGGAGTTCGCAGTGAGGATGGGGGGAGCGCAAGCGAGCGCTGGGCGCACTGTGCGAGGCGTACTGGAAGCCCGTTTACAAATATGTGCGCTTGCGACTGGCACGCTTGTACCGACGGTACCGGTTCTTTGTCTTGTTGATGGCTGCGTACTTACTCATGCGCCTGATTTTGCTCGTGGTTTTGAACCGTTAGGTTAAAGGGAATCCCGGCGCCGTTGTAAGGAACTCCAGCAGCGAAAAGGGAGGGTAGCTATGAACAAGGTCCTGCTCGCCTTGCTCTTGGGTGCACTACTGGGGGCCATTGATGGGGCACGGCTTGGTTCACACCAGCGACGCGTCCGCAAATGGCTGGAATCATCGTGGGCTCGACGATTAAGGGACTAATTGCCGGAGTTGCGGCGGGCGTCTTTGCGCGCAAGGTGAGCTCGGTGCCGCTCGGAATCTTGTTCGGCTTGGCGGTCGGTTTTGCGCTCGCGTTTATAGTCGCGTATATGCAGCATGGCTATTACCTCGAGATCATCCATCCCGGAAGCATCGTGGGAATAATCGTGGGATATGCCACACAGAAGTACGGCATGAAGTCGGCGACGGTGCGCTAGCGGCTGTTTTCAACTGTCCAGGACGGCATTTCGATTCGAGCCACTGTGCATGGCTCCCGGCCACGCGGCAGCAGGCTTACGAAGGACACCCGTGCTTCGCCGGCGCAGCCTGCGGATTCGGGCTCGAAACTTCGATGCACGCGCTTCGTCTGATGGGCGGCGGCCTCTTCGATGAATATCCCAAGCTCAGAGTGATTCTCGGCCACTTGGGCGAGGTGCTGCCGTTCGGCATCTGGCGCGTCGATCCTCGAATATCTAAGGGAACGCTTGCCCCGAAAGCGAAGCGGCCGATGAGCCAGTATCTGCGTGAGAACTACTACACCACCACCGGCGGAAATTTCCGGTATGAATTTGCATTTACTGTTGGTAGAGTTCGCTTCGTTCTAGAGGCGGAACAATTTCTGGGCGTTACGCGTGGGCGATTTTCAGGCGGTCAGGTTCGCTGATGGCAGCCTGGTCGAACCAAGTGCTCGCCTCGGCCACATCCTCGAAGGTGTAGTCCACGCCTCACTTCCTCCAGAGTTGCCACGATCTTTGCCATCCCACGCACGCTTGATCGTACACCCGCCGACTCGGACCGATTTTCATTCCTATGGGTGGACCGCAGGTCCATGCGAAACTCTTCCATAATGGATGAAGACGATCACTCATGGATTTCCGAGGGCGCGTCGGGCCTTGGCATAGTCGCCAGTGCGGCTAGTCCAATTACTTGCCAACGTCCCGACCGCCCAGAACAGCGCAACCAGAAAAAAGAGCTTGCTCCACGGGACACGCGAACGCCAGGCCCAGAGTGCGCCCAGGGTTGGGACAACGGCGGAACACGTCACTCCTGCAGACCACATAATGGCTCTGGCAATCGGGCTGGCCTTTTGCATAGAGGCCTTCTCCGTCTGCACTCCAAAGAAAGGAAGATGTTCGAACAACCAACGGAGTGGCGCAGGCCAGCCTTCTGGATTCCCGGTCCCACCGACCGTGTAGAAAGCGAAGCGAATGCCAAGCATTCGTCCGACCACCCAGTGAGCAATGGCATGGCAGCAAAAATAGAGGAGAACATATCCCACAACCATGGCGAACACGGCAGCTAAGACCGAATGTGCGGATCGCGCCGCAATGAGAGCAAGATAAGCGGCTACAAGCCCGGCAATCTGCACCGAATTCCCAACTACGATCGAAAGGCGGCCAAAGATTTTGCGCCTCAGAAACAAGTTTGACCCATGCATATGTGCAATCCACTGCCGGAGCCGCGATTATAGAATCAGTGTTTCGCCACCTACTATTTCTGTCATCGCAGCTCGGAGTGGTTTCCCCCGTAAAATCGGCAACCCGTACATGTGGCAACCCTGATTTCGCGGATCCGACGATTTGGACCGCCAGTCGCCAAGCCGGAATGCGTAATGGCGCGCTTCGAGTCTTCTGGAATTACTCCCGCGTTGCCCGTGATCCAGGCGCAATCCCGAGG
>Ga0207646_10001169_pt1 | contig 33282 bp, 34 predicted proteins | sample KBSK5502metaG_FD_184343 | JGI IMG/M metagenome (GOLD analysis project Ga0207646, IMG submission 184343) | Corn, switchgrass and miscanthus rhizosphere microbial communities from Kellogg Biological Station, Michigan, USA - KBS K5-50-2 metaG... | ecosystem: Host-associated > Plants > Roots >... | reverse complement strand
CTAAACCGGGGGCGTGCGGGTCCGGGGCTGGTCGGTCCGGTGGGACCTGAGCCAGGGACGGCGGGCAGGCTCCGTGGGGACCTAAACCGGGGGCGTGGGGGTTCCGGGGGCTCGGGCCCCCGGGCTAGCAGGCTTGCGGGGCCCGAGGGAAGCCGCTGAAGGCGGCGAACAGGGCAAACCGACCCCCGCAAGAGGGGCGACCCCCGCCGGGGGGGAGAGCGGGGGTCGCCAGTACGGTCCAGGTCCGGGTGCGGACGCAAGAACCGACTTCCACTGAAGCATAGTTGAGTGTGTAAGACCAAGTTACCAACCGGCTACGCGCAGATGCCATGGATTGCCGGTCTTTGGACCTTATCCTGCCGGATATGAGCACCCCCGTCGAGGCCTGGAAGCCAATATCCAGGGTTTCTGCGACGGCCGCGTTCTTCGACCTCGACAAGACCATCATCTCGAAGTCGAGCACCCTGGCGTTCGGCCCGGCGTTCTACCGCCATGGCCTGCTCAGCCGCACCGATGTGATCCGGGGAGGCCTGGGCCAGCTCCGGTTCCGGCTCAGCGGGGCCGACCACCGGCGGATGGAGCAGGTTCGCCAGCAGATCAGTGAGGCGTGCCGCGGCTGGCCCGCTGACCGGGTGATCGAGATCGTCACGCGGAACCTGGAGCGGCTCATCGTGCCCTACGTCTACGCGGAGGCGCGGGCGCTGCTGTCCGAGCATCGCGGCGCTGGTCAGGACGTGATCATCGTCAGCACGGCGGGCCAGGAGGTCGTGGCGCCGATCGGCGCGCTGCTGGGGGCGGAGTCCGTCATCGCCACCCGGATGCGGATCGCGGACGGCCGCTACACCGGCGAGATGGAGTTCTACGCCTACGGTGAAGCCAAGGCCGCGCAGGTGCGCGAACTGGCGGCCCAACGCGGGTACTCGCTGCCGCGCTGCTACGCCTACAGCGACTCGGTGACGGACCTGCCGATGCTGGAGGTGGTGGGCAACCCGCGTGTGGTGAACCCCGACCGGGCGCTGCGCCGGATCGCCCTGGAGCGAGGGTGGCCGGTGCTGTCGTTCAGCGACGTATAAGGCGCCGGGGACTGCCACAGGGCCGCACATAGCACGCCCGCCGGCTCATTTGAGAGCACCGGCGCTGGCCGCGGCGACGTCGCCTGCGGGAATGTAACCGGCGCGATCAATCAAGATCACGAATTTCTGCCGGACAGCCTCTATGCAAGGTGGCCGATCCGTCGTAGAAAGGTGTCACGGACTACACGTCCGGGCACGGCAACCGGGCACCCACGCGCGACCAGCCGCGGGAGGCGAGCCAGGGCACCCGCCACGGCGGATGACCCGGCACACAACATGTGCGCGCTTGGTAACCCGGGCCTGACGTGCAGCGGCGGCGCTCCCGCGGGAGCGCCGCTCGCTTTTGGGCGCACCTGCCGCGGCGCGCCTGCGACACCGCGGGCACGCCGCCGGGCCGGGCGCCTCCGCATGGTGCCCGGCTGCGCGCTGACGATCCCGTAAGATCTCATGCCGTAGGCGGCTCGTACCGCCGCGCGCTCCTGACAAAGCGGCGGGCGCAGGAGGGATGACAAGGCGATGGCCGACCCCGCAACGGCAAGACCGGTGGACGACGACGGCCGGTCGGTCGGCGAACTCGTGTCCGGGGCGATCAAGGATCTGACCCAGCTGGTCCGGTACGAGGTCGATCTGGCCAAGGTGGAGCTTCGCGCGGACGTAAGGCGCCTGGGCCTGTCGGGGGCGCTGCTTGCCATCGCGGCGTTCACCGGCTTCCTCGTCCTCGTCATGCTGTGCTTCGCCCTGGCCTACGGCCTGGTCGCCCTCGGCATCTGGTACTGGGCGGCCTTCCTGATCGTGGCCTTCGCCTGCGTCCTGCTGGCCGGGTCCGCCATCGGAATCGTTGTCCTCAAGGTCCGGCGGGTGAGCGGCTTGCGCAAGACCAGGGAGTCGGTGCAGGAGGGCCTCGCGCTGCTGCGGCGGGATGACCATGCAGCCGTGTCCGCCCCGGCGAGCACCCGGGTGACCTGATGTCGGTGGGCGGCGGCTCGGCCATCTACCTCGATGGCCCCTGGTCGCACCGGCCGGTCAGCGCCAACGGGACGCGCTTCCACATCGCCGAGAGCGGCGAGGGGCCACTGGTCTTGATGCTGCACGGCTTCCCGCAGTTCTGGTGGACCTGGCGCCGCCAGCTCAGCACGCTGCCCGCGGCCGGGTTCCGGGCGGTCGCCGCGGACATGCGCGGGTACGGAGGCAGCGACAAGCCGCCCCGTGGCTACGACCTGATCACCGCCGCCTCGGACGCGGCCGGCCTGATCCGGGCGCTCGGCGAGGCCAACGCCGTGGTCGTAGGGCACGACTGGGGCGGCCTGGTGGCCTGGACGATGGCCGCCTACTACCCGAAGGTCGTCCGGCGGCTGGCGATCGTGTCGGTGGCGCACCCGTTGCGGATGCGGGCGGAGATGCTGGCCGGCCCGGTCCGCCAGAGCTGGCGGCACGGGAACACTCTCGGCTTCCAGCTACCGGTGCTGCCGGAGTCGCGGCTGGTCCGGCACAACGCCGCGCTGGTCGGGCGCATGCTGCGGGCATGGTCCGGGTCGGGGTGGCCGGACCGGGAGACCGAACTTCGCTACCGCGCGGCCATGGGCGTGCCGTCGGTCGCGCACTCCGCGCTTGAGTATCACCGCTGGTTCCTCCGGTCTTGGCTCCGGCCAGACGGCCTGCGGTACGCGCACCGGATGCGGGCCCCCATCCAGGCACCCACGCTCCACCTGCACGGTGCGCTGGACCCCTGCGTGCCGACCCGCAGCGCCCAGGGCTCGGCGCGCCACGTTGCCGCGCCCTATCGGTGGCGCCTCATCGACGGGGCCGGCCACTTTCTGCCGGAGGAGCAGCCGGACCGGTTCGACTCGGCCCTGCGTACCTGGCTGGCGGACCCCGAGCCGGAGCGATGAGCCCCGGCTCACCGGAAGGCCCGGCACCACGGGACCGGGATTCCGCGGGCCGAGCTCGTAATGCCAGGCCACGCGACGCGCTGGGGCGGCCCCTTCCCCGCGACGCAGAGGGTGACGAGCGGATCCCCGATGACCTGGTGCTCCCGCCGGCCGAGGCGCTTGGCCTGGCTCAGGACCTGCTCGACGCGGGCCGCCCGTTCCACGCGCACGAGGTGCTCGAGGCGGCGTGGAAGGCGGCGCCCCTGGCCGAGCGGGACCTATGGCAGGGGCTTGCCCAGATCGCGGTCGGCCTCACCCACGCCCGGCGGGGGAACGCGCGCGGGGCTGTCGCGCTCCTGCGCCGGGGCGGGCAGCGGGTCAGCGGGTACGCCGGCGCGGCGCCCCACAGGATCGACGCGGCCGCGATCAGCCTGGCCGCGAGCGACCTGGCCACCAGGATCGAGGCCGAGGGCCTTGACGCGGCGAGGGCGGAACTGGGCACGGTGCGGCTGGCGCCCAGCGGCCCCTGACCCGCGCCGGGCAAAGGCGCGCCGGCGGCGCGCCGGCCTCGGGCAGGTCAGCCCGGAGTGCACCCTTGAGTGGAAACCCAGCTGGTGGCGTGGGCCCACGCCCGGGCGTCGTGGGAGACCTGGCCGGCGCTGAGCGCGTACCCGGTCTGGCGCACGGTTTCCGCCGCCGCGAAGACCACCCCGTAGACCGTGCCGTTGGGGGCCAGCAGCGGCCCGCCGGAGTTTCCCGGCTGGACGGTCGCCCGCACCGTGTAGATGGCGCGGGTCACGTTCCCGGTGTGATACATGTCGGGGCCGCCTGCCTGCCCCTCGGCGGCGATCCGGGCCGGCACCGCCAGGTACCCCCGGTTCAGCGGGTATCCGGCGATGACGGCGTTGCTCCCCGTGCTCCCCACGGCGGTGGCGAATTGTAGCGGGGGCGCGGTCAGGCGGGGCACGTACAGCACCGCGACGTCCACCCGCGGGTCGAAGCGGACCACCGTCGCCGGAAGCGTGGAGCCCCCCGCGTCAACGACCACGAGGTTGGCGGTCACCCCGGCGACCACGTGCGCGTTGGTGAGCACGTGATCGGGGGATATGACGAAGCCGGAGCCCTCGAGCCGCTTGTTGCAGGAGCCCGCGACACCTCTCACCTTGACGATGCTGGCCCGGTCCCGCTGCACCGCCGGCCTGCGCAGGACGTTCGGGTTGGGCACCGGCACGTTCAGCGCGCCGTTCGCACCCAGCGGGCCGAACACCTGCGAGTACGGGCTCTCGGCCAGCAGGTGCCGGAAGCTGGCGAACATGCTCAGCGCCGCCGGGGGCATGATCTGGCCCACCCCGCGGATAACCGCCGAGCTCCGCACCTGCCTGGCCACGGCGGGGAACGGGGAGTTGGCCACCGCCGACCCGATGAACCAGGCGATGAGCAGCACCGATACCACGCTGACAGCGGCCCCGCCGAGCGCGTCCACCAGCGCCACGGGCCGCCACGTCACCTTTGAGCGTGCCGCGACGCCGATCAGGGAGGCGAGCAACTGGCCGATCATGGCGGTGATGAAGACGACGATGATGGCCACGAGGGCCTGCTGGGACGCGCCGTGCACCGCGAGCTTGGCGAGGGCAGGGGAGAAGGTCGCGCCGATGGCCGCGCCGGCCAGAAACCCGATGCCGCTGAGCACGCCGACGATGAAGCCCTGCCGGTAGCCGGCGACGGCAAAGGCGGCCGCGAGCACTATCAGGATCAGATCCAGCAGGTCGCCCGGCACGGACCCCACGGTATAGTGCCGCTCCGCCCGGGACCATCAGCCGCGGGCGGCGGCGTCGAGGACGTCGGGCGGCAGATCCTCCACGGGCCCGTCCCAGGGCCGTTCCCAGCCGCCGAGCGCGATCAGCTGGTCCACCACGGCGGCGGTGAAGCCCCACACCAGCATCCCGTGCACGCGGAACGCGGGGCTCGCGCCGCCGCCGGACGGCAGCCGGATGGCCAGCCGGTTGGCCGGGTCGGCGAGGTCGGCCAGCCGCGCCCGGACCGCCGAGACGATCTCCCCGTCGCTGGCCGCGGCAGGCGGGCTGGGCTCACGCCACCACGCCAGCACCGGCGTGACCCGGAAGCCGCTCCGGGGGATGAACAGGTCGGGCAGGATCGCGAGAACGTCCACGCCGGCCGGGTCGACGCCCACTTCCTCGGCGGCCTCCCGCAGCGCCGCCTCCACCGGCCCGCCATCGGCTGGCTCTATCGCCCCGCCGGGAAAGGCCGGCTGCCCCGCGTGCCGCCGCAAGTGCGGGCTTCGCTGCACGATCAGCAGGTCGGGGTCACCGCCGGTCTCCCCGAACAGCAGCAGCACCGCCGAAGGACGGCCGCCGCCGCTCGGGGCCTGCATCCTCGGCGGTATGGTCAGCCGCCCGGCACGGCCCGCCAGCCCGCTGAGCCAGTCCGGAACGGCGCCGGCCTGCGCGGACGTCACGAGAACGGGCCCTCTTTGACCAGCTTCCTGGCCACCTCGGGGTCGGTCGGACCCAGGCCGAAGGAGGGACACCAATGGGCCACGGCACACGCTCCGCAGGCCGGCCGGCGGGCGTGGCATACCCGCCGGCCGTGCCAGATCAGCCGGTGCGACAGCATGGTCCACTCCGACCGCGGGAAGAGCGAGCCCACGTCCGCCTCGATCTTGTCGGGGTCGGCCTGGCTGGTCCAGCGGAAGCGGTGGGACAGCCGCGCGAAGTGGGTGTCCACCGTGATGCCCGGCACGCCGAACGCATTCCCCAGCACGACGTTCGCGGTCTTCCGGCCGACCCCCGGGAGCGTGACGAGGTCCTTGAGCTTGTTCGGCACCTCCCCGCCGAAGCGGTCGCACAGGGCCTGCCCGAGCTCGATGATCCTGCTGGTCTTGGCCCGGAAGAACCCGGTCGTATGGACGATCTTCTCGACGTCCTCCCGGTCGGCGGCCGCGTAATCCGCCGCCGTCCGGTAGCGGGCGAAGAGCACCGGGGTCACCAGGTTGACCGTCTTGTCGGTGGTCTGCGCGGACAAGACCGTCGCGATGAGAAGCTCCAGCGGCGTGCCGAAGTTCAGCTCCGTGTGCACATCCGGGTACAGCTCGGCCAGCACGCGGTTGATGCGCCGGGCGCGGCGAACCAGCGCGGTCCGCGACTCGGGATGGGGCTTGGTCACGGACATCAGCCTATTGACCGCCGGGCAGGTGGCGCCCAAGGACGACCGTTGCCACTCTCCCGGCGCCCGCGCGCTTGAGCGCCACGGCGGCGGACTGGGCGGTCCCGCCCGAGGTCCAGGTGTCATCGAGCAGCAGGACCGCCGCGCCGGGGAGCGGGCGTGGTGCGCGGAACCGGTCTGGGTTCAGGGCCCGCGCCCAGAGGTCGGCGCCGGGCTGAGCGAGCAGCGCCGCCCACGGCAGGCGCAGGCAGCCGCGCAGCAACTCCTGTAACGGGTGCGGGCCGGAGCGCCCGCGGCAGCTCGGCACCACACAGGCGTGGGTGGGCACGACCATGCCAGCCTGCCGCCAGACCCACCCACCGTGATCGTGCAGGAAGACCAGCAATAAGGCGCGCAACGCCGCCCCCGCCTCACCGGCTCCCGGCCGGCCCGACTTGTAGAGCCACAGGTCCCTGGCCAGTCCGCTGCCCTTGGGCGCGTAGGCCACCGGGGCCACCACGTCGGCGAGCAGGCCCGGTGCGCTCTGCGCGTGCAGGTCGCACTGGTAGCAGCGGGCGTAGCCGTGGCTGAGCGGGGCCCGGCACGACCTGCACAGGCCGGGACCTGAGCCGGGGGGCGCGGGCAGGCCGGCCGTGGCCGCGCGCGCCCGGGCCCGCAGAGCATCCCAGGCGGCGACCGCGGCCGGGCGGGCCGTCGCTGCGGTGCGCATGGCGCCATGGTAGGAGCGGGCACCGACATGCGGCCGGAACCGGCGGCACGCCTGCCATCACCCTGAATATTCTGGATGCGTGGCCGGCCGGGACGGGTGGTCACCCTGAGTTCCGTTATGCTTACTCGGTGCGTCCTCGGGAGAACCGTTTCCCGTCGATGAGCCGGAGCACGCTAGCGTGACGCAGTGTCAGCGTTCAGGGTGGGAGGCAGGCGCGGCCGCCCGGACGAAAACGACCATCGTGCCGGGATAACGTCCATGCGAATGCCTTCGACTGCTGCGGGCGATGCCGCGCCTGCGGCCGGCCGGCCAGCGCCTGCCCGGGACTGGCGGGCGCGACTTCGTGCCGGGACGCGGCGCATCCCGGCCCTGGCGCGCCAGCACTGGCTGCTCACCGCGCTGCTGACGGCCGGCCTGGTGCTACGCGTGCTGGCAGAGATCGCCTACCGCCCGGCGCTGCTCTACACCGACTCGACGAAGTACCTGCTCGGCGCCTACCCGGGCGACGATCCGCCCGGCTACCAGATGGTGCTCAAGCCGCTGCTCGCGCTGGGCAACCTGGACGAGATAGCCGCCATCCAGCACCTGCTGGGCCTGGCGATGGCCGTCACCATCTACCTGGTGCTGCTGCGCCGCGGCGCGCCGCGGTGGCTGTCCGCCCTGGCCACCGCCCCGGTCCTGCTCGACGCCTACCAGGTGCAGATCGAGCAGAACATCATGCCGGACGTCATGTTCGAGGTACTGATCGTCGCGGGCCTGGCCGCGCTGCTCTGGAACCGCACGCCGCACCCCTGGCTGGCCGTCACCGCCGGCTTCGCGTTCGGCGCATCCGCGACCGCCCGCCAGATCGGCGAGATCTTCATCCTCCCCGCCCTCGGCTACCTGTTCATCGCCGTGCCCGGCTGGCGGCCGCGGCTCAAGCTGGCCGGGCTGCTGTGCGCCGCGTTCGCGCTGCCCATACTCGCCGCCAGCTACAAGAACTACGTCGCTCCCAAACCGCACAGTTTCGGGCTGGCCCCGTACGCGTCCGGCACGATCTACGGCCGCCTGGCGGCGGCGGCGGACTGCGCGACGCTCAAGCTGCCCTACTACGAGCGGGTGCTGTGCCCGAACGCGCACCAGAAGCTGCTCGGGCCGGACCTGCTGGACCACGGCCCCAGCTCGCCGATCAAGGGCTACACCGCGGCCGGGCTGAGCCCCTTCGACCGCCAGGTGCTGGCCCGCAGCGCCGCGGTGTACGAGCGGATCTGCCAGCAGACGCCGCCCACGATCTGCGGCCAGGTGACCGGCGATTTCGACCACCGGGTGCTGGCGCAGCAGCCGCTGCGCGTCCTCGCGGCGATCGGCAGGGACGCGCTGAAGCTGTTCGCGCTGACAAGGGTCACCGCTCCCGGAGACACGCCGATCTCCCGGTGGCAGTTCCAGACGTCCTACCCAACCTTCAGGCCCTACGTCATGATCGCGAACGGGGCGTTCCTCTTCCACACCTACGACCACCAGGGCGTGGAGGTGACGATCGGGACCGGCCGGGACTTCGCGGGCGGGAACCCGGTAGTGGTGCGCCCGCTGGCCACGTTCCTGCGCGCCTATCAGCTCGGCGGCGGCTACACCCCGGGCCCGCTGTTCCTGTTCGCCGTGCTCGCCGGGCTGGCCGGCAGCCTCGCAGCGCTGCGCCGCCGCGCCCCGCCGGCGCAGCGCGCCACCGCCGTGGCCTGCCTGCTGTTCCTGACGACCGGCGTTTTCGCGCTGCTGTCCTCCGACGTATTCGAGTTCAGCTGGCGCTACCAGCTGCCCGCCGTCATCACCCTGCCGGCCGCCGCGGCGCTCGCGATCACCGTCCTGCTCACCCGCCGCTCTGCTAGCCCCGACCCCGCCACCCCGCCCAAGTCACTCGCCGCGGCCGGGGGTGAGGTGATCCCTGACCCGCTCGAACCCGGCGACGGACACCACGATGACGACGCCGAGCGGGAGCAGCACCACCGCGGGCACCCAGGCCGGGGCGGTCTTCACCAGAACGCTCGCGGCGGCGGCCCCGGCGACGATGGCCGCCAGGACGCCGAGGCTGCGGTTCATTCCGTCCGGCTTGCTTCCGGTCACCAGCCCGGCGACGAGACCCGTGAGGGTGCTGGTCAGGTAGGTGGATGACATCTGGCCGAGGCGGCGGACGGCGGCCGCCTGCAGGCCCATCGCGGCCGCGAGGACGACCACAAGCGCGAGCTGGACGCCGCCGCGCGGAGGCGACCCGGCCAGCTCCCACGCAACACTGAATACGGACAGAACGCCAAGCTCCACCACCAGCGCGACGGTCACGCTGGGCGGCCACGTCCCGCCAGAACCCTCCCGGTGAGCCGCGAGCGGGGCACCGATGGCCACCCCGGCCATGTAGCCGGCCACCGCTACGCCGCTGCGCACCGCGAGCGCGGGCCGCGCGGCCCCGGCCGCGACGCCGAGCAGCACCATGTTGCCGGTGATCACGCTGCCGAACACGTTGCCCAGCGCGAGGAACGAGGTGGCATCCACCGCCCCCGTGGTGAGGGTGAGCAGCACCACAAGCAAGTCGCGGATGGGCACGTGGGAGCGGCTCATGGCTGACCCTAACCCGCCCGGCCGGCGGGCCACCCCGGAACGGGCACCCGTGGTCAGCGGCCGGCTGGCAGCCCGCCGGCCCGGCGCCGGTGCCATCAAATGAGCCGGCGCACGCCGTGGTGCCGCTACCAGTGCCGTCCCCACCGCCGGCGCCGGTGCCATCAAATGAGCCGGCGCACGCCGTGGTGCCGCTACCGGTGCCGTCCCCACCGCCGGCGCCGGTGCCATCAAATGAGCCGGCGCACGCCGTGGTGCCGCTACCGGTGCCGTCCCCACCGCCGGCGCCGGTGCCATCAAATGAGCCGGCGCACGCCGTGGTGCCGCTACCGGTGCCGTCCCCACCGCCGGCGCCGGTGCCATCAAATGAGCCGGCGCACGCCGTGGTGCCGCTACCGGTGCCGTCCCCACTGCCGGCGCCGGTGCCATCAAATGAGCCGGCGCACGCCGTGGTGCCGCTACCGGTGCCGTCCCCGGCGCCGCAGGTGGCTGAGCAGCGCCGAGCCGTCGGGGCCGCCGAACCAGCGGGTGTGACCGATGAGGTAGGTGTCGTACGCGAGGTCGGCGTTGCCAGGTGAGCGCACCACGCTGGCGAAGTACTCGACCTCCGAGAGCGCGTACTCGAGGTGGACGACCGGGAGCAGCCGCGGCAGCGCCGCCACTTCCGCCGGGGCGAGCGGCCGGACCGTCTGGTAGCCGTCCAGCAGGGCGTCCACGGCGGGCGTGTCCGTGCCCGCCAGGCCGGTGTCGGCGAGGTCGAGCCAGGCGATCGCGCTGCGCTCGATGGCGACCGCCAGATCGTGGGCCGGGAACGTGCGGTTCGCCAGTCCCAGGTCGATCACGGCCGCGACGTCCGCGTCGGGGGACGGCGCGGTCCAGGTGAGGTTCGAGGGGTGCCAGTCGCCGTGCCCCCACAGTGGCCGCTGCGCGGCAAGCAAGGGCGCCAGCCGGCCGATCGCCGGCAGGTGGTGCCGGGTCAGGTCGTCGCGCCAGGGACGGCCGGACAGGTAGCGGGCCAGGCCCGGCCGACGGGCGGCCAGCCGGGCCACCGCCGCCAGCGGGTCGGGCGCCGTGATGACCGCGCAAGAGCCGGTGAGCACCGCCGGGGGACGCGCTGGCCGGCTGAACCCCGCGCTGGCCCGGTGCAACCGGGCCAGCGCGGCACCCGCCGCCCAGGCGTGGCCCGGGCTCTCGAACGGGGTCCACGACGGCGCGTCCCGGTACAGATCGGCCCCACCGGCCAGGGCATGCACCTCGTAGACGTAGTCGCCGGACACGGTCGTGGTCCCGCCTTGGGGCGTGCTCAGCACGGCGGGCACCGCCACGCCGCGGGCGCGGAGGTGAGCCGCGAAGGCGTGCTCGGGGGCCAGTTGCCGTGCGGTGCGGACGAGGCGGTGGTGCCGCTTGACGAACACCTCCTCCCCCCGGCTCTGCTTTTCCCGCCCCCGCGCTTCGCGCCCACCCCCGCACAGGACCAGCGCCGCCGCAGACATGGGCCGCGGGCTGCGCCAGCCGATGACCGCGCCGCCCGGCCGCCCGTACCGGGCGAGCACCGCACTCACCTCGTCCTGGCTGAGCGGCGGCCAGTCGGGCTCGACGAGCTCCTTGCCCATCCCGTGCGCGAGAAAGCCCGCATCCCCCGCGTCCCCGGGTGCGCGGGCCGGCCTGGTCACGTGCGCCCGGGCGCCGTCGCGTGCTGCTCGCTGGCGCCAGCGCGCGGGCGCGCCAGCGAGGTGAGGCCGCCGGCCAGCAGGGTGGCCACGGCGGCGACGGCGAACGAGCAGATCGACGCGGACATCCAGGGCGCGGGCGTGAAGCCGATCGCGTGCGCGACGTGCGTCCAAGCGGACGCCCACCAGGACACGTAGCCGGGGTTGATGAGCTGGTAGGTGACGAACCCGGCCGCCCACGGCAGCAGCATCAGCCAGCGGGTGCGCGCCGTCACCGACAAGTCCCACTGGCCCTTGGCGATGATGAAGAAGTCCACGATGAGCACCGCGGACATGGGCACGAACACCGAGCCGAGCAGGATGAGGAAGTTCTCGTAGTCACTGATGTTCAGGAACAGGGCGCCGGCCGTGGTCAGCGCGGAGATCGTGATGGCGAGCACCCGCCGGTCCCACAGCGGACGCAGGTTCTGCGTGGACGCGGCGGTCGAGTAGACGTTAGCGAACGACTGGTCCAGCTCACGCACGGCCAGGATGCCGAACCCGATCGCGCCGGCGGGCAGCGCGATGAACGCGCCGTAGATGTCGTTCGGGTTGCGCGCCACGGTCACCAGCGCGAGCAGGCCGATGACGTAGCACAGCACCTGGGTGAAGCCGTAGCCGAGGAACACGCCGTTGAAGGCCGCCGCCCTGGTGCGTGAATGCCGGGTGTAGTCGGCGGCCAGCGGCGCGAACGAGATGGCGGCCGCGACCACCGTGTCCATCGCCACCCAGAACCCGGTCCAGGTGCCGTGGGTGAACGCGGGCAGCGGCCGCCGGACGAGCTGGATGAACAGGTAGGCGAGGACGACCACGACCGCGGTCGTCACGTACCGGCGCAGGATGCGGATGGCGCCGAGCGGCCGGACGGTGAGCAGCGCCGTGGCGGCCCCCGCGATGAGGATGTAACCCCACCGGGGCAGCGACGGTGCCACGGTGTGTGCCGCCGTCGCGATCGTCACCAGCTCGAAGACTCCCCAGCCGAGGCACTGGAGGATGTTGAGCGCGGTGGGCAGGTAGGAGAGCCTGGCCCCGAACAGGCCACGGAGCAGCACCATGGCCGGCGCCCCGGTGCGGGCGCCAGGGAGCCCGGCCAGCGCGATGGGCAGGGTGCCGAGCACGGTGCCCAGCACGATCGCGGTCAGGCCCGCGGCGAGGGACAGCTCCGGGGTGCCGGTGCCGCCCGGCTGCAGCACGAAGATCGCCCCGGTGAAGCCCAGCAGGCTTACCCCGAGGTTGCCCCAGAGTCCCAGCTGGTCGAGAAGGCTGAGCGCCTGCGGCACCGGATCGGCGAGCGTGCGCGCGACCTCGGAGTGACGGTCCCCAGGAACGGTGACGAACGTCCCCGGCGCCGACGTCGGTGTGGATGTGGCTGTCACGACTGCCTCCCTACGCCGGCATTACCCGGTCAGGTTCAGACGGTCGGTGGCGCGCCCTGTGGCCAGCCACCCTCTCAGCCCGGTTAGCCCGAGCTCCCGTGTTGTTTTTTGGCCATTTTGATACTACTCCGCGACCTTGCCCGTGACCTGCCTGGTGATTGCTGGGAAGTCAGGAAGCCGACTGGCACACTGAGCAGAGGTGGCAGAGGTGGTGGTGCCATGCCGGGAAGAGGGGCACGCAGCGGCGTGGACGCCCGCCGCGCGGCAGCCGTTCTGCTGCTTGTGGCCGTGGCCGCGGTGGGGCTACGGGCGGGCGGGGCGTTCTCCGCGGCCGGCGGCTTCCTGGGCATGAGCGGGCACGCGCTGTACGGGGTGCTCGCGGTCACCGAGGCGATCCTCGCGGCGGCAGGGCTGGTCCTGCTCATCGCCGGGTACGTCTTGTCGCGCCGGGACGGCCCGTCCGCGCGGAAGCGGCGGTCGATCTGGTGGGTCCTGCTGCTCCCGGTCGTCACGTTCGGCCTGGCGCGCATCCTCGCCAGGCTGCGGGGCCACGCGGCCGTGCGGCACGGCGCCGGCATTCCTGCCGCGCGGGGCGCGGCCGGCGCCGCGCACGCTCACACCCTCCCGCCGGGGAGCTCGTGGCCGCTGCTCGGGCTGTTCGCCGCAGTCGCGCTTATGGCGGGCCTGCTGACGGCGTACCGGCGCCGCAGGGACGCGGCACTCGCGTTCGGGAAGCCCGCGCCGGGTCCCGCCGCGGAGCCGCTGGCCGAGGCGCTGGCGGCGGGCGCGCAGGCGCTGCAGGAGGACCCCGATCCGCGGACCGCGATCATCGGCTGCTACGCGGCCATGGAGCGCACGCTGGCCGATGCTGGATCACCCGCGCAGCCGGCGGATACGCCCGCCGAGGTGCTTGCCCGCGCGGCCGAGGGTGGCCTGGTCCGGTCCGAGTGGGCGGGCACGCTGACCGCGCTGTTCCGGCGGGCGCGGTACAGCAGCCATCCCATGACCGAGGCCGACCGGGCGGCCGCGCTGGGCGCCCTCGCCCAGGTGCGTGCCGATCTGGAGGCCAGGATGGGTGCCGATCTGGATTCCGGGATAGGTGCCGGTCTGGAGCCCGGCACATGAGGTGGCGGACCATGCGGACGGCGCTGCGCGTGGGCGTCGTGGCCGTCGTGGCGGTGCTCACACTCGCCACATCATTCCTCGCCGCCGGCCCGTTCGGCCTGGTCGTGGCGGCCGACTGCCTGGCCGCGACGGGCCTGGTCATCGCCCTGGCCGGCACGCCGCGCAGCGCGGCGGAACTGCCCGCCCGGCGGCAGTCGAGCGCCCGGGCCTGGCTGGCGCAGGCGGGTTTCCGGAGGCGCGCGGGCCGGCGCCCGGTGGTGCAGGCGTCCGACTTCCCCTCGTACGCCAAGATCAGTTCCGGCCTGGGCTGGGCGCCGGTGTCCCAGTGGCACTACGATCACGGGGTCCGCCCGCTGCTGACCCGCCTGATGCAGTCGGCGCTCGCCGAGCATCACCGGGTCGACGCGACCGCCGACCCGGTGCGGGCCCGCCGCGTGGTCGGCGACGAGATCTGGCCGTTTGTCGACCCGTCCCGCCCGCCCTCCTTCGACAGCAAGGCGCCGGGAGTGGGCCTGCGCACCCTCTCCCGCATCGTCGACCGGCTGGAGCAACTTTGACCGGGACCCTGGCCCCCGCCGTGAGCGCGACCGCGCAGCGGTGTGCCCAGATCCTCACCGAGATCGAGCGGGTCATCGTCGGCAAGCGGGCGCCGGTCGCCCACGTGCTGCTCGGCATCCTGGCGTCCGGCCACATCCTCATCGAGGACCTCCCCGGCCTGGGTAAGACGCTGCTCGCCCGCTCGTTCGCGACCGCACTGGGCCTGGAGTTCACCCGGGTCCAGTTCACCCCCGACATGCTTCCGGCCGACCTGACGGGCGCGCCGGTGCTCGACCCGCGCACCGGGGACGTGGTGTTCCGCCCCGGGCCGGTGTTCACCAACCTGCTGCTCGGTGACGAGATCAACCGCACGCCGCCCAAGACCCAGGCCGCCCTGCTGGAGGCGATGGCCGAGGGCCAGGTCAGCGTGGACGGGCATACGCACCCGCTGCCGCAGCCGTTCGTCGTGCTCGCCACCGACAACCCGATCGAGTACGAGGGCACCTACCCGTTGCCCGAGGCGCAGCTGGACCGGTTCATCGCCCGGATCCGGCTGGGCTACCTCGATGAGGCGGGCGAGACCGAGATGGCGCGGCGCAGGCTGGACCGCGGCTCGGCGCCGCCGCGGTGCGAGCAGGTCCTTGACGCCGTCGCGCTGCTCGCCATGCGGGAGTCGCTGGAACAGGTCCACCTCGACAACGACCTGCTCGGGTACATCGTGCGCCTGGTCGCCGCCACCCGGTCCCACCCACAGATCACGGTCGGGGCCAGCCCGCGCGGGACGCTCGCGACGATCCAGCTGGCCCGCGGTCACGCCGCCCTCGACGCCCGCGACTACGTCATCCCCGAGGACGTCAAGGCGGTCGCCGTGGCCGCGCTCGCGCACCGGCTCGTGCTCCGGCCCGAGATGTGGGTGCGCAAGGTAACCGGCGAGGACCTGGTCACCGAGATCCTCGCCGCCGAGCCGGTGCCCAGGGCCAGCCGGTGACCCAGCCGCGCAGCGGCCAGACGGCGCCCGAGCTGGCCGACAGCCCCGCCGGGCCGCAGCCGGTACCCCGCAGGCCGGCGCAGGGCCCGGCATCCGTCGCCGCGGGCTGGCAGCAGTCACCCCGCGTACGCAAGCTCGCCGTGGTCGCCGTGCTCGCGGTGACCGGCGCGGTGCTGACCCGCCACGCCAGCCTGCTGCTGTTGGGCGCGCCTGCGCTGGCCGCCCTCGCGGCGTTCGGCCACGGCCGAAGGCCGGCGCCCCCGGCGGGCTGGGCGACCGTGTCGCCGTTGCGCTGCTTCGAGGAGGAGGACGTCGAGGTCATAGCCACCCTGGCGGCGCCGGTGGACGAAGCCACCTTCCGCATCGAGCTGGGCGCGGCGGTCACCCTGGTGGAGGGCCCCGCGACCCAGGTCGTGCTCGGTGAGCAGGCCACGGCGGCGCGATGGGTGCTTCGGCCGCACGCCTGGGGCCGCCACCTGCTGTGCGCGGTGCGGGTGCGCTGCCGCACCGGGGGTGCTGGCCAGGCGGACCTGACGCTGCGCCCCCCGCAGGTCGAGGTCTTCCCGCACCCTCCCCCGGCGCGGGCCACGCTGCTGCCCGCCGACCTGCTCCGGCGCATCGGGGATCACACGGCGGCCTCACCCGGCGCGGGCATCGAGTTCTTCGGCATCCGCGGTTACCAGCCCGGGGACCGGCTGCGCGACGTGAACTGGGCGGTGACCAGCAGGCTGGGCCGGCCGTTCGTCAACCAGCGGGCAGCGCTGCGCGCGGCCGATCTCGTGGTCATGGTCGACGCCTTCTCCGACGTGGGCCCGCCCGGAGATACCACGCTGGACATCGCGGTCCGCGGCGCGGCCGGCCTGGCCACCGCCTACCTGGGCACCGGTGACCGGGTCGGCGTGGTCGTGCTCGGCGGCGTGCTGAACTGGCTGGCGCCCGCCCCCGGCCACCGGCACTTCTTCCGGATCGTGGAAATGGCGTTCGGGGTGCGATTCCCCAGCGAGGTCAACCCAGACCTGGATCGTGTGCCCCGGACCGCGCTTCCGCCGCGCGCCCTGGTTGTCCTCTTCTCGCCGCTGCTCGACCGGCGCGCCATCAGCGCGGTCACCGACCTGCGCCAGCGCGGCGTCTCCCTAGTCGTCGTGGACGTACTGCGGCACGAGCCGCCGGTTGAGCCCAAGATTCCCACGTCGGCGCTGGCGGTCAGGCTGTGGCGGCTGGACCGGGCTGCGCTCGCCGCCAGCCTGAACGGCCTTGGCGTGCCGGTGCTCACCTGGGACAGCGGGACCGGCCTGGAGGGCGCGCAGGCGCTGCGCGGGCGGCGTATCGGGGTGGTCCGGCCGTGACCGGGCGGGATCGGACCACGCGCGGCTGGGCTATGGCCGTGGCCACGGCCTGCCTCGGGGCGGCCATGATCGTCCTGCCCGCGCTCGACCTGCCAGCCCGAGGCCAGGTGCTCACGGTGGCCGGGCTGGCGCTCGTGGCCGCGAGCCTGGCCGGCCCGCTCGGCCGGTGGCACGGTCTGGCCACGCTGGCGGCCGTGGCGGCGGTCGTCGGGTCCGTTCTCGGCCGGCCGGGGACCGCCGCGCTCGCCGCCGAGGGCCTGCTGATCCTCGGCTACCTGCTGCTGACCGACGCGCCGGCCGCGATGCCCGCCCGGGTCGCGGCGCAATGGCTACGGCGCCAGTTGCCCGCCGTCGCCTGGGCCGTCCTCGCCTCGGCCGCCGTGCTGCTCGTGCTGGGTATCCGGGTGCCGGTCTCCGCCTGGCTGGTCGCCGCCGGCGCCGGGGCCGCCGTCGCCGCCACCGGCATAGCCCTCCCCCGGCGTTCTCGCCAGCCCAGGGAGCCCCGGTAGCCCGCGCCCCGTGGCCTGGCCTTCTACCAGGCCATACGCGATGGCCTCGGCGACGCTGAACAGCCTTTCCGCCCGCGCGTCCGCCCGCACCTGGTCCACTTGGCGCCCTGTGATCCCGGCGATCCTGGCGAACAGCTCGTCGAGCATGGCACGTGCCTGCTCTTCCCTGGCCGCCAGGGCGGTCACCGTTCCGTCGAAGCTGACCTGCGGTTCGGACAGGACAAACAGCGCGTTCGGGTAGGCAAGCCGATGCCGGGACGCGGCCAGGATCCCCAGCGCGGGGCCCCGGATCCGCCCGCCCACGTAGGCGGACACGGGGCCGCGGATGACGTCGAGGACGCCCATGACGGACAGGACCGCGGGCAGCTCGGCATCGAGGTTGTGCAGCTCAAGCCGGATGGGCCGGGTTCCCTCGGCGTCGAGGGTCAGCAGCTGGGCGCAGAGCCTGGTCGCCGCGTCGCCGTCCAGGTGGCCGTGCGCCATCACGATCCGCTGGGCCAGCAGCCGGTCGTAGAGGCCTTCCGGCCACCCCCCCGGATCCAGCCACGCCCGCGTGGGCTGCATCGCTGGGTTCGGCCGGGACGGCTCCGGGGCGGGACCTGGCCGCCACGGCAACGGCGGCCCGGGCGGCTGGGGTTCCCAGGGCGGGAACGGCGGCCTCGGCGGGAGGCCCCGTGCGCGCGGCATGGTCATATTCGTCCTTCCTGCTCAGCCCGAGATGTGCCCCGGCTGGCCCGGTCCCGGCTGGCCCGGTCCCGGCTGGCCCGGTCCCGGCTGGCCCGGTCCCGGCTGGCCCGGTCCCGGCTGGCCTGCCTGCGCCTGCCAGCCGAGCTGGCTCCCGATCGCGGCGGCGTAACGCTCCAGGGTCGACACCCGCACGTCCGCGTCCCCGGTCTCCAGCCGGGCAACGGCGGACTGCGACGTGCCCATGCGCGCCGCGACCTCCGTCTGGGACAGCCCGGCCGAGCGGCGCTGGGCGGTCAGCTCGGCCACCAGCCGCCGCCGCTCCGCGGACATGCGCCGCAGCGCCATCTCACGGAACCCGGGCAGCAGCGGCAACGCCGGCTCTTCGTCGTCCTCCATACGCCCAACGGTATCTCAATTATGAGATACCGTTGGTGGTGTAAGCCCTGAGCGAACCGGCGCTGTGCGGGGCGGCTAGCCGATTCGGGCGGTCGCCGGGAGGCCGCGGTCCTCGGCCAGGATGCGCTTCAGCGCCAGCAGCCCGCCCCGGCTCGTGGCCAGATGCCGCTCGGCGAGGCCGAGCTGTGCGCCGGGGTCGCCCGCGAACGCCGCCACGCACCGCTCGGGCTCGACGTTGGCCAGCGCGAGGATGGCGCCGGTCGCGCCCAAGGGCCCAGCCAGGGCAAGCAGGGCCGAGGACCCAACGTAGGTGGCGCCGGAGTAGCGCGTGAGCTCGTCGAGCAGCCGTTCCGGGTCGCCCGAGGAGTCCTTCTGCCCGGTCACCGGCAGGCCGGCAAGCGTGTCCACCGGCACACCCGGCGGATACACCCGGGGAAAGTGGTAGGCGAGCACCGGCCGTGGCTGCGCGGCTCCCGCCACGGCACTGAAGTATTCGGCCAGGTCCCGGCTCGCGGCCGGGGGCCAGGCCAGCACCGCGTCCGCGCCCGCCGCCATGGCGTCCCTGGTCAGGGCGATCGCCTGGCGGATCGAGGGCGCCCCGGTGCCCGCGATCACCGGGACATCCGGCGGTATGGCGCCGCGGACCGCCTTGACGAGCTCGCACCGCTCGGCGCCGTCCAGCGTCGCGGCCTCCCCGGTGGTCCCGGCCACCAGCACGGCGCGCATGCCCCGCTCCACCAGGCTGGCGGCCAGCTTGCCGGTCGCGCCGGGATCGATGGCACCGTCGTCACCGAACATGGTTAGCAGGGCCACGCCTACACCACGAAACAACTCGGTCATACGGCCATAATGCCCGCCAGAGGGAGAGTGATGACGGTCACATCCATCTATGCCCGGTTGGGCCTCCCAATCGCCTCACAAGGCACCTCAACTCACAACAGTCCCATTTGTGGGCGGCTCAGCCATGGCGCTGTTGGGCACCACGCCATTTCTGTGCTTATCCTCTCTGGGATGGCTAGCCGAGCACGAGGTACAGGAGAGAACCCAGTGACTCCCCGTGACGCGCTCACTGAGCGGCGGCAGGAGGTGACCTTCACCAGCACTGCCCGCTAGCCAAAGGGACGGTCCCGGCCAGGTGTTGCAGCACGCGGCCGGGACCTTTGTCGGATCAACCTTGGGAGGAACCCCGACATGTCCAGTATTCCAGCTGCCGGACTCGCGAAGGCACTGGTGGCGGTCACGGTTTCGCTGCATCCAGCAGCGGCCCACGACGGCCACCGTAGCTACACGGTCCGGCCGGGCGACACGCTGTCGGCCATCGCCCGTCACGAATATGGCACTGCGGCCGACTGGCCCGCCCTGTGGTGGGCCAACCGGCACCGGGTGCCCAACCCGGGGCTGATCACAGTCGGCCAGCGGCTGCGGCTGCCGAGCCGGCACATTCGCGACCTTTCCCGCGACGCGCAGGCCGCGGCCCAGGCCCCGGCGGCGAGCGCAACCGCCGTCGGGAGCGCGCCTGTCACGTCACCGTCCTCGCTGCCGGCCGGCAGCGCGAACTGGCAGGCCATCGCGGCGTGCGAGTCCGGCGGGAACTGGAGCGCCAACACCGGCAACGGCTTCTACGGCGGGCTCCAGTTCACCCAGCAGACCTGGCTGGGCTACGGCGGCGGCCAGTACGCCTCGACCGCCAACCTGGCCACGCCGGCGCAGCAGATCGCGGTGGCCGAGCGGGTGCTCGCGGGCCAGGGCATCGGCGCCTGGCCGGTCTGCGGGTAACGGCTAAACGCCAAACGTCACCGGCCTGTCCTCGGCCACCTCGGCCGGGGCAGGCCGGTGGCGAACCGGGGCTCAGCCCACCCTCTCTGCCATGGCCAGCCCGACGGCGGCGGCGTACCGGTGACCGACGGAGCCCCCGGTGAGCGTGCCGCCGACGCTGGCCCGGCCAACCGGCACCTCGCCGGGCAGCGCGCGCAACACGACCCCGAGCAACTCGTCGTCCCCCGCTGGGCCGCCGACGATAAGCACCTGCGGCAGCGCGGCGCCGAGGGTGGCCAGGGCCCGGCGCAGGTTCGCGGCGAACACCGCCTCCTTGATCCGCAGCCGGATCGCCCGCCACTCGGCCGGGCTGTGCCTCCGGTCGAAGGGGAGCAGGCCGGCCGGGCCCCGCACCGCGAGCATTCCGGCCGCCGAGGCCGACGCCGGCCGGTCGAGGAAGCCGCGGCTCCCGTCCTCCGCCTCGAACCGCTGGCCACCGTCGACCCGCAGGCAAGGGCCGCGCTTCACCCAGTCCGCGGCCGCCCGGGGGACGCTGAGCGTTTCGGCGACCGCGGCGGTGAGCAGGCCACCCGCGCCCGCCGCCACCACCTCCCCGCCGGGCGCGATCACGTCCACCGTGCCCGCACCCAGGTCCACCACGACTGCGTCCGCCCGCGCACCGGGGGTGGTGAGAGCCCCCCGCCTGGCGGCGGCTGGCTCGCTGAGCACGCTGCGCACCGGCAGCCCCAGCAGGTTCGCCAGCGCTCCCGCGTGATCGTCGCCGTCGGTCAGCGCGCGCAGGGACGCAACCAGTGCCGCCGTACCCAGGCTGCCGCGCCGCGCGGTGGCCGCGTCGGCCACGGCCGCCAGGTCCAGGGCGAACAGGTCGTCCACCTCGGTCTTGCCGTCCGCGGTGCCGAGGACTCGCACCATGCCGACCGGCCACCCGGCCGCCATGGCGCACGCCTGGCGCAGCGGGACGCGCTCCCCCGCCGCCTCCACCCACGGCTCCACGGATTGCGCGGCGCGCTCCCCGCCGGGATCGGGCGTGGCACCGCCGGCGCCGGCCCGGGCCGCGTACCCGACCACGGCGTTGGAGAAGTCGACGAGCGTGCGGCACAGCGCCGCCGCGTCCCCCGCCTCGCCGGGGGCGAGCGAGAAGGCGGCGGCCAGCGCCACTGGGTCGGCCAGCAGGGTCAGCGGCTCACCTGGCGCGCGGACCTCGACCCCGACCAGCGCACACCCCGCGACGGCGGTCAGGTCGACCTGGTCGATCACGGGGAGGGTTTCGTTCAGCCTGTTGGAGATCAGCACGCCCTCATCCCCGCCGGCCAGCACCGCGCCGACCGGTACCCCAGCGGACAGGAGCGCGCGGAGCTTTTCGGCGGCGCGAGCGTAGCCGAAGCCGCCCGGGACCAAGGCGACGGCGGGCGGCCCGAGACCGGCCGGGCCCGCCGCGCCGCCCGCCAGCGCGGGCGGGAGCGGGCGGTCCAGCCAGAGCGGCACCCCGGCCCAGGCACCGGTTCCCCCCGGCGTGGCCGCCCCCGCGGCAAGCAGCCGCAGCCTGCCCGTGGCGGGCGGCGCCGCCGGGATCGTCAGGGTGGCGGTGTCCACGGCCCGGAGCGGCGCGACGCGCGCCTCGTCGGCGCGGCAGCCGAGCCGGCGTTCCAGCCGCCGCACGAGGGCCGCGGCGCCGCGCAGCGAGTCGGCAGACCCCTTGCGGCCCCGGGTTGCCACCCGGTCGGCGCCGAGCAGCCGGTCTCCGTCGAGGAACGCGACCTCAGTGGTCGCATTCCCCACATCCACCCCAGCGATCACAGCCATGGGGCTCGCCAGCGGTCGTGACCATGCGAATGTGGCTGCCCCACCGCTGCGGCACCCATGATCATTTGCGACTTACCATTGGTTCGGGCTGTCCCAGCGCCCAGATTTGCCGGGTTTGTCCGGCACAAACCCGTGATATCACGGGTTTGTGCCGGCCCGAGACAGGCCGCGGCGGGCGTAGACCTCGGCGGCCCCGGCCACCAGCGCGGCGCAGCGGGGCAGGCCGCGGGAGGCCAGCGAGCCGGAAAGCGCGGTCAGCTCGGCCGGCGTGGCGCGGCCCGGCCGGAGCGACTCGTAGATGGCGAGCACCTCCTCGTCGGTCAGCCGGGTCAGCTCGGCGGCGCGGCGCAGGTTCTCGGCCAGCTGCGGGTTCGCGTGCTGCTTGGCGACCGCCGCCTGCCGGTCCAGCGTGTCCGGGTGGATCCGCAGGTCGGCGAGGCCGATCTCGCCCCGCCGGACGGCGTCGAGGGTGAGCTCGGCCACCGGCCGCCCCGACAGCGCCCTGATAGTCATCGCAGTCCCTCCAGCGACAGTTCCTCGGCCGGGGCGCCCGGCTTCACCCAGGCGCGTTCGAGCGCCATCAGCGCGATCACCGTGGTGTGATACCTGGCCTCGATCGCCTCGTCGGTGTAGGGGTTGCGGGCCGGGTCGGGCGTCCCGCCCTTGGCGTGCCGTGCCGCGTTCGCGCCAAGCAGCCGGTACAGCTCGGGTGTGACCGCCGGGGCGACCGAGTAGAGCTCCAGGTTGGCGAGCGGCGCGAGGTCCCGGCGGTGGATCAGCGCCGTCCCCTTGCCCTGGAGGCCGATGCCGATCCCCGAGCCCGCGAGCCGGGCGGCGGCCAGCCCGATGCGGCCGAGGTCCACCGTGTCGTTGAAGCGGACCACCCGGCCGGTGCAGCCCTCCTCCTCCAGGCCGGCCAGCAGCTCGGCCAGCACGTCGGTGACGGCGAGCCCGGACAGGCACCGCCACACGTCCCGCCCGACGGCGGGTGAGACTCCGATGATCACTTCACGCGGGTCCTGGCCGGGAGGCGCCGCTGCCGCGGCGGCGAGCAACGGCACCGCGGCGGCGGCCTGTTCCGCCCGCAGGTCCTCGACCCCGCGCGCCTGGCGGATCGCGTCGATCTCGGCCTGCCGTTCCGGCGCCGGCTCGAAGCCCGTGCCCGGCCCCGCGTAGTCGTTGGGGTCGGTGACCAGGGACAGCACGCGGAGTTGCTCGTCGAAGATGGCCGAGGTCTGCAGGTAGTCGCCGGCCAGCCGCGCCCGGGTCATGTCCATGATGGCCTCGGCCTGCGCCTCGTAGCCGAGCTCGTCCAGCGCCGCGACCACGTCGACCACGGTGATCCCGCCGTCGCGGATGGCGTGGGCGGCGCCGACCACCGCCAGCGTGTCGGTCTCGCCGAGATCCTTCGACCCGGCCGCGTCCACGGCGAGCTCCACCTGGTCCTCGGTGAAGTCGGCAAGGCCCAGGTGCTGGTATACGGCGCGGCACATCTGCGCCGCCTCCCAGCGCAGCTCGCCGATCCGGTCCGCGGGGACGGTCCGCAGGCCGCCGTCCACGCCCCAGTCCCGCTGCATGGCGAGGAAGTCGTCGATGTCCTCGGCGTTGAAGTTGCTCGGCCCGAACATGTTGTCGTAGCGCTGGATGCTGCCGAACCCGCTGAACATGAAGTCCGAGCCGGCCAGCACGATCGGCAGCGTGCGGGAGGTGCGCCGCATGTCGGACTCGCTCATCAGCGCGTCATTGCCGGAGCAGGACTCCAGGTTGCGCATCATCACCATGAGGTTCTCGGCCATGAGCTCGCGCAGCCCGCAGGGCACCGAGGCGGCCACGCTGGCGCCGTCGATGCCGCCGTTCTGCACCCCCTGAGCGCCTATCGCGCGCGCCAGGGCCACGCAGCGGGCCTCCAGGTACAGCATGGACTTGCGCTCCGCGCCGGCCATCAGGACCTCCGCGCCGGCACCGGAGGAGACCCGCATCTTCATGCCGCGGGAGGCGTAGGCCGAGGTCAGGAACGCCTTGGACCACGGGGTGTCGTCGCCGTCGGTGAACACCTGCTCGGTGCCGTAGAGGGAGATGGTCTCCGCGTACGAGGTGAGGCCGCGCATGCCCAGCTCCAACTCCAGCGCCTCTTCGACCGAGCACTGGATGAGCACGCCCTGCGCCGCGGCGGCGGCCCCGACCAGGCACGCCACCGCGTTGCTCGGCGCGTCCGCGAGGACCGGCACGGTCGTCTCGATCTCCCGGAACCCGAACGCGGCGGCGGTCGCCGAGTCCGCCGCGAGCAGCAGCGGGTCGTCGAGCCGGTTGGTGACGTGGGCCTGGTTGCTCGGGGTGCGCCGGGCCCGCATCTTGGTCATGGCCTGGCCCAGCTCGGCCGGCCGGAGCAGGGCGAGCACCCGGGCCAGCTTGGCCGGGGTGGCGCCGGCGGACAGCCGCACGATCTCGGACCTGGGCACGTCCGGGCTGACCAGCCTGCGCGCGAACTGGACGTCGGGCAGCGCCATGGCCTCGGGGGCCGCCTCGAGGTCCAGGCCGTGCCGGGCGATGTAGGTGTCCAGGGAGTCGAACTGGTCCTCGGGCACCCCGTCCATCTCGGTGACCTGGCCGTCGCGGATGACCAGCCCCGGCTCCGGGTCGTTCGGCGAGCGCATGGCGATGAGCCCGAGTTCCACGTCTTCGACGGCGAAGCCGTCCAGGTTGACCCGCTGGGCGTCCATGAACCTGACCCTGCCGACGGGCCGGCGGTCCTGCGCTGTCATGGCACGGCTTCCTCTCTGTTACGGCGCGGCCTGCGCCCGCAACTCGATCACCTGGCCCCGGCCGCGCGACGACCGGGTGACGCCGCCGTGGCCGGGGGTGCGCACGACGATCCGGGTCCGGTCGCCGCGGAATAGGTCGTGCGAGAACTCGATCGGCTCGTCGCGGCTGTCGGTGGTGGTGCGGGTGACGGACAGCAGCGGCGCGCCGGCCGGCACGTCGAGGATCATCGCCTCGTCGGGAGACGCGCTGACCACCTCGATGCGCTCCATCGCCTCCTTCGGGCGGGTGCTGTACCGCTCCTCCAATAGCTCGTACACCGAGCCGCCGAGCGGCATCTCCAGCATCCCGGGGAACCGGTCGGCGGGCAGCATCGCGTGCTCGACCGAGAACGGGCTGCCGTCCGCGAGCCGGATCCGCACCAGGTCGATCACCAGGTCGCCCGGGTGCAGGCGCAGCGCCCTGGCCGCCGTCTCGTCGGCCGCGGCCAGCCGCGCGGACAGGACCCGGGTTCCCGCCACCACGCCCTGGCTCCGCAGCAGGGCCGGCACCCCGACCACCCGGGACAGGTCGCGCTCGATCTTGCCCTTGCTGACGAAGGTGCCGCCGCCCCGGCCGGGCACCCGCCGGACCAGCCCGCCCTCCTCGAGCACGGCGAGCGCCTGGCGCAGGGCGGCCCGGCTGACGCCAAGGTCGGCGGCGAGGGCGCGCTCCGCGCCGAGCCGCTGCCCGGGCCGCAGCCTGCCCGCGGAGATCTGGTCCGCCAGGATCCGGCGCACGTCCTCGGGGGTGCGCGCGGCGGGCCCCGCGGCGGTACCGATCACCGGCTCGCCCGCGCCGCCGGTCATCAGCCTTCCAGCGCGGCGAGCGACTCCGGCAGCACCTGGCCGCCGTCCACGACGATCGTCTGCCCGGTGATGTAACGCGCCTCGTCTGTGGCGAAGAAGAGCGCCGCGTAACCGATCTCCTCGACCGTGCCCAGACGGCGCAGCGGGATCGAGGCCGCCATCTGCGCGTTGTACCCCTCACCCAGCTCGTCCAGGCCCTCGGTGACGATGTTTCCCGGCAGCACCGCGTTGATGGTGATGCCGCTGGCGGCGAGCTCGATCGCGGCGGTCTTCAGGAAGCCGAGCTGGCCGGCCTTACTGGCGCCATAGTGGGCCCAGCCGGGGAAGCCGGTGATCGGCCCGGTGATCGACGAGGTGAGGATGACCCGGCCCCGCCCCGAGGCGGCCAGGGCGGGCAGGCACGCCTGAACCGTGAGGATGGTGCCCTTCAGGTTGGTGCCGAGCACCTCGTCGATATCCTGGTCGGTCATCTCGGCCAGCGGCGCCGCCGGAAAGATCCCCGCGTTCGCGCACAGCACGTCGATGCCGCCGAGCCGCTCGGCCGCCGTGGCCGCGATCCGGTGGCAGTCCTCCCGCCGGCTGACGTCGGCGAGCACGTGCGAGACCTCCGCGCCGCCGGCGGACAGGTCCGCCGCGGCGGACGTGGCGACGTCGGCGTCCCGTCCGACGATGAGCACCCGGCCGCCCGCTCCGGCGAAGACGCGGGCGATGCCCTTGCCGATGCCGCGCGATCCACCGGTCACGACGACGGCCCGGCCCGCGATGGATGTGAACATGCTCGCCTCCTGTATTGTCCCGCTCCTCACTCCAGGCCGAGGCGGCCGAGGTAGGCCTCAGCCAGGTCGCAGCTGCCGGCGGTGTACCCGGCGCCGAGCTGCTGTGCGATGTCGACCGCCGTGTGCGAGCCGATCCAGGCGACCAGCAGCAGCCGGCGATAGAGGATGAACGTCCAGATCTCGGCCTCGTCCTCGGCGGGCAGCTCCAGCACCCGGCGGTAGCCGGACAGCCAGGCCGCGACCAGCTCGGGCACGTGCGGCTGGTGCTCGAAGAAGCTCACCGACGTGCCGACGTCGTAGAGGTACCAGCTGAACCCCGAGTCGTCGAAGTCGATCACGCTGACCGCGTCTCCATCGACCAGCAGGTTGGCCAGCCTGGTGTCGGCGTGGACCAGCCCGTACCGGTCCGGGCCGGTGCCGAACGCAGCCAGCCGCGCCCGCAGCACCCCGTCGAGCCGGCCGAGTACCGCCCGCTCGGCCGGGCCGACCCCGATGCCGTCCTGCCACCGGCCCCACCGGGCATGCGCGCCGAACGCCGAGTCGTAATCCCAGGTGAACCGCGTGAAACCCGCCGGGCGCTGCCACTGCCGCGCGTGCCGGTGCATCCGGGCGGTGATCTCGCCCAGCTCGGCGAAGTGCGGCAGCGAGTCGTCGGCCGGCTCGGTCCCGGGCAGGAACTCGAACCGCACGCAGTTCCGCTCCTCACCGCTGGCCTGGTCCACCACGGTGACGATCCGCCGGCCGTCGGGCGTGGGCAGCACGCGGGGCGTGCGCACGCCCGCCTCGGCCCGCAGCGCGTCCATCCAGGCCAGCTCCGAGGCGATCTCGTCCGGCGTGTGGTACCCGAGCCGGTGGACCCGCAGCACCGAAGGGCCGGCGCTGGGGTCGTCGATCAGGTAGGTCGCGTTCTCGGACACGTTGAGGAGCGATACGGACGCGGCGGGATCGCAGCCGTACTCGCCCAGCGCCCGGGTCGCGCAGCGGGTGACCCGGTCCATGACGTCACCGCCGACCGACAGGTCATGGGGCGGCATGGGATGCCCCGCTCTGCTGTTCCCGCCCCCGCGCTCCGCGCCCGCCCCCGCTCTGGTCGCGCCCCTCGACTGCGGCCAGCACGTCCGCCATCGCCTGCTGCGCCTTGGTCACGTCGGCGGCTTGCCCGGCCAGATAGATCCGGCCCGCGACGCCGATCATGGACACGTCGACCAGCGTGACGCCGGGCGCGGCGCGCTCGGCCTCGTTGGCGGCCACGGTCGCGAACAGGGCCGGGGTCACCTCGAACACGCCCAGCGTGTCACCGGGTAGCACCATTGAACCGCCCCTGTTGCGGTTGATGATGACCGCCTGCCGGTCGGTCAGGTCCTCGATAACGTCGGAGAACAGGACCTGCGGCCGGAGCTGGTCCGCCGGGTTGGCGCGCAGGCCCGCTAGGATCGCCTGGCCGGCCCGCTCCACGTCGGCGAGCCCCGCGGCGTGCACCTCGAGCACGCCGAACTGCCGTTCCACGTAGAGGATCCCGGGCTCGACTGTGGGCACCGCGCGCAGCGCCAGGTCGGTCACCCGCTCGATGGCGAGCGCGGGCGCCACCTCGACGATGAGCGAGTGCTGGCCCTCGAACGGGGGGTAGCCCCTGGCCCGCGTGGGCGTGCCCAGATACGCGGCGAACTGCCGCTGCAGGTCCTTGACCAGCAGATAGACGCGCAGCTCCGGGCGTGGTGGCACGGGCGGGGCGGGCGGGCTCACCGTCACTCGGTGCGGATGGTGAAGTGCCTGCCGAGCTCAGCGTGCGGCCGGGGGATCACGTGCACGGACACCAGCTCACCGACGCTCGTCGCGGTTTCCGAACCCGCCTCCGTGGCGGCCTTCACCGCTCCGACGTCACCGATGATGGTGACCGACACCAGGCCGTCGCCCACCTCCTCACGGCCCACGATGGTCACGTTGGCCGCCTTCACCATGGCGTCGGCCGCGGCCAGCGCGGCGACGTAGCCCTTGGTCTCGATCATCCCTATCGCGTTATCCGCCATTTGTTTTTCCTTTCTTCCGGGCAGACCCGGCTGCCACGGGTGAGCCACCGGCCGCCGCGTCGACGGAGCCGATGATGAGCGCGTCGATCGGCGGCGGCTTCCCGGGGAACCACGCGGCGGCCACCGAGCCCTGCGCGACGAGGACGCGCTCGCCCACGCCGCTGCCAAGCACGTCGAACGCCACGAAGCGGGCCCCGGTGCCCTCCGCCTCGACCTCCAGGAACGCGCCGTTGGGTATCTCCGCCAGCCGGCGGGTGGACCAGACGTTTCCGACCACCGTCGCGGTAAGCATCAGCGCTCCTTCACGATCTCGACCCCGGCGGCGCGGGCGCGGTCGCGGCCGAGCGGCGTCAGCACGGCCCGGGGGCCGAGCACGAGCCGGGCCCCCGCCCGGGCCGCCGCGGTGACCATGGCCTCGGTCACCGCGCCCTTCTCGACGCGGTGGCTGGGCTGGACGGAGCCCGGAGCCGCGGTCGCCGCCAGCCGGAACCTCAGCCGCCCGGAGCGCAGGGCATCCCTGTGCTTCGGGTTCTCAAACAAATGCAGGAGGTGCATTACGAAGGCAGCCAGGTCGGTGTCCGTCCGCATGCTCACGACCTCGACCGACTCGACGTTCTCGCGCACACTGTGCGCGAGCCCTGGCTGCGCGGGGCCCACCTGCGCAGGCACCGGCTGGTGAGCCCCGTCACCGGCGATCGACGGCAGGAGATCGGCAAGGACCTCGCGCACCAGCGCCCGGATCGCTTCCCCGTCAGCACCAGGCGCGGCGCTCATGCCAAACTCCGCAGCGCGCCCTCGGCCGCCTCGGCGGCCTGCCGCACGTCCGCCTCGGCCCCGGAGAGGTACACCCGCCCCGTGGCCCCGATCATGCGGTAGTCCACGACCTTGATCCGCGCCGCCTTCTCGGCCTCGTTGGCGGCCAGGATCGCGTACGACGCGGGCTGCATCTCAAGGACGAACAGCGACTCCCCCGCCAGCGCCATCGACCCGATCTTGTTCCGGTTGATCAGAAATGCGTGCTGCGGATCCATCATCGAAATGATCTTCGACGCCAGCACCTGCGGCCGTGTCGCATCGCTAGCTTTCGCCCCGAGCGCCTCCAGCACGGCGGAACCAGCCGCACTCACGTCGTCGTTCGCCCCGTGGATCTCCAGGTACCCGAACTGCCGCTCGACCACGAGGATCCCCGCACGCACCCCCGCGTGCTTAAGCGCCACATCCGTCAACGCCTCAATGTCCAGCCCCGGCGCCACCTCAATGATCTGCGCCGCCACATCGCTACGAGGCAAGCTGCCCCGAATCCAGCTTCCGAGGTAGCACATCGTCTGCGGCTGCAGCCGATTAAGAAAAATGAACGAGCGCAACTCAGCCACGAGATCCCCCCGCGAACTGCGCAAGCTCCTCGACAACAATCCGCCGGATCTCCCCCCGCAGCGCGTCCGCAACCTCTGGCCCCAGACCCCGACCCCAACCCTGCCCAGACATCGGGCCGGAACCCGGCCCAGCGTGGGCCGGAGCGTCGCCACGGCGCGGCGTTGCGCCAGCACCCGCCGCGCCGTGGTGATCTCCGTGCCCATGTAGGTCCCCAGCCATATTCGACGCGAGAGGGTAAGGCGGGACAGGACCGGCAGGCGCCTCCCAGGGAACCAATCCCGAGAAGTTCCCGAACGCCTCAGCCGGGTCGCTGTTGTACGCCAACCGCGTCCACTGGACGAAGTGCTTGGGCTCCAGGTTCTCCACCAGCGACGACCGGCCGAAGAACCCGGTCCCGACCGTCATCGACGGCGCCAGGTGAGTCTCGATCCCGGAACTGCCGAGGCTGTTGCCCGCGTTGACCGACACCCGGAGGACCTCGACGGCCGCCCCGAACTCCATGATCGTCCGCGGATCGGTGCTGTGGATCGCGGCCGAGTGCCCGCGCCCCGAGATGCGCAGCACCGCGCGGGCCGCGTCGATGCCCCTGCGCGCGTTGCGCACCCGGACCAGCCCGAGCACCGGGCACAGCTTCTCGTGCGCGAGCGGCTCTTCGGGCACCACGAGGGAGAACGGTGCGAGCAGGATGCGGGTGGTGCCGGGCACGCGCAGGCCCGCCTCGCCCGCGATCCAGGTCGCGTCCCGGCCCACGAAGCGGATGTCGAAGCGCCCGCCGGGGAACAGCAACTCGGCGACCCTGGCAGCCTCGCCGGGGTCCAGCAGGTAGGCGCCCTCCCGCTTGAGGTGGCGCAGCAGCGTGTCGGCGACTGCGTCCTCGACGATCAGCACCGACTCGTTTGTGCAGAGGACCGAGTTGTCGAAGCTCTTGCTGTCCACGATCCGCTTGGCCGCCTTCGCCAGGTCGGCGGTCGCGTCCACGAGCACAGGCACATTGCCCGGCCCCACGCCGATCGCCGGGGTGCCCGAGCTGTAGGCGGCGCGGACCACGGGGACGCCGCCCGTGGCGACGATGACCTGGGTCCGCTCGTCGGTCATCAGCGCGTTGATCAGCGGCACCGACGGCTGGTCCACCACCTGGATGACCCCGTCCGGCGCGCCCGCCGCGACGGCCGCCCCGGCCAGCGTCCGGGCCGCGTCGGCGCAGCACTCGCGGGCCAGCGGGTGCGGGCTGATGACGACCACGCTGCGGGTCATCAGCGCGAGCAGGGCCTTGAAGAACACCGTGGCCACGGGGTTGGTGGACGGGGTGAGCGCGAGCACCACGCCGGCCGGGCGCGGGACTTCGACGATCTTGGCCACCGGGTCGAAGCGCGGGGTCACGTAGTCGTGCGCGGCGTAGGCCTCGACCATGCCGGTGCTGCAGGCGAGGTTCTTGATGGCCTTGTGCTCGGCCACCCCGAACCCGGTCTCCCGCACCGCCCAGTCGGCGTACTCGCGTGCCTTGGCGGCGCCGGCCCGCGCGGCGGCGTGCACCACGCGGTCCACGGCCTGCTTGTCGTAGCGGCCGAACGCGCGGGCGGCCCACTCGGCCCGCTGCAGCATGGCTCTGGCGCGCGGCACCCCGGCCGGGTCGCTCAGCTCCTCAACCGTGATCGCCCTGGGCTCGGCGAGCGCGGCGTCGCCCGCGGTCACCGGGGTCTCCGGGCGGCGCTGGCGTCGGCGGCGGCTTTGCCGATGGCGGCCTCGGTCCGGTCGAGCAGCTCGTCGCAGAGCGCGGGGGTCATCAGCACGCCCGGCTTGTACTGCAGCACGCTGGGATCGAGGGTGGAGAAGATCGCCCATACCCCCGCCTCGTAGAGCCGCCTCATGACGAGCTGGGCCCCCTGCGGGTGCGCGAACTCCAGGCCCATCACCAGTCCGTCCTGCCGGATCCCGGCGAACCAGTCCGGGTAGAGCGCCTGGATCCTGGCCAGCCCCGTGCCGAGCAGGTCGGCGATGTAGTGAACCATCGACCTGACCTCGGGCCGGCAGGTGATCTCGAGAGTCTTGAGCGCGGCGACGCAGCCGAGTTCGGCGCCGCCGAAGGTGGCCATGTGGGCGAAGCCGTCCTCGCTGAGCCAGCCCGCGGCCGCCTCGCTGACCAGCACCGCGCTGATCGGGTACATGCCGCCGGAGATCCCCTTGCCGGTGACGAGAATGTCCGGGACCACCCCGTGCTTGGTGATCCCCCACAGCTCGCCGGTGCGCATCAGCCCGGTTTGCACCTCGTCGGCGACGTACAGGGCGCCGTGCCGCTCGCACAGTCGCTTGACGGCCGCAAGGTAGCCCGGGGCGGGCAGCGGGAAGCCGTAGGTGGCCGGGATCGTCTCCATGATCACCGCGGCCACGTCCCTGCCGCGCAGCGCCTCCTCCATCGCGGCCAGGTCGTTGAACGGGACGTGGCTGAACTCCTCGGGCCGGTCGGACAGGAACAGGGTGGAGAACCGCTCGTCCCCGGTGGCGACGGCGAGGCCGGTGTGCCCGTGGTAGGCCTTGGCGATCGAGACGATCTTGCGCCGCTTGGTGGCGTGCCGCGCGGTCTTGAGCGCGATGTCGATCGCCTCGCCGCCCCCGCTGCCGAAGACCACCTTGGTGATCCCTGGCGGCGCGGTGCTCACCAGCGCCTCGGACAGCGCCGTGCGGGCCAGCGAGGGGAAATGGTGATTGCCGATGTCGAAGCGCTGCATGGCGGCGGTGACGGCGGCGACCACCTCCGGGTTGCGGTGGCCCAGGTTGTAGGTGCCGCCGTTGAGGTGGGTGTCGATCAGGCGCTTGCCCTCGACGTCGTAGATGAAGTAGCCCTCGCGCCGGTCGATGACCAGCGGGACGCCCGAGTCCACCCAGAACTGGGTCTTGGCCGGGTTCCAGAACTCCCTGGACTTGGCGAGCATCTCGCCCTTGGACGCGAACGCGATGAGTTCTTCGGCCACAGCCACCTCCGCGCCCGCATGGTTTGGTTCAACCAAACAGATACCGGATGTGACCAATTAGTGTCAACCGGTCCACATCAACTCCGTATCATCCGAACTGGGACTCTTGTCATGGTTCCTACCAGCTGATACCGTCCGCGATGTGACGTGCACCACAGCCGCACGTGCCTGACCAATAGCCCTGCGCTGGGTCGGCTTCCTCCCGGCGCGCCCCGCTGCTGGGGAGGAATCATGGCACAGCCCGACGTATCCGTTGAAGGCGGCGGCGAGTCCGCCCGGCCGGGAGTCGTCCCCGAGGAGTTCGACGTCTCCCAGCGCACAGATGTCGCCAAGCTCCGCAGAAACGCCGTGGGCCTGCTTGGCGTGCTGTTCCTGACCGTCACCGGGTCCGCCCCGATCTCGGCGATGCTGTTCAACACCCCGATCATGGTCGGGTTCGGGAACGGCATCGGCGCCCCCGCGGCGTTCATGTTCGCCACGATCGTCCTGACGATCTTCTCGGTCGGCTACGTGGCCATGGCCAGGAAGAAGACCACGGCGGGCGGGTTCTACTCCTACATCAGCCAGGGGCTCGGCCGGGAGCTCGGCATGGGCACGGGCTTCGGGTCGCTGCTCGCCTACTCGGTGTTCGAAGCCTCGCTCTGCGGCGGGTTCGCCTACTTCCTCAACATCAAGCTCGTGCAGTTCGGTGTCAACATCGGCTGGCCGTGGCTTGCGCTCATCATGGTGCTGATCATCTCGCTGCTGACCTACTTCGACATCCGGCTGTCTAGCCGGATCCTCGGCGTCGGCCTGATCTCCGAGGTCGTCTTCCTGATCGTCTTCGACATCGTCATGTTCGCGCACGGGCACGTGAACTT
>Ga0207646_10001167_pt1 | contig 33320 bp, 29 predicted proteins | sample KBSK5502metaG_FD_184343 | JGI IMG/M metagenome (GOLD analysis project Ga0207646, IMG submission 184343) | Corn, switchgrass and miscanthus rhizosphere microbial communities from Kellogg Biological Station, Michigan, USA - KBS K5-50-2 metaG... | ecosystem: Host-associated > Plants > Roots >... | reverse complement strand
ACAAAAAAAGTGACACCCGAAACTGCTCTCCGAAGAGATATCCGACTATTGACAGAATCCGTTTCCGTGATGGATTGCTTAAATATCAAAGGATTTATTCAATCTCGCCTCTGATATCCTCTGGTTTGCCACTGCTCGAAGGTGACAAAATTGTTCCTAGTTGAACCTTTGGAGTTCCCTGCCAACCCCAACGACGAGTAGTAAATTCAACATAATTAAGCCCTGGCATCATTATTGCGCTGAGCTATGCAAGATTCTCTTGAATCAAGTAAGAGAGGCGCCATGTCGAATATCGTCGGACGCGATCAAGACCTAGGTGTTGAAAGGACAGCAACGTCGTCGTGCATCTCAGTTTTAATTGCTGATCGTGATGCGGAAATTCTGGCTATCTGCCAGCGCATTCTTCAGCCTGAGAAAGGAATCCACATTGTGGGAGAGGCGAGGAATGACTTGGAAGTCATCGCCTCCGCCATTGAGTTGAAACCGCACGTCCTTCTCCTGGATTTAAATAGTCTATCCCAGGGCAAGGAAGTTTCCTTGCTCCTGCTCATCAGAGAAAAAAGTCCGATGACTAAAATGATTCTCTTCGGCGATTCTGCTCTTTCTCAGGATCGCGTGTTGAAGGCCCTATCCTTGGGTGCACGTGGCTATCTCGATAAGGAGGTATTGGACACGTATCTTGCCAGAGCCATCAAGGCTGTAGCCGAGGGAGAGGTCTGGATTCCCCGGAAGATGGTCACCGGGATCCTCGATCTACTCATAAATCTCACCGCCCAGGAGCAACTTCTCGTTTAGAGATCTCCTTATCTTCTGTCCCATTCCGGACAAGCTTTCTACATTCCCATAATTGCGTCAGACTGGCGTCGCCGTGAAATTTAAGGAAAAGTCTTGCCAAGTTTACCTAGCCGTTACCCAAATTTACCCGGCCGTGATCAGTTCTTGACCAATTTTTGATTCTGAAGCGGCAGAGTATCTGTTCGGAACGGCAGGGTATCTGTCCGGAAACGTACTTATGGATCATATGTTATATAGGACAAAGATCGTATTTTATGTAGAACAGACGATAAGCGTGTGTAGAACAGACGAGGAGAGACTTAAGTCCTATAGACGTACACTCGACAGAAGCCCCAGTATACGCATTCTAGGATAGTGAAGAAATTTTCGAATCGAAGGCGATGACTTCCAAGTAGTAGAGGTTTTTTCTTCCTTATATCTGGGAGTGATGGAATGATGAACTCTTCTGATGGAGAATATTCCATCAATGCTTCCGCAGATTCCCGCCGGCGATCCATCACAGGGCCACCAATTTCTAACTTCTACGGCCAAGATCCTGCAGCCCTTCGCAGGCCTGGTGGTATCCCGTTACCCGCAGAACCAAGACCATTAAACGGTTGGGTCGGCGCACTACGACGGCTGGGCACCAGGACTGACGCTCGCAGTCGTGTGCTGGTTTTGGGGACTGGCGAGCTCGCCGCCGACATCCTCCACAAACTCCAAAACGGTGCCAGGGCCAAGTATCACACTGTGTCCTGTTTTGATATGCAGTATGGGGATAATGGGGATAACGGAAACGCCGGAAACGGATATACGACTGGCGATCACACCGAGTTGGAACAAGTGCTTGAACGTGAACGTGTTGATTGCATTGTCGTGGCGATGGGCGAGCGGAGGGGCCGACTGCCCGTCCACCTGCTGCTATCCTGGAAATTTAGGGGCATGCGGGTCGAGGAGGGCGCGTCCTTCTTCGAGAAAATATCGGGCAAGATTCATGTTGTCAGACTGAACCCGAGCTTCTTGATTTTCAATGATGGGTTTCGATGGCCGACCCAAACTGCCAAGCGGCTGACTGATCTGTTCTTCTCGACTCTTTGTCTTATCCTGACGGCGCCTCTGTTCTACCTCTTACCGTTGCTGATCAAACTGACCTCGCCGGGCCCGGCCTTCTTCCAACAGACGCGGGTGGGCCTGCATGGACGACGTTTTAGCATGCTGAAGTTCCGTACCATGGTCGTCAATGCCGAAGAAAAGGGAGGTCCGGTCTGGGCAAGTGAACAGGACCCACGGGTGACCCGCCTCGGAGCGTTCATGCGGAAGTTCAGGCTTGATGAACTCCCTCAACTGATCAATGTCTTCTGTGGCGATATGAGTTTTATCGGCCCGAGACCCGAGCGTCCCGAGTTTGTGAAGTCCTTGAGCCAGCAGGTCCCATACTACGACTTGCGGCATACCGTGAAGCCCGGGATTTCAGGGTGGGCCCAAGTCAATTTCCGTTATGGGGCGTCCGTGGAAGACTCGGTTGAAAAACTTCAATACGATCTCTATTATATCAAGCATATGTCGATCGCCCTCGACTGCCGCATCGTTTTCAAGACCATCCGGATAGTGCTCAATGGGTTTGGGGGTCGCTGAGCAGCCGTGGGCAGTGCATCCTGTGAAACATGATGCACTGGATATTCTGGTGCTCTCTCATCGCGCTCGTCTACACCTATCTCGGCTATCCGTGCATGTTGGGCCTGCTCGCGCACCGACGGCAGAGCCCGATCCTGCGTAACCGGCTGTCCCTCCCGTCAGTGTCGGTCATCATCGCGGCCCATAATGAAGAAGAGCGAATCTCCGACCGCATAAAGAACTTCCTCTCGCTCGATTATCCCCGCCATTGCCTTGAAGTCATCATCATCTCCGACGGCTCCACTGATTCGACGAACGAAATCCTTCGGCGGTACGAGAAGGGCGTCATTCGCCCTGTCATCCTCCCCAAACGGGTTGGGAAAGCTCTTGCGCTGAATCGCGGCGTCGAGACGGCCAAAGGAGAGATCCTCGTCTTTGCCGATGCCCGTCAGAGCTTCGCCCCGGATGCGATCCGTGAACTCGTCGCGGATTTTGCCGATCCTCAGATCGGCGCTGTGAGCGGCGAGTTGGTCCTGAGTGGAGCAGACTGCCGGCCCCCTGAGCATACCGCGGGCCTGTACTGGCATTACGAAAAATGGATACGGAAGACCGAGAGCCGTGTGGATTCGGTGATCGGGGCGACCGGCGCCATCTATGCCATCCGAAAGAAACTCTTTGTCCCTTTGCCGGCTGGAACGATTTTGGACGATGTCATGATCCCCATGCGGATCGCCATGGCCGGGCATCGGGTCGTGTTTGAAAAACGCGCGGTGGCCTATGACCTGCCGGCCTCCAGCATTGAGCAGGAATTCCAACGCAAGGTGAGGACTCTCGCCGGCAATTTTCAAATCCTGCAATTCATGCCGGAACTCTTGTCGCCTTTCAGAAATCGGCTGTTCGTGCAATACGTCTCGCACAAGGTGACTCGCCTCCTGGCTCCTTATTGGCTGCTGTCTCTCTTCGTCTCAAGTCTCGTGTTGGGAACGGGCGTCTATGGTGTCGCGTTATGGGCCCAGGTCGCAGGATATGCCTTAGCCTTGACTGGATGGCTGTTGCGGCGAACGCCATTGCATGTCCCCTTTGCATCGATCGCGCTCACGTTTGTCATGATGCATTACGCCTCTTTTCTCGGCCTCGTGTATTTCTTAAAAGCTCGGCACCGACCGGTAGACGTCTGGGTAAGAAACTGAGGAGGGCATTGGCTGTGACGAAGATTATCAGCGTGGTCGGCGCCCGCCCGAATCTTATGAAGGCGGCTCCAGTGATTGAGGCGCTGCGCCGGCGGTCGGGAGTCACGGTCATGCTGATCCACACCGGCCAGCATTACGACCGCGAGATGTCGCAGTTATTTTTCGAGCAACTGGGCCTGCCCAAACCCGACCTGGACCTGCACGTGGGATCAGCGTCCCACGGCGAGCAAACGGGCCAGATCATGATTCGCTTTGAGCCGGTGCTCAAACAAGAGAACCCGGATCTCGTCATGGTGTTCGGTGATGTGAACTCCACGGTCGCGGCCAGCTTGTGCGCGGCGAAGATGAATATTCCAGTCGCACACGTGGAGGCCGGACTTCGGAGTTTCGATCGGACGATGCCGGAAGAGTTGAACCGGATTGTCACCGATCATCTCTGCGAATTTCTCTTTACAACAGAACCCAGCGCTCGGAAGAATCTCCTGAAGGAAGGAATCCCTGAGGAGAAGATTCATTTCGTCGGCAACGTCATGGTGGATACGCTCCTGAAGCATCGAGAACGAGCGCAGACGCTCAATTTCGCGGAGAAGCTCGGACTCCCTCTCTGCGGCTACGCGCTCCTGACCCTCCATCGTCCAAGCAATGTGGATGACCCAGAGACACTGACGAATATTCTTGACGCCATGTGGGAGATCGGCAAGCGTCTTCCCATCGTGTTTCCATGCCACCCGCGGACTCGAGCGCAACTGCCGGCGCTTGCGGAACGTTTGCCCTGGCTCAAAGGGGAGAACCTGGCGGCTGAAAAGCGTATAATCATCACCGAGCCGTTAGGCTACTTGGAGTTCCTCTCGCTGATGAATTCTGCGCGGTTCGTGTTGACCGATTCCGGAGGCATCCAGGAGGAAACGACGGTCCTCAATATTCCTTGTCTGACACTTCGCGAGAATACGGAACGTCCGATCACCGTCGAGCAAGGGACGAACATCCTGGTCGGAAACCGTCGAGATCGCCTTTGGGCGGCCGCCGACAAAGTCCTGAGTGACGAAGCACATGAAGGGCGGATCCCGGAGCTGTGGGACGGGCAGGCCGCCGAGCGCATTGCTGGAATTTTGACCGGTCGGTCCTCAGGGTGACGTGAGTGCGGAGTCAATAAGAAATCCTATCGGAAAATTGCCGGTGGATTGGAGAGAATGCAATGAAGGTTCCGTTGCTAGATTTGAAGGCCCAGCACGACCCGATTCAGAAGGAGTTGCTGGATGCCATCGCGCAAGTCCTCGCGAGCCAGGCTTTCATCCTGGGTCCGGACGTCAAGAAACTCGAAGATCGTATCGCATCGTATTGTCAGACGCAATTCGCAGTCGGCGTCTCATCCGGTAGTGATGCCCTCCTGATCGCCCTTATGGCCCTGGGCATTGGTCCGGGCGATGAGGTCATTACGACTGCCTATTCTTTTTTCGCGACAGCCGGCTCTATCGCCAGGATCGGGGCCACGCCGGTGTTTGCAGATATAGATCCTCTGACGTGCAACATTGATCCCAAGAAGATTGAAGGCGCAATTACACCCCGGACTAAAGCTATCATTCCGGTGCATCTCTACGGTCAGTGTGCTGATATGGAGCCTATCCTCGAGATCGCATCCCGACACACCTTGTGGGTGATCGAGGACGCGGCCCAAGCGATCGGTGCCGAGTATCGAGATGGTAGACGAGCAGGCAGCATATCCACCATTGGTTGTTTATCGTTCTTCCCGAGCAAGAATCTCGGCGCTTTGGGTGATGGTGGAATGGTAGTCACAAACGATCCGCAACTAGCCGAGAAGCTAGCTGTCCTGCGAGTGCACGGCGGCAAGCCCAAGTACCATCACAAAATTCTCGGTGGAAATTTCAGGCTGGATACGCTCCAGGCGGCGGTGCTGAATGTAAAATTGAACTATTTAGATAGCTGGACGAAAGCGCGTCGCAAGAATGCGGAGCGGTATAGGCATCTGTTGAAGGAGAGTGGTCTGCTTGAGACGACGGGCATTCAGATGCTGCATGCGGTATACGCCGCATCTGGAGTCCAACACGATCATATCTATAACCAGTTTGTGATCCGAGTGCCCGACCGTGACCGGCTGCGGGAATTTCTAAAGGAGCAAGAAATCGGGACTGAAGTGTACTACCCTGTGCCGTTTCATCTGCAGGAATGCTTCGCTGCCCTCGGATATAAACGGGGAGACTTCCCTGAGTCTGAACGCGCGGCCAACGAGACGATAGCCCTACCAATCTATCCTGAATTAACGGAACAAATGCAGAACGTGGTCGTAAAGACGATAACGGCCTTCTACAAGCACTGAGACATTTTATCGAAATGCAATTGCATCAGGATCTACTTCCATTGTCTGTTAAGTCCTTCATCGCCTTTCTCCTCCCCACAACAGTATACTTGTTGCTCATCTTCACGGTCTCCTCCATTCCCGATAACGGGAATGGGCCTGCTATTATCCGACATACCCCAGAGATAGTAAAAAACCTGGCGCATATCCCGCTCTACGCCGGATTGACCATCCTTTTCAGCGAACTCATTCAAAGGATGGGGGTGTCGTGGCGACGGGCCATACTGATAGCAGCGGCGTCTGCACTGCTGTATGGAATTACGGATGAATGGCATCAGAGCTTCGTTCCTGGACGATTCGCATCGGTTACAGATGTTCTGTTGGATGGAGTCGGTATTGGTCTCGCGGCCTGGTGGATCCGGTGAACAACTATGGCTAAGGTAAGCCGTAGTCCGCTATCTATACTCGACAGGAATGCAAGGACTCTAACCTCCGAATAATTTGTACTGAGCCTCAGTATCGGAAGGGTTTATGGCGCTGCAGGAAGGGGTGAAAACTCGAAGATTGACTAACAAGGTGGAGTCCACGCTGACCATAGACGTATCTGCCGACATGCCTAAGCGCTTATTGTGTGACGGAGTCCGGGAAGAATTGGATGAAATGTTTGAGAAGATGCCGCTGTCATCCAACTCTATTTTTCTTGACAATGGCTGCGGCAAAGGATCTGTCCTTGTTAGGGCAGTACACTTCGCACCATATCTGGTGGTAGGGCTGGATGTGAACCCGACAAGTTTGTTAGAAGCTGAGGCGGCGCTGAAATTCTCGAATCAGAGGTATTTACTCGTTCAAGGAGACATGCACAATCTTCCCTTTAAGCGAGAAGTCTTTAGTCATCTTTGTTGTCGAGTTGCCCTGCCGTATGTAGATCAACAGATCGCTATTAGTGAGATCGGGCGAGTTTTGAAAGGAGGAGGTTTGGTTTTTTTACAGCTTCACTCCTATCAATTCTATCTGAGGCTACTGATAAAGGAGTTTTTCCACTGGAAAAGGATCATCACGAATAGTTTCTGCCTGGTTAACGGCCTCGTGTTTTATTTGGTGGGGCAGCAATTATCACTTCGAGCGAAATCTTCTTACCGGGAACTCTTTCAGACGGTGAGCGGCATGAGACGTCTCCTTAGGACTGTCCAGATCGAAGCACTGTGGATTGAGAAAAGTAAGTTGTTCAGAGTACTGGGTAAGAAAGGAGTGCTTTAATTTGATGATGGCGCCCTTCATCCGTTCAAAAACGACTATACTAGGGTTCTCTTTTGGAAGTATAAGAGTCTCACTAGAGTAGGCAAGGAATAGGAATAAGAATGCGAACACATTCTCGTGAAGTCATCGCAGGGGAGCGGTTCGAATTCGGGAAAAACTGGCAAAGGTTCTTGTCGGTCCTCAATGAAGATCGAATTGCACTAGCTGAGGAGTCCTTGCAGCAAATGCTGAGGATCCCGCGGCTCGACGGGAAGCTGTTCCTGGATGCAGGGAGTGGAAGTGGACTGTTCTCGTTGGCGGCAGTAAGACTAGGAGCCAAAGTCCACTCATTTGATTACGATCCCCAATCTGTTGCGTGTACGCGCTGGATTAAAGAACAATACGCGCCACGAGCTGAGTGGATCGTAGAGGAAGGTTCTGTTTTGGATAAGGACTACCTGCAGCAATTGGGACATTTTGATGTGGTCTACTCCTGGGGAGTCCTTCATCACACAGGGGCGATGTGGGAAGCGTTGGGCAATGTCGCAAATCTGGTCAAAGAAGGAGGACAGCTATTCATTGCTATCTATAACGACCAAGGCTCAGTCAGTCGCCGCTGGCGCCTCATAAAGCGACTGTATAACAAGAGCCCGAAAGTGCTTAAGCCGTTCATTCTTCTGCCGACGATAATCGTCTGCGAAGCGAGATTAATGCCTGGACGGGTGCTCAGAGGGCAGAATCCTTTCTCTGCATGGTTTCAGAAAACGACCCTCCGCGGGATGAACAAATGGCACAATTGGATCGATTGGATCGGGGGGTATCCCTTCGAAGTGGCCAAGCCGGAGGCGATATTTGAATTCTACACTGCGAGGGGTTTCACTCTTACCAAGATGACGACTCAGGCAGGGAGCATGGGTTGCAACGAGTTTGTGTTCAGTAAACATCTTCGCCGCTTGAATTTAACCGAGCAGGGATAATAAGGGCAGGTGGGGAGAGATTGAATAATGGGAAAGGAATTGTCTACTTCAAGCGTGAGGTCGTCAAATGTTGAGTACCAGAGACTCAAGGAGAAGATTGTCCCTAATCTACTATTCAATCAAACCCTCTACGAACAAGCATTGAGGAAATATGTCTCTAGCGAAACCCTCTGGCTTGATGCTGGATGTGGACATAAAATTCTTCCATCCTGGCGAATAGATAGTGAGCTTAAACTCGTCGCTAATGCCAGGTTTGCTTGTGGCTGTGATGTAGACGGTAATGCTACTCAAAGGCATGCGAGCTTAAGGTATCGTGTTATTTGCGATTTGGCCGCCCTGCCCTTCAAGAAGGGAAGCTTTACCCTAGTTACTTGCAATATGGTTGCGGAGCACCTAGTAAATCCTCGCGCTGTATTCGCCGAATTTGCCAGAGTGCTCCAGTCCGACAAGGGAGTAGTGATAATTCATACACCATATCGCTGGAGCTACTTTGCGATCATATCCAGGCTTGTGCCACAAGTTATAAAAAATTATATCGGGAGACACATCGATGGACGACCAGCAGAGGACTATTATCCCGTCCAGTACCGGTGCAACACGCCAAGAAAATTACGCAGGATATTCTCTTGCGTGGGCATGCAGGAAATGAAAGTGAGCATGTATGCAAGCGACGCCTCACTTCAATTTCTGGCCAAAAGCAGACTAGGAAGGCTTATTGTAGAAACGGAACTCTATCTGCTTCGCCTGTCACTTCGCCCGAGATGGAGCTTTCTAAGATTGAGCATCTGCGGTATCTACAAGTTAAAAGGGCAAGCTATGGGACTTCACACGACATCACGTGGGCTGCATCAATGTTAGCGTTAAGTATCCTTTCAATTGCCGCCTCCATTGTGATAGTTGGGAGCTTTTATATCAAACGGCAGTTCCGCAAAAAAAATCTCACAGAATGGCTGCCGGAGTATTACAGACAACGGCATAACAGGCGCTATCGCCCTGGGACTGGGCAGACCGTACACATACTGTTTTGCGTCGTCGATCATTTCGAACCTTTGGCAGGTCCGACCAAGGAAGTAGAGCGGGAGAGGATGCGAGCATGGGTCGAAGGATATCCGAGGTTAGTGCAGATGCATAAGGATTCGACAGGCCGGCCTCCACAACACACCTGGTTTTACCCTGGAGAGCAGTATGATGAGGTATGCCTGGAAGGCCTCGCTCAACTTGTTAGGGGCGGATACGGGGAGATCGAACTCCATTTACACCATGGTTATGACATCCCAGAGAGGTTGAGGAGGAAACTGCAATCAGCAATTGGAAGCTTTTCGAAACACGGTGCTCTTATGACCAGGGAGAGCCGTCCACGAGTGGCCTATGGGTTTATCCACGGGAATATGGCCTTAAACAATTCCAACGGAGTTTGGAACTGTGGAGTTGACAACGAGCTTGCCATTCTCAAGGAGACAGGTTGCTACGCCGACTTCAGCTTTCCCACTGCCCCCTGTCGTAGCCAATCGAAAAAGATTAACGCCATTTACTATGCGACCGACACTCCTGGCAAACCAAAATCTCATGATGATGGAGAAGATGTAGAGGTTGCTCGAAAAGCGACAGGAGATCTGATGATTATCCAGGGGCCGCTCGCTGTAAATTGGCGAAATAGAAAGTATGGGATTATCCCGCGGATCGAAAATGGGGAGATACAGGAAAGTAACCCGCCGACTCATTGGAGAATCAAATCATGGATAACGCAACATATCCATGTCAAAGGCCGTCCCGAGTGGGTTGTTGTCAAAATATCCTGCCACGGTGCCGAAGACAGGAGTCGGGATACAGTGTTGGGGCAAGCCGCTGATCAAATGTATTCGATGATCGAATCACAATACCGCGATCGGCCTGGATTTCATCTTCACTACGTGACGGCCAGAGAGCTCTACAACATTATTAAGGCTGCAGAGGCAGGCGAACGAGGAGATCCTAGTAAGTTTAGAGACTATGTCATTCCGCCTTATCAATGCGGCCGAGAGCAATCGTGATGCATAGCACTGTAGCATCAGCGCTGGAAGTTCCTGTAGCGACCGAGAAAAAGGAAACGTTCGGTTTTGCATATTGGTGTCTAGCGTTCTTCACCTTTATGCTGTTCGTTGCGCCTCAGACGATCTTTGGCTTTCTAGCCCCGCTACACCTAGCTAAGGTCAGCATGATCTTGGCCTTAGTGGTCTATTCACATCAAAAACTTAGCAAGCATGAGAATTTCTTCCCACACTCCCCAGCAGTTCCTCTCCTAGGTTTGTTTGTATTGCTCTGTGCTCTATCAATACCTTTCTCACTGTGGCCAGCGGGAAGCTTGGGGCTTCTCTCTGGTGATTACCTCAAGTCGCTGGTGTTCTTCCTTCTGATCGCGCAATTACTTTCAAGCCTCGCCGCCTTCAATCGTATGATCTGGTACATGTTGATCTGTTGTTTTATTGTTGCGCTTACCGCGATTGCCGGGTACCAACAGGGCAATCTGGTGGGAGGTTACAGAATGCAGGGAGCAGGCGGGGGGCTCACGTCAAACCCCAACGATTTCGCCTTGACTATAAACCTGATGGTGCCGTTTGCATTCGCCTTATATAGCCTTGGCGGTAAGCCCATTAAAAAGGCCTTCTGCATCGCATTCATCGTCTTAGCCGTCGCCGCCATTATGCTGACGTATTCCCGAGCGGGCATTATTACTCTTATTATCGTTTTAGCACTGTCTTTCTGGAAGATGGTGAAACAGGGACAGCGTATGAAGTACGTGCTTCCATTCGTTCTCGTCATCGGGGTCTTTGTGCTTCTTTCGCCGGACAAGTACTTGGAGACCCTACAGGCAATCACTGACCCTTCAAAGGACGCAACAGGCTCAAGCGTAGCTCGGCAGGACGCAATGTCAGCAGCGCTAGAAGTTATTACAGAACACCCTCTGCTCGGAGTCGGGATCGGAATGAATATCCTTGCATTGAACGAGAAGGGTTTGTATTGGGCGCAGGTCCATAATGTATATCTGCAGATTGCTTCTGACGTCGGGTTGCCAGCATTGGTTGTATTTCTCGTGGTGATAGTGAAAACTTTCAAATCATTGCGAAAGATTGAGAGGGATTTCAGACAGGATAAGGAGCAGAGAGAATTAGTGGTTCTGACCGGTGCAGCCGAGACAAGCTTGTTAGCTTTCTGTATTGCGGCCTTATTTCATCCAGTCGCTTATCATTTTTACTTTTATTATATTGCCGGCTTTGCTATTGCGCTGATAGCAATTGCAGAGCGAACGAAAGGTGACACTATTACATCGGATCAGGCAAGAGTCTGGATGAAATAACCCCTTTGATTGATATGGAGACATCTCTTACAAAACAGATGGCGATGCTTTTCATTGGAAGAGCTGTTGCATTCTCGTTCACATTTTTGGCCCCCATCATCCTGGTTCGCATCTTTTCCACAGATGACTTTGGTCTCTACAAGCAACTATTTTTGATCTATGGAACCCTGATATCGGTTCTGAACCTAGGTCTTACGGCAAGCCTCTTTTACTTTCTGCCTGGCCATAAAGAGGCCGAGCGAGACATATACATTCGACAATCATTTTTCGCGTTGGCGGCTATTGGGCTTTTCGCGGGCATTGTATTGATCTTCTTGAAAGCGCAAGTGGCCGGCCTCGTGAATAATCCTGCGGTCGAATCCTACGTGCCCTACTTGGCAATATTCGTTGCATTATCTCTCGTCACGTCGATCCTCGAGCATCTCATGATCATCCTTAAACAGTCCAAGGTGGCAACACTGACCTATGTCGTCTCAGATTTGCTCCGTGCAGGAATCATTATCGCGATCTCGATTCTAACGCACAGCATGCTCGCTCTTGTGATCGGAGCGGTTGCATGGGCGGTTCTCAGGCTGATCGTGTTGCTGATCTACTTAAGGAAGTTAGGCGTTTCACTCGCCCCTCAAGTAGATCCGAAGCGCCTTGTTGAGCAATTGAAGTATTCTGTTCCCTTTGGTCTCGCAGTAGTCCCATATACCCTCGCATATAGTCTGCACATGTATGTCGTTTCGTACTTATATACGCCCGCACTCTTCGCGATCTATTCTGTCGGATGCCTCCAGCTTCCCATTGTATGGATCATGTGGGACTCTGTTTCCGATGTCACTCTAGTAAAGTTGACAGAGCTGAGCAAACAGGGATTACTCGGAGAAGCTCGAACTCTAATTGGCGATTCAGTCGTCAAGTTGTCCCTGTTTCTTTTCCCTATCGCTACGTGGCTGATCGTCGTGGCGCATGATCTTATTGTCATCCTGTTTACCGACAGGTTCTATGGGAGCATTGAAATCTGGCGAGTGTTTCTTCTGACGATCCCTGTTGCGGTTCTCCAACTAGATTATGTCCCTCGAGCATTTAACGATACTCGCTTTATTCTGAGAGTGTATCTAATGCAAGTGACCCTGAACGCTATCCTGCTGTATGCACTGATCCCTTTACTCGGATTACCCGGTGCAGCACTGGCCACCGTGCTGGGGATCTCAGTGACAGCGGCAGTAATCATGAGAAAAGCTGCTAGCCTACTAAAGGTATCCATTGCCTGTCTCTTGCCATGGAGGCATATCGGGCAAATAGTTGCGATGTCGCTAGCGGCCGGCTTTACTGCATGGTTGATACACAGGACAGGAATGTTTAATTCAGGCGTGCGTCTCGTTCTATCGGGTTTCGTCTTCTGCGTCTCCTATGGACTGCTTTTGCTAACAACCGAAAGAGGCCGCCAAAACGGGAAACTGCTGGGGGTTGCTACCGCTGCAATAAAGGCGGCCGCCGGCAGAACAGTATTGAGATTTCGGTGACCTCTCGATCAGAAGACCTTCGGAATGATGTGGGGAGTGAATTGACAGCGTCTCTAGCGGAAGAGCAAGCAATTGCCCATCGTAGGAATCGTCCCATAGCCTACATGGAAGATAAGCTTAGCATGCACTCCAGAAATATCCTCCCGATTTTGGCTGAGAGATTTCCGATCATCATTATTACTACCGATACCAATATCCCTGCTGGTGAATACTATGATGTCATTAAGGTGCCGGAAAAACGATACGAAATGCAAATGGGATTTGCTTTTGCGAAGATAGCCGAACGGCTATATCGTAACAAAGGACTCGCCTTTGCCTATACATACAATTGTAGTGGCTTTGCCTTGCGCCATGTCCCGTATCTGCATCTGTTTGGTGGATCGTTCCTTAAAAATTGCGTTGAGTACTATAAATTCGGCTCATGGTTGGAGCGGATCAAATTGATCCCCGGTTTTCTACATTATGTCGTTCCTGAGGCAATCACGGCTTTTCGAGCCAAGAAAGTGATCGCGAAGGTCGGGGATCTTCGGGACGATTTAGTGCACTATTACGGGCGTTCCTACGATTCTATTGACGTCATTTCGAATGGAGTGGGGGAAGACTTTCTTAATCTCTACTCAAAGAAGGATCCTAAGGCGGAGGCGACCATACTTTTCACGGGCCGTCTTCATAGGGATAAGGGAATAGTGCCATTTACGGAGGCATTTCTTGAGCATCCTGAGATAAAGGCAACCCTTATCGTGGTTGGTGATGGTCCAGAGATGCCGAAGATGATCAGATTTGCTGCGAGCGATGGAAGAATCAAGCTTCTTGGAAAACTCAATACAGAGGAGATAAAGGGAATTCTGGCTCGAACAAATATATTCGTCTTCCCCGGCATCATCGGTGGCTTTAGCTGCAGTCTATTGGAAGGCATGGCGAGTGGGCATGCATGCATTGCCTATGATTTGAAAGGAAACCGCGAAGCACTACAGGGCGCTGGATTTCTTGTCGAATACTATCAACCACATGCCTTCTGTAGACAACTGGCACAGGTTGTGAGGGACAAACAATTGCGGCAACGATATAGTCAGCTGGCACATGAGCGGGCCATGAGTTTTAGTTGGTCAGCTTTTGCCGATAAGCTATCAAGGGCATTTGACGAGATGTATGAGTTAGTCGATGGCCCAATGCGAGAGTCATGAAGAATGCGCCGACTTCAGGTCCTACACATAATCGACACTCTGAAGACAGGGGGAACTGAAAATCGATGTGTCGAAATTGCAACCGGCCTAAACGAAAGGTATTTTGAATCCCACCTTTTGCACTTCGATAAAGGAACCACCAGACCGGAGAAATTATTGTCCGTGCCAATAGTTAGGGTGGATATCACGAGTTTTAGGAGCCCATCGTTCCTCAGAACTCTCTGGCAGATAGTTCAATACATTAAGGCCCAAGATATAAAGATAATTCAGACATACGGCTATTATTCAAATGTGCCAGGCATTCTCGCCGGCTACCTAGCCAGGGCGCCTGCAATAATTGCTAGTCGGAGAGACATGGGGGAGTTTCTGAGTCCGGGCCAGCGTAGACTAGAGCATTTGCTATGGCGACTAGCAGACCGAGTAGTAGTCAATGCAACCGCAATAAAGCAGGCCCTGGCCCATGCAGGCGTCCCGCTTGAGAAACTTGTAGTCATCCCGAATGGCGTGGTGTGCACGGAAGGGTTTGTTGGAGGTGACCGAATGAATGGGATGCCCAGAATCGGGATGATCGCAAATTTTAGAAAACAAAAGGATTATATCACTTTTTTAGATGCAGCGAAGATTGTTCTATCTCAGAGGCCTGATACCCATTTTGTGACAGTTGGTAGCGGACCGCGTGTGGATGAAGTCCGAAGCTATGCGCGTGCTCAAGGACTGGAAGGCCGTGTTGAGTTCTTAGGGACTATGTCTGAGACCAGCGTGCTAGCGATCCACCAAAGCCTGACTGTTTCAGTGCTCAGTTCACACGGCAATGAAGGGCTACCGAACGTAGTGCTAGAGGCCATGGCGGCAGGCATACCTGTCATTGCATCCGATGTGGGCGGCACTCGCGAGGCAATCGTGGATGGAAAGACTGGCTTTTTAATCCCTCCACGGAATCCGGCAGCGCTGGCCGAGAAGATTCTGTGGGTGCTAAAGAACAGTGAAGAGGCCAGAACAATGGGAATGGAGGGGCGACACAGAGCAGAGTCTTTGTTCAGCTTGTCTAAGATGCAGGAGAGTTTTGAGAATTTGTATGTGCAGCTTCTGAATGAGAAGGGTTATTGCATTGGCAGGTGATAGTCTAAAAGTTCTTCTCATAGGCGACTACCCGCCGCCCTTCCCCATAGGTAATATGGCCAACTTTCTAGGGCCGACGGAGGCTCTTAATGATTGTACCCAGCAAAGCTGAGCTATTCGCTTACTACCATAATAATGACACCCGTGAGGCTTTCCACACCCTTCCGCAGCGGCGGCGTCTGGCCGTTATACGTGATGCTGTCCAGCGGTGCTCCCCGGCCAATCCTGTCGTGCTTGATGTGGGCTGCGGGGACGGCTACAGCGCAGGGTACGCCCTTGAGGGGCTGACGGGTGTCCGCTTTGTGGGCGTCGAATACTCTTTTGCCAAGCTCACCGAATGCCGCAGGTGTATTAGTGGGCACGTCCACGGACTCATCGGCGATGGCGAAATCTTGCCACTCCGTACTTCCAGTGTCGATCTGGCTCTGTGTTTCGAGACGATGGAGCACCTGCCGAATCCAGCTAAGGCCCTCGTCGAGCTGCGACGCGTGCTGAAGCCAGAAGGCCGTACGGTCCTGACGATCCCACTGTCGGGGAGGCTTCACGAGCCTCTGGTAAAGCTTTACCACTGGCTCCAGCGACGCCCGCCCAAGTTCGCTGAGCACCTTCACTTCTTCACGCGCAGCCTCGCGCTGCGACTGATCCGCGAGGCTGGATTCACCGTCCTCGAAGCCCAATGCCACGGCTTCGAGTTCTTCGGCTTGCATCCGAAGACCCACGAGCGATATGCTCGATGGGACACACGGATGCGCTGGTTTCAGATGGGCCTGACTGGCAAGCCGGAACGCTGGCAAGTCGGCCATACCTTCCTGCTAATCGTCGCTCGTCCTGTATAACATCATCGCCGGATCAACACTGGAAAAATGTCCCAGTTTCAGAGCTACGAGTTTCATAAATGTGCTGGACGCGTTCTTGCCGTCGCACTGTGATGATGGATTCGAGGACTTGGGTGACGCTGTGTTGCTTTATGGCGTAGTGCAGGTCGTACTACTGGACTTTCAGGATGAAGACATCGCGATGCCCGCTCCCACCCCAATTGCTGTCGAACATCACGAATTGTCCACTGGCATCCGCTGCGGCTCTTGGCGAATCACTATAGCCGCCGCTAGAAGTGTTGGGCCAATGCGATTGATGGTGAGCTAACCGCCGCGTCTTTGTTAAATTCGTCGAATCGTCGATCCACACCTGTACAATTTCTTCCAGCTCGGGCCACCAGGCAAACGGCACGAGGGTATTAGCAGCATTTGTGGCATCCGCGTTATTAGGCAACCAGACGTAAATGGTATCCGCTGTTGCATCATACGACCACTGACCGGCTTGGGAAGGTGTAGATGCAGCTCGAGTCAGGCTTACGCCATTATGATACAGTCCCTCGGGCGCCCTTAGGGTTAGGCTATTCGCAGCAAAGTACATTCGTTTATAGACATTGCCGCTGTGTAGAACCCAACCTGTGATTCGGGAGGCGATGTAATTGCTGTAGAAGAAGAACTGACCCTGGAAGTTGTTCCAAGAGAGGTGCGAATCGGTTTGCCAATTAGGCTTGCCATCTCGCGGGGGCCAATTGATCACCGGCGCAATGGTGTGAGGCGTCGCCAATTGCCGTCGCATGTGCTGACCTGCTGTAGTAAAAGAAGGGTTAACCATCTCTCCAAAGCCGAGCGCCTTATGACCACCTGGGCTATCGGCAGGATTCCACAGCAAGGCGTCTAAGCTTCCGGTCTTAAAATTCCAGACCCACGTATCCGGCTTATTTGGGGTTTGCGATCCGGCTTGAATAACAACGTACGTTCCGCTCTTATCCAGAAAAGCCGCGTGAATATTACTCCATCCGGTCTTCGCCTTGAAGTCCAAGGGGTAGACTTGGTTGCTTTGGATATCATAGGCGACAACAAAATCCCCTGTATCCTGGCCGCCAGTCGTACTTGAGTAGAACGCAAAATATCTTCCATCTGCGCTCGTGGAGAGAGAACTCGGATACCCACCAATTGGAGCGACGTTGGTAAAGTCGTGGACCAGCGTATTGGACTTTGTGACGACATTAAACGCGTACAACTTACGTCGCTGAGTGCTTGGTTCTATGGCATAGAGGATGTCCGAGTCACTAGGGTGCCATCGGGCCGTATCAAAGTCCAGAGCTGTGGGCGGCTCAATAGGCCCGACCTTTTTGCTCGTAAACTTCACGGGATCGAAGTCATAGAGCATCCAAACACCGTTGTTCGAGCGAGTAATAGCGATGAGAAACCGCGTGCTGTTGTAGTTGAACGGAGACCACAGAGAGTAGGAGTGCGCTGCTTGATCGCCGTCATTTCGATCCGTGACTCGAAGGATCTGTGTGCAATATGTGGGATCGTTGAACGTCCCGCCGGCCACAGGCAAAGGGGGAGCGGGAGGCGCGGGGTGGATGGCCAGATCGCCGATCTGACCTAAGGGCGTGCAGGCTGCCGGCGTTGTGCTGCTGGGCGCGGTCGGCGCGGGCGCCGGAGAGGGCACCGGCTTGGACGCCATAGCGAAAGCGCCGCTCTTTGGGGACGTGCTAGTTGTCGGCGCGGTGCTGCTTGGTGGCGTCGGTGCTGGAGCGGTGGTCGTTGGCGCCGGCGCAGTAGGCGTTGGAGCCGGCGGGGTGGTCCCTTTGGCCGACACACTACGTGTTGGGGCCTGCGCGGTGCCCGTTGACGCGGAGGCCATGCCCGTTGGGGGCATAGCTGCCGGTGTTGTGATGCTGGGCGGCGTCGGCGCGGGCGCCGGCTTCGGCACCTGCTCGGGCGCTGGCGTTGGCATTAGAGAAGGAGATGCCATCGCAGAAATAGCCTGAATAGCCTGGATCCCCTGTGTCGTACCGTCAGAGAAGGTCACGGTGAGAGCATAGGAAGTAATCGGTTTATAGAAGTCAAAATAGAGATCGACGATTGAGGGATCGGATTGAGGCCGGATCGCCACGATCCAGTTTTTGCCATTGAAAGGGGCCTCCCAAACCCCATCGAGGCTAGGTCCGGTAATGCGCACACCTTTGATGGCGCCAGAGACGCCGGTCAGTTTGATATGCACATCTTTGACGCCATCGTGAGTTTGAGTCACCGTGCCGACCACATCTTCGCCGGTTTGTCCCAACAGCATGGCCGTTATCGCTGGATGCGAGGTTGGCGCCGGCGTCGGCGTTGGTGCAGGGGAAGAAGTCCGTGTGGCTGCGGGGGCAGGGGAGATGGCTAACGGGAGACCGAGCAGGACCGCACACACCGCTGCGAGAAGCATTCTCATATGACAGGTTTCCCCCTGGGAGGCGATTTTGCGCCTGTGCTTCTCGTCGGTCTTCTTCTGGGGGGTCTTGAGGAGAGAATTATTCGGCATTGCTTTTGGTAAACACGATGACAAACTTATGCATTTTTTACCCCGTGATAGTACAATTGTCAAATTTTGTAGATTAGCAGGTTTCTAGTATTGCAAGCAACTCGGATGCCATAGAGGTGAGAGTTACAGATGATTGTCGAACGTGTTATTTTTTGAGTCAGTTCTGCCTGCATAGGGTCTCTTGTACGCTACCTCTATGACCCTACTGTCGTAGGGTAGCGCACACAAATGTACAACATTATGACAGTAGGAGAAAGTTTTCTTGAGCATCCAAACAGCGGAGCGCCGTCTGCAACTGGCTATTGGTGTAGTTACAGCCACGCGCACAAACGGTCTTGGTTACCTTCGTGGTGAACATGCTGGTATCAATATATATCTGCGGCAGTGCGGGTAAATTAACGGCCTGGATTAGGTGCAGTGACAAGGAAGAGGAAGATGAGAACGAGCAGCGAGTATAGCATCTTGACAAGCCGCGTCTTGGCGCCGGTTGAAAGACTGTATCCTACACATGTAAGATTGCGCTGCACTGCAGAGTCGCGCGACATGGCATGGCGGTTGCTCGGAACGCCAAGAGGAGTATGAACGGATATGTGTGGTATTGCAGGTAAGTTTCTATTCGCAGAAGGCGAACGGGTTTCCCGAGAGCTTTTGAAGCGCATGTGTGATTCGATAGCTCACCGTGGACCTGATGAGGATGGGTATTACGTGAATGGCCAGATAGGGCTGGGGCATCGCCGGCTCTCCATCATTGATCTGGACTCTGGAAGACAGCCCATCGCCAATGAGGACCAGACCATCTGGATCGTGTTTAACGGTGAAATTTACAATTACGTCGAGCTACGCGAGTTCCTGATCGGTCGCGGGCATACCTTTTCAACCGCCACGGACACAGAAGTAATCATTCACCTTTATGAAGAACAGGGCGAGGAGTTTCTTACATCGCTTCGAGGCATGTTTGCCTTTGCGATCTGGGACGAACGCAAGCGGATCTTGCTGCTCGCACGGGATCGTCTCGGCAAGAAGCCGTTGTTTTATTCCATCATTCCTGGAAAAAAACTTCTTTTCGGCTCCGAGATCAAGGCCATTCTCCAAGACCCTGATGTAAAACGGGCGCTCAATGTCGAGGCACTCGATGCCTATCTGAGCCTGTTATATGTGCCGACGCCGATGACGATGTTTCAGGGCATTCAGAAGCTTCCGGCCGGTCATCTGCTGACCTGTTCCCAGGAGAAGGTGGTGATCAAGGAGTTCTGGGACCTCCATTATGAACCGACGATTTCACCACGAGAGGAGGATCTGGCCGAGGAGCTGGAAGAGATTTTTCGCGAATCAGTCAGAATACGGCTTCGCAGCGATGTACCGATCGGCGCGTTTTTGAGCGGCGGGGTGGATTCCAGCAGCGTAGTGGCGGTGATGGCGGATCTGCTCGACCGCCCGGTGGTGACGTGTGCGGTGGGATTCCAGGAAGAGGAGCACAACGAGCTTCCGTATGCGAGGGAGGTCGCCGAAAGCTTTGCCTGTGTTCATCATGAGCATCTCATTCACCCTGATGTGGAGGATCTGGTGCCTCGCCTCGTCAGGTTCTTTGACGAACCATTCGGTGATTCGTCTGCCGTCCCGACCTATTATGTCTCCCAGATGGCGCGGCAACATGTCACGGTCGCCCTCTCCGGAGACGGCGGGGATGAGATCTTGGCCGGCTATTCGCGTCATTACCTTCAGCGACTCGAGCATCGTTTGCGGGCTCTTCTGCTTGGCACGGTAGGGACGGGGATCGTCTCGTCAATCGGTGCTTGGCTCCCTCCCGTGAAAGGCAAAGAGACACTCAAGAAACTGGGGATGACACCGGATCGCGCTTACGCTTACAAGCATTCTAGTTCTTTATTCACGCCTGAATACAAGCGAGACCTGTATTCTGCTGATCTGTATGCGTCCTGCGAAACCTTCGACCCTTCAGCGCCGTTTCGGTTTTATTACAACCGTTGCGAATCTTTGGATCCGCTCGATAAGGCGCTGTATGTGGACCTCAAAACGTATCTTGCCGACGACATTTTGGTGAAGGTGGACCGCATGAGCATGGCGCATGCGCTTGAAGTGAGGGCCCCGTTACTTGATCACAAGCTGCTGGAATTCACGGCGACGATCCCGTCCTCGCTCAAGCTAAAAGGTCATACTACCAAATACCTGCTCAAGGAAGTCATGCGTAAGCACCTGCCTTCCCGTGTCTTTACTCGTCCCAAGCACGGCTTTACGATGCCGGTTGGCGAGTGGCTGAAAGGACCTTTGCGGGGGATGGTAGAGGAATGCTTATTCAGCCCACGTGCGCGGCAACGGGGCTTGTTTCATCCCAAGGCAGTCCAGAGCCTCTGGTCCAGCCACCTCTCGGGGAAACAGGATGCTTCGCATAAATTGTGGATGTTGCTCATGTTCGAGCTGTGGCACAGAGAATATCTGGATCATCATGTCTAAGATCAAAGTTTTGCTAGTCGGACCTTATCCGCCACCTTATGGTGGGATGGCGACTCAGATTTCTGAGTGGCACCGGCATCTGGCCAAATTGGAGACCTACGAGTGTGCAATCTTGAATATTGGAGAATCCCGAAAGGCCAATCTTGAAGGCTGTATTCCGGCACGCGGATACTGGGATTTTCTGCGGAAGCTCTACGGCTTTACGGCGCGAGGATATATCATCCATTTGGTCACTAACGGGCATAACTTTAAGAGTTGGCTTTGTGCGCTCATTTGCACAATGGCCGGTTATCTGAATGGTCGCAAGACGGTCATTGTCTTTGGCTCAGGTAATCTCCCGGTTTATCTCCGGCAAGTGAGCGGATGGAAGAGATTAGTCGTTCGGACAGTGGTAAGAGGGGCGGGGAGTATCGTTGTTCGTAACAAAGATATGGTCTACGCCTTAGAAGAATTTGGAGACAAGCCACGCATCGAAGTGGTGCCGGGCTTCATGGGGCTGAATGGCCGCCAGTTCGGTCCGCTTCCTCAGGCGGTTGACGAGTTTTGCAACACACATGAACCGGTCCTCGGCGCGACAGCCAATCTCTCCCCAGAGTACGGTGTGCCGTTGGCCTTACAAGCAGTGCAACAAATGCTGAAGCGTTATCCGAAGCTGGGAGTGATTCTCATTGGAATAAGGCCCGAGGCAGAGAAGCATCTGTCTGAGTTGTCATTGGTGCGAGAGCATGTGCTGCTGGCTGGAGAGTTGGCGCCGGATGTTACTTTGAGTGTGATGAAGCGGCTTTCGGTGTTTCTGAGGCCCACTTATTTTGATGGCGATTCACTCTCGGTGAGAGAAGCGCTCGCTGTAGGTGTTCCGGTGGTGGCTAGCGATACTGGGTTTCGTCCAGATGGGCTCAGGCTGTTTAAGGTTGGTGATTGTGTGGACCTGTGTCACCAACTGCACATGGCTTTGGAGAAAAGGATGGCGGCTCCCAGGCCCAGTGAACCGCGCCAGTTTGAAGAGGGAAGCGCTCGCAGGATGTTGGAACTGTATCGAAGGCTTTAGCGCCAAGTGCCGGGATGCAATTTACCAAGAGCATGCAAAAAATCTCAAATCTTAGTCACTCTCTATTCTATGCGGCCCGTGCGCTCCGTCGGGAACTCTTTGGCTTTCGGTTCGACTACCCCATAGAAAAGATCCAGGAGGCGGGTCCTGTCGATTCTCTTCACTACTATGTGTCTAGCGACCGTCTGTTTCTGGACGATCTCGAATTCGACCGCCATGGTATTGCGATGAAGCATTATCGGGTTCAGGGCCTTCAGTACAATCCTCTTTTTATCGCATGGTGGGGGCTTGTCAACTTAGAGCAATATCTCCGTGTGAAAGAAGACAAGTTTCTTCAGAACTTCTTGATTCAGGTGGAGTGGCTCAGGACGAATGCTGTGGAGCGGGAGGATGGCGTGGCAGTCTGGCCTTGTTATTTTGGCTGGCAAGAGGGGCGGGCAAGACTGGCTTCTCCTTGGATTTCAGCGATGTATCAGGGAGTCGTGATCAGTGCGTTGATTCGAGCCTATCGAATCACAGGGGACAAAGGTTTCCTTTCTCTCTGTGAGAGAGCCACACGGGTTTTCGAGAGAAATATCCAGGACGGTGGAGTGAGAACTATCGAGGGCGGGCAGGTTTTATACGAAGAATACCCTGTATATCCTCTGCCAAGGGTCTTGGACGGATTTCTTTTTAGTCTTCTTGGGCTCTACGATCTTTATGTCCAAACAGGAGATGCCGGAGTAAAACGCCTTATTACGGAGGGGGTTCAGGGGCTTCTCTCTCAATTGGACTCTTGGAACTACCGCAACAAATGGAGCTGGTATGGAACTCATGGATACCTCTGCCCACCGCATTACCATAAAGTGAACTGCCTTCTTTTAACGGTCCTGGGAAACTTGACCGGAGAAAAAGCTCTGTTGCAGTTGAGTGAACGCTGGGATGTGAGAAACCGTTCGGTCCTGGACAAACTCGAAATCTTTTTGGTTTTCATGGTCACGAAGAACTTAGCAAGGCTCAGGCTTCCGAGAAACTAACCTATGTGTGGCATAGCCGGAATCTTCAATTATCGAGACTCTGCGCCTGTTGACCCCCTTCAACTTAAGCGGATGGCGGACAGCATGGTGCATCGCGGCCCTGACGACGAGGGGTTCTTTATCTCCGGCCCCCTCGGCTTAGCGCATCGACGACTGAGTATCATTGATCTCAAGGGCGGTCACCAGCCGATGTCGAACGAGGATGATTCGATCTGGGTCGTCTTCAATGGCGAGATCTACAATTATTTAGCGCTCCGTGAATTTCTTGTGTCAAAAGGCCATGTCTTTAAAACCAGGTCAGATACTGAGGTTATTGTTCATGCATATGAGGAATTTGGTATAGAGTTCGTGGAAAAGTTGAGGGGGATGTTCGCGTTCGCGCTGTGGGATGGACCGCGGAAGCGACTTATTCTGGTCAGAGACCGGCTTGGAATAAAGCCGGTGTATTATCTTGCCAATTCTGAACAGATCGCCTTCGCGTCGGAGATCAAAGGAATTCTCCAACTTCAAGGTGAAAAATCCAACGTCGAGCTTTCAAGCCTTGGTGCGTATTTCAACATTAGATATGTTCCTGGCCCTCGGACCATGTTCCAACACATCATGAAGCTGCCTCCCGGGCACATGATGATCGTCGAGAATGGAATGGTTACGATCCGTAAGTATTGGGAGGTGGTATTTGAGGGGGATGGTTATAGATCTGAGAAGGAACTAAAGGGTGAATTGGAAGATCTGTTGGGCAAGGTGGTCGGTTGCCACTTGATGAGCGAGGTGCCGTATGGAGTCTTTCTCAGTGGAGGAATTGACTCCAGTCTTCTTGTTGCAATGATGTCCAAAGTCGTGCGTACGCCACTGTCGACGTTCAGTATTGGTTATGAGTCGGGTGATAAGGAACATGAGCTGGAATTCGCCAGGTCAGTAGCGAATCATTGGCACTCCGACCATCATGAACTTGTCGTCACGGCGGAAGAGTTTTGCAACCTGATCCCTCAACTCGTCTGGCATTTGGAAGAACCTTTGTCGGATGCTACGTGCATACCCGTATTGTTACTTTCGCGCTATGCTAAGAAACATGTGACGGTCATCCACTCAGGAGAGGGGGCTGATGAGATTTTCGCCGGGTATGGCAGGTATAAGACGATGCAGTGGATTGACCAGATGCGGGAGATTCCCACGTGGACTCTTTTGGCCCGGATCCTAAAATCCGCTGGAATGAGGTGTGGCGCGAGCAAGTTGGTGAGGTATTTAAACTTGTCCGAGCTGCCCCTGGACAAGCGGTACTATGGGGTAGCATCGGTATTTACCAATGGATTGCGGGATGGCCTACTGAGGGATTGGCTCAGGAATGATCTCAATACTGAGCGATATCTGGATGAAACGATGGCTGGATACTATCGTGCAGTTCAGAGAGTTCACCCCCTTAATCGAATGCTGTATATCGATCTAAAGACCTGGCTCCCCGATAATCTTTTGCTGAAGGCCGATAAGATGACTATGGCCGCATCAATCGAACAACGAGTGCCATACCTGGATCATGAGTTGGTCGAATTTGCCGCCACGCTTCCGCCGCATCTAAAAATCAAGTCTAGAGAGACTAAGTATTTGCTGAAGAAGATCGTGAGATCCTACGTTCCTGATAAAATCCTGTCTCGTCCTAAGCAGGGATTCGGCGTTCCTTTAAATCGCTGGTTCAGGCACGAGCTGAATAAGTTTAGCCGCGAGACATTACTAGATCCGACGAACCGAATCAGTCGGTTTATTAATTTGGATGTCGCAAAGAAAATCCTACATCTTCACCAAGAAAAGCATATGGACTTGGGTGAGGAAATCTGGAACTTAATTCTTTTCGAGTTCTGGTTGCGAGCCTTTGTCCGATAGGATTTGAGGTGGGGCAGTCTTTGGATATAGATCGCTTAATAGATCTCGGTGTTCGGTATTTGCACGCTGCTTACCGCGAAGAAGACGGATTGTATCCTTTTAAGATTGTGCATAAGGAGGGCACGCTCCAGAAAGTTGGCATTTCGGTGAGATACTCAGCAATTTCGGCGATTGGTTTGTACAGAGCAACCGCCCATGGAATCCCTCTGAATTTTGATGCTAACAGGATCGTTGCCCTGTTGGTAGACCGGCTGCCTCAAATCACCAACATTGGGGACCTGGGATTGATCTGTTGGGCAGTTGCGATAGGAAATAGTGACGACGGCGAGCAAATCTTAACCGCAATTGAACATTATGGCGAGTTCAATGTGCGGAAGGGGACACGAAATTATGCGTCAATGGAATTGCAATGGCTCCTTATCGGGCTTTGTTATCTTTACCCACAGTGCAGCTCAAAGGCGCGGATCGAATTACTGATTACCAGATGCCATGAGAAGTTAATGCGTAACTATCATCCTGAATCCGGGCTTTTTAGTTTTTGTTCAAGCGATGACAAGCTCACATTTCGGCAAGGCCTGAAAAAGAATCTTTCCTATTTCGCAGAACAGATCTATGGGATCTACTCACTTGCTTGCCACTACGAACTTTCTGGAGACGGCCGCTCATTGAGTCAGGCCAGGAGGATTGCTGAGACCCTCTGTGCTTTTCAGGGCTCAGAGGGGCAGTGGTGCTGGACCTACGACATAGAAACTGGAGCTCTGGTGGAGGCGTATCCGGTGTATTCGGTGCACCAACATGGAATGGCCCCAATGGCACTGCTTAAGTTATCGGCAGTGAAAGGCGGGGAGTATATCTCTCAGGTCAGCCGGGGAATCGGGTGGATATTCGGCAAAAATGAATTGGGTGCGTGCATGGTTGATTGGGAAAAAGCAGTGGTGTGGCGTTCCATTCGGAAAGGAGGATGGCTGAAACGAGTTTCGAATATAAACAAGATGCTGTGCATACTTGGGCTGGGTCGGCCTATGCCCCCTCGCCAAGCACCGGCATCCGGACTGGAAATTGATTATGAGTGCAGGCCGTACGAAATTGGATGGATGATTTACGCCATGTTTGAGTACCGCCGAAGACTGAGAGAAACCGGGGACTACAATTGAGAGGTTACAAATGCAGGAAGAGAGCGTGGAAAGGTATTGGGATGACCCGATGCTTGCAGGGAAGTATGACGAAGAGTTTAAAGGAGTGATAGGCGCACATGTGAATAGGGCTGAGGTGGATACTATGATTGAGGAGTTTGAAATTAAGGGTCGTCCGGTTCTGCTCGACGCTGGGTGCGGGACCGGCAGGCATCTCATCAAATTGCCGGAAAGTGTAAGGTACATCGGAGTAGATACTTCTTTGCCTATGCTCCAGATCGCGAAAAGGCGTGCCAAGGCCCAGGGGCGATCTGGTCATTTTGTTGCCTGTGATATAACCCAGTTACCTTTCAAGAATGGGGTATTTGATGGGGTCATGAGCACAAGGGTTTTGCAGCACATTACGAACCAGGGACAGGCAGTCGCTGAGTGTGGTCGGGCCACCAAGCGAGGAGGGCAAGTAGTTATCCTTGTGTATAACAGTCTTACCATACACTGTCTTTGGAAATGCTTTCGGCATAGCCGACTGGCATTTGGCTTAGGGCGGATGTTTGGTCTTCTGTCAGGCGGGCGGTCGAATTCACTGTTGGCCAAGATACATCGGAACTATTACAACGATTTCAACTCCGTGCCGGAAATGAAACGATTGTTTTCTGAGGCGGGTATCAAAGTCCATAAAGTAAAAGGAACGGATATATCTCACATTTGGTTGGTAACCAACTTTAGGTTAGCGCCGATGTGCGAGCGATTTATCCCTCGTCTCCTGGAACGGTATTTCTCGCTCTGCGAAAGGGTTGAAGCTAAGGTATCTGAACGGGTTCCCTTCTTGTATCTGCTTGATAAGATCGTCGTGAAGGGGATTGTAAATGGTTGAGAACGTTACGGATGATAAGACCTATCTCTTTTCCGGCAGGTATCGCAGTCTCCGGGTCTGGAGCCGTAACTTCAGCGATGAATTGTAGGGGCTGCTGTTCCTGGAATATTGATTCCGGGAATTTCATGTCCGTCCATGATGACCGGCCAGAACATCGTCTGCTTCGCAAATGATTGGGAATCAGACACGGGTCTTTCTCGCATTTGTGGCGTTGAAAACCTGGTCGCGAATCAAGGCGTGGACTCGTCGGTGACAGCATGTGTGGCATAGCCGGAATATTCAATTACCGCGAAGCAGCGGCTATCGATCCGGCATTGATCCGGCAGATGGCCGACACGATCGTTCACCGCGGCCCGGACGATGAAGGATCCTACATCACGCCGCGCATCGGACTTGCGCATCGACGACTGAGCATCATTGATCTCAAGACAGGTCACCAGCCGATGTTTAACGAGGACGGCTCTGTCGTCATTGTCTTTAACGGCGAAATCTACAATCACGAGGAACTGAGGCGAGAGCTTGAGGCCAAAGGGCATACATTCAAAACGCACTCGGATACCGAGGCCATTATCCATGCGTTTGAGGAGTATGGGGACGACTTTGAGCGCCGACTGACCGGCATGTTCGGGTTCGCGCTGTGGGATGAACGGCGTCGGATGTTAGTGCTGTCTCGGGACCGCCTCGGAATAAAACCCCTCTACTACACAGTCTGCGGTGATCGATTGATCTTCGCCTCAGAGATCAAAGCCATCTTGGCGGTTCCCGGCGTTGAGCGGCGAGTGGATCTCGATGCGCTCGAGTCCTATCTGACTGTGAGGTATGTGCCGGGCCCGAAGACGATGTTCAAAGACATTTACAAGTTGCAACCCGGGCACACGCTTACCGTGCGGGATGGGAAACTGAAGATTCATTCGTATTGGGATCTGAACTATACAGAAGAGCCACGAAGCGAGGAGGAACTTGGCGAAGAACTCAAAGCCCTCCTCGTCGAAGTGTGCCGTAGTCATCTCATGACCGAGGTCCCGTACGGCGTCTTGCTAAGCGGCGGGCTGGATTCCAGCACCATCGTGGCAGTCCTGCGATCACTCCTGAATGACAAGTTGGCGACGTTCACGATCGGCTACGAGAATGCCGACCATGTGAACGAGTTTGCGTATGCGCGGAAGGTCAGCGAGTATGCCGCGACCTGGCACCGTGAGGTAAATTTGCCGTCGAAGCAATTTTCCGACTGGATCCCGAAATTAGTCTGGCACCTCGATGAGCCGATCGGAGACCCCGCATGTGTCCCGCTGTATTTCGTCGCGCAGTACGCGAAGCAACATGCGACCGTGCTCCACTCCGGCGAAGGGGCGGATGAACTTTTCGCAGGCTACGGTATTTATCAGCAGATGCTGACAATAGAAGGCATACGAGTGAATCCTTTCTTTCCCATCATTAAGATGCTGTCCAATGCGATCCTGCCCTGGTCGGGGACAATGAAAGGGTCGGCGTACTTGCGCATACTGCAGCAGCCCCTTCAACAGCGCTACCACGGGGTCTCGGGACATCATATCCCGCACTACCTCAGTGGTATTTGCAATTCCGATTTCCTCAGGAGGAGTTCGAGCAGCTATCTCTCCGACACATACAACGCGTTCTATCAGCGCGTGGGTAACCAGACTGAGTTGAACCAAATGTTGTACGTTGATACCAAGGTGTGGTTGCCCGACGATCTCTTGATCAAGGCAGACAAGATGACGATGGCTGCATCCGTAGAATTGCGGGTGCCGTTTCTCGACCACCGTTTAGTGGAGTTTGCCGCACGTCTACCGGTGTCCTGCAAGCTACGAGGCGCTGAAGGAAAGTTTCTTCTCAAGAAAGTCATGGAGTCATTCCTGCCCCGAGATATCGTCTATAGAAGGAAATCCGGATTTGCGCTGCCATTGCCGGAATGGTTTAGAAAAGACCTGTATGGGCTTGCCAGAGAGGTGATGCTCCGGCCCGGAAATGCCCTGAGTGTCTTTCTAAACCTCCATTATATAGAACAGATGCTAGAGCGCCACAGGTCTGGTGCACGTAATCTCAGCTTCGAACTGTGGGCCCTCTTGTTGCTGGAGTACTGGTTTCAGGAATACCATGTGGCGCCATGATTAAGGGACAGAACATCGTCTGCTTCGCAAATGATTGGGATTCAGACCCGACGAGCAAACACCAGGTGATGAAGATCCTGGCCCGTACCAATCGCGTGCTGTGGGTCAATTCCATTGGCTTACGACGACCCGGCGTGACGGCGCATGATGCCTCGCGGATCCTCAAGAAAATACGTCAGTTCTGCCAGGGCCCCGTCGAGGTCGATCACAATCTTTATGTGCTGGCGCCTCTGGCGATTCCGTTCCATGGCGTCCCGGGAATCCGGTCCGTGAATACCTGGCTGGTGAGTCGGCATGTCCTGATGCACGCGAAGAGGCTGGGAATGCGGCGATTTCAGATGTGGACGTTTCTGCCCACGACGGCTTCGCTGGTTCCACACCTGAACCCAGAGAAGGTCGTCTATTATTGTGTGGATGAATGGTCGGCCTTCAGCTTCCTGGACGGGAAACTGATGAGAGAGATGGAAGAGCGCCTTATTGCGCAGAGTGATCTGGTCATCGCTTCGGCTGAGGCCTTGTACGCGAGCAAGCGCCACCTGAACCCCAGGACCTATCTGATGCCGCATGGCGTGGACGGTGAGCACTTTGCTCAAGCTCGGCGCGAGACCACGGAGATCGCCCAGGAACTCAAGGGGCTCCCGTCCCCCATTATTGGATTTTGGGGGTTGATCCACGAGTGGATCGATCTGGACCTGCTTCAGTTGGTGGCGACTCGCCACCCTGAATGGTCGGTGGTGCTGGTCGGCAAGGTCGGGGTAGATTGTAGCGCGCTGAGACGGATGCCCAATGTTCACTTGGTGGGCCCACGCTCCTACGAATCCCTTCCGGGGTTTGCCCGCGGATTTACGGCGGCCATGCTGCCCTTCAAGGTCAATCGCCTGACAGATAGTGTCAATCCGATCAAACTCAGGGAATACTTGGCAGCGGGCCTCCCTGTGGTGTCGACAGCGCTGCCGGAGGTGCTACAATTCGCCGGCGTGGTCAGGATCGGGGCGACTCCGGAGGAGTTCGTGAGGGAACTGGAGATTGCGGTAAGGGATACTGGTGATGCCGCAGCGCGACGGCGTATGGATTCGGTTCGTGAGGATACGTGGCTGGCGAGAGTCGAGCATATTTCAACCCTCGTGGAGAAGACGGAGGGTCGCCGCTCTTATGGCTTGCACACGGAACTTCAGAAGGCTGGGGGTGGGTGACGTGGGCGAAGCTGATGTTCTGATCGATGACGGAAGGACCCAGGTGCGAGCGGAATTCGGTAGGACAATCATCGTGGGAGTGGTTCTCACAGTGCTGCTGGGCGCCCTGTACGGTGCCATCCTCGTTCGTATGGGCGTGCAGTGGTATGACGACCCGGATTACTCTCACGGATTCCTGATCCCGTTCATGTCGGGCTACTTCGTCTGGGAACGTCGTGAGAAGTTGCGCGCCCTCTCTCCAGTGCCCAGCGTCTGGGGTATCGGCCTGCTGGGGCTCGGATTGCTGATGCTCGTGATCGGCTCCCTCGGCGCTGAGTTGTACCTGCAGCGGTCGTCCCTCATCGTGGTGTTGGCCGGCCTGGTTCTCTTGCTGCGAGGCCGGGAGAGCTTGCGCGTCCTCGCATTTCCGATAGCGTTTCTCTTCTTCATGATCCCCTTGCCGGCGATCGTCGTGAATACGGTGGCGTTTCCCCTCCAGTTGTTCGCCGCCCAGACCGCCACCTTTTGCCTGTATAACTTCGGCATTCCGGTGTTGCGCGAAGGCAATGTGATCCTCCTGGCGGGGACGACCCTGGAAGTGGCGGAAGCGTGCAGCGGCATCCGGTCGCTGCAGGCGCTCCTGGCGCTTGGTACGGTCTATGGGTACTTCTCTCAGCGTGTCATGTGGAAACGGTGGATGCTGGTCCTCCTCTCGATTCCGATCGCCATTGTCGCGAATGCGTTCCGGGTCACCGGCACGGGAGTGCTGGCCAATTACTGGGGAGTGGAGGCCGCGGAGGGCTTTTATCACACGTTTCAAGGCTGGCTGATCTTCGTGATCGCCTTCGTGTTGCTGTTGGGCGCCGGCGCCGTGCTGTCCAGAATCGGAAATCGTGGGGGCAGCCGATGAAAGTGAAGCAATGGCCGTTCGTCGTCGCCGTGGCCATGTTGGCCGGCACCTGGGGCTTGCTGGCGTCGCTGTCCCATGGGGAAGCGGTGGTCGCCAGAAAACCTTTGGCGCAGTTTCCGCTGGTCATCGGGGATCAGTGGAAAGGCACGGAAAAGAGCATGGACGAGAAAGATCTGGATGTCCTCAAACTCAGCGACTACCTATTGCGATATTATGTGCCGAAGCGGGAGATCAGTGGATCGGGGACGGAAAGCGCAGATAATCTCCCGGTCTGGCTGTACGTGGGGTTTTATCAGAGCCAACGGACGGGCGCCACGTATCATTCCCCCCAAAACTGCCTGCCGGGGGCGGGGTGGCAGTTCACGGAGTCCAAGGTGATTCCGGTGTCGGTTGCGGGAGGGACGACCATGGCCGTCAACCAGGTCTTGATCCAGAAGGGGCTTGAGGAGCAAGTCATCTTCTACTGGTATCAGGATCGGGGTCGGGTCATCGCCAGCGAATACTGGGCGAAGGCGTATTTGGTCTGGGACGCCATGACTCGCAATCGGACGGATGGGGCCTTGGTGCGTATCTCGGTACCGGTTTATAAATCGAGGGAGCAATCGATCGCTACGGGGATCCGGTTTCTGCAGGCGGTGTCTCCTTTGTTGACCGAGGGCCACCTTCCCCCCTAGAGAAGACCACGCCCGATGTCCAGCCAAACCCTCTACGCTGTTCCCTCTTTCCTCGGCCTGGTCCTCTCTCTGGCCTTGGCCGGCCTGGTGCTGGCCCGCTTCCAGCGCACCACCGTCCACTGGGCCTTTGCCGCCGCCATGGTGGCGCTCGGGTTCGCACAGCTCGGTAACGGGCTCAGCTTCCTGGCGGATTCGCCTGAGGACATGTTGCGGTGGCGCCGGGTGGCGCTGGCCGGCGAAATCCTCATGTCGGCAGGCTGGTTGGTGTTCAGCCTGACCTTCGCCCGCTCGAACGCCAAAGCCTTGCTACATGCCTGGCGTGGTTCATTGGCCGTGGCCGGCTTGGTGACCACAGCCTGTCTGGCCCTCGTCGGATCAGATCAAATGTTCGCGTTGGCCGTTAGCGAGGAAGTCGAAGGGGTCTATCTGGTTTTGGGACCCATTGGCGTGGGATATGCCTGTGCTTATCTGGTCTCGCAGGTCCTGATCCTTGCAAACTTGGAGCAAACCTTCCGGAAGGCCACTGAGATCATGCGGTGGCGTCTGAAGTTCCCGATCTTCGGCCTGGGACTGCTGTGCGTGTATTTCATCTACCAGATGACGGATCTGCTTTTATACCGGGCCTGGCACCCCGAGATAGCGTGGTTGAGTGGCATGGTGTCGGTGGTGGCGTGTCTACTGATCGGGTACGGATTGATGCGCAGGCCCCTCCGGGATGTCCAGATTTACGTCTCACGTCGCATCCTCTCCGGCTCGCTGACGTTCCTCATTATTGGGAGCGGCTTGGTGCTGACGGGGCTCGTGGCCGAGATTATCCGGTATGCCGACATTCCCGGTAAGGTGTCCCTGAGCATCCTCTTCATTTTTATATCAGTCTTGGTCCTGGTGCTGGCGCTCACCGCCCACAATGTACGATTGGCGCTTGGTCGGTTTGTCGAACGGCACTTCTTTCCTCACACGTATGATTATCGGGTGCACTGGATGGAGGTGACGGAAGCGATCGGGGGCCCCGGCACGCCTGAACAGATCGCGGAACGGGTGATGCAGGTTCTTCGGGGTATTTGGGGACCGCGTACGATCTCGATCTGGGTGACGATGGATTGGGAGCGGGACACCTGGATGAGGATCGGTATCTATCCGGTGCATGAAGCCCCGAGCCGGCTCGATGGGACTGGTCGGGTCAAGGTCTGGTTGGAGGCGCAGAGCGCTCCTCTTGTTGTTCATACGGAAAGTCCTGACTGGCCAGGGCAGGAAAGAATCCCCCCCGTCCTCAGTCATTTCTTGCAGGCGGAGAGTACGGTTCTCGTCATCCCATTGAAAGCCGGCCCGCAGGCGATCGGATGGATCACGTTGGGGCCCAAGTCAGGCGGGAGACCGTATGATCAGCAGGATTTAGACCTGAGTCGGTCTAAATCCTGCTGA
>Ga0207646_10001165_pt1 | contig 33348 bp, 23 predicted proteins | sample KBSK5502metaG_FD_184343 | JGI IMG/M metagenome (GOLD analysis project Ga0207646, IMG submission 184343) | Corn, switchgrass and miscanthus rhizosphere microbial communities from Kellogg Biological Station, Michigan, USA - KBS K5-50-2 metaG... | ecosystem: Host-associated > Plants > Roots >... | reverse complement strand
GATGTGGCGGTCAGCGGCGAGCGAAACCGTGACGTCCTGATAGAGGAATACAGGATCGTCGGACGGCGTTTCAAGGAGGCCGGACGAAGTAAAAATTTTCCACGGTCCGGGGCCCACGAAGCGTTCACGAGGGACGGAGGCAAAGGCATCCGCGAGGCGGCGATCGCTCTTGGGAATTCCCGCGCTTGCGGTGATGAAGTCCGCAAAAAATATTCTTTGAGCTTCGAATCGGTCCACGATGAGATCTCCCAGACATCGTTCTCCCGGACATCGTTCTTCCAAATGTGGGCGTTCACTTTTTCCAGAATTTGAAGACGGCGGCGTAGTCGAGATCCTCCTTAGAAGAGCCTTTGACGGAATTGTAGGTTTCGCGGGCGGCTGCCGTGGCCGGAAGAGGGACGCCAATCTGGTTGCCAAGATCGAGCGCGAGGCTGAGGTCCTTGTGCATCAGGCGCAGCGGAAAACTGGGCGTGTAATCGCCCTTCAACATAACGGGAGCTTTGACATCGAGGACACCGGAGCGGGCCATACTGGCTTGCATGACTTCGGTGAGTTTTTCGCCGGCGAAGCCAGCGCCGGTGACAAGCGCAAGGGCTTCGGCGAAGGCGTCGACTTCGAGCGCGAGAAGCAGGTTCATGGCGAGCTTGATGGTTTGGCCGGCGCCGTTGGGGCCGAGATGGAAAATCTTTTTGCCCATGGCGGAAAGAACGGGGCGCGCTGCCTCGAGGTCGGCGGCTTCTCCACCGATCATGAAGAGGAGTTCGCCCTTTTCGGCGCCCCAGGTGCCGCCAGTGACAGGGGCGTCGAGAAAACGGATGCCTGCAGCGGCCGAGGCTTCGGCGATTTTGCGCGCGAGAGCGGGCGACACGGTGCTGGAGTCCATATAAATCGCGCCTTTCTTGAGGGAAGCGAAAGCGCCGCCGGATTTTGGATTGGAACCCCACAGAACTTCTTCGAGCGCGGGCGGATCGCTGACGATGGTGATGAGGATGTCGGCAGCTGCGGCGGCTTCTTTGGGAGAAGCGGCGAGACGCGCGCCCGCGGCAACGAGCGAGTCGGCGCGAGAGGCGGTGCGGTTCCACACGACGAGCGGGAACCCGGCTTTGAGAAGGTTGTGACACATGGGACGGCCCATGAGGCCGAGTCCAATGAAGCTGACAGTAGGTTGTGGCACGATTGCCTCCCGAAGATGCAGAAAATCAAAAAAGCAGACGTTAGTTTAACGCACAGGCTTGGCTGGACGCACGATGGCCCGGCGGGAACATTTTTGGATGGCGAGAGTCCTGGAACTTTACGAGCGGACAAGCAATTGAATCAGGCGGTTTTGGGCCGTTGGGTCATCGGTAGGAGTGCTGCGCCGCCGGAAGCGTGGGCTGCGCTGGCTTGCAAGGAGCGCTCCGATGAGGGGTCCACCGCGGCGGCTTGTGTAACGTGAAGCGGGGCAGGCTTCGCAAAGACTTCAATTTCTTCAAGGCGAACGATGCACTGGTAGGGAATTTCCCAGCGGAAATTTTTGGGCTGGCCATGCTGCTCGTAGTGCTGCTCGAGGAAGATGGAGCGGCCCGAATCACCAACGAACGTGCCGGAAGCAGGAAGGCAAATATCCCCGGCGCGATACTGGACTTCGACAGAGCGGCCAAGAAAAGCAGAATAACGGGCCATATGTCGAGTCTCCTCAAAGGCGAGTCCTAGGGTCAATAGTACGAAAGGACTTATGACAAAAAATTTGTGGAAATTGTTCCAACTTGAAACTAGGCGGGCGGCTAACGAGACAAATCTGCGAGAACAGCTTCGGCGGCGCGCCGGCCACTGAGCATTGCGCCGTCGATGGAGGCGTTATCGCGGTGGTCGCCACAAAGATAGATACCGGGCCGGACGCGGACGGGGCGCTGCGGTGGTTCGAGAGCACCAGGAAGTTGTTGTGGCTGCGCGTGCGGGATGCGATAGCTCTTCAAATGACGCCAGGAACTGGCGACGGTGCCAAACCAATTTTTCATTTGCGCGATGATGAAGCCGCCGAGCTGCTGGTCGGTAAGTTGCTGCGTGCCGAGGACGGTGACGGAGACCAGCGATTTTCCGGCGGGAGCGTAGGTCGGAGCGATCTGGCTGATTACGGCGAAGTTGTTGACGGGGCCAGCTCCATCGCCGTTCAGCACGAGCATTGGATGGGGCACCGGCGGCTCGTCCGCAGAAAAGTAAAAACACGTGACGCTGCGCGAGGCGGGTTCGGCCTCGCCGACGAGATGAGCGGCGCCTGGGCCATCGGCCGCCACAACGATTGCGCGAGCACGCAAAGATTCACCACCGGTAAGCGTGAGCTCATTTTCGTGAAGCGATTCGGCATGGGTGTTCAGGCGAATGGAGTCCGCGGGCAGGTGAGAGGCAAGCTGCGCGGGGATTGCTCCCATACCACGGGAGGGAACGGCGATGTCGCCGTCGGAGAGCATCTTAAAAACGAATTCGAACATGCGGCTCGAGGATTTCAGTTCGCCGTCAAGAAGAATGCCGCCAAAAAAAGGGCGAAAAAATCGGTGAATGAATTCGTCGGAAAATCCTGCGGAAACGAGGGCGTCTAAGGTGGAACGTTCTGGGTGCTTGAAAATTTGATCGATCGAGGATGAGCGAAGTCGCGAACGGAGACGCAAGATACGAAGCTTATCCAAAAACCCGCCAAAGTCGGAGCGCAGAGTCTCGCTCCATCCTCCTGGTGTGCGCCACGGATCGACTAACTTGTTCATGCGCCCAGCGAACCAGGAAAAAGCGCCGGGGGTAAATTTTTTCAGCTCGAGCGCATGGTAATCGAGCGTGCGTTGCGCTTCAGGATATGCGGTGAGCAGGACCTGGAAGCCGCGGTCGAGCAAAAATCCCTCAAATTCGTCGGTTCGAACGCGGCCACCGATTCCGTCTGAAGCTTCGATAATCTGAAAAGAAACTCCAGCGTCGGCTAGATGACGGCCGCAGGCGAGGCCAGCAAGCCCCGCACCGACAATCAATACATCCGGACTGGTGGTCATTCCGCGCGATTCTCCCGGCACCGCTGAACAGATGCAGCTAAACGATGCTCCAGGCAGATATGGGTGAAGTGAATATCGTGAGGCAAGTCGGCAGGTTGGCGCAAGCGATGGTTGGAGAGTTGCGCTTTACCGAGCGGAGTGCTCGTCCAAGGGCCCGACCAGTGCGCTCGCGGATCATGCAGCTGTGGCTAGTTTTAGATAGTCTGGGCGGTCGGAAATTAGTTTGTGCCGAAACGCACTCTTGATTTGATTGTCTTGGAGAAGGAAAGCGCCCGGCATGCGCTGGATATCTCCCGCCGGCAGCAAGGCAAAATTGCCTTCCATCCAGGACAGCAGCATGCGATAGATGCTTTCGCTGTTCAGGTACTGGCCTAACTGGGCGCGCGTAAGCCCGAAGACTTCATAGAGCTTTCCGTCAGGGTCGGCAAATCGCGGAAGATCGTCCAATTTGTAGGGAGCGAAAAATTTAGCCGCGCGCTCCTCGGTGCCGAGGTGTACAAAAGCGATGCGCGTGCCCTTGGCCTCAATTTGTGGGCGGAGATTGGCGAGCTCGGCGACCGCCTCGCGGCAGAACGTTCAACCAAAATGCCGCAAGAAGACGAGTAGCAGGGGATGTCCCGAGGAGAGTGCTTTAATGGTTTCGCCGGACGGCGAACGATAGGAGAGCAGAAGTTCAGAATCAACGCGCTTTGCCTGGAACATCGTGACCTTCATCTTTACCGATTTCGGTGAGAGAGGCAAACGCTAGCGCAGGTAGTGTGAACGGATCTTCAGGAAGTTAAGATTCGGACCGAGAGGTCCCTTAAGAGCAAGTCGGCGAACCAGAACTGCTTTTTAGCGGCCCGGAGGCGTGAAACCACTTGGATTCGAGCTGTAAATAATGACGCCAGCAACCAAAAGGCTCAACACAATAACCATCACGATGCCTGAGATCTTTCGAAACATGCGGCGCCGCATCAAATAATCACGCGGAACAGCCGGTAAGCGATAGCCGAAAAAAAACCGAGTATGATGGACCTTGGTGCCCATAAAAGCTCCAGAAAATCGCAAGTCTCTAATGTGGGAGCTGTGCGGCGTTCAGGGAAGAGGGAGAAGTGAGGTCCGTGGCTGGAGACTAGAGTCCCTTTATTCAGCTCGCGACGATTCTAGCAAAATTCTCATGTCCGGCAGAACATTTCTTTGTGTGACGCACGCGCAAGAACTTGGGGTTCGCAGATAGAAATTCAGGAAAATCAGTCCGCCACTCGCGGCCATAGCGGCCGTTCGCTGTGCTGCGCGGGATTGCCTTGACATTTCCTGCTGACAAGCTATTTTGAGCGTTCGGATTTTTCGCGCGTGTCTCGGAGGAAATGCAGAAATGCAAAGAATACGAAGGTTCCTGGTGCTGGCCGCCTTGTGTGGCCTGGGAGTGTTGCCGGCGATCGGGCAGCAAAAGAAGGCGTCCAAATCGTATGTGCTGAAAGCTGCGAGGCTGTTTGATGGCAAGAGCAATTCGCTGGTCACGCCCGGAGTCGTGGTGGTCACCGACGGCAAGATCGCGGGGACTGGATCGAGCGCGAGCATACCCACGGAGGCCGAAGTGATCGATCTTGGCGACGCTACGCTGCTTCCGGGGTTCATCGACGCGCACACGCACCTCACCATGACCTACAGCGAGGATTACGCGAGGGCTGCACTGGACGCCCTGCGAAAGCCCATTCCAGAAATGGCATTGGACGCAGGCGTCAACGCTCGGACTACGTTGATGGCGGGATTTACGACGGTGCGCGATGTCGGCTCCACGGAGTATCTGGACGCCGGCCTGCGTAATGCAATTAATCGCGGGGTCGTTCCTGGTCCGCGAATGCTTGTAGCCGTACATGCCATCGGCGCAACGGGTGGACATTGCGACGACACGGGATGGCGCGAAGGCGCAGTTGGAAAGGAGACTGGTCCCGAAGTCGGCGTAATCAACGGAGCCGATGAAGCGCGGCGCGCGGTGCGTCTGGCTCACAAATACGGCGCAACGGTCATAAAGACGTGCGCAACGGGCGGCGTGCTTTCACTCGCGGACGCTGTGGATACGCCCCAGCTCACGCAAGCCGAGCTCGACGCGCTGGTTGACGAAGCGCACGCCCTGCGCTTGAAAACCGCAGCGCATGCGCACGGAGCCGAAGGAGCAAAGCGGGCCATTCGCGCGGGCATCGACTCGATCGAGCATGGTTCCTTTCTCGACGACGAAGCGCTCGACCTGATGAAGCAGAAGGGCACTTACTACGTGCCAACGCTGATGGCGGCGCAGGGATTGTCCGAACAGATTCAAAAGGGAGTGCCGATTCCGCCGGCCATCAAGGTGAAAGCGGATGACGCCATTGCACACGTCCACCAGACGTTTCAGAAAGCAATTGCGAAGGGCGTTAAAATCGGACTGGGAACCGACGCGGCCGTTTATCCCCACGGCCGTAATGCCGAAGAGTTTCATCAGATGGTGGATCTGGGCATGAAGCCGATTGACGCGCTGAAAGCCGGGACTTCAAGCGACGCGGATTTGCTGGGCCTTTCCTCCAAGATCGGAACACTTGAAACAGGTAAGCTGGCCGATGTGGTGGCAGTGCCGGGCAACCCACTCGAGAATATCCGGCAGACGGAGCATGTTTTCTTCGTGATGAAAGAGGGCGTAGTTTACAGGAACGAAAAGCCACAATAAGTCTGGACGCCTCGGAGAGCGAGAAAAGCATGACTGATCTTAGCGAGGTCATTGTCAAAGATTTCGCCGATTACTATGTGATGGTGCGCGATCAGGTGCACCATTGGGTCGATCCACTCACCCAGGAACAAATCTGGAAGCAGCCGTTCGCGCACGGTAATACCGTTGGCCATTTGCTTCTCCACATGACCGGCAATCTGAATTACTACATCGGCGCACGCGTTGCGGGCACGGACTATGTAAGAGATCGCGATCGCGAGTTCACGGAGCCCGAGCCCCGGCCAAAAACCGAGATGCTGGCGGCGTTCGATCGTGTAATCTCGCTGGTAATCGAAACGATCGAAAAGCAGTCCGCGGAAGATTGGGTGAAGCCCTATTCCGCAGTGCGCGAGCCCGAGTCCAAAGAGCAATTTGCGATTTTTCTCCGTTGCGCGGGACACGCCTATCATCATGTGGGTCAACTTATCTATCTTTCGCGCGAACTGACGAAGTAAAAGTTGCCTGCCGGCACACGGTTCACAGCGCGAAGCGAACGTCGCGCGGTGAATTGCCTTCCGGTTACAATCGCATGACGAGCAGATGAGCGATTCGCCTCTCCCTCTAACAACAATCTCGCCAAAATATCCCGTTCGCGAATGGGGAATTGCGGCATTCATTTCCTTGTGCGTCTCGTTGGCCGTGGTTGCTCCGTTTTTCCGCCTGGGAACGGCGTCAGGCCACGACGTTGCTTTTCACATGGCTTCGTGGCTCGAGGTGGCGGGCCAATGGAAGCAAGGGATCCTTTTCCCGCGATGGGCCGAATTCGCAAATTTTGGATTCGGTGAACCGCGATTTATTTTCTATCCGCCGCTGTCGTGGCTTTTCGGCGCGTTTCTCGGAACATTCGTCCCGTGGCAGTCGGTCGCCGTCGTCTTCATCGTGTGTGTCGAGACATTCGCGGGGCTTTCCGGCTACGCGCTTTTGCGGCAACTGGCAGATTCGCGATTCGCGGCACTTTTCGGAGCAGCGTGCTTTGCCGTAAATCCTTACAGCCTGCTGATCATCTATATGCGGAGCGACTTTGCCGAGCTTCTTGCGGTCGCCATCTTTCCCTTGCTCATTCTGGCAACTCTGCAGCTACTCGGACTCCTTCAGGGTGGCAAGAGCGGGTCCTTTCGAACAAGGTTTCTATTCGCAGTGCCGTTTTGCGCGGTCTGGCTCTCAAACGCACCAGCTGCTGTCATCGCGACGTACAGCGTTGCATTTCTCTTCGTGTTTGCAGCGCTGCGGCAACGTTCCTTCTCGCCGCTCGGAAACGGCGCCGCAGGGATAGCTCTTGGATTTGGCCTTGCCTCTTTCTATCTGATACCGGCAATTTCGGAACAGCGCTGGGTCAACATCTCAGGAGTACTCTCCGAGGGACTGACGCCAGCGGAAAATTTTCTGTACGCGAAGACAACGGACAATGAGCATGACGCCTTCAATCGCATTGCGTCGAACATTGCGGTGCTGCTGATTTTCTGGGCGCTGTTTGCTGCGGTCACGGCCTGGCGAAATACATTCGCGGCCAAGGCAGATAATCGCGCCGCTAAACATTTCTTGGCCATTGCCTTGCTTTCGGCCGCGGCAACCGTTCTGATGTTGCCGGTCACTCTCGTCTTTTGGCGATTTCTGCCGGAGCTGCGCTTCGTGCAATTCCCGTGGAGATGGATGTCCGTGCTCGCCCTATGCGCGACGATTTTTACCGCAGTAACCGCACGCGGATGGCTGCGGTTTGCCTGGCTGCTTGTCGCAATGCTGGCGGTCACCGGCTCGGCCCACTATCTTGTGAAAAATGCATGGTGGGACACGGAAGATATGCCTGACTTGCAAGCCGCGATGAGAAGCGGCAGCGGGTTTGAAGGCACCGACGAGTATGATCCGGTCGGCGACGATCGTACGGACTTGCCGCAAAAACAGCCGCGCGCGCTGCTGCTCGCGATTCCCACGGATCCCGAGGCTTACAAGGACGCTAGGGTTTCCATTGAGAAATGGAACGCGGAGCATCGCTCGATCCGCGTTGTGACTCGCAGGTCCGGGCGCCTGGCGCTCCACCTTTTGGATTACCCGGCCTGGCGCATCACGCTGAACGGCAAGCCAGTTTCGATACAGCATTCGAAAGGAACGGCGCAAATGATCATTCCCGTTCCTGCCGGTGAATCAGAACTGAAGATCGACTTCACGCGCACCACAGACCGCGCGCTCGGCGGATGGATTTCCGTCGGAACTCTTGCCGCGTCGGTGACCGTCTTATTTTGGAAGCGGCGCACGCCGCGGATTCTAAGCGCCTAGCGGCGGTCCACCGCGGGGTGGCGAACGTCCTGTCCTTGAACGAGATAGATCACGTCTTCGGCAATGTTGGTAGCGTGATCGCCGATGCGCTCGAGATTCTTCGCCACGAGAATCAGTTCGAACGCCGGAAACACCACGCTCGAATCACCCATCATGTAGGTCAGCAATTCGCGGAAGATTTGGTCGCGGTAGTGATCCACCTGATCGTCGCTCATCAAAACTTTGCGGGCCAGATCCACGTCGCGGCGCACCACTGCGTTCAACGCGTCGCGCATCATTTCTTCGGCGACTTCGCTCATGCGGGGCAAGTCCACGTACGGCTTCACGCGGGGGTGCCGCAAAATACGCAGTGCACCTTGAGCGATGTTCACGGCCTGATCGGCGATGCGCTCCAAATCGTTGTTGATCCGAGAAACCGCGAGCACGAACCGTAAGTCCACGGCCATCAGCTGGTGCAATGCGAGAAGCTGAACTACGCGGTCATCAATCTCCAACTGCAACTCGTTGATCGCGCCTTCTTCGTCCAACACACGCTTGGCAAGTTGCTCGTCCGAATCCAAGACCGCGTGGACCGACTGATGCACGGCCCGCTCCGCCAGGCTGCCCATCCACAGCAGGCGCTCCTTTACTTCGTTCAGGTCTCTTTCGAAATGGCGTTCCATGGAATCCTTTCCTACTGCGAATCCTTTCTGCAGCGCGTCTTGGAGCGCGGTCTCATCCGAAACGGCCGGTGATATACGCCTCCGTGCGCGGATCGCTCGGTGTGGTAAACAATTGCGGCGTCGGGTTAAATTCCACCAACTGGCCCACCAGCAAAAACGCCGTGTAGTCGCTCACGCGCGCCGCTTGTTGCATGTTGTGAGTCACAATGGCGATGGTGCACGAGTCTTTCAACTGCACCAGCAACTCTTCGATTTTTGCAGTGCTGATCGGGTCGAGGGCGGAGCATGGTTCGTCCAGCAAAAGCACTTCAGGCTCAACGGCAAGGCCGCGCGCGATACAAAGACGCTGTTGCTGCCCGCCCGAAAGTTCGTAAGCCGATTTGTGCAAATGATCCTTCACTTCATCCCACAACGCCGCGCGGCGCAAACTTTTCTCAACGATCTCCGCGATCGACATGTTAGACCCGTTGATTTTGGGGCCATAGGCGACATTTTCGAAAATCGATTTGGGAAACGGATTCGGCCGTTGGAACACCATTCCAACGCGGCGGCGAAGCTGCGTAACGTCCTGCGAGAGAATATTCTGTCCGTCGAGCAGAATTTCGCCCTCCAGGCGCGCATTCCGCACGGTTTCGTGCATGCGGTTGAACGTCCGCAGCAGGGTGGACTTCCCGCAGCCCGATGGACCGATCAGCGCAGTCACGCGATTGGTGGCAATGCCCATGTTGATGTCGAAGAGGGTCTGCTTCTCGCCGTAGAAAAAATTAACCTTTGAGATATTCATGCGCATGGATTCGGGCGCAACCGGCTCGCGGCTTGTATTGGCTATGCCGGTCGGTTTTAGGTTAACGGACAATTCTGGCCTCGCAGAAGCATGCATAATCAGGACCTCGGTACCGCAACTCCTCGGGAAAGAATCACCCGCGCTACAATATTCACCATAAGAACCAGTCCCAGCAACACCAAGCCTGCCGCCCATGCTTGTCGGTGCCACTCCTCATACGGCGAAAGCGCGTACGTAAAAATCATCACGGGTAACGATGAGGTTGGTTGGTTCCAGCCAGGACTCCAATAATGGTTACCCAACGCCGTAAAAAGCAGCGGCGCGGTTTCCCCTGCCACGCGCGCCAGTGCCAGCAGGATTGCCGTCATGATGCCTCGATAGGCCGCGGGCACTACAACGCGCATGATCGTGGTCCATTTGCCCGCGCCTAGTGCCATTGAGCCTTCGCGCAAAGCCCTCGGCACGCCAAGCAGAAACTCTTCCGTACTCCGAAGGGTAATTGGGATCATCATGATTCCGAGAGCAAACGATCCCGCGATTGTCGAAAAATGCTTGAAGGGCAGCACCAGCAGCGCATATGCAAAAATCCCGATGACGATCGAAGGCACGCCATTCAGCAGATCCGCCGCATAACGCACCACGAACGCCACTTTTGTGCTGCTGAATTCCGCGAGATAAATCCCCCCGAAAAATCCGATCGGAACACCTATCAGCGAGGCCAGCAAGAGCAGCTTAGCGCTGCCGACGATCGCATTGGCCATCCCGCCGCCAGTCTCGCCCACTTGAGTCGGCAATTTGGTGAAGAAATCCCAGTTAATCGACATTCCGCCGTTGTAGACGAAATATCCAAGAATAAAAAACAATACCGAAACAGCCACCAGCGCACACACGCCGGTCATCGTCAGCATAAAGCCGCTGACGAGCTTCCGCCATCGCAAGCGCGCGTTCATGCGTGCCCCATGCCGCTGCCGCGCTGCGTGGTCAGCAACATCAGCAGACGCGCCAGGCCGTTCAAAATGAATGTCAGCAGAAACAGCACCAGGCCAAGTTCAATCAGCGCACTCAGGTGCATGTCTCCGGTGGCTTCGGTGAATTCGTTCGCAATCACGGCGGCAATCGAATATCCAGGCGAAAAAAGGGAACTGCTGATCGTCGGTGTGTTGCCAATCACCATTGTCACTGCCATGGTTTCGCCAAGAGCGCGAGCAAGCGCCAAGAAAATCGAACCCATGATGCCCGTCTTTGCGAACGGCACAACCACTTTCCACGTGGATTCCCAGCGTGTTGAACCCAGCGCCAATGCCGCCTCGCGTTGATCCCGGGGTACCGACAGCAGTACTTCTCTCGATACCGAAATAATGTAAGGGATCACCATGATCGCGAGCACGATTCCAGCCGTGAAAAATCCCACACCGTATGCCGGGCCCTGGAAGAGTGGCAGAAAACCAAGCGTATTTTTCAGCGCGGGCTGAATCCATTGCCGCATCATCGGAATGACGATGAATAGGCCCAACAAACCGTAAATCACGCTCGGGACGGCAGCCAGCAAATCAATAAAAAATTGCAGCGGATCAGACAATTTTTGCGGCGCAAGTTCGGCCAGGAAAATCGCGGCGCCGATTCCCAGCGGCACCGCCAGAAACAACGCAACGCCCGCCGTAACCAAGGTTCCGTAGATGAACGGCAGTGCCCCAAACTGTTCAGCGATGGGGTCCCAGACGCTGGTGACGAAAAAACTGAACCCAAATTTATGTCTGGGCAAAGCCGAACCGATCCACAGCTCGACCACCAGACCCACGGTGATTAACACCACCGTCGCCGCGAATAGGAACGTAATCAGCCGAGCGATTTCGTCGCCATTCCGCAGCTTGGATAGAAATGAGCGCGAGCCCGCAACGGGACTCGCGCTCGGAACGTTAATGGAGGAGGTTGCCACGACTGTGATTACCGCGCCTTTGTTTGCAGCATCAACTTCGGCTGATCCGGCTTCTACTGAACCCTGTTGATGGCCTTCAATTCTTTGTCGACGACTTCTTTCGGTAACTTCGCGTACGAAAGGTTCTCAGCAGAGCCTTGGCCGTCGGTTATCGCCCAGTTCAGAAACTTCTTCATCGCATCGCGCTTTCCGGTGTCTTTGAACTTTTCCGGAATCAGCAGCCACGTGAAGCTCGAAATCGGATAAGCGTTTTTGCCCGGGGCATTGGTGATCGATACCCGGAAATCTTCCGGCATCGTTTTCACCGCGCCCGAAGCAGCTTCCGTGACACTCGCGAGATCCGCTTTCACAAACGTGCCCGCGGAATTCTTCACGCTGCCGTACGGCACCTTATTTTGTGCCGCGTATATGAGTTCAACATAGCCAATCGAGTTCGGCGTTTGTTTGATTAAGCCGGTGACGCCCTCGTTGCCCTTGCCCCCAAGACCTTTCGGCCAGTTCACCGAAGTACCTTTGCTGACTTTGTCTTTCCAATCGCCGCTAACCTTCGAAAGATAGTCCGTCCAGATGTACGTTGTGCCGCTGCCATCGGAACGGTGGATTACCACGATGTCGTTCCCAGGAAGATTCACGCCTTTGTTGGCGTTCGCAATCGCTGGATCATTCCATCTCTCAATCCGGCCAAGAAAAATTCCCGCGAGCGCTTCCGGTGTAAAGTTCAGCGCGGTGTTTACGCCAGGAACGTTATATGTCGGCACGACAGCGCCGAGAACGGTCGGAAAGTGCAGAATTCCCGCTCCATTCTTCGTACGATAGGCCTTGATCTGATCGTCATTCATCGGGCCGTCGGTGGCGCCGAAATCGACAGTGCCTTCTGTCACCTGTTTAATGCCTGCTCCCGATCCCACCGGCTGGTAGTTAATTTGTGTTCCGTTCGCTTTGTGAAACTCGTCAAACCATTTCGAATAAATCGGGTTCGGAAATGTTGCACCGGCCCCGTTAATCAGGAGTGCGTTCTGCGCCCACACCATTCCGCCAAGCGCCAGAACGACCAAGAGCATTCCTGCAAGTCGTTTCATTAGAGTTTCTCTCCGAAAAAGTGGCCGTTGGGCAGCCACTCCTCAACTGTTGAACTGGGTCCCTGTCCGTCGGAGCTATTCTGGCGGTGAAGTATTACGGGATTGTTACAATCGCTTCAGAGTTAGTTGAATCCCCGAAAGCGCTGAATCGACGACGGTTATCACTCCGGTTACAGAGCCGTTACAATCTCGCACCCCAAAAGACGAAGGCGGCGCCTTTCGGCGCCGCCGATGCCCTCGTCCCCAGGGGAGGGGCGAGCCGCCATTACACTCAAGCTATGGAATGTAGTAGCGGAATGAGGTGAACAGCATGTTGTCCACGGCCTTGGGCGAAACGCCCACTGCCGTCGCAACGCCGTTGTTGCCGGACCACCCGGTCTTGGTGATGTAGGAGTATTGGATGCCCCAACGCACTCCGCCCTTCGGTCCGGTATAGACCTTGTGCCAGAAGCCGATCGTGCCTTCGGTGATGGCCCGGATGTCGCCGGCGCAGGTTCCGCCGCCGCTCGGCAACAGCTGTGTGGATGGCGCATTCTCAGTGCTGCATCCGTTATTGTTGGCAAACGGCGAACCGTAGCCGCCGAATTGATTCAGCTTGATTGTTGTGTTGGAAGTCGCTGGAATGGCGCCTGATGTCGGCGTCGCCGGAATCGCGGGGGTGTTCGTGATCGCAATTGTCGTATAGCCTTGATAGGCTGCGCGGCCCCCATATTCCTGACCTACGTAGGCATAAATGTCGAGCTTTGGGTTAGCGTGGAACTCGAGTTGGCCGAGCCACTGTGCGCTCTTAACCAGTGCCAGCGTGCCGTCCGGACGAGCCGTGGAATCCGGCAACTGCGCGGAACCGTACCGTCCGATGCCGCTTCCAGCTACGAACTTCAAACTCGCATCCAGCTTCTTCGCAAAGAGAGGAACTTTTGCGCTGGCTCCGGCGCCGCCCCCCGTGCGCGAATCGTTGAACGCTCCCACACCCGACGGACTCGTCGAGCCATTGATCGAGCAATGAACTACTGTTGGTGTTGCTGGTGTTGGCAGATTGTTTGCGGTTGTGCCCACGACAGCGCAGGGATAAATCCGCGAGCGGAATTCACTGATAATTCCGAGCACCTCATAGTGGCCCCAGCCTGGATCCAGCGCAGCCTTGACGATGAAGTCCGGTGCCTTATTCGTGGTGTATCCTGTGGCATCGAACGCGTTATACAAGCCGCCGCCTGCGCCAGGAGCGTTGATCCAAAAATTCTGCGAAGTCGTCACTGCACCTGTCGCCGAAGTTGAGGTCACTGCAGAGAATCCGCGGCCGCCGATCGTCGTTTGTGGCGCTTCGACCGATGCCGCCAGCGCAAACTTGTCATGGAAGTTCTTCACGACCCGGAAACCATATTGCCGCGCCCAGGTAAAGCCCACGTTGTACTGTGGGTCGATGACCATCGGCAGGGCCTCTTGGCGGTTCGCGATCCCCTTCCTGTTTTCCGCCGCCAACGTCCACTGTTGACCGCCGGTTAACGACCATCCGTTCTCCCAGGCTACTTGGCCCCACGCTTGGCGTGTCCGCCACGTGTAGCTGTTGCTCTGGCGGTTGTTCGAAGTCGTGCCTGCGCTCAGGAAGTCGGCTTCGTAGTAACCGCCAATCTTCGCAGAACCGAGCTTAGCTTCCGCTAGCAAACTCAACCGGCTCTGTCGCGCGGTAAAGTTGTTTTCGCTCACCCTGCTCAGAGAGTTGCCTGGGTATGGAATCCCGGTGAACGGCGTGTTGATGTCGCCGCTCGTCGCGCGGTTGCGGAACACCGTTTCCGCCGCCAGAAAACCGCCAGGCGTCAGAGTCATTCCCTTGTAATGGATCGCCGCGGGCGATTCCGCAGCGATGATCTTTTTCTGGGTATCCTGCACTGCGCCCTTTAGCGAGTCCGAGCCCAGCTTCAGATCCGCGACATCCGAACTCAGCGTCGTGGTCGTCGTCTTGACTTCCGCCGTGCTGCCGGCGGCTGCTGCAGCTTTGGCATCTGCCTCGCTCGCCTTGGCATCAGCAGCGGCAGCTGCGCTCTTCGCGTCCCCGATTTGCGCGTCGCGCTTCGTCAGCTCTTCCTGCAATTGCCGGATCTGTTGTTGCTGCGCTTCAAGCGTCTGCCGCAGCGCTTCCACTTGTTCAGCCAGGATCGCCGTCGCAGACTTCGCGGGTTTCGTGGATTTCTTCTTTGCCGTTTGCGCCGGTTGCGGATCTCCATCTTTTGGAGTGTCCGCAAACGCCGTTCCCGACAACAGGAATAGCGACAATACCATTGCTGCTGTTTTTCTCATTTCCTCTCTCATTGACCGCGTCGCGGCCATCCTTCCTTTTGTTACTGCAATTTCAAAGTATGGATACACCGGTGAGTCTGCGTGCCTTCTCGCACGTAAACGTAGAGGCAGCGTCTTACTGGCACGTCAATCGATTGTGAATATCCTGTAACACGAATTGTTACAGGGAAACTCGCTGACGCGCTGGAGCTTACGACCGATGTTGGCTAACGGCAACACGCAAGGGCAATCGTCCGCCGGAAATGGGGCGGCAGGGTGGGCTCGGCGGAATAAACCTTTGGCGTATCTGATCTCATCGCGCGTATTCTCCGAAGCTGTCTAAGCGTTCCAGGTCGAGTAGGCGGCTTACTTCGGCGCCCCAATCGTATAAGCGAGCACAAGTAGGGTCAAGCGATACCGAAATTGCGCGTCCGTATCCGCGATGTCCGCCTCCGTTTTTTGCAACTCCGCTTGCCCCAGCTCCACAATCGAGCCGAGCCCGAGGTTGTAGCGCGACTGCGCGAGATTCAGCCCGAGGCTCGCCTGATCGCGAAGCTGCTGCGTGACGCTCAGCCGTTCGAATGTTTGCTGCGAATCCTGCCACGCTGTTCGAACGTCCCGCGCGATATTGTTTCGCGCATCCATCAGCTTCTGCTTCGCAACCTCCGTCTGCAGGTCCGCCGTCTTCGCTCGCGCGTTATTCAAGAATCCGTTGAACACCGGGATGTTCACGTTCACTCCTACTGCGCCATACCAGTTCGGCAGAGCATCGTTGCGAACCGGCGCAACACCCACCGTGCCCAGCGCGCTGACGGTTGGCCGCCAAAGATCGTGCTCGGCGTGCCCGAATTTTTCCGCTGATACGACCTGATCCTGCAGCGCCAGGACTTCCGGTCGCTGCCGCAGCGCTTCCATGATCAACGGATTTACGTCCGCGTCGGGTTTTTCCGGTGCGCTGGTGCTTTCCACCAGATCGAATTGCTGCTGGTCCGGGTAACCCAGAATCGCGGAGAGGACCGCCAGCGATGTCTGGTAATTATTCCTCGCTTCAAGCTGCAGCAGTTTTGCCCGAGACAGATCTACGTTGGCGAAGCTCAGATCCAGATCCGATTTCAGCTTGGCCTGCGTCAACGCGTTTATCTGGTTCACGATCAATTGCCGCGCGTCGATCGTTTGCTGCGCCACTTGCAGCAGCGCTTTTGTCTCCAGCGCGTTGTAAAACGCTTGGTCCACCGCCAACACAATTTGTGCCGTGGTCGCCGCGGAATTTTCTTCCTCAGCTTTCGCGGAAGATTCCGCGCTGGACACCAGGTTCGTAGTACGTCCGAAGTCGGTGATCAGCTGGCTGACCGTCACTCCGGTTGCCGCGCGCGGATAAATGATCGGATTGTTCAGCGCTCCAGCCGAAATGCGCGCTCCGTCGCTTGCAGTAACGCCCGTCAAACTCAAATACGCCGTGGGTAATAGCGCCGCTCTCTGTTCCCGCACGTACTGCCCAGCTGCCAGCGCACGCAACCTTCCCACCGTGATTTGCGGATTTCTTTTCAACGCCAGCGCTTCTGCCTGCCGTCGCGTGAGAGAAGTTCCCGTTGGCACTGCACCTTGCGCCGTCGGAGCCGGAGTTTGTGTTGCAGGAGAACTTGTACTTTTTTGCGCTTGTGGCGACCGGCTTGCCACAGCAATCGCGGGCCACGCCATCAGTGTAAGCAATAGACTAGTTAGCAGCTTCACGCGTGCACCTCCGCTTCCGCCGTTTCTTGCTTGCGATGCAGGATCAGGTACGCAGCCGGAACCAGGTACACCGTTACCACCACGGACACCAGCAATCCTCCGATAATTGCTCGAGCCAGCGGCGCATATTGCTCGCTGCCCGCTTCGATTCCCAGCGCCATCGGGATCAACCCGAGCAACGTTGCCAGCGAGGTCATCAGCACCGGCCGCAGTCGCAATCGCGACGCGGTCGACACGGCTTCCTTCAATGGCTTTCCGTCGTGATGCAAATGCCGCGCGAATTCCACAATCAAAATGCTATTTGAAACCACGATACCCACCATCATCACTACACCCATCAGCGACATCACGTTCAGCGTCGTGTGCGTTGCCAGCAGGAACAGCAGTACCCCTGCAAGCCCCGGCGGCACCGCCAACAAAATGATGAATGGGTCCGTCCATGACGCGAATTGCGCGACCAGTACCAGATATACCAGCACCACGGACAAAATCAGCCCGCTGCCAAAGCTCTTGAACGATGCCTGCATTCCCTGCACCGATCCGCGCAGGACCACGCGCGCACCTTCCGGCATCTTTGTCTTCTTCAGGATTTTTTCGATCTGCGGCGTGATCGTTCCGAGATTTTCCGTTCTTGGCGAAATATACAAATCAATCACTCGAAACAGCTGGTAGTGGTCGACTTCCGTCGGTGAAGCGATCGTCCTCACCTTCACGACGCTGTCCAGGAATGTCGGCTGCGCAATCTTCGGCCCGCGCAGCGGTATCTGTTTTAGGTCTGTCAGCGTGCTCACCGCGCTTTCCGGATACTGCACCGTCAGCAAATACGGATTCCCGCTTTTCGGATCGATCCAGTAGTTCGGGGCGATCATCGCATTCGACGTCAGCGAAGTGATCACGTTGTCCACAACCTCTTTTTGCGACAAGCCAAGCTGGCTCGCTTTTTCCCGGTCGACGTCGAGTTGCAGCGCCGGGTAATCAATGTCCTGCGGAATCAGTACGTCGCTTACGCCCTTCAATTGCCGAATCTGCGATGCCATCGCCGACGCCACGGCATAGGTTTGCTGCATGTCACTCCCGCTTACTTGCACGTCAATCGGCGCAGGGAGGCCCAAATTGAGCACCGCATCCACCAAGCCTCCCGACTGGAAATACGTCGTCAGCTGCGGCAATTCCCGCGCTACACGCTCGCGCACCCGCCGCATATATTCGTAGCTTCCGGTTTTGTGTCCTTCTTTTAAGCTCACTTGCACGAACGCCGTGTGCGGCGCCGAATTCGACGTATAGATGGACGAGAAGTCCGGCGTGACTCCAACGTTCGCCACGATAATTTGCATTTCATTTTTTGGCACCACATCACGCACGATGTCTTCGAGCTTTTTCACGTAGCTTTCCGTCAGCTCGATGCGAGAACCCGTTGGCGCCTTCAAGTTGATCACGAACTGTCCCGGATCAGTCCGGGGGAAAAAGGAAACGCCCAGGAGTGGATACATCGAAAAACACAGCAGGGAAACGCCGGTGAGCCCGAGGACAGTCGCCACGGGTTTCAGCAACGCTCTACTCAACGTCAGGTCGTACTTGCTGACCATTTCACCGAAATAGGTATCGAACTTCTTCGAGATTCTGCCAAAACGCGCTTCGATCGAGCCTTCACCGACTCCTTCGTCCGCCTGGTGTTTTCTGACGAGCTTCGCGCAGAATAGCGGCACGACGGTCATCGCGACCACGTAGGAAGCGAATAGCGACAAAATCACGGCTGTGGCCAGCGCCACGAACAGGAATCGGCTTACTCCGTACAAAAAGACGACAGGGAAAAACACAATCGACGTCGCAATCGTCGCTGCAAGCACCGCCAGCGCAACTTCGCTGCCGCCTTTTTCCGCCGCAACCTCCGGCGCTTCGCCCATTTCCAAATGCCGGAAAATATTTTCGAGCACGATTACCGAGTTATCGATCAAACGCGAAAACGCCAGCGCCAATCCGCCCAGCACCATCGTGTTTACGGTGCCACCTCCCGCGCCAATCGCCAAAAATGCGGCCAAGGCCGAGAGCGGTATCGATAAGAACACTGCTGCCGTTGCCCGGATACTTCCGAGAAACAGCAGTATCATTAGCCCCGTCAGCGCAAGCCCAATGCCGCCTTCGCGTACCAGATTGTCGATTGCGGTACGCACGAAAATCGATTGGTCGAACACTACCCGCGTCTTCAATTGTTTTGGAATGTCCACTAGGTGTTTCAGCGCTTCGGTAATTCCAGACACCACCGCGATGGTATTGGTGTCGCCGCCCTGTTTCAAAATCGGCAGGTACACGGATGGTTGTCCGTCCACGCGCACGATGTTGGTTTGGATCGCCTGTGCATCCACAGCTTTGCCAACATCGCCGACGAGCACTGATGATTGGCCTACGGTCTTCAGTGGCATGGAGTTAATCGAACCCGGCGTCGGCGCCTGGCTGTTTGAATACAAGTTGTAGTCGAACGGCCCGATCTTCACGTCGCCCGCCGGCAAAATCAGGTTGCTCTCGTTGATCTGCCGCACTACGTCCATTGGGCTCAGCTGGTGCGCCTGCAATTTCAGCGGATCGACGTACACCATGATTTGCCGGTAGCGCCCGCCGAACGGTTGCGGCACCGAAGCGCCCGGGACGTTCGCAATCTGGTTTCGCACGTTGTATTGCCCCAGATCGTGCAGCTCTGTTTCGTTTAGTCCTTGACCCTTCAGCGTGATCAGGCACACCGGCAGGCTCGATGCGTCGAATTTCAGCACCACCGGCGGCAAGGTTCCCGGCGGCAAGCGCCGCAAATCCGCCATAGCTAAATTCGAAATGGTGCTCAGGTCCGCATCGGCATTCGTTCCTGCTTGAAAATAAATCTTGATCAGGCTCACGCCCGGCAGCGATCGCGATTCGATGTGATCGACACCACTCGCCAGGGTAAAAAACCGTTCGAACGGATTCGTGATGTTTGTTTCAATCTGCTGCGGCGGCATCCCGGAGTAAAACGTCGCTACAACGACGACTGGAATGTTGATCGGCGGAAATAGGTCCACCGGCATGCGCACCAGCGTGACCGTCCCCACGATCGCGACGATCAGGCAACAGACAATGATGAAAAATGGATTTCGTATTGAGAAACCAGACATTAGTTTGCGCCTCCGCCCGCCATGGCCATCGGCGCAACTTCTTTCGGCTGTACCCTTTCGCCGGCACGGTACTGACTGCGATTCCCAATCACCACGCGATCCGTTTCATTCAGCCCGGAAACAATTTCCACGCGCGATTTCCCCTGAATTCCCAGCGCCACTTTTCTTTCTTCAATCGTATTCTGCGGTGTAACCACCAGCACCGTCGCGTCGTTTCCGTTTTGTGCCACCGCCTCCATTGGCACGCTCAAGGCATTCGGCTTTTGCGCCAGCACCAGCTGCGTTTCCGTGAACATTCCTGAAATCAGCCGCCCGTCGTGATTGTCAAAATCAATTTCCGTTTGCATGGTGCGCGTTTGCAAATCCAATGAATCCGCAAAACGCGAAACTTTCCCGGTAAAATCCTGGCTCAGCGCCTGCACTCTTACCTTCACCGGATCATTCAAATGAATCTGCGCTGCGATCGATTCCGGAATCGGCAGCACCAGCCGCAGCTTCGAGACTTCCGCAATGCGCACCACCGGAATCGCCTGCGTGCTCGACGAAGTCCCCGCCGCCACCAGCGAACCTGTGTCCGCGTACCGCATCGTCACCACGCCCGTGAACGGCGCCACGATTCGCGTGTAGTCCGAGAGCGCGCCGTACTGCTTCTCGTTCGCATCCGCCATCTCCAGTTGTTGCTGCGCCGCGGATAGTGCCGCCTGCGCGCTCGAAACCTGCGCTTCCGCCTCCAAGTCTTTCGCTTGCGCGTCGTCCACTTCCTGTTGCGCGACCAGCCCTTTTTGCTGCTCGCTTGCCTGCTTCAAGCGCAAATACATGGAATGCGCGGCCGCGTGTGCGGATTCGGCGCGTTGCACGTCTCCCTGCTCCTTCCGGATCTCTTCTTTGGAACGGCGGACTTGCGCGTCGGCTCCCGTCAATTGCGCCGCCAACTCCGGCACCTCCAGGACCGCCAGCGTCTGACCCTGCTTTACGTGGTCGCCCACATCGACGTAAATCTTCTTGATATATCCCGCCACCTTCGCGTGGACATCCACATCCTGAAACGGCTTGAACTCTCCTGCGATCGTCAGCGTGTTGTCGATTGGCCCGCGCTGCACTCGCGCCACCGCCACGACCACCATTTCGCCTGCTGGATGCTCAGCGTCATCCGCTTCCGTGGCGGAGTGTGCCAGCCATCTCGACGCGCTCACGCCAATCACAACCACCGCGGCTAAAATCCAAATCAGTTTTTTTCGAAGCATTATTTCTGTCCGTTTCCTGTGCAAAGGTCTGTGCCATTCTTCTTGCGGCAGTCGACACCTGCAGAATTTCTCTCGGGAGCCCTAAGGATTGGCCGCGCGGCATTTCGCCGGACCTACGCTTCCAATTATTTGTTACCTAGAAAATGGGGATTAAGCAGTTGGCGGCGGCCGGAACCACAGACTCGAGGAGAAACCTGTCTGCGGAGTCGCAACGTCTTCTTGTTCTACGTAATACGGCGGCGTGGAATTGTTTGTGTGGAGATGCCGAATCAAAACTTGCGCGGTGTCTGCGTCCGGCAAGAGAGCTGCCACGCCGCGATTCGGCGGCGTGAATTGCTCAAGCTCCGAGGACGCAATCGTGCCGCGGAAGCTAGCCGGATGGCAAACCGTTAGTTTTCCTGACGCTCGGCTGGCTGCAAGAAATGGGTTATAGAGAAAAAGCCCGGCGAGCAAAAGACACGTAAGAATCTGCCACAAAGGGACAGCGCCGCGCCGCATTCTGTTGCCAGGGAAGCTCATTGCTCTTGGTTTGACACTTCCACACTAGTTTGACTACCCGTTGAGGTCAATAGGATGCATTCTGTCTTCGTTTTCGTCAAATCCTTCCGGAATTGGTGAAGAAATTCCACTCAAGCTTCTTGGCGCTGCCAGAACGACACCAATTGATCCGTCCTCCTGAGACCGGAAATCTTTCAGCCTCAAATCCTGTCATAGGGAGGAGGAGGGGGATCATCGCCAGGGGAGCGATAATCCCCGTGGTAGGTTCGTACACTGAAGTTAAACGTGCCGAGTATCCGGTCCTGCGGTCACGTCAGAATAAAGGCCATGTGAATCTTCGGTGACGTCTTCCGGGCCGCTTAGAGACGCAGGCGAACTGCCCAGGCCGCGGCCGTGACGGACGTCGAGCCCGCGAACCCAATAAATAATGTCTTCCGCTATATTCGTAGCGTGGTCCGCAATCCGTTCAAGATGACGCGTCGCCAAAATGAACTGCATGCTGGGCACAACCAGCGCGGTTTGCCGCGTCATCTGGTCCATCAGTTGCTCGAAAATTCTGTCCCGGTATTGGTCCACAAGGTCATCACTCTCAAGCACCTGCGAAGCCATTGTGGCGTTGCGGAAAATCAGCGCGCCCAGGCTTTTCGTCACCATGGTGCGCACCGCGATCGTCATTGCCTCCAGCTCATCGGGTGCTTTCGATCCCGGCATCTCGCGCAACGTCGTTACGCGCTCCGCAAGGTTCACGGCCAAATCCCCGATTCGTTCAAGATCATTCGTAATCTTCAGCGCGGCAACAATCAGCCGCATCTCATCGTCGCTGAATCCGCCGCGTCGCAGCAGGCGGATCGCGTGCTCATCGATCACAATCTCCATCTCATTGATGCGCGGTTCCAACAGAAATACTTCGCCCGTTAGCGCCGATGCTTTTGGATCATCCGCGCTCACAATGGCCTCAAGCGCCCGATTCATCGCGCCTTCCACAGTGCGCGCCATAGAAATCAGGTAGTTCACCAGCGTGTCGTAGAGAACCGCTTCTGTAATTCCGGCGGCAGAGCCCATAGCAGTTCCTTTCGAGCAGAAATCTTTCTGTGCTCGTAGCAGGAATGTTTCACGGATTTCATTACAACCTGATGATGGGGAGGTGAATTGTTGAAGAGAATTCTTCACTGGCAGGCCCCTAACCCTGGCGGTCGCTTCGCGACCATGCAAGACTAGGAAGCCGGCCCGCGTCCGCCGCTTCCATTACGTTGCGCTGTGCGTTCACTGTCGAAAATCGGCACGGAAAAATGGAACTGCGAGCCTTGGCCAACGTCGCTTTCCACCCAGATCCGGCCACCGTGGCCTTCCACCAGGTGTTTTGCGATCGACAGTCCCAGCCCCGTGCCTCCAACTTCGCGCGAACGCGCTACATCCACGCGATAGAACCGTTCAAAAATTCTTGGCTGGTCCGCCTGCGGAATCCCGATTCCCGTGTCGGATACCGTGAACGTCACTTCCGATCCCGTCACGCCCGTGCTGACCATGATTTGTCCTCCGGCCGGCGTATACTGAATTGCGTTGTCGAGCAGGTTCTGAAGCACTTCAGTCAGCCGCCGGCGGTCTCCTGCAATATCCGGAATTTTGTTCGCTTGATTTACGGAGAGGCGAAGATCCTTGTCGCGCGCGCGGGGCTGTGCGGTTTCGATGCAGCTCTCGATAAAGGGACCCACCGGAATTCTCCGTGTTTCAAATTCCAACCGGTCCGCATCCATTTTTGAGAGCATCAGCAAATCTTCCGTCAGCCGCGCAAGTCTTCGCGAATGCTCGACGATGATTTCCAGAAATCTTCCGCGGTTCTGCGGATCATCCATGGCCCCGGCGAGAAGAGTTTCCGCAAATCCCTGGATCGCCGTCAGCGGCGTGCGGAATTCGTGCGAAACGTTCGCGACGAAATCTCTGCGCACGCGCTCCAGTTTTCGCAAATCCGTGATGTCGTGGAGCACGAGGACTGCGCCATCCGTTCCCGTCGTACGAACCGACGCCACCGTCGCGGCAAAAAAATGTTGCCGCAGCGTTCCCGTTACGATTTCCGATTCCACGCGCGGTTCGCCCGCGAGAACCTTGCGCACTGCTTCGATCAATTCCGTTTGACGAACCCATTCCACCAGGCCACTCCCCGCCTGAGGCGGCACGCCCAAACCAAGAATTTCCGCAAAACTGTGATTCGCAAACACCACGCGCTCCGCGGCATTCACCACGAGCACGCCTTCCACCATGCTGCCCAGAATCGCAGAGGAAAGATTTCGCTCTTCTGTCAACGTGCGAATGGTGCGATCCAGCCGCGCCGCAGTTTGGTTCAAGGAATCGCTCAGAACATCCAGGGCGTCTCCGGTGGCGTCCGAGGCCTGCGCGCGGAAATCTCCTTCCGCCACGCGCTGCGAAAACGCCGTAAGCCGCTCGATACGGTCCGAGAAATTACGCGAGACCAGGACCACAGCGATGCCTGCGATCAGTAAAATCAGAGCCGATGCGAACCACAAACCCCGGCGCAACGGCCATAAAACCTGTCCAACGGCTTCCTCCGGAAATGCGAAGCGCAGAATGTAAGGTTTTTCCGATGGAGATGTTTGCCGCACCGCGTAGTAAAGCAAGTCGCGATTGATCGTCGCGCTATGCCGCACAGAGTGGCCGGAGCCTTCTCTGAGGGCTTGTATAATTTCCGGGCGCCCGGCATGGTTTTCCATCGTCTTCGGATCGGATTGCGAATCCGAGAGCACCAGCCCGTCCGCGGTAACCACGGTGATACGCGCGCCGCTTGCGGCAAAGTGGCGCGTCCATGTTTCTAACGCGGCAATTTCTTCCGGTTTTTCGGGAGGGATCGAACTGAGTTGCGGGGGATTTGCCTGCGCGATGCGCGCTATGGCGACGAGTTGTTCAAATCCTGTACGGACGTAGTCGCGTTGCAGAGCGCGGTCCGCGAAAAAATCCACGGCGATCAGCACGCTCAACAGCAGCACGAAAAAAGCCAGCGCGAGTTTTGTGAAAAGATTACGCCGCACGTGTCTCGAACAGGTAGCCCGCCCCGCGAACCGTCTTCAGATGAAGCGGATTCTCGGGATCCGGTTCGATTTTCTCTCGCAGCCGGCGCACGTAAACATCCACACTGCGCGGGGTCACAAAACGGTCAGTTCCCCACACGGCGTCGAGCAACTGATCGCGGGTGAACACGCGGTTCGGACGCGACGCCAGATAGTAGAGCAGGCGAAACTCAAGAGTACTTAACGGTACTGTTTTTCCCAAGTAACTTACGCGGTAGGATGCCGGATCGATCGACAATTTCCCGATTTCAATGGTGCGCGGCGCGTCCACGGCAGGCTCCGCTCGCCGTAACAAGGCTTTTACCCGTGCGATCAGTTCGCGCGGACTGAAAGGCTTCGTGACGTAATCGTCCGCACCCATTTCCAAACCTACCACGCGGTCGGCTTCGTCGCCGCGCGCGGTCAGCATCAAAATCGGCAAACGGTTCAGGGATTCGTCCTTGCGAATTTCGCGGCAAATATCGAGCCCGGAAAGCTTCGGCAGCATCAGGTCGAGCAGGAGCAAATCGGGCGGAGACTTTTTGAGAGTGCTCAGGCCGGTGACGCCGTCATTTGCACCATTCACCTGAAACCCCTCATTCGCGAGGTTGTAACGAACCAGTTCTACTATGTCGCGGTCGTCTTCAATGATAAGGATGCGTTTCATTCGGGTGGAGCGTACCGATCGTTGGCTGGGCAGAAGTTTATCGCAGCCGGGCGAAATGCGGTAGGCAGCTTTCTGATTTAGAGTCCCGTTAACGGGTCGTAACATAAGGCGAGGCCAAGTGTTACAAGTCGCGCGTAACGAGGCGTTTACACGAATGTGAATGAATGATGAATATGCAATGGCGCAAAGTTTCCATTTTTCGGCTTCTAACGGCCCGAGGCGGTCGTAAATGCCAGAGAAAGCAGCGTTTTTTGCTCCAGCTCGTGCGCTTTTGCGGAACCGGTGGCCGGGCTGGCGCTGGAGGAACGCTTGACGGAGCGAAGGCTAAGGCCGCGTTCCTGAACGAGCTGTGTCAGGCGAGGCATCACGTAGAAAAACGCACCCATGTTGCGGGGCTCCTCTTGAACCCAGATGACTTCTCGGGCGTTTGGGTGGGCGTCCAGCGCGGCGGCAATTTCCGGGCGCGGAAGCGGATAGAGCTGGTCCAGGAACACGATCGCCGTGCTGGTGTCCTTGCGCTTGCGACGTTCAGCTTTCAATTCGTGGCCGACCTTGCCGCTGGCAATCAGGACATGCTTTGCATCGGTAATTTCTCGGTCGGGAACCACGGGCAAAAAGTGTGGCTGCGTAAGATCTTCCAAATTGGAGGAAGCTTCAGGATGTCGAAGCATGCTTTTCGGCGTAAATACGATCAGGGGCTTTCGCCACGGGCGGCGCGCCTGGCGACGGAGCATGTGGAAGTATTGCGCGGCGCTCGAAGGCTGGCAGATTTGCATATTTTCTTCCGAGGCAAGCTGCAAAAAGCGTTCAAGGCGGGCGCTTGAGTGCTCGGGACCCTGCCCCTCAAAGCCGTGCGGAAGCAGCAAGACCACGCCGGACGGTAGATCCCATTTGTCTTCGCCTGCGCTGATGAACTGGTCGATGATGACCTGAGCGCCGTTGACGAAGTCTCCGAACTGCGCTTCCCACAGAACGAGAGCTTCGGGATAGTCGCGGCTGAAACCGTATTCAAAACCGAGGCACCCGGCTTCAGAGAGTGGAGAATTGTGAATTTCACAGAAGGGCTGACCGGGCGCGAGGTTCGCGAGTGGAACGTAAGTCTCTTCGGACTCTGTGTCCACAAGTACCGCGTGGCGTTGATTGAATGTGCCGCGCTGCGTGTCTTGTCCGGTAAGGCGGAGCGGCGTGCCCTCTAGCAAGAGCGAACCGAAAGCGAGCGCTTCGGCAAAACCATAATCAATCGCTCGTTTGCCGTGGCCCATTTCCGCTCGTTGTTCGAGCAGTTTGACGATTTTCGGATGGACGTGAAATCCCTCCGGAACACGCACCAGCGCGTCCGTAATTTCCCCGAGTTTTTCGGCGGAAACGCCGGTTTCCACTTCGTATTCGGGACGAAACTTTCCGCGATGAAATGCCGACCAGTACGGCGGCAACTGGCGAAGGTGAGGATTTTTCTTCAGTTGGCCGGCTTTGGTCTGTTCGATTTCGTACTCTGCGCGGACAGCTGCCACCGTTTTCGTCGCGTCGACGCCGATGCGCTCTGCGTACAGCCTCCAGAGAGGCGGATGATTTTTGATGCGTTCGTAAAGGCGCGGCTGGGTGATGGTTGGATCGTCGACTTCGCTGTGGCCATGGCGACGATAACCAATCAAATCCACCACGACATCGCTGCCGAACGTCGCGCGATAATCCGCAGCGATTTGTCCGACCCGCACGACGGCGTCGGGATCTTCGGCATTGACGTGGAAAACCGGTACATTCTGGCGTTTCGCAAGATCGGCAGCGAAGCGGGAAGAGTGTTCCTGCACGGGCCCCGTGGTGAAGCCGATCAAGTTATTGACGATAATCTGTATCGTGCCGCCGACGGTGTAAGCCTTCAGGTCCGCGAAGTTCAGCGTTTCGGCAAAAATTCCCTGGCCTGCGAAAGCAGCGTCTCCATGCATAACGATCGGAACAACTTTGTTGGCGTCGAATTCGGTTTTGCCCCCCGCATAGCGCGTGAGTTTTGCACGAGCGCGGCCGACAGCGACGGGATCGACGGCTTCAAGGTGACTCGGATTCGAGACCAGGTGGATACCAATTTCTTTTCCGTGCGCAGTCAGGAAGGTTCCGGTTGCCCCGACGTGGTATTTCACGTCGCCGGCCCCCAGGACGCTGCGCGGATCGACATCTTCGAAACCGGCGACAACTTCGTGCGGAGTCTTGCACGCGGTGTGGACCATGACGTTGAGGCGGCCGCGGTGGCTCATGGCCACGACGGATTCGATTGCGCCGTGCTCTCCCGCGGCATCGAGAATAGAATCGAGCAGTGGAATTAGCGCGGTGACACCTTCCAGAGAAAAACGTTTGGTGCCGAGATAACGCGACTGAAGAACTTGTTCAAACAAATCGGCGCGAACTAAGCGCGTGAGAATTACGTCGCGATCGGATTCAGGCGCCGTGGATTCCATGCGTTCGGCAATCCAGCGGCGACGCTCTGGCTGCACGAGCTGCATGAAGTCGGCGCCAATGGTGCCGGAGTAGATTTGGCGAGCGGCATCCGCATCCGGCCCGGAAAAATCGAGGTCAGGGGATTTTAGCGGTTCGAGAAAGCCGAGCGGATCGAGATTGGCCTCGAGATAGCCCCAACGGCGGAAAGCTTCAAAGATGCGTTCGCGGTCCGCGGATGCGGCAGCGCCATTGGTGGAGCGTTTGGCAGCTTTGGAAGATTTCGCGGGGCGTTCGGCTTCAAGAGTGGTTCGGTGTGCCATGGGATCAGACCTTCAACAAATGATTGTGCCATAGAACGGCGGATGGAGTTGCGGGCGCAATCTTGTCTATTCGAGTCTCGTGTTGTGTCAAAAGCGGGCGGCGGAGAGAAAGAGGGGGCCTCCACCCCCGGTGTTCTTCTTAAGTATGGGAAGTAAAGGAGTTACAAAGCCAGTTTCCTAAGTACGGGAAATACGAAACTTGTTGCTCACGGGAGTATTGACGATGCCAGTTCGAATTCCCGGCAAAGTAAACACATGCACGTATATCAGAAGTGAAACCGCGGAGACCGATTAGTGGAGGGAGGCGTATTCGGATTTGGCTTGTTTGAGGATGGGGATGTCTGAGTCAGCGTCTTTCCAAAGCGCGAGGAAATCTTGATAGGCAGTGCGAGCTTTGGATTGGTCCCCGGAGAGCGAGTAAGCGCGGGCGATGCCAAGGTGGGCGAGGGCGCCAATGATTTCGTTCGAAACGACACTGGGACGACTAAGAATTTTTTGAAACTCCACAACCGCTGCGGGGCCCTGGCCTGCCGCCACGTACGCGATTCCGCGCAAGTAAACCGGGTACAGGTAGAAGTTCAAAGTGCCGGACCCATTGGTATTGCCACTCTCGTAGACAGTTGTCGGCGCGAGGTCCTGGACGGCTGCTGCCGCGCCGGCAGAGCCGCCACCGAGAGAAACGGCCGCACGAATCATGGGCAAGTATTCGAGTCGCACCAGCGTGTCTTCGGGGAAACGGCGAGCCAAATCATCAGCGGCTCGCCGCGCACGGCCTGCGTCACCGCCAAGGCCAAGAGCGATGGCGGCCATGGCTTCGACGTCCTTGCCGTTTGAAGAGGCGAGTGCTGTGAGGGCGAATTGCGTTGCCTGGCGGGCATTGCCCGCCAACGCTTCACGGATGGCGGCGGAAGCCACATAGGAGGCTGCGGTCTCCTTCTCGTCGGCGCGCTCGGCAGAGTCGGAAGCGCGATGGGTGATTTCACGAGCTGTGGTGAAATGCCCGGAATACGCAGCGGTGTCCGATTGCAGGTTCAGCATGACGTCCTCGACACCCGGCTTCCCCATGACAAGCGCAGCCTCATGTTCCATCGCGGCGGAGTCGCCCTGCTGAAAGGCAATGAGGTAGAGAGGATTGTGAAGGTACGGGGAATCCAGTTGATGTCCCAGGGCTTCGCGGGCAGTCGCTTTGGCCTCCTCCGGCCGGGCAAGAAGGCGGTAAGCATCCACCAAATTGGCATAGCCTGAGCCGCTTCCGGGCGTAAGTCTGAGAGATTCGCGAGAAGCGGGAAGAGTTTTTTCGAAGTCGCCTTGAGCGATGTAAAGGACGGCAAGATTGGTGGGCGGGGTATCGTCGCGAGGATAGGTTTGCGCCCAGAGTTCATAGATCTTCCGGGAAGCTTCGAGGTTGCCGGTGACGTAGCCCTCATAGTGAGAGGTGATGTAGAACCGCTCGCGCTCGCTCACACGTTCGCGAAGATCATAAGACTTTCGGGTGCTCTCCGCAGATCGCGTGGTTTGCCCGAGATTGCCGAAACAGGTGCCCATGCGGGCATGAGCCATCGCGAAGTTTCGATCCAGACCGATTGCGCGCTCGAAGAAAGGAATAGCCGCTGGAAAGTCGCCCTTCACGATCTGCGTCTGGTAGCCAAGGCTGTAGGATTTGAGAGCCTCAAGAGAAGAGGTGGTGACGTTCTCCGGCGGCACGTCGTATTTCTGCACCGAGGCCAGCGATTCACCCAATTTTTCGCGAATTTTCGAAGCGGCTTCACCGAGAGACTTGAGTACTTGTTCTTTTCCGGTAGCGGTGACCTGATCTTCAGCGAGCAAATCGCCGGTGCGGCAATTTACGGCTTTGATTCCGAGAACGTACTGGCTTCCCAAGCTGGATATTGAACCTTCGATGGTGGCGGCGCTGGCGGTGCGCTGGCAAATTTCACTGGAAATTTCATGCGTCAACCGGGCGTCTTTCGGCTTGGCCATCAGGACGAGCGTCTGAGCGATGCGCTCGTCGGAGATGAGATTCAAAAATGGAGATTGCTCCAGTTGAGCGGAGAGGCCCTGACGGAGAGCACCATCAAAGACGGATTCACCAGTGGTGTTGGTAAAGTCAGCGAGGACGACGGAATCTTTGTCAGTGAGTTTGGCGGAAGCGCGGGCATGCCACAAATAGATTCCCGTGGCGAGAGCGGCGAAGACGACAACTGTGAGGGAGACGACAAGGCCTCGGTTTGACTTGGGAGAAACGTTAGTCGAAGTCGAAGAGGACTTTGTCGACGCCGAGCCGACTACAACGTTCGGCTCTGCACTCCGAATGACTCCGCTTGGGGCTGGCACGGAGCGGCCGGAATCGGAATCGCGCTTGAGGCGGCGGAGATCGGAACGCAAGTCTGAAGCATGCTGGTAACGAAGCGCCGCATCCTTTTCGAGGGATTTGTTGATGATGCGCTCGAGCTCAGCAGGAAGAGTGGCATTGAGCCGGATGGGAGCGATCGGCGAATGATTGAGGATGCTATCGAAAATTTCAGCAGAGCTGTTGCCGCCAAATGCGGGGCGGCCAGTAGACATTTCATAGAGAACAACGCCGAAGCTGAAGAGATCGCTGCGAGCGTCAAGTTCACGGCCGCGAGCCTGTTCGGGCGACATGTAGGCGATGGTGCCGAGTGTGGTTCCGGGGCTGGTGAGATGGGCTTCATCGACTGTGTGGTCGTTGTCCAGAGGGGCGCCAGTGGCTGTTTCGCCAGAGACGGCAGATTTGGCGGGAAGAGTCTTCGCGAGACCAAAATCGAGAATTTTTGCCTGTCCGCGAGAAGTGATGAAGAGGTTCGCGGGTTTGATGTCGCGATGAATGATGCCTTTCAAGTGAGCGGCGTCAAGCGCGTCAGCAGTCTGAATGGCGAAGGCAAGCGTTTCGTCAAGAGGAAGCGGCTTGCCGGAGATGGCGTGCTTGAGGGTCTGGCCATCCAAAAATTCCATGACAATGAATGGATGGCTGTCTTCTTCGCCGATTTCATAAATAGTGCAGATGTTCGGGTGATTGAGAGCGGAGGCGGCTTGCGCTTCGCGCTGGAAGCGGTCGAGTGATTGCCGATCGCCGACGATGCCCTCGGGAAGAAATTTGAGAGCGACAAAGCGGTGGAGCTTCGTATCTTCCGCCTTGTAAACAACGCCCATTCCGCCGCCGCCGAGTTTTTCGACGATGCGGAAATGCGAAATCGTGCGGCCAATCAAGGTGGGAGAATCCGGCATTGGAGCGCAATTCTAGTCAGTAGCGGATGGGCAAGTCAACGGAAGAGGGCTGAACGCAGAAATGACCAAAATGGAGGTTTCTCTGCGGGCAGAACCGAGTAAGACTGGGCGCCGTGAAATCGCAAATGCAAGTTATTGAAATTTGGCGGGCGAGCGCTGCAGAAGCGGAGGCGGCGTTTGCTCTGGTCGACGAGTACTTCGAAGCGATTGGAGTAGCGTTGCGCGAGGATCAGGACAAATTTGTAAACGAATATTTTGGTGAGGGCAGAGGATTGTGGTTGGCGCGCATTGGTGGTGGGTTGGCGGGCTGCGTTGGATTGAGGAGACTGCAGCTGCCTGATGGATTTCCTGAGGGGCTGCCGTGCTCTGAGATTAAAAGGATGTATGTGCGGGACAGGTTTCGCGGACAAGGAATCGCGCAGAAGTTGTTAACGGCCGCGGAACGGTTCGCACGTGATGCAGGATATGCATGGATCTATTTGGACACCACAAGCCAGATGGCGGCTGCGGCGCGTTTGTATGAACGGAACGCGTATGAGCGATGCGGGAGATATAACCAGAATCCGCAGGCGACGATTTTCATGAGGAAAAAATTGACGAGCGCGTCTTAGAAAAGCGCGTCTTCCGAAATAAGACATTCCTGCGCGAAGGCCCGCGACGGTGGAAGACCCGGAAAATTTGCCGCGGTGTGACATTGTGGTGACATACCGGAGAAACATTGAGACTGTTGCGACACGGCAAACAGAAAGCACGTAGACCGCGACTATGTGCGGGAGCAAGATGGAAACCATTGTCCAGGGGGTTGAACGTGAGGGTTTGTGACCACAGGTCAACGCGTAAACTTTTTGTTCATGTCTTGGGCGTGTTGCTGATCCTCGCCGGGCAAAGCGGATGCAGCGGGGGATACAGCTCCGGTCCAACGCCCACGCCGACTCCTACGCCGACACCGAATGCGACATTTGACCTAGTGTCCGTGGCGACGGGATTCACAAATCCTGAAGATGTCGAGCAACCGAATGATGCAAGCGGCAGATTGTTTGTGGTGGAGCAAGGCGGGCGGATTCAGATCATTCAAAGCGACGGAACGCGAGCCGCGAGTCCGTTTCTGGATGTAACGGGGAGAAGCGGATTTACGAGCGGGGGCGAGATGGGATTGCTGGGATTGGCGTTCCATCCGATGTACGCGCAGAACCGAAGATTTTTTGTGAACTACACGCGCACGATTGGCGGGCAACTGCAGACGGTGATTGCGGAGTTCACGGCGTCCCAAACGAATGCAAATTTCGCAGACGCGACGACGGAGAATATTTTGTTCACGGTGGACCAGCCGTTTGCGAATCATAACGGTGGAGGGCTGGCGTTTGGGAAAGAAGGATTTTTGTATATCGGGCTGGGCGATGGCGGAGGTGAAGGCGATCCGCAATGCAACGCGCAAAACATTAATGTGCTGCTGGGAAAGATGCTGAGGATCGACGTAGACTCCACGCCTGCGGCCGGTCTGAATTATGCGCTGCCTCCGGACAATCCCTTTGTGGGGAAAACGGGGCGGGACGAGATCTGGCTCTACGGATTACGGAATCCATTCCGGTTTTCGTTCGACAGCGCAAACGGAAATTTGTGGATCGGTGACGTGGGGCAGAATAGTTTTGAAGAAGTGGACATGCTGACGCCACAGCAAGGCGGCTCGAACATGGGATGGAGTATCCGGGAAGGTACGCATCCGTTTACCACGACGTGCACACAAACCGGCAATACCTTGACGGATCCGATCTTTGATTATGACCGATCGCAAGGAGACGAGACAGTGATTGGCGGGCATGTGTATCACGGAACGAAAATGCCCGCGCTCGCCGGAGCGTATGTATTTGGCGATTTTATTAGTGGGCGAGTGTGGTCGTTGACGCAAAGCGGCCAGAGCTGGACGAGGACGTTTTTGTTGAACACGGCGGGCGGTGATTTGGCGGGTTTTGGACGCGATCAGGCGGGAGAGTTGTACGTGGCGCGGTATTCGAGTGGCGTGGTGGCGAGAGTGCATCAGGTGGGACAGCCATAGGGAGAGATGAAAAGGCAGGCGGGACAAACTCTGCGCTACAGGGAACGAACCGCGCATTCGAGATGATGGGCGATTTCCTTGGCAGGCATGTCAGGTGAGAAGGTGATGGGCGCGCCGATGTGGATTGTGATTTCGCCAATGCGGGCAAGGCGGCGATGTTCGCGCTTCATTTGCCAGACGCCATCGAGGCGCATTGGTACCACAGGTACCGCGAG
>Ga0207646_10001164_pt1 | contig 33385 bp, 27 predicted proteins | sample KBSK5502metaG_FD_184343 | JGI IMG/M metagenome (GOLD analysis project Ga0207646, IMG submission 184343) | Corn, switchgrass and miscanthus rhizosphere microbial communities from Kellogg Biological Station, Michigan, USA - KBS K5-50-2 metaG... | ecosystem: Host-associated > Plants > Roots >... | reverse complement strand
CCATCGGCTGGCTGGGAAATTTCCGGCGCCTCGTGGTGCGCTACGACCGCTCGCTCACGATCTACCGCGCATTCTTTCACATCGCCTGCGCCATGATCGTCTTACGGAGGGTTGTGCAATAGCTTCTAGGCTTCCCTACCTGCGAGTCAAAAGCACAGCACGCCTTGCGGGCATTGCTGAACCGCGTTCAGCGCCTGCTAAGGAGCGGCTTGCGCCGGACGGGCCCTGGTTGCGGTCCTCTCAAACTCGAATCTCAGGACCCATTCGCTTGGCACATACCGGCCATCAACTTTCGGCGGCACAAATTCCCAACGGCGCGCGGCTTGCAAAGCCAGATCGGCAAAATACCTGCTCGGTCCGGGAGAATCGAATGTCGCGCCCACCACGCTGCCTGACCGATCAACACGCACTCTCACGTTGACCCTCACTGTGCCGCGAATCGTGTCTCTCGCCTTTTGCGACACGTCGGGCAAAACTCGCTGAAGGACTTCGCCCGGAACACTGCCGCCGCTGGGTGTCTTCGTCCCCGCTTCAGATCGAAGGGAGGCAGACGATGGAGCGCTGCCACTGAACCCTTTTTTCTTATCGTTGGTTCTCTGCGTGGTTTGTCCCGCTTCAGGCGTCCCTGGTCTCTTCTCCGATTCTGACTGAACCTTCGGTTGTCCCACCGCACTGGAAGGGACTCCCTGAGTCTGCCGATGACGGTTGAGTAGTCTTGGACCTGCCAGCAGCGCCGTCAGTGCCAGAGCGACTCCGACCGTCGGAACAATGTAACGCCATTTCGCGAACGCCTCTTGGGGCCTGGCAGTCGTCTGTTCCTGGGGCACGCGTAAGGTCTGCCGCAGCCGCGCTGTGATTTCGGCAACGGTCCACCGGAGCTGAGGGTCGCGACGCAGACAGTGACGCGCTATATCAAGAAATGGCTCCGGCATTGTCTCCGGCAGTACCGGTTCCTCTCTTTGCGTCCCCTCCCAAATGGGCAGACGCTGCGTCAGGGCCTCGACCAGCGTCATGCCCAGCGACCAAATGTCCCCTGCCGGTGAGCTCCCTCCGCCTGGAGTCTCGGGTGGGTCGTAGACGCCCCGCTTCCCCAGACCGCCACTCGACTCACCTATCCGGCAGAGCGCGTCGCTGGAGACTTTTAGTTGATCATCGACGGCCATGAGGTTTGCGGGCTTCATGTGACCGTGCACGAAACCTTTGCCGTGAACGTATGCCAGGGCGTCCAGAACGGGCTCAAGCATGTCGCGTGCTTCGGCTGGCGTGAGCGGCCGGTTTGGAAGAATTTGCGACAGGTCCTCCTCGGCGTACTCCATTACGACGTAGAGCAGCCCCATGTTGCCGAACTGGCAGCGTCCCATCTGCAAGAGCCGGATCAAGTGAGGATGAGAGAGTTTCGCCGCCAGCCTCCACCGGGAGAGTTGGAGTTCCGCGTTTCCTGCATCCGCCGGAATCAGTTTGATTGCCGCTCTTTGAGGTTCCCGCTCACCGTGCTCCGTAAGGAACACGGCGCTCTGTTCACACCCACCCAAGTGCTCGCGCAGGGAGAATTCCCCATTGACGACTTGGCCTTCCCACTGTTTCCAGGCCTCGGTCATTCCGCTCCGCACCTGTCCTCTCACATAGGTCAGCACTATTGTACCCGAGCGCCTACGCTGGGTATCACCCGAGAAGGAATGTCATCGCGCCCGAGGTAGAACTCGAACTCAAGTTCTTCTGGTTAACAGGCGGCTGGAGGTTTAGTGCTTGTCCGCAGGGCTTGGGTGTTCTAGGCCGCGGTTTTGCCGGCTGCAAAAGGCGGTCTCTTCCGTCGTCCATGCGACTCCATCCCAGGCCGCACCAAACCTCCTTCGGTACACCTGACCAGAAGTTTCGGGATATCTGTGACTGGCGGGACTCGGAGTCCGCTCCATGTGCATCGCGGCTTGACTCGCAGCGCGGCGGGAGCGTATAAGACTCCTACCTTTTCGTCGCGGCAAGGAGCGGGTTCGAGTGGGTGACAAAGTTTTACGCTTGGCCGCCAGCCGAGCTGAAGATCCTCTCAGGGTTTCAAACGATGAGTTTTGATGCAGCACCCAACGAGTGGGGCCCTGGGAATCGTCCCAGGCAGTTCACTATTCCCTGTGACACCCTGAATCCCACGTGCGAACGGGAAAAGAAGGAGTTGCCTTTTCGGTTTAGAAACCGGTGTTCGTTCGCCTGACGGTCTGTTTCATTCTTTTCGGCGCTGCCGTTTGGGTTGCGGCGCTGAATTGGTCGGTGGTCCGGATTGGAGTGGTTCAGAGAACGGGCCTATGTGCCTTCCTGGATTCCATTGCTAGGTGGATTGCTCGGTCTTATCGGCACGAGATCTGGACGTTTCGAAGCGCTGATGCGCGTCAATGCGAAGCGGGCCGAACGTCGGCGCAGTGCGCGACGTCCGGCCCGCCATCTACGAGTCCGAGCTACTGAAACAGCAGCGACCAGATTCCTCGGCCATACGTGGCCGCGTAGAGTAGGTTGGGATTCCCAGGAGCGAAGGTCATCGCCACCGTCGGCACCGACGGCAGATCGCCGAGGACCTGGTACGTTCCGCCATCGAGGCTGCCAGAGATGAACACCCCGATGTCGGTGCCTACGACAAGCGTCGAGCCGTGGATTTCCACCCAGTCGGCCGGAGTGTCGGGGAGGTTGCCGGAGATATCGACGAATGAGTTGCCGCCATCGGTCGACTTGAAGACGTGACCCACGCCGACCGACTCGTCGAAGATTGCCCCCGGCGGTATCCAGTGCGTGGAGTAGCCGCCGAGCGTCACGTACAGCGTGAGCGGATTCGCTGGATCCATACGGATCGAGGTGATGTAGCGCTTCGGAAGTCCTGACGGATTGGGGATGACATGCCAGCCGTTGGAGGTCAGCCGCTGCCCTGGCACGCTCCCGCCGACGTTCGTGGCGATGCCACGTCCGAAGCGGTGCTTGCCCGTGCCGCTGCACGGCCCGCAATAGCCGACGTAAGCGGCATCACCGCGAACGTCGACTGCCGAGAGCCGATTGTTGGGATCGCTCGTCGAGGAACTGGCGCTAGAATCACCCGGATGATCCGCCGTGCCGAGATCGAACACTTTCGTCCAATTAAAGCCCGGGCATATCTCCTCGAACGGCGTGTTGATTCTGGTGCAGGTGTTCGCCTGCTGGTAGGCGTTGGTTACTTCCATCACATCGCGGCCACCGATCATCACGTGGCCCGCGCTGGTGGGATCCTGCGTCAGCGGAGTCGCGAATAGCGGCGATGTCAGGCCCGGGTTGACGTGGGCCCAGGTCCTTCCGCCATCCGTTGTGATCGAGACGAGCCCGCCGACGTACTCCTCGAGGATGTAGTTCGAATTGTTGGGATCGATCGCCGTGAAGAAGCCGTCGCCGCCGAAGATCATTTCCTCGTAACCGGTCGGCGTGATCTTCATCTCACCGTTGTCCTGCAACCCGGCTACGACGGTGCTGTCCTTGGCGACCGCCACATGGTAGGGCAGCAGCGTGGCCAGTCCGTCATTGGCCCCCGCTCCCCAGCCGTCGTTCGAGAAATCCTGACCGGCGGCGACATGCTGGCGGTACGCGCCGCCGTCATTCGCCGCGAAGAGCGTTACTCCTCCTGTCCCGTCGGGGACGAGGAGCGCGGCGTGCTGGTCAGGGTGCGTCGTCCCTGGGATCGGGCAAGCCGTCCAACGGATTGTCACGATAGGCAACATAGAAGTTGTCCGTAGTGCCGTCCACGCGTGCCGCCCAGAATTCCGCGCCCCAGATGCCGCCGGTCGCCGCGAGATTTGTGGAACACGAAGTAGCAGCGGAATCAGTGGGTGCAGAGTTCAGCGTCAACGAAATCGTGAGCAGTGTCCCAGAAACACTTGCTCTGGTTCCGAGCAAATCCATTCCTGGGCAGGCGCCTTTCGCTACACCTTGCCCATCGAAGACATCGCCCGCCGCATCGCTAGCCGCATTCTTGCTGATCCCCCACGCGTTCACGAGACCGATGTCCTGATTGGCAAAGACGCCAGGGCCGGAGAGCTGGCGCGAAAGCAGATTACGAGTGATGTGGCGGCGGTTGTTGTCGTCTGCCCAGAGCACCACGGCAGCGCCAAGATGGTCGACGTCGACCGTGAAAAAGTCGAGCAAGTTGCGGTTGCCACCGGTAGTGCAGGCCAGTCCCGAGGTGCAGATCTGTCCCGCATGGTTGGAGCGGTTGCTGATCTGCATGACCTTGAAACTGGAGGTGGCGGAGAGCGCGTTCAATGATTGGGCGAGGAACACATTCCAGATCGAAGGGTTCGTGCTGTCGTTGGAGTTCTGTCCGGTATTGGCCTTGTAGAAGACGAGATCGAGCCGCCCGGCGTCGCCGGCGACTGCCCAAGGCATGATGGCGCCGTCGCCCGTTTCCGGCGTCACGTTAAACGGCGTGGACCATGTGAGTCCGCCGTCCTGCGAAAAACTGTAGTAGACGTCCTGCTCGCCGACCAGGTTGCCGTTTGCATCCGTTCCCGGACCTTGCGTCTGCGACCAAACGTAATAGAGATTGCCCGCGTTATCGACGGTGGCTTGCGCAAAGAGATTCCGCAGATCATGCTGGCCGAGATGCGCGACCAGATGCCGCGTCCAGGTATTCGCTCCATCAGTGGAAATGGCAATCATTAGATCGAAGGGGTTGCGGCGTAAGTGCCCTGGAACGCACAAGTAGAAAATCATCAGACTTAAAGTCCCGCAGAATCAACACTTGCCGGGGGGGGGGGGGGGGTGGGCTACCCCGCCACTCACCACCGCCGGAACTTTTCCACTCCCATCGAATTGCACCGTTTGACACCGCACGCCATTCTGCGCATAATACGTTGTACGCCGACTTTCCTGGAGGACGAACCGGACCTGCGCCCGCAGATTTTCGCGGGATGCACACTGCGCGGATGGGCCCGAAGTATATTTTTGTGACCGGCGGCGTTGTTTCCTCCCTTGGCAAAGGAGTGGCGGCTGCAACAATTGGCTGCCTGCTGGAAAGTCGGAGTCTCCGAGTCACCCTCCAGAAGTGCGATCCCTACCTGAACGTTGATCCCGGCACGATGTCTCCCTATCAGCACGGCGAGGTGTACGTCACCGACGACGGCGCGGAAACGGACCTCGACCTGGGCCACTACGAGCGCTTCACCTCGGCTTGCTTGACCCGCGACCACAACTGGACCACCGGCCGCATCTACGAGGCCATCATCTCCAAAGAGCGCCGCGGCGATTATCTGGGCAAGACCGTGCAGGTCATCCCCCAGGTCACCGACGAGATCAAGGCGGCGTTCCGCAAAGTGGCCGATGGCGTGGACGTGGTGATCGTGGAGATTGGCGGGACGGTGGGCGACATCGAGTCGCTGCCGTTTCTCGAGGCCATCCGGCAGATGCGGCTCGAGCTGGGACCGGAAAACACCCTCTTCGTGCACGTCACCCTGGTGCCGTTCATCCCCACCGCGGGCGAGCTGAAGACCAAGCCCACGCAGCACAGCGTGAAGGAACTGCTGAGCCTCGGCATCCAGCCCGATCTGCTGCTGTGCCGCACCGACCGCCGGCTCCCGCGCGAGCTGAAGGCCAAAATCGCGCTGTTCTGCAACATGGCCGAAGCGTGCGTGATTTCCGCGCAGGATGTGGACACGATTTATGCTGTGCCGGTGGCGCTGGCGCGCGAGGGCCTGGACGAGCAGATCCTGCGCCTGCTGCGCATCGAAGGCCCGCCGCGCGACCTGAGCCGCTGGCTCGAGCTGCTCGACCGCATCCACAATCCCGCGGGCGAAGTGCGCATCGGCGTGGTGGGCAAGTACGTTCAGCTCGAAGACGCTTACAAGAGCCTCCGCGAAGCCTTGGTGCACGGCGGCCTGGCGCACCGGCTGCGCACCCTGATCGAGTGGGTCGAGGCGGAGGAAATTGATTCGGTGGCCGCAGCCGAGCAGCGCCTGTGCCACGTGGACGGCATCCTTGTTCCCGGCGGCTTCGGCAAGCGCGGCATCGCCGGCATGGTCTACGCCATCCAGTACGCGCGCGACGCGCAGGTGCCGTTCTTCGGCATCTGCCTGGGCATGCAGTGCGCCACTATCGAATACGCGCGCAACGTCGGCGGCCTTCCTCAGGCCGACAGCACCGAATTCGATCCGCAGACTCCGCATCGCGTGATTTATAAGCTGCGCGAGTTGCTCGGTGTGGACGAAATGGGCGGCACGATGCGCTTGGGGGCGTGGCCGTGCCGGCTCGAGCCGGGTTCGACCGCGCATCGCGCCTACGGCGTGCTCGAAATCAGCGAGCGCCACCGCCACCGCTACGAGTTCAACTGCGAATACGAGAAGACGCTGACCGACGCGGGATTCCGCATCACCGGGCGGACCCCGGATGGCATCTATGTGGAGATCATCGAGGCGCCCGAACACCCCTGGTTTCTGGGCTGCCAGTTCCATCCGGAGTTCAAGTCCAAGCCGCTGGCCCCACATCCGCTTTTCGCCGCGTTCATTGGCGCTGCCTACCAGCGCCGCCAGCCCGGTGTGTCCGCTCCCGTCGAGCGGCCGGAGGCTGCCGCGGTCAATGCCGCTCGCAAGCGCTAGCGCAGCGCGCGAATCCGTTGAAAAACGCGGCCTTCCCGCATAGTCTAAGGACGCTGGAGCCTTGCTAAGATCGGTTCATGCAGCCATCGCGAGAAATTTCGGTCGGGCCGCTCCGGATCGGCGGGAATCACCCGCTCGTCCTGATTGCCGGGCCTTGCGTGATTGAAAGCGAGGCGCACTGCACCCTGATCGCCGAACGGCTGGCGCGGGTTGCGGCCGAGAAAAAGATTCCCTTGATCTTCAAAGCCTCTTACGACAAGGCCAACCGGTCGTCGCTTTCCTCCTATCGCGGCCCCGGTTTGACGGAAGGCCTGCGCATCCTGCGCAAGATCAAGGAACGCTTTGGACTGCCCATCCTCACCGACGTCCATGAAACCTCGCAGGTCGCGCCCGCGGCCCAGGTCTGCGACGTCCTGCAGGTCCCCGCGTTTCTCTCGCGGCAGACCGATCTGCTGGTGGCGGCGGGCAAATCCGGCCGCGCCGTCAACCTGAAAAAGGGACAATTCCTTTCGCCCTGGGAAATGGCCAACGCGGTCGAGAAGGTCGCCAGCACCGGCAACGATCGCGTGCTCCTGACCGAGCGCGGCACATCGTTCGGCTACCAAAACCTGGTCGTGGACATGCGCTCGTTTCCTATTCTGCGCGGGCTGGGCTGCCCGGTGGTCTTCGACGTCACCCACTCGGTGCAGCTTCCCGGCGGGGAAGGGACCTCGAGCGGCGGCCAGCCCGAATTCATCGAGCCGCTGGCATGCGCGGGAACCGCCGTCGGCGTGGATGGCCTGTTCCTCGAAGTCCACGACAACCCGCCCAAGGCTCTTTCCGACGGCTCGAACGCGCTGCCGCTCGACGAACTCGGCCGCCTGCTCGAACGCGTGGCGCAACTCGCCGCGCTGGTGCGCCGCTGGAGCACAGCGTGAGTCTTGAAACCGCCAAGCGCGTCCTGCGCATCGAGGCCGAGGCCATCCAGAGTGTGCTCCGCCGGCTCGACGCGCGCTTTGACCAGGCCGTGGAGATGCTCCTTCAGTGCAAGGGACGCGTGGTGGTGACCGGCATGGGCAAGTCGGGATTGATCGGGCGGAAGATTGCCGCCACGTTTGCCAGCACCGGCACGCCCTCTCTGTTCCTCCACCCGGCCGAGGCGCTACATGGCGATCTGGGCATGCTCGTGCGCGAGGATGTTTTGCTGGCCATCTCCTACGGCGGCGAGACCGAAGAAATCATCGCTTTGCTCGAGACCGTCAAGCGGCTGAATGTCCGCCTGGTCACCCTGACCGGCAATCTGCGCTCCACCCTGGCGGCGGCGAGCGATGTCGTGCTCGATATCAGCGTGGAGGAAGAAGCCTGCTTGCTCAACCTCGCTCCCACGGCCAGCACCACGGCGTCGCTGGCCATGGGCGACGCCCTGGCCATTGCCTTGCTCGACCGGCGCGGGTTCGGCCCGGGAGACTTCGCCGCCCTGCATCCGGGCGGGCGATTGGGAAAGAAGCTGATGCGCGTCGAAAACCTGATGCACACTGGCAACGATATCCCCCGTGTGGCCACGGCGACGAAAATGCCCGACGTGATTTACGAAATGAGCCGGAAGGGCCTGGGGATGACCACCGTGGTCGAAGACTCCGATCGGCTGCTCGGCATCTTGACCGATGGCGACCTCCGCCGGGTGATGCAGCAGCGCAAGGGCCAAACGTTTGAGCTCACCGCCGCAGACTGCATGACGCACAACCCGGTGACCATTGCCCCCCATGAGCTCGCCAGCATGGCTCTCGATCTGATGGAGCGCCGCAAGATTACTTCCGTGGTCGTCGTGGATGCGGAGCGGCGCGTCTGCGGGGTGGTCCACCTGCACGACCTCTGGACCCTCGAGTTGTTTTGATTTTTGACGCCGTCGCTCAGAGCGTGTCAACTCTGAGTCCGCCTGGCGGACCAAAGGCGAACGGCGCGAAGAATCTCAACGTGAAGATGCTTGGGCCCTGGCTGGTCGGGCCCACGTTGGCCCAACCGTGGTAGCCTTTCTGCGGGAGGAATGCCTTGGCGCAAGCTTCGGGGAGAATTTCCTCGGCTGTCGGGGCGCGCGCGCGGAAGATTCGCGTGCTGCTGGTGGACGTGGATGGCGTGCTGACCGATGGCCGCATCTACCTGCAATCGTTGCCGGATGGCACCGCGGCCGAGATGAAGGTCTTTAGCGCGTATGACGGTGCCGGGCTCAAGCTCGCACGCGCCGCCGGCTTGCGCACCGGCCTGATTACCGGGCGCGATTCCGCGGCGGTCACCCGGCGCGCGCGCGAAGTGGACATGGATTTCATCTATCAGGATCGTGCAGAAAAACTGAGCGCGTACGAAGAAATTCTCCGCGAGGCAGGCGTGGGCGATGCGCAGGTGGCCTACATCGGCGATGACTTGCCCGACCTGCCCGTCCTGGGGCGCGCCGGCCTGGCGATTGCCGTGGCCAATGCTGCGCCGGAGGTCAAGCGCGCGGCGCACTACGTCACCGCGCGCGCGGGAGGCGAAGGCGCGGTGCGCGAAGTGGTCGAGCTGCTGCTGAAAGCCCAGGGCAAGTGGGAACAGACGATCCGGTTGGCGCGCGCTTGAAAGCTGGTTCTATCTTTCACCCCGTAAAGATGTCAGCGACACAAACCAAAATGCCATACGCCAAGACGAATCCTGAAGCGCCGAGTCTGCAGACTCCGGATCCCTGGGAAGCCGCTTACTTGCGTTTCGAAACACCAGAAGAGGAAATTCAAAAATTTACCGGCCGCCTCAACCGGATGGGCGCCCGCGAATGGCCGCGTGACGCCGAAATTGTCGAGCTTTTTTGCGGGCGCGGAAACGGCTTGATTGCCCTGGAGCGTCTCGGATTTACACACCTGGAAGGCGTGGACCTGTCGCCCCGGCTGATCGCCCAGTTCAAAGGCTTCGCAAAATGTACGGTCGCCGATTGCCGCAATCTTCCTCTTGCAGATCGCAGCAAGGATGTTCTTATCGTCAACGGTGGTTTGCACCATCTCCCCAATTTGCCCGGCGATCTGCATCAAACCTTCTCTGAAATGCAGCGCGTGCTGCGAAAAAGCGGCCGCGTCTTGATCGTCGAGCCGTGGCGAACTCCCTTTCTCACTTTCGTCCACTTCGTTTCCGAGATTCCCATGGCGCGCCGGTTCTCGGCAAGAATGGATGCCTTCACCACGATGGTCGAGCACGAAATTCGCACCTATACGCAATGGCTGAGTCAGCCTGAACTCATCAAGAATGTCGCCCGCGCTCACTTCGCACCGGTGCATGAATCTTTCGCCTGGGGCAAATGGAGCTTCATCGGCACCCCGCGCTGATGTGCTGCCCGACCTGCCCGTCCTGGGGCGCGCCGGCCTGGCGATTGCCGTGGCCAATGCTGCGCCGGAAGCCAAGCGCGCAGCGCACTACGTCACCGCGCGCGCGGGCGGCGAAGGCGCGGTGCGCGAAGTGGTCGAGCTTGTGCTGAAAGCCCAGGGCAAGTGGGAACAGACGATTCGGTTGGCGCGCGCTTGAAGGCTGGAGCGGGCGATGGGAATCGAACCCACGTCCGCGGCTTGGGAAGCCGCTATTCTACCATTGAACCACGCCCGCTCGTTTTTCTAACCTAACAAAACCGGTTTGGAGTGGCAAGCATTCTTTCGCTGCGGCCCTTCGTGCTAGAGTGTGCGCGTCTCGCGAGGCCAAGCGAGCCTGACGCAAAGAAGCAGGGAGGAGGAGGGCGTGGCGTACAAGGATTTGCGCGAGTTCATCCACCGGCTCGAAAAAGAAAAGGAGCTCAAGCGCATCTCGGGGGAAGTGGATCCGGTGCTCGAGATCACCGAGATCACCGACCGCGTGACCCGCGCGGGCGGACCGGCGCTGCTGTTCGAGCGGCCCAAAGGCTCGCGCGTGCCGCTGCTGATCAACATGCTCGGTAGCGAACGGCGCATGAACCTGGCGCTGGAGGTCGAGACGTTCGAGGAAGTCGCTGCGCGCATTCGCTCCTTCCTGGATTTCCAGTCGCCGCAGGGACTCCTCGATAAGCTGAAGATGCTGCCGAAGCTCGCCGAGCTCGGCTCGTTCTTTCCGAAGACGGTGAAAACCGGCGCGTGCAAGGAAGTGATCCGCAAAGACGGTTTCTCGCTGTTCGAGTTTCCCATCCTGAAGTGCTGGCCGAAGGATGGCGGCCGGTACATCACCTGGCCGCTCGTCATCACCAAGAATCCGGAGACGGGGAAGCGCAACGTCGGCGTGTACCGCATGCAGGTGTTTGACGAACGCACCACGGCCATGCACTGGCAAACGCAGAAGCATGGCGCCGAACATTTTCGCCGGGCGCGGGCCGCCCAGGGGAAGGGAAGAATCGAGGTCGCGGTGGCCATCGGCGCCGACCCTATCACCTGCCTGGCGGGAATTTTGCCTATTCCGCCGGATCTTGACGAGATGATGTTTGCCGGATTCCTGCGGCGCGAGCCGGTGGAGATGGTTCCGTGCGAAACCCTGAGCCTGGAGGTGCCCGCGAACGCGGAGATTGTCTTGGAAGGGCATGTGGACCTCAATGAGTTTCGTACCGAAGGGCCGTTCGGCGACCACACCGGTTTCTATTCGCTCGAAGGGGAGTATCCTGCCTTCCGCGTCGCCTGCATCACGCAGCGCCGCGACCCCATCTACCTGACTACGATTGTCGGGCCGCCCCCGCAGGAAGATTTCTTCATGGGCCACGCTGTCGAGAGGATCTTTCTGCCGGTGATGAAAATGCAATACCCGGAGATCGTGGATATCGCCATGCCCGCCGAGGGCATTTTCAACAGCCTGATGATTGTTTCCATCCGCAAGTCCTACCCGGGGCATGCGCGCAAGGTCATGAACGCCATCTGGTCGCTCGGCCAGGCGATGTTCACCAAGGTGCTGGTGGTGGTGGACCACGACGTGGACGTGCAGAACTTCCGCGAGGTAGTGTGGAAAGCTCTATGTGCGATTGACCCCGAGCGGGACGTCCAGATGGTTCTGGGGCCGGTGGACACGCTGGACCATGCGGCACGCATGCAGGATTTCGGCTCGCACATGGGCATTGACGCCACGCGCAAGTGGGCCAGCGAGGGTTTTACGCGGCCCTGGCCGGACGAAATCGTCATGGACCCGGAGACCAAGGCACGCGTAGACCGGCTGTGGGGATCGCTGGGCCTGGGCGAGCGCGGCTGAAAATAGGTGTTTCTGCACGATAGGACGCCCGAACAGCTTAGCTCTATATATTGTGGTTCTATGAGTAATAAGACTCTACAAATTGTGCTTTGCCTCCGAAAGACCCCCAATCCACCCACAAAACCCCGGCATTCTTAGGACAACTGCGGCTCCGCTTTGCGTTGACACTCCCGAGCACTGGGTGCCATAACCGCCCTAGGGCATTAGAAGTACCTTTGGGGGGTGTCTTTACCTTGTGCGCAAGCGTTCGAGCCATTCTGGGCGTAGGGAAGCAAGCGGAGTGATGGAGCCCCGCGAAGTCATGAGTCTCCGCCAAGCCTCGCAGTATCTGGGGGTTTCGCCGGATACCCTCTATCGCTACATCTGCGAAGGCGAGGTTCCCGCCTTTAAGCTAGGCAACCGCTGGAAGTTCAAGAAGGCCATCCTGGATCGCTGGATGGAACGGAAAATGAGCGAAGCTTTCGCGGGGAAGAAGCACTAGGCTGTCGCCCCGGGATTTCCCAGAGAGGCCGCGATATGTTCGGCAGAACAAAACAAAAGGCTCTGGTCGGGCTGGACATCGGCTCAAGCTCGATCAAGGCCGTCGAATTGAAAAGCTCCAAGCAGGGCTGTGAACTGGTGAGCTTCGGCCTGGAGCCCCTGGCCCAGGACACCGTGGTGGATGGTGCCATCATGGACGCCCCGCTAGTGGCCGGGGCGATCAGCGGCATCTTCGACCAGCAGAAAATCAAGACCAAGAACGTGGCCACTGCGGTTTCCGGCCATTCTGTGATCGTGAAGCGGGTCACCCTGCCGGCGATGACGGAGGAGGAGCTTTACGACCGGATTCAGACCGAAGCCAGCCAGCACATTCCGTTTGACATCGCTGACGTCAACTTAAGCTACCAGTTGCTGGAATCCATGGACGCGCAGATGGATGTGCTGCTGGTGGCCGTGAAGAAGGACAAGATTCTGAACCACACAAATGTCCTGGCGCAGGCCGGCAAGACGCCGGTCGTGGTGGATATTGACGCGTTTGCCCTGCAGAACTGTTTCGAAGTGAACTACGACCCCGACCCCGGTCAGACGGTCGCCCTGCTGAACGCCGGCGCCAGCGTCATGAACATCAATATTGTCCGGGGCGGCATTCCGCTGTTCACCCGGGACGTTTCAGTCGGGGGCAACCAGTACACCGACGCGCTCCAGAAGGAGCTGGACCTGAGCTTCGAGAATGCCGAGCGGCTGAAGAAGGGAGAGAGCATCGCTGGCGTCGCCGAAGAGCACCGCGCCACGATCCTGCGCTCCGTCACCGACATTTTGATTCTGGAGATTCAGAAGACGTTCGATTTCTTCCGCGCCACGGCCAGCGGGGAGAACATCCAGCGGATTTACTTGGCGGGCGGGTCGGCCCGGGTGCCGGGTCTGGTGGATTTGCTGCGCGAAGAGTCTGCCATGCCGGTGGAAGAGCTTTACCCGTTCCGCAAGATCGTGATCAACCCGGGGCGGCACAACGAGGACCAAATCCGCGAATTGGCGCCGCGCCTGGCGATTGCCGTGGGCCTTGCGGTCAGGAGCTTCGATACGCCATGATCCGGATTAACCTGCTTGGCCAAGCGCGTCCTAAGGCGGCGCGTCGCGCCGTGCCGCTGGAAGCGACTCTCCAAATTCTTCTTTTGGTGTTCTGCATGGTTGCCGCGGTCGTCTTTCTGGGCGTTCATTACTACCAGTTGAACAAGGAAATCGGCGAGACGCAGACCAAAATCCGCAACCTGCAGGGGGAGAAGGCGCGCCTCGAAAACCTCAAACAGCAGGTGGAGAACTTCGATCGGGAGAAGGCCGTCCTGCAGCAGCGCATTGCCGTGATTGAGGATCTGCAGCGCAACCGCACCGGCGGCCAGGAACTGCTGGACATGGTGGCCACCACGGTGACGCGCAGCGACGCCCTCTGGCTGACCTCGATGACGCGCAAGGGCAATGCGCTGACCTTTGAAGGCTCTGCGGCCTCCATCAACGCGGTGGCCAACTTCATCACCCAGCTCAAGCGCTCGGGCTATTTCAAAAACGTGGAGATCAAGGAATCCCACCAGGACGATAAAAACCCCGCGGTGCAGACGTTTGTGTTCACCCTGATGGCTGAATTTGCCCTGCCGCAGGCCAGAACCGCCCCTGCGCCCGCGGCTCCGGCCGCCCCGAGGAAAGGATAGGGGGGACCCATGGCAATCGGCTTTCGAGAATTCCCGTGGTACATCCAGGCGCTGTTCTTCGCGGCGCTTGCCGTGGTCCTGGTTCTGGTAGGCGAGTTTGTCCCCTACTCGCCGGTGCAGCAGGCCCGCGTCAGCCGGGGTCAACTGGACGATCAGCAGAAGTCGCTCACCGCAGACGTCAGCAAGCTGCAGGTGTATGAGCGGAAGTACGCTGAGTTCAAGGCGGATATGGACGCCTTGCAGAAGCAGTTGGATACGCTGAAGACCATCGTCCCGGAAGACAAGGAGCTCGACGAGTTCATGCGCCTGGTGCAGGGCGCGGCGGGTGGGTCGGGCGTACAGATCCGGCGGATCACCGCGTTGCCGGTCAACACGAAGGACTATCACTACGAGATGCCGTTCGAAATGCAGGTGGACGGGCCGTACTACTCCATCCTGGACTTCTTCGCCCGGCTGAGCCGGCTCTCTCGCATTATCAACGTCGGAGACATTTCGTTCACTGGACTGGGCGAGAGCCATGCGGCGAAGTACCCCGTGCGGCCGGGCACGACGGTTTCGGGAACGTTCATTGCCACAACTTTCTTCAGCAAGCCGGGGGAAGGACCGGCGGGGCAGGCGTCCACCAAGCAACCCGGCAAGAAATGAATCGGGATTGAGTTGACCATGCGACTCGGAAAACTTTCGGGAGCTGTGATGGCGTTGGCCCTGCTGGCGGGGGTCGTTTCACCTCTCCAGGCGCAGACCAAACCGCCGGCGAACGCCGCGCCGGCAAGCAAGCAGCCGGCCAAAACGCCTGCGGTGCAGAAGCCCGCGGCTGCGGCACCGGCGCAGGCCAAGACGCCGGCCAAGGCCGCACCAAAGGCAAAGGCCAAGGGCGCCGAGGCGGCGAAGGCTCGCCCGGCCGCGGAAGCTGCGCCGGAGCGCGCGGCTCGGCGCGATCCCTTTAATCCGTTGGTGGGACAGCATCACGGCAGCGGCGAGTTCCTCGAGCACCTGCCGCCCGGCAAAGGCGGGCTCATGGTGAGCACGCTACGCGTCGAAGGCCTAGTCCGCGGGCCGAACGGAATGATTGCGGTGGTCTCGAACCCGCAGCAACGGGTTTACTTTCTGCGCGAAGGCGACCAACTGTACGACGGTCGTGTCGAGCGAATCACCATGGATATGGTGGCCTTTCACGAGGTGGGAAAGGATGCCTTCGGCAAGCCCGTGGAGCGCCAAGTGGTCAAACGACTTTACCCCAGTCCAGGAGAAATGCGATGACGACGAAATGGCCGGCATACTGGCTCACCTACGTGCTCTTGGTGAGCGCAGCCTTTCTTGCCAGCCCCATCTGTGCGCGGTCCGGATCGCCTAGGCCCGAAGTGCGCGTGGATGCCCAGGTGACGGCCCAGGCGGTGCGCATTGACACCACCGCAGCCGAGCCGTTTGCGTACGCCGTGTCGCGGCCGACCGCGAACCTCGTCGTCGTAGACCTGGTAGGGGTTGCTTCTACCGCGCCGAGCACCCCGCAGATCCTGGATTCGAGCGTCGTCAGCAGCTACCGCGTTCTTCCGCTCCGCGCCGGAGAAACCCAGGGCGTTCGGCTGGAAGTGGTGTTGCGCACGCCGGTCGAGCCGCGTTTTGAGCGTCGTGGCCCGGGCCAATTAACGCTGGTCTTCGCGGCCCAGCCTGCGCCCGTTGCAAAATCGGCGCGCACGCCGGCGCCGGCTCCATCAGCTTCTGCCACCTCTGCGGCTACAACCATTGCGAGCGTCGAAGTCGCTCGCACCGGCTCGGCAACCGACGTGCGCATCGCCGGCAACGGCCATCTGACCTATCAGGCTACGCGCCTGAGCAAGCCGGACCGGTTGGCCCTGGACTTTTCCGGCGTCCATCTGGCTCGCGCCCGCGCCCCCATTGCCGGCCAGGCGACGCCGGTGCGGGCAGTGCGCCTGGGCCAGTTCAAACCTAACGTGGCGCGCCTGGTCATTGACCTCGAGCGGGCCGCTCCGTACAGCATCAAAACGGAGCAGAACAGTGTCGTCGTGGAGTTTGCTGCCGCGACCGCCGCCGCACCCAGCGCGCCGGCCGTTTTGACAACAGCCGTGCAGCCGGGGAAGATTCCTGCTGTGCCTCGGCTTGGAGAGACGCCTCAGCCGGCTTCCATGCAACCAGTAATCGTGGAAGTCGCGGCCCTGCCGTTGCCTGAATCGTTGACCAGTCAGACGACGGCTCTGGCCGCGCCCGCCCCCCAGGGTGAACCCGCTGCACCCGTTGCGGCGGCCCCGGCCGCCGCAACGGGTCCGGCAACGGTAGCGGCGAAGGCATCGGCACCGGTATCGGCGCCGCAGAATCCTCCCGCGGCGGCTCCGGCTCCGCAGCGCAAGTACACCGGCGAGCCCATTTCTGTGAACCTGAAGGATGTGGACCTGAAGGATTTCTTCCGCCTGATTCACGAGATCAGCGGGCTCAATGTGGTTCTGGATCCCAGCGTGAAGGGCACGCTCACCATCGTACTCGACGACGTGCCGTGGGACCAGGCGCTGGACATCGTGCTGCACAACAACAACCTCGACAAGCAGCTCGAAGGCAACGTCCTGCGCGTCGCCACCCAGGAGACACTCAAGAAAGAAGCGGAGGTCAAGCGCGACCTGGCCAAGGCCGAAGCGGAGGCGGTGGACCAAGTGACCACCACGCGCGTGCTCAGCTACGCCAAGGCTTCCGCCCTCCGGGATACCCTCAAGCGGTTCCTGTCGTCCCGCGGCGAGATCCTGGCCGACGACCGCTCCAATACGCTCATCATCCGCGACATTCCATCGGTGCTGCCCGAGCTGGATAACCTGATCCGCCAGCTCGACCGCAAGGGACAGCAGGTGGAGATCGAGGCACGCGTCGTCGCTGCCTCGCGCTCGTTTGCCGAGGACATCGGTACGCAGTTCGGTTTTGCCACCACGACCACCGGCGGCCGTACGCTGTTTGGTGGGTTGGCCGGGGCAGCGGGTTTCACCAGCCCGATCGCCACGGGGACCTCCTTGCCGCTGCCGCCACTGGTCACTTCGGGCAGCACCTCGCTTCCGCTGAACACCAATCTTGGCGCCTCGACGCCTACCAGCGGCGTCACCTTCGCGCACCGGTCGCCCAATCTGGCCCTGGACTTCATCCTGAGCGCCGCGGAGAACAAGGGCGTGGGCAAACTGCTCTCGAAGCCCAAGGTGATCACGCAGAACAACGAAAAAGCGATTGTGAAGCAGGGGACGAAAATCCCCATTCAGACCACGATCAACAACACGATCTCGGTGCAGTTCATTGATGCGGTGCTGAAGCTGGAAGTCACCCCACAAATCACTGCCGACGGAACGGTTTTCATGCAAGTGATGGTGGAGAACACCCAGATCGATAACGGCATCCTGCGCGTGAATGGCATCCCGGCCCTTGACACGCAGGCGATCGACGCCCACGTGCTGATCAACGACGGGGGCACGGTGGTGATCGGCGGGATCATCATCTCCTCGCAGAACACCTCCATCAACCAGGTGCCGCTGTTCGGTAGCATCCCCGTGATCGGCCATCTGTTCAAGCGCACCACGATCAAGGTGGACTCGCAGGAGCTGCTGTTTTTCCTCACGCCGCGGGTTGTCCCGAGCTAGAACTTAGGCTTAAACTAAGGGTGCCGGAGGAGACGAAAGTCTCCTCCTTTACTTTTATGGGGCCACTCTACCGCAAGCGGGTTGAGATGGTTCGGCGGCTCGTGGCCCAGGCGGGCGCCGATGCGTTGGTCGTCACGCACCTGCCGAACGTCTTCTATCTTTGCGGTTTTTCCGGCAGCGCCGGGGCGTTCGTGATCGAGCTGGGCCGCGCCACGCTGTTCACCGACGGGCGCTACACCACGCAGGCGCGCGAGGAAGCCGGCACGGCGCGCGTGCGCATCACCCGCGGCGCCTTGCTTGTCGCGGCGGGTCAACACCTGCGCAGCCTGAGAAGAGCGCGGGTCGCCTTCGAGCCCGCCCGGCTGAGCGTCGCGCAGCATCGAGAGCTGCGGCGAGCCGCCGGGACGACCATTCGTTGGGCGACGCTCGAAGGTGGCGTCGAGGGCTTGCGGGCGCTCAAGGACGGCGAGGAGATCGCCCAGATGCGCCGGGCCGCGGTGGTCGGTTGCGCGGTGCTGGAGGAGATTCTGCCCCTGCTCGAGCCTGGCGTGCGTGAGATCGAGATCGCCGCGGAGATCGAATACCGCATGCGGCAGAAGGGAGCGAGCGGCGCGGCGTTTCCCAGCATTGTGGCCTCCGGGGCCCGCGCGGCGCTGCCGCACGCCCAACCTACCGAGAAGAAGCTGAGGAAAAATGAGTTGGTCGTCCTCGACCTGGGTGCTATACTCGGCCATTATTGTTGCGATTTGACGCGCACGGTTTACCTGGGGCGCGCGCCCAGCAGGATCCGCCGGTGGCATGAGGCGGTGCGAGAAGCGCAGGCGGCAGCGCGTGACGCGTTGCGCGTCGGGGTGGCCGCGGGCAATGTGGACGCTGCGGCGCGGCGAGTTCTAAAACGGTTCCGGCTCGCGCGCTATTTTGTGCACAGCACGGGGCACGGTCTGGGTTTGGAAGTCCACGAGGAACCCCGGTTGGCCAAGGGGCAGAGAAGACTCATCCAGGCGGGGAACGTGGTGACTCTGGAGCCCGGCGTGTACGTGGAAGGCGTCGGCGGGATCCGGATCGAGGACGACGTGGCCGTCCTCGCCGATCGCACCGAAACCCTGACGCACGTCCCCCGGGAATTCCTCGAACTCTGATTCTCCATGAAAGAGAAAAAGAAATCCTCCAATCCGGCCGAAGTTATCCTGCCCGGCGTTGACCTTGATCAAATGGAGCGCCTGCTGGCCTTCATGGTCGAGCACGGGCTGGAGGAGTTCGAATACTCGCGCGGGGATCTGCACATCCGGCTGAAAAAGCCGGCGCCGAATTCCGGCCCGGCCCCGCAGCGCCCCTTCAATTCCCCGGAAATTGTTGTGGCTGGCGCGAGCCCCTCGGGAGCCGCCGAGTCGGCACGCGAGAGCGCCGTGGAGGCCGGCCGCGCCGAAGACCTTCACATCGTCAAGTCGCCGATTGTGGGGACGTTCTATTCCGCTCCCAGCCCCGGCTCCGAACCCTTCGTCAAGGCGGGCGACTACGTGGAGGCCGGTCAGATCCTCTGCATCATCGAGGCCATGAAACTGATGAATGAGATTGAATCGGACGCGGGGGGGGAAGTGACGCGCATCTTCGTCGAGAACGGCCAGCCGGTCGAATATGGCGAACCGCTGTTCGCGATACGTCCTAGCCGGAAGAAATAATCGTTTCTCATTCGCTTGCCGCCGAGATCATGTTTCGAAAAATCCTCATTGCCAATCGCGGGGAAATTGCGCTCCGCGTCATCTGCGCCTGCAAGGAGTTGGGCATCGGCACCGTCGCCGTCTACTCCGAGGCCGACCGAAACTCTCTGCACGTTCGCTTTGCCGATGAGGCGGTGTGCATCGGGCCGCCGCGAAGCAGCGAGAGCTACCTGAACATTCCTCACGTCATCAGCGCCGCGGAAATCACCAATGTGGACGCCATCCATCCGGGCTACGGCTTCCTCTCGGAAAACGCCAACTTCGCCGAAGTCTGCGAAGCCTCGCACCTGACCTTCATTGGGCCGCCCCCGGAGATGCTGCGCCTGATGGGCGAGAAGGATCGCGCGCGCCGGGAAATGGCCGCGGCGGGCCTGCCCATTATCCCCGGTACGCAGGGCGTTGTGCCGGACGAGGCCACCGCGGAGAAGGCCGCCGCGCAGATCGGCTATCCCTGCATGATCAAGGCCGCGGAGGGCGGCGGCGGCCGCGGCATGCGCGCCGTCGCAGGTCCCAAGGAACTACCCACCGCCTTCCAAACCGCCCGCAACGAGGCCCAGCAGGCCTTCGGCACCCCGGACGTCTACATTGAGAAGCTCATCGAGCGACCGCGGCACATCGAGTTCCAGATGTTGGGCGACCGCATGGGCCACGTCATGCATCTGGGCGAGCGCGAGTGCACGATCCAGCGCCGCCATCAGAAGCTGCTGGAAGAATCGCCCTCGCCCGCGCTTGACCCCCAGCGGCGGAAAGAACTGGGGGCGCGCGTGGTGGAGGCCATGAAAGAGATCGGCTACAGCAATGCCGGCACCGTGGAATTCCTGATGGACGCGCAGGGCGAGTTCTATTTCATCGAGATGAACGCGCGCATTCAGGTGGAACATCCGGTCACGGAAATGGTCACCAACGTGGACCTCATCAAATCGCAGATCCGCCTGGCGGCGGGCGAGGAGCTCGGCGAGGTCGTGGGGCAGGTGGAGTTTCGCGGGCACAGCATCGAGTGCCGCATCAACGCGGAGGACCCCGAGACGTTTGTGCCCTCCGCCGGGCGCATCTCCGCGTTCCACATGCCCGGCGGGACCGGCGTCCGCGTGGATACCGCCGCGCACACCGATGCGGTCATCCCGCCCTACTACGATTCCCTGATCGCCAAGCTGATTGTCCGCGGCCGGGATCGCCCCGAGGCCCTTGCGCGCATGCGCCGGGCCCTCGAGATGTTCATGATCGAGGGGATCAAGACCTCGATTCCGCTGCACCGCCGGATCCTGGCCGACCCGGACTTCGAGGCCGGAAACTTCGATACGTTTTTCCTCGACCGCTTCACGCCCGTCTTGACGAGATAGCGGCAAATGAAACTTGTGTTTCCGCGGTTGTATGCAATAATGGACGCCACTCTGCTCAGAGGATCGGAGCTAGCCTTTGCGGAAGTGATGGTAGAATCCGGGGTTGAGCTCATCCAATACCGTAATAAAAAGAGTTCTTCGCGCTCCCTGTTTGAAGTTTCCCGGCATTTGGCTCGTTTTGTCAGCGCTCGCGGGGCGAGGTATGTCGTGAACGACCGCGCGGACATCGCCGCACTGGTCGAAGCCGGCGGGGTGCACCTCGGCCAGGAGGATCTCGGCGTGGAAGAGGCGCGAGCGATCTGCGGGGCGACGCGCTGGGTGGGAATCTCGACCCACGCGCTCGAGCAGGTGCAGCAGGCCGACAAAACTTCTGCGGACTACGTTGCCGTGGGCCCAATCTTCGCCACCAGGACGAAGGAGAACCCGGAGGAAGTCGTAGGGCTCGACTTCATTCGGCGCGCGCGTGACCTGACGCGGAAGCCTCTGGTGGCCATCGGCGGGATCACGCTCGAGCGCGCTTCGGAAGTTTTTCGTTCCGGCGCAGACTGCGTCGCCGTGGCGCGCGATTTATTGTGCGCGGCGGACCCTGCGTCCCGGGCCCGCGAGTTCCTGAAGGCCGCGGCCGAGGCTTCGCCCGAGGCTCACTGAGAGGCGGAAACCATGCCGGAAGCTACGCGAGCGGTCTTCACGGAGATGCCCGGCGAAGCCGGACTGGTCCGCGGTCTGGGGCTGATCGATTCGACGATGATTGTCATCGGCTCGATGATCGGCTCGGGCATTTTCATCGTCTCCGCTGACATCGCCCGGCAGACCGGCTCATCCGGCGGGCTTCTGCTGACCTGGGTGATCACCGGCGTCCTGACCGTGGCCGCGGCGCTCTCCTACGGCGAGTTGGCCGCGATGATGCCGAAGGCGGGCGGGCAATACGTTTATCTCCGTGAATCGTATTCCCCGCTGTGGGGCTTCCTGTACGGCTGGACGTTGTTCCTGGTGATCCAGACCGGCACGGTTGCCGCGGTGGCCGTTGGCTTCGCGCGATTCCTGGGTGTGCTGGTGCCGGGAGTCTCGCCCACGGCGTGGATCATCCGGCCCATCATTCTTTCCTCCAAGTACGCGGTCAGCCTGTCGTGGCAGCAGCTCGTCGCCATCCTGTTGATCCTGTTTCTGACCCTGGCCAACACGCGCGGCCTCCGGTTGGGCAAGTGGATCCAGAACATTTTCACTTCGGCGAAGACGCTGGCCCTGATGGGGCTCATCCTGCTCGGCATTCTGGTCGGGCGGAACGCCGCCGCGATGAGCGCGAACTTCAGCGACCTGTGGGCGCTGCACGGGGCGCAGACCATCGAGCCCGGGGCCGACTGGCTGAAATCCTGGATTCCCTCGGTGTCTGCTGCGACCGGCGCGTTTGGCCTGCTGATCGCCATGGGCGTCGCGCAGGTTGGCTCGCTGTTCTCCGCAGATGCCTGGAACAACATCACCTTCACGGCCGGCGAAGTGAAAAACCCGCGCCGCGATATCCCTCTTTCGCTGGCCGCCGGGACAGCTGTGGTGATCCTACTTTACTGCCTGGCCAACTTCGCTTACTTGATGACCCTGCCGCTCGCGAAAATCCAGCAGGCTCCCGATGACCGCGTGGCCACGGCGGCGCTGAACGTCATTTTCGGTGACGCTGGAGCGGTCATCATGGCGGTCGCCATCATGGTCTCCACGTTCGGCTGCGCCAACGGGCTGATCCTGGCAGGCGCGCGCGTGTATTTCGCCATGGCCAACGACGGCGTGTTCTTCAAGGCAATCAGTAAACTGAACGAAAAGCGCGTGCCGGCCATGGGGCTGCTGCTGCAAGGCGTCTGGGCGGCGCTGCTGGTGTTGCCGCGCACGCGGATCCTGGACCCCAAAACCGGAGTCGAGCGCTACGGCAACCTCTACAGTGATCTGCTCGACTACGTGGTCTTTGCCGTTTTGATTTTTTACGTGCTGACGATTGCGGGATTGTTTGTCCTGCGCCGCCGGCGTCCCGACGCCGAACGGCCCTACCGGGCGTTCGGCTATCCCATCGTGCCGGCGCTTTACATTGTTGCTGCCACGGTGATCATGTTGGCGCTGATCCTGTATAAGACCCAGACCACCTGGCCCGGCCTGATCCTGGTCTTACTGGGCGTCCCCGTTTACTGGGTCTGGCACCAGAGGTCTACGAAGACGCTCGGGGGAAAGGCAAGCTGAGGGCCGGTCGCCCGTCACATTCGACAAGAGGGAGAGTGCGTATGGCGAGTTCCTTGTTGGCGAAGAAGCCCATGGGAGCCCTGATGCAGGAGGCCCAGGAGACCGGCACGCACACGCTGAAGCGCACGCTGGGGCCGGTTTCGCTCATCTCGCTGGGCATCGGTGCGATCATCGGCGCTGGGATCTTTGTGCTCACGGGCGCTGCCGCCGCTCAATATGCCGGCCCGGCGATCGTGCTTTCTTTCATTCTGGCGGGCATCGGCTGCGTCTTCGCGGGGCTCTGCTACGCTGAGTTTGCGGCCATGATTCCCCTGGCCGGCAGCGCTTACACGTACGGCTATGCGACGCTCGGCGAACTGTTTGCGTGGATTATCGGATGGGATCTCATCCTGGAGTATGCGTTCGGCGCCGCGACAGTGGCCTCCGGCTGGAGCGGCTATTTCAACAGCTTCCTGCAGGACTTCGGCGTCCACATTCCCCCGGTGCTGACCGCCACGCCCGGCGTCGAGCTGGTGATGTATAACGGCCGGTGGGAGCGGCTGAACACGGTCCTGCCCACGCTGCAGGCTCGCGGGGTGAACCCCGCCAGCCTTCCGCACCTCACCGGTGTGTTCAACCTGGTGGCGTTCCTGGTGATTTGTATCGTCACTACAATCCTGGTGATCGGCATCAAGGAGTCGGCCAACGTCAACAACGCCATCGTTTTCATCAAAGTTTCGATTGTGCTGATCTTTATCGGCGTCGCCAGCGTCTTCGTGCTCAAGAATCCCACAATCGCCAACGTCAACTGGCACCCCTTCATTCCTCCCAACCTGGGCGAGTTCGGCAAGTATGGCTGGTCGGGCATCGCCAGGGGTGCGGCGGTGATTTTCTTCGCCTACATTGGCTTCGACGCGGTATCAACCGCGGCGCAGGAAACCAAGAATCCACAAAAGGATATGCCCATCGGCATCCTGGGCTCACTGGTGATTTGTACCGTCCTGTACATTTTGGTTTCGGGCCTGCTCACCGGGGTGGTGAGCTACACCGCGCTCAATGTGCCGGACCCGGTGGCGGTCGGAGTGGATGCCGCGGGCGTGGGCTGGGGCTTCAACGTGGCCAGCCACCAGATCAAGCTCAGCAGCTTTTTGGTCAAGCTGGGCGCAATCGCGGGGCTGGGCAGCGTCATGCTGGTGATGTTGCTGGGCCAGTCGCGCGTCTTCTTTTCGATGTCGCGCGACGGGCTGCTGCCGCCGTGGGCGGGCAAAGTGCATCCGCGCTTCCGCACGCCGTATATCTCCTCCATCACTGTGGGCCTGTTTGTGGCCATCTTCGCCTCGCTGATTCCCATCGGGATCCTGGGCGAGCTGGTGAGCATCGGCACGCTGCTGGCCTTCGTGATTGTTTGCGCGGGCGTCTGGGCGCTGCGGGTTGCTCATCCTGAGATCCACCGGCCCTTCACCACGCCGTTTGTGCCGCTGGTGCCGATCCTGGGGATTCTGGTCTCGGGCCTGTTGATGGTCAGCCTGCCTCGCGACACTTGGCTCCGGCTGATCGTCTGGCTCGTCATCGGGCTGATCATTTACTTCACCTATGGTCGAAAGCACAGCCGCGTCAACAATCCGTCGGCGGCGCGGTAGGCTGCCACTCACGAGCTCGTGTGGAATGCCGACGGCTGCGCACGGGGCTGTTTCCGCGTGATGCGCGCGCTCGTCTGTAGGCTCGCTCTGTAAAGCGAAACCCGCGAATGTCTCTTACTCCAGGTCTATGTTCGGTTCTTTAGCTGGCCGTACACGTTCTCTCTGGCGGCGTTTCAACCGTCTCGACCGCCTGGCCCTCCTTGTGTTCCTGCTTTATGGCGTGGTCACAGTGGCTCGGGCGTTCCGCAAGGAACTTCCCGGAGCAGGGTTCGTCGGCTTTCTTTTTTTTGTCGCGCTCGCCTATTTCTTGTTTCGTTTGGCCGGCTGGGCGCGCGGCCGATTGCTGTGGGGCCTGCGCAATCGCTTGATCGTCGCCTATGTGTTCATCGCCGTCGTGCCGGTGCTTCTCCTGCTGGTGATGGCGGTGCTTTCGGCCTATATCCTCTACTGGCAGCTCGGCGCGTACCTGATCTACGACGATTTTCAAAAGCACGTTGAGAAAGTGGCGGCGGCTGCGGATACCGTGGCAGCTTCACTGGCCACTGAGGCGAGGCTAGTGGGCGAGCGACCCTCTCCCTCCTCTTCTGCGACGCGCCTCGCTGCGCTTATGGCCGCGACCGGTGCAGACCTTCCGGGCCTCCGCATCGAATTCAACACGGGCCAGGAACTGCTCGCGCGAAACGGCGGGCCCGCGGGGAACCGCTTTGCCGGAATTGTACAATCAGGGAGCCAGCTCTGGCTGCGTGCGGTGGTGGCGCGGTCTACGCCCGCCGGCCGTGTGCTGGTTTCGGCCTCCGTGCGCCTTTCGCCGGAATTGATGGAAAGCGTGGCGCCGGGAATCGGGCCCATCCAGGTGGGCGTCACGCGCCCGGCTACGGACGAGGATCCGAGGAATCTGGTCCTCACCATCGGCGAGCGCCGGTTTGTCCGCGTGGGCCAGATCGCCACGCGCCAGCGCGTGCTGCCGCCAAAGGCTTATTGGCTGGACGGACAGATCAACGGAGTTTCCAAGCTGGAAGCTCGGCTGCTGGGCGCGGCGCCCGGAACGGAAGACACCGTTCCTGTTTTTGCTTTTTTCTCGGCCCGGCCGTCGCAGTTGAACCGGCGCCTGTTCAGCTCGCTGGGCGAAATCGGAGGCGCGACCGTGACGATCCTGATGTTCATCGGGATTGTCTTCCTGGTGATCGAGGTGGCGGCGCTCGTGACCGGTATCGTGCTGACCCGCACAATCACCCATGCCGTCGCCGATCTCTACCGCGCCACCCAGCACGTGCAGGCCGGCGACCTCACCCATCGCGTGCGCATCGAGCGAAAAGACCAACTGGGCGTTCTGGGAGAGTCGTTTAATTCGATGACCAGTTCGATCAGCGGGCTGATTGAGGAACAACGGGAGCGCCAGCGCCTGGAAAACGAGCTCTCCATCGCGCGCGAGGTGCAGGCGCAGTTGTTTCCCCGGGCGTTGCCCTCGCTGCCCGGCGTGCAGTTGGAGGCGATTTGCCGCGCCGCACGGATGGTCAGCGGCGATTACTACGACTTCATCCGGCTGGGCCCGGCGCGCCTCGCCCTTGCCATTGCCGACATCAGTGGGAAAGGGATCTCCGCGGCGCTGCTGATGGCCAGTTTGCAGGCGGCGCTCCGGAGCCAGATCTTACTCGAGGGTGGCTCCACGCAGAGCACGGCGGAGCTGGTGGCCCGGTTGAACCGCCACCTCTATCTCCACACCTCGCAGGAGCGCTACGCCACGTTCTTCTGCGCCGTCTATGATTCGACCACGCGCATTCTGCGCTATACGAATGCCGGCCATTTCCCGCCGCTTTACATTGCCGGTGGGAAGGTGACGAAGCTCGAAGAAGGCGGCATGGTGCTGGGCCTGTTCGACAACTGTAGCTACCAGGAGGGCTCGATCCAGGTCGCACCGGGCAGTCTGCTGGTGGCTTATAGCGACGGCCTGATCGAGCCGGAAAACGTCTACGGGGAAGAATTTGGGAGCGGGCGGCTGCTCGAAGTAACCTTGCGCCACCGCGAGGCGAGCCCGCAGGCTCTGGCGCAGGCCTTGATGACGGCCGCTGAGGAGTGGGCCGGCTCGCCCGAGCAAGCCGACGACATGACCGTAATTGTCGCGCGGCTCGAGTAGCAGGGCGTTTCCAGTGCGCGAGAAGCTTCGGATATACTGAAAGGCATTCGCGAGGGAGGACGATTGTCTCTGCGTCAAAGAGCGGCTCTGGTGACCGGCGGCACCCGCGGCATCGGGAAGGGAATCGCCGCCGCGCTGGCGCGCCAGGGCGCGCGGGTGGCCATTGCCTACCGGACGAACAAGACGGCGGCGCAGAATACGCTGCGTGCGCTGAAGGTGGAGGGCGCGGAATGCTTTGCGGTGGAGACGGACGTCACCAGCCCCTCCAAAGTGGATTTCCTTGTAAAGACCGTGCTCGAGCGTTACGGACGGCTCGACATCCTGGTCAATAACGTGGGTGACTTCCGCTGGCGGCTGCTGGCTGAATCGACGCTGGAGGAGTGGCAGGAAATCCTGAGCTCGAACCTGATGAGCGTGCTCTACGCGAGCAAGGCCGCGCTCCCCGCCATGCGCCGCCAGCGCTGGGGACGCATCATCAACCTGGGGGCGGTCGGCGCCGAGCGTGCTTTCGGCCAGGCTAAGATTTCGGCGTACGCCGCGGCCAAGGCCGCTGTAGTGGCCTTCGCGCGCTCTCTGGCCATCGAAGAAGCCAAGAACGGAATCACGGTCAACGTGGTCAATCCTTCGAACATTGATGAGAAGGAGCTGACCCTGGCCGAGGCGCGCCGCATCCGCGACGCGCGATTTCCCATCGGTCGGCCTCCTACCGCCGAGGATGTTGCCGCCGCAGTGATGTTCTTCGCTTCGGAGGAAGCCGACTACGTCACCGGCCAAGTGCTCAACGTCAGCGGCGGCTGGCTGTTGTAGAGGCCCCGACCGGGCAAGGACCGTAGCCCATGCACTCCTCCCGCGAAGCAATTATCCGATCGAAGGACGCATGAAAGTTCTCACCGCAGCCCAGATGCGCGAAGCGGATCGGCTCACCACCGAGCGCTTCGGCGTTCCCAGCCTGCAGCTTATGGAAAATGCCGGCGCCAGCGTCGTCGCATTTCTCCAGGCGCAGTTCCCCGACCTGCCGAGCCGCAAGATCATCGTCCTTTGCGGCAAGGGGAACAACGGAGGCGACGGCCTGGTGGTCGCCCGGCGGCTCAAGCGCCTGGGCTGTCAGCCGTCCGTTTTTCTGTTCACCGCGCCGGAAGCCCTGCGCGGGGACGCCGCAGTCAATTTGAAGCGCTGGCAAGAATCGTCCGGCGAGCTTCGTGTGGTCCGCAGCGAGTCGGATTGGGAGGCAGCGCGGAGCGCGCTGGCCGCGGCCGATCTTGTGGTGGATGCGCTGCTCGGGACCGGCTTGAGCGGTCCGGTCGAGGGGCTGCTTGGCGCGGTAATCGAATTCGTAAACCAGCGCGCTCGAAAAGTTCAAGTAGTCGCGGTAGATAGTCCCTCTGGCCTAGCTTCAGACGCGGCCGACCTCGGCGGGCCCGTCGTTCGCGCCGACTATACGATGACTTTTACGGCTCCGAAGCTGGGACAACTGGTCTCTCGCGATTGCCATCGCGTGGGAAAGCTCGTGGTGCGGGAAATCGGAACGCCTCGGCAGTTGCTCGACGAGGATGCGCAGCTCAAGCTCCACTGGCTCGAGCCCGGTGAGTTCCGTTCGCTGCCGCTGCGACGTCGGCCGGATGCGCACAAGGGCGACTACGGCCATGCGCTCATCGTGGCCGGCTCACGCGGGAAAACCGGTGCAGCGGTGCTGGCCGGCTGGGCGGCCTTGCGGGTCGGAGCGGGTCTGGTGACGGTGGCCACTCCCGACGACGTTCTCCCGATTGTGGCCTCCAGCTTGCCGGAACTGATGACCGCGCCGCTGCTGGGCACGGACGCGGGCAGCATCAGCCTGCGCAACCTGGACTCCGGGGGCTTTGCCGAGCTGGTGAAGGACAACAGCGTTCTCGCCATGGGTCCGGGTCTCTCCACCCATCAGGAAGTGCAGCAGTTCGTACGCACGGTGGTAGCGGATTGTCCCCTTCCGGTGGTTTTGGACGCTGACGGCCTGAATGCGTTCGCGGGGCGCGCCGACGAGCTCGTTGCGCGCAAAGCTCCGGCGCTGGCCCTGACGCCGCATCCCGGAGAGATGGCGCGGCTCCTTGGTTGCACAACGAACGAAGTACAGAGCAAGCGGCTGGACATCGCGCTCCAGGCCGCGGCGCGCTGGCGCGCCTTTGTGGTGCTGAAGGGATATCACACCGTCGTCGCCACGCCCGACGGCCGCGCATTCATCAACTCCACCGGAAACGCGGGGATGGCGACCGGCGGCACCGGCGACGTTCTCACCGGGGTGCTGGCCGGGCTGACCGCTCAGTTCGGCGCGGACCATTGGGAAAAGGTTCTCGGATTCGGCGTGTACCTGCACGGTCTGGCGGGTGACCTGGCGGCGGCGCGCGTCGGCGAGGCATCGTTGATCGCTTCCGATTTGATCGCCGGCCTTCCGCAAGCCTTCGCGCAGGTCCAATCGGAGCTCGAGCTTGACGCGTAGCGAGTTTATCTCCCGCTCGGCTGAGGAGACGATCCAGAAGGGCAGGGAACTCGCCGCGCAGCTCCAGCCGCCGGTGGTGGTGCTCCTGTCCGGCGAGCTGGGCACGGGCAAGACCACGCTGACGAAAGGCATCGTCAGCGGCCTCGGCGCAGGGATGGAGGACGAGGTCACCAGCCCGACGTTCACACTGGTGCACGTCTTTCACAATCACTGCAAGGTCTACCACGTGGACCTCTATCGCGTGGAGGACTTCCACGACCTCGAAACGCTCGCGCTCGAGGATGTTCTGGCCGAGTCGGCCGTTGTGGTGGTGGAATGGTCGGAACGCTTCACCTTGCGCACCGACTGGCCCTCGGTCCACGTCCGCCTGGAGCACCTGGGCGGCGACACCCGGCGCATCACCATCCTCGATTCCCGTGCGTAGGAAGCATCGTACGCTCGCTATTAACGGGTAGGGTTCGCCGGCTTGTTTGCCCCGGGCTTTTTGCTACAGTAAAAAAGGCGCACTCGCGTCAAGTCCATGGCCGACCATCCATCTGCGCCTTTGCTGGGTTCCGCTCGGGTGAACCTGAAAACCTACTCGGCCGATCTCCAACTGAGCACGCTCACCGTCGGCGTGGACAACATCCACTACGACGTCTTCCTCAGCTCGCAGTTTGTCGAGGTTGCCCGGAGCTATCTGCTCGACCTGATCCGGCAGACCACCGGCCTGACGCAATTCTCCGGGGCGGATTCGAAGCCCTTCAAACCCCCCGAAGCCGGCACCTTCCGAAAGCTCCTGACGGAGCTCTTGCAAGCGTCGCTGACCCGCGCAAAGTATGAGAAGAATATCGAGTTGGACCTCCTGCTGCGGCTCTCGGTGCTGAAATTCCTCACCCAGGAGACCAGCAACCAGTTTGCCAATTTGCTGCTGGAAGGCAAGGGGTGGATCCGCGGCCGGGGCGCACACTTTGAGAGCGGCGAGCAGGGGCATGTGCTGAAGGCTCGCCTTGCGGAGCTCCAGGCGGATCGCCGCAACATCTTTCGCCAGGTCGGCCAACACCTCCACCAGATTTTGGTCGAGCTGGAAGAGGGCACCCTATGCAAATCTCGGCGCACTTTGTTTGGCGACGACCTCGCGGAAACCTACGACCTGCTGAAGAACCGTCTGGTCTTCGTCGAAGGCGGGAGGGACGACACCCTGTATCTCGAGCAGTACGTCCTGCTGGGCAATTATTTGAGAGACGAATACCGCTTCGAAACGATGGACGCGCTGCTGATTGATTTCCTCCGGGAGTTTATCCTGGCGGGAGCCCAGGGCGGGGAGATGGGCGAGGCCCGCAAGGCGCACCAGGAGATGGCGGTCGCCGCGCTCAGGACGCGCGCGGAACTCGCCCGGCTGGAAGAACAGCGCGAGGCGCTCGAGCGGCAGGTGGAGCGCGGAGGCCGTTTGTTCTCGCGCGTGCTGGGGCGCGCCGAGCCGGCTACGGTTCGCGCGACGCTCTCCGATGTGGAGACACACTCCAAGCATTTGCAGCAGAAGCTGGAGAGTCTGGGCCCGCGACTGGAAGCGGCCAAGCAAAAAGCCGAATTCATTGCCGAACAATACAAGAACCGCCTGGGCGACTACCTGAACCAGCCGGAGAACGCGCGGCAGCTCTTCGACCCCAACTGGTCGGGCGGGAAAGCCGGCGAGTCGGCGGAATCCCGCTCCCAGCTCCTCGAAGAGTGGCTCAGGCGGCTGGAACAGCGCGACCTTCTGGTGCACGTGCTGGCGAGCTATGAACTGCGCAATCTCTACCGGGACTATTGCCCGCCAGTGCACCTCCAGCAGTTGAGGACGGCGCTCATTTCCCGCGAGGAGTTGAAGCGCGTCGAGGACATCCTGAAGCAGTTCCCCGCGCGGCGGTTTTCGCTCCGGCGCATTGAAGAGCGCGCGAAGAAGCTGCGCCACTATCCCCGCGAGGAGGCCCGGGCGCTGGCCCTGCGTTTCGTGGAAGATCTCATGCGCCTGCGCCGCGATCTGCGGAACTACCAGCGGCTCGCAGCCTTCATGGAACGAATCAACCTGATCCGAACGGAGAAGACCCGGGAGCTCTCGCGGCTGAACCGAAGCTTGTATGAGTTCCTGCTGCCCGCCGAAGCGCGGCCGGCGGAGGACCACGTTGTCACGCATGCCATCATCAAGGCTGACGTGCGCGGCTCGACGAAAATCACCCAGGACTTGCTGGCGCGAGGCCTGAATCCGGCCTCGCATTTCAGCCTCCACCTATACGAGCCGCTGAAACGCATTCTCGAGCGGTTTGGCGCCGCCAAGGTGTTCATCGAAGGCGATGCGATCGTGCTGGCCATTTTCGAAACCGAGTCGAACCGTTCCCACCAGCGCGCCGTGGCCAAGGCCTGCGCCCTGGCGCGACACATCCTGGCGGTCTCCCGCGCCTATAACGCGCGCGCGGAATCGAGCGAGCTTCCGCCCCTCGAGCTCGGGCTCGGCATTGCCTTCCAGAACTCGCCGCCCACCTACTGGATGGACAGCGATTCGCGGATCATGATCTCGCGGGCGCTGAACCTCTCCGACCGGCTCTCGAGTTGCTCCAAGGTGGCGCGCCGCCTCCTGGCGCAGAACTCCTCCTCCTTCAAGCTCTTCGTTTTTCAGACGGTGATGGAAGGGGCGTCCGAAGAGGAAGAGGAGGAATTCCTGATCCGCTTTAACCTGAACGGCATCCAGTTGAACGAAGAGGGCTTTGCCAAGCTCAGCGAGGAGATTTCCATGGCTTCGGTGGAGACCGAATGCGTGATGCCGTGGGGTCGCGAACGCGTTCCGCTCTACTTCGGCGAAGTGTTCATTGGCGAGACAATCGAGACCATCGTCCTCCGCCAGGGATTTGTGCGCCAATTGCTGCCCGACGGCCGAATCGGCGCCGCGGGCACTCGACCCTACTACGAAGTGTGCGCTACCGCCGAAGTCCTGGAGATGGTAGAAGCGCTCGTCGGCAGCGCCGCCCGCAAAGATTGAAACCGCCCGCACTACCCCTCTATAATCCGTCCCGGAGGCGAAAAGGGTCCGGTGACCTTCCCGGCCTTCAAAGCCGGCGATCCGGCCCTTCGCGGGTCGGATGGTGGGTTCGACTCCCACACGCTTCCGCCAAGTCGGTCGCGGCCCGCGTCCTTGTCAGACGGTTTTTTGTCAAACGCCCGCCTGGTTCGATCCACCGCCCTTCGGCTGGTCTCAGGGCCAGCGGCAGCGGTTGTAGGGGCGGTCCGATTCTGATCCGCCGCGGCGGACGGACCGCTCCGTATTATCGGAATCGGAGCGGCTTTATGCCGCCATCGCTATGCTGTAGCTTGGATCGAAGCTTGTGCCCAGCCCGTCGCCCTTCGACTTTCCCCACGGCAACGGGCGGGTCGAGGGAGATCCGGGGATTGCCTTGAGTAAAAGCAAATCGCGGAAGAAGTACAGCGCCGGTAAAGAAGCGCGGCGCCGCGCGCGCGAGATGGCCGGCCCGCCTCCGCGGGAACGCATCATCCCCGATAAACGCCGGAAGTCTCCGAGGCACAAGAAGAAGTTGCTTGAGGAAGAATTTCCGTAAAGCGCAGTGGCAGGTTCCGCCGGAACCTAGTTTTTGGATCCTCAACCCGGCTTGTAGTCGGGGACTACTTCATCGGGGCGGAACACAGCCGCGGGTTTCCGTCCCAGGTGGCGGGCCAGTTCGGCGGAGATTTTCTCGAGGTCAGTCCTGGAAAAGCCCACGCTGCTCACCAGAACCTTGCCAGTCGGGGCGATCAACAAAACAGTGGGAACGTTGGTGAGCCCATACTGATTGGAAACTGGGTAGCCGTCCTCGTCGAGCAATGCCGGGAAGGTAAGCCCGAGCTCCTCGCAAAATTCCTTGGTGTCGCGCGCATCGTCCTGCGAGATTCCCCAGAAGCTGACGCCTTCATCGCCATAGGCCTTGTAGAGGCGTTCGAGGAAAGGAAAAGCGAACTGGCAGACGGGACACGTAATCTTGAAAAACGCGGCCACCACCGGGCCTTTCCTCAAAGCGTCGGCGAGCGAAAACGGGTGCCCATTGGCGCCGTTCAAGGCGAACAGCGGCGCCTGATGGCCGGCTAATACCTTGGTCACGGGTCTCCCTCCCAAGCCTGCTCCAACCAACCCCACAGCCTCATATTTTAGATGCTAGCGCAATTGCTCAGGATGAAATTATGAAAGCGCGACTCCTACCGGCGGCGGTACGCTGCCGGTGGGAATTCCTGTAAGGAAAGGAGTCGCGCATGGGTGAGTATATCGCGTTTGATTCGCACAAGCGGTACACCTG
>Ga0207646_10001163_pt1 | contig 33392 bp, 23 predicted proteins | sample KBSK5502metaG_FD_184343 | JGI IMG/M metagenome (GOLD analysis project Ga0207646, IMG submission 184343) | Corn, switchgrass and miscanthus rhizosphere microbial communities from Kellogg Biological Station, Michigan, USA - KBS K5-50-2 metaG... | ecosystem: Host-associated > Plants > Roots >... | reverse complement strand
GATTCAAGTATGACAGCTCTCGCGAAATCTGTAGTGATTACCCAAGTTTCTCCATTCCCCTTGAACCCATTCGATTATCTTTCTAAGTTATAGTAGATTTTGGCTTTGGTGCCGACAGCACAGCTGCCGGCGAGTCACCAGCCACGCAGAGACAAAGCATAGGATCAAACTGTGACTTCGGGATGGCGAAGAATCTTGGCTCGACTATCTCAGATGGATTGGGATGAGCTGAAAACCCGTGGAGAGCAGGGATTCTACAAGCGTTTTGACCTAGCAAAATACCGTATTGGCCTGCCGTGCCCGACTGACGGAGTCGCCAATCACAGCCCCTGGGGCGCGTTCTTCTTTTCTCTGGATCAGATACCCAGCCGGGTCAGCCTCTTGCAAAAATACCTTCCAGCGGAGGTTGAACAGATTATCCACGAAGCCGATGACATATGCCGTCACCGTTTCCGCCTCCTTGGCTACGAGAATCTTGATTATGGGTCGCAAATTGATTGGCATCGCGATGTTGTACACGGAAAACGTGCGCCACTTAAACCCTGGTTCAAAATAGACTTTCTTAATTTCGAGGAGGTCGGCGATCACAAGATTATTTGGGAGCTGAATCGTCACCAGCACTTAGTCACACTCGCAAAGGCGTGGCGGCTAACCCATCGGGAGCGTTATGCAACAGAACTGCTGGCCCAATTGTCTTCCTGGCGAGGCGCAAATCCTTATCCTATTGGCATAAATTGGGGCAGCAGCCTCGAAGTGGCATTCCGCAGTATCTCCTGGCTCTGGGTGTACTACCTGCTGGCAGATTCCCACGCGCTCCCTCCTGATTTCGGGACAGAACTGTCTCAAGGGCTGGCGCTCAACGGCACCTATATCGAACGATACCTGTCTACTTATTTCTCGCCCAATACACATCTACTTGGCGAAGCCGTTGCTCTTCTGATGATCGGAACCTTCTGCCCCCAGCTTTCCTCCGCTAAACAATGGCGGAACAAGGGCTGGCGTATTGTCCTTGAAGAAGCAGAGCGGCAAGTCCGCGCCGATGGCATGCACTTCGAGCAATCACTCTACTATCACGTGTATGCACTCGACCTCTTCTTCCACGCACGTTTGACCGCGATCCGCAATGGCTGGAAAATTCCCTCTCATTTCGATCACGTCCTGGAAAAAATGCTGGCAGTGTTGGCCGCCGTTTCACAAGCTGGACCTGCACAGAGTTCTGGAGATGACGATGGCGGCCGGGTTTTCAACCCTCGACGCAATCTCGCCGAGCACCTCACTGATCCGCTCGCGGTCGGCGCCACTATTTTTCAGCGGGATGAAATCAAGGCAGCTGCGGCCCTCACCGAGGAAGCAGTCTGGCTGCTTGGCGAACAAGCGGCTGCAGTCTTGCTCGAAACACCGCGCCAGCCACGACATTTACAATCGAAAAGTTTTGAAGCGGCTGGCATTTACATAATGACAAGCTCTCAGCCTGTTCCCCAGCAGCTGGTAATCGATGCCGGACCCCAAGGGACGGGACGCAGCGGTCATGGTCATGCCGACGCGCTTAGCGCCACCTTGTCCCTTGCCGGTCGCCCATGGCTGGTGGATCCCGGAGCGTTCTGCTACATATCGCCAGATAGCGAACGCGAGAAATTCCGCGGGACCGGCGCGCACAACACTCTCCGCATCGACGAACAAGATCAGGCCGTTCCGGCAGGACCGTTCGCTTGGGATTCTATTCCCCAGGTTCGCGCCGATCAGTGGCTAACGGGTGCAACTTTTTCAATGTTCGCTGGCAGTCACACCGGCTACTGCCGGCTTCCCGATCCTGTGGTCCACCGTAGATTGATTTTTCATCTTCACGGTGGCTTTTGGCTATTCCGCGATGTTGCTGAGGGAAGCAGGTTGCATCTGCTCGATGTGTCCTGGCATTTTGCGCCAGACCTGACCGTCTCCCAGTCGGAAAATGCCTTCACAGCCGCTCCTACGAAGGCCGCGCAGACAGCCAGGGAAAATACCCGCCTGGCGCTCTTGCCGCAAGAAGACGCCGGCTGGACCAGCGAATTAATGCCGGGTGAATTCTCTGCTGCTTATGGTCGCAAAGAACCGGCTCCAGTTCTGCGCTTCACCGCCAAGACGAAGCTGCCCACAGAGTTTGCAACCGTGATCGTGCCCCTTTTTTCCCCATCCGATAAGCCCGGAAGGTTCGTGACACTTGGCCGAGAAGAGCGTTCGAGGGATAACGGTTTTCTCCACGGCTTCCGTTATGATGAAGAGAGCAAGACGCATTACCTGATCTTTGCCGACAGCCGACAGCCTTGGAGTTTAGGCGACTGGGCCAGTGACGCTACTTTTCTTTATTACTGCCTGGAGAATCGTCGTCTTGCTCAGCTGATTGTTTGCGGCGGCAGTTTTGCGAAGTGGCAGGACAAAGAAGTTTTAAGCCATGCCACGCCGATGGCTCGTTTTGAATGGGTAAGGAGCGGCGGCGAAAGAGGCAAGATATTTGCCTCCGATGAGACCGTAGTCCAATCCCTTTCGGATGGTTTGCTCGACTCTTGTGAGACTGTATTCTAGTCAGAGCACGTACGGCTTGATTTCGATCTCTACAGGAAACCAGAATGTGTGGAATTGCCGGCGTAGTGCAATTTAGTAACGACGCGCGTGTGGATCCCGAAAGTCTGCGGCGAATGTGCGGAGCCATAGTCCATCGCGGCCCCGACGATGACGGAATTTACGTTCAGGGCGGCGTCGCCATTGGTATGCGTCGCCTGAGCATCATCGATCTGGCGACCGGACATCAGCCCATCAGCAACGAAGATGGCACAGTCTGGATTGTGTTCAACGGCGAGATTTACAACCATCGTGCTGTGCGTGAGCAATTGCTGGCGCGTGGGCACCGCTACACAACCAATAGCGATACAGAAACAGTTGTCCATGCCTACGAAGAATACGGACGCGATTGCGTTCACCATTTGCGCGGCATGTTTGCCTTTGCTATCTGGGATACGCGGCTTCGGCGGTTATTTATCGCTCGCGACCGGCTCGGCATAAAGCCACTTTACTATCGCATCACTCCCGAGAATTTTCTGTTCGGCTCAGAAGTCAAAGCAATTTTGGCATACCCGGGAGTGCATCCTAAATTCCATCGTGCCGGGCTTCCCGAATATCTCGCATTCGGCCACCTCTCAGGTGAGGAAACGCTCTACGCCGGCATCAGCAAACTGATGCCAGGCCACACCCTTGAACTTGAGGAAGACGGAACGCTCCGAATCGACTCTTACTGGGACCTGCCTCAGGATGGGCACGATAAAGATGAAGACAAACCGGAAAGCTACTACATCCAAACCTATCGGGAACTGTTGGAAGAGGCCGTCAGTAGTCACCTGATGAGCGACGTCCCTCTTGGCGTGTTCCTAAGCGGCGGGATAGATTCCAGCGTGGTCGCGGCCTTGATGACCAAGATACGTCGTGCGCCGGTGGAAACTTTCTCCGTCGGCTACGAAGAGGAAACCTACAGCGAACTTTCTTATGCGCGGCAAGTCGCTCGCCATCTGAATTCCACGCACCACGAAGTACGCCTGGGACGGCAAGAGTTCTTCGACCTGTTGCCCAAGCTGATATGGCACGAGGACGAGCCCATAGTCTGGCCATCGAGCGTTGCCCTGTATTGTGTGGCACGCCTTGCGCACGACCGTGTAAAAGTTGTCTTAACTGGGGAAGGCAGCGATGAAACTCTGGCCGGTTACTCCCGCTATGCTTTCACATTAAAAAATATCTCGCTGAACCGTGCGTACAAGAACATGCTTCCAGGCGTCATTCGCCGGGGCATTCAGCGGTCAATCGCAAGTTCGCCATGGATGCACGCCACCTTGCGGCGCAAGCTATCGCATACGTTCCTTGCTCACGATGTAAATTCCTGGAGTTCGTTTTATTTCGACAATTTCTTTTCCGCATTCAGCGAAAAGGATCAGGCCGATTTGCTGAGCGAAGACTTCATCCGTGAATCCCGCGAGGGAGCAGCGTATAAGAATGTTTTGGAATATTGGGAACACTCCTCCGGCGAGCTGGTGCAGCGGCTTCTTTACACCGACATCAAAACATATCTGGTTGAACTCTTAATGAAGCAGGACAACATGAGTATGGCCGCATCAATTGAAAGCCGCGTGCCATTTCTTGATCATGTCCTGGTTGAGTTCACCAGACGCATACCCCAGCGCCATCTCATCAAGGGCCTCGCCGGCAAGCAAATTCTGAAAAAGGGCGTGGAGGATTTGCTCCCTCACTCCATTCTCTACCGGCCGAAATTAGGATTCCCGACGCCGTGGAGTTCCTGGCTGTCTGGCTCGCAGCTAAACGTCATTCAAGACACGCTGCTCGAACCCCGGACGTTGGAACGCGGACTGTTCAAGCGTGCGGCGGTGGAACGTATCTTTAACGAACATCGCGCCCAGTATCGCGACCACTACGACCGTATCTGGCGTCTTTTGAACCTGGAGTTATGGCATCGCGTGTGCCTGGAAGGAGAATCCTACGAGCCAGCGGCCGCCGCAAGCTCTCAAAATCCCAGCTTTGTGTCCACCGTGTAGCGCTGAGATACCCTCGACCGTAGCGCCGGCGTCCCGCCGGCCATCCCACAGCCGCTAACCACGCCGGTCTAGATCAACCTCGAACCCGATGTTCCGCCAGCGGAGCATACTCTCGAATGGCTCCATCACTGCCCAGCGAGTGATACACAGCAAGCCACTGCTTGCGCACAGCGTCCCAGCAATATCTGACTAATTGCTCATGGGCGTTGGATGCAAGCTGTGATGCCAGCACAGGGTCGCGTAAAAGCCGGATAACGTTCTGCGCAAGACCTTGCACGTCTCCTGGTTCCGAAAGAAGTCCGGTGTGCTCGTGCTCAACCAGATAGCGCATTCCTTCCGGAGCCGTCGTAACCACGGGTGTTCCAGAGGCGAAAGCTTCCAACACGGAAACTGGCATGTTGTCTAAACGTGAACCGTTTATGAAAATGTCAGCCCGATCATAGTACTTGCCGATATCCTGTCGCGACGCGACCCCCGCGAACTCGATTCCTTTGAGCTTCAGCTCGCTTACCAGATCGCGAATTTCAGGCTCCGACGGCCCTTTTCCCACTAACTCGAGGAGTGCATCGGGAAAAGTCTTTTGTACTTCGGCAAAGGCTCGTAGCACGACGTCAACACAGTAATAAGGATGAAATCCTCGCGTGCATATCAGATTGGGGCGGAGCGGAGCACGAGGCCGATACTGGAACTCAGAAGTATCGGCAACATTGGGAACGACTTGGGCGTTCAGACCGAATTCACGAAATACGTCAACCAGATATCCGGATGGCACGACTAACCGGTCCGCGTTGCGAAGAAGAGGCCGTGCCGTACGGAAACGGCGAAGATGATCCCTGGCCTCGCCGCTGTGATAATGAATTACTACTTTCTTTTTTCTTAGTCGGGCAACCAGCCATGCTGGAAAAGGTGCAATCAGAAATGACCAGTAGGACGCAGAAAAGATGTGGACCACGTCCACATCTTTTAATCCTCGCCACAGGTCGCGAACATACATCACTTCGCGCACCAGGGTACGCAGAACCGGAATGCGTTCGATAAATTTGATTACACGCGGAAACGGCGGATCAATAGGAATCAGCTGTGCCTCGACTTCCCGGTCATCCCGCCAATGCCGCAATAGCAAATCCGCTTGAACCGATTGCCCACCCACATAACGAAGCGAAGCTGCCACCACCGCTACCTGCAGACGCGCACCAGATTTTAATTTTGGTCGAATGCTGGGATGCCAGACTTTCTTTTCCAGTAAGGTCGTGTAGAGATCTTCGTAGCGAGCGCGGATCCGCTCCAGGGAAAAGTTTTCCCGCGCAAATTGCTTTGCCTTGCGTCCAAGCTCCGCCCTGAGTCTCTGGTCTTCTAACAGTCGCTCGAGTGAGCCGACCAGCGCTTCTTCATCCTCCTGCCGGACCAGGATGCCTCTCTCGTCGCCCAGTAGCTCCCCATTTCCTCCCACGCGATAAGCCACGACCGGCAGACCGGCTGCCATAGATTCGAGAATCGCGTTCGAAAGACTTTCGGATGCAGAGGGCAGCACCGAAATATCGAGAGATGCAAGGACAGCCGGCATATCGAACCGATCGCCAAGAAAGCGCACCTGTTTCCCCACACCCAGGCGTTCGGCTTCGCGCTCGAGCTGAGGACGCAATGGACCGTCACCGATCAACAGAAATTCCGCTGCCGGATGTTTGCTTTTCAGCCGGGCTGCTACGCGCAGAATTGCCGCATGGTTCTTCGATGGAGTGTTCATCCGGGCAATCATGCCCACTCGCAGAACCCCTGGCAGGCGCGGTATTGCAGCGGGCGCGTCCGCGAACGCGGAGGGGGGCAAACCATTGCCAATCACCACGACTTGGTCTTGGCGCAGCCCGTGCTCGATCAATCGCTGGGCTGCAGCGCGCGAATTACAAACCACGCTGTCACACCAGCGCAGCACCGCAGCCTGGGCGCGCGATTGCGATGGGGTCAGCAAATCTCCCAGCTGTCGCTGGCTTCCGATCACTACTCGCACACCAGCAAGCCTCGCGGCAGGAATCAGCGTGAGGTTGGTGTAGAAGTCGAAGGCATGTGCGACTGCGATGTCACATTTTCGCAAATGCCGCGCCAGCCGAATCCGGCTGCGCCAGGATTGCATTCCATACAAACTGCCGCCAAGGCGGAATTGTGGGATTTCCCCGAACTCGCCTAGAAACGTGCCTCGTCGATGGATACAACCCAGGTAAGGACGAAATTTTTCGCGATTGATTGAAGAGGAAAGAGCCGCAAATTGCCGTTCACTTCCACCCGTCTCCAGGCTGTTGATCATTAAAAAAATGCCAGGAAGTAGCTCTCTTTCGTTCGCCGGTGCCGGTATTTCCTTCGCAGGATGATCTGCCTCCAGCAGGCTCATTCCGCTCCTTCGTGTAACGAAACCGCACTCAACGGTTGCTGCACTAAATTCGAGATTTCCGATCTCTCAAGAAAATTTCGATGCCACAATTCAAACATCAGAAAACGCCAAATACGTGGTGAATGGTCGCGCCGGCCCTGAAAGTGCTCGTCGAGCAGCTGCCGAATGCCCCGTGGATTGAAGTATCCCCGCTGTAGAGTCCGTGGCTCCAATAACACCGAGAGCACCATATCTTTCAACTCATTCCGCATCCAATGCACCAGCGGCAGAGCGAATCCCTGCTTTTGCCGATACAGCGCTTCTCGCGGAACCCCCACGCGCTCAGCCAGCTTCCGGAAAATATATTTCTGTTGGTTGCCGCGCATCTTCCACTCGGCGGGCAGCCCCGCTACCCACCCCAGAAAGATGTGATCGAGAATGGGCACGCGAACTTCAAGCGATGTCAGCATACTCATGCGATCTACTTTGGTTAAAATGTCGCCCGGCAAGTAGGTCTTCGTATCCAAATAGAGAAGTTGGCTCACCGGATCGTGCCCCGGAGCCCTGTCAAGATATCCTCGAAACGCGTTAAAAGGATCGGAACCGCCAAGAGCCCTAGCCCGGAAATCGTCAGAAAGCAAACCGATCTCCCGGTCGAATGACTGTAGCGAGACTCCTTCCATGTATCTTTCTTGCCAAGGCAAAGAAATGCTATACGCGAGATTCCGTGCCGGCAGCCCGTATGGAAGCCGGGGATGAACTTGTTCGCGATACCATCGTCCAGCCCCCGCCGGAATCCACCCAAACGACCTCTGTTGCAGATGGACGTGGTATCGTTCGTACCCGGCGAAAGCTTCATCGCCTCCATCTCCCGACAAGGCCACGGTGACATGCTGCCGCGCCAGACACGAAATGTAATAAGTAGGCAGCATCGATGAGTCCCCGAAAGGTTCTTCCAGTGACCGCGTCAACGTCTCTACTGTTTCGACTACGTCAGGATCAAGAATCAGCTCGTGATGTTCCGTGCCGAAACGTTTCGCCACTAAACGCGCGTACGGCGCTTCGTTGAACTCGCTGTGCTTAAATCCAATAGAAAAAGTTTTGACCGGGCCAGAGCTAGCCCGTGCCATAAGAGCCACCACCGTGGACGAATCCACTCCCCCGCTCAGCAAAGCCCCAAGCGGAACATCAGCAATCAAGCGAATGCGTACTGCTTCCGCGAGGCGATGTTCCATTTCTTCCAGACATTCCTCTTCGCTCTGCGGCGGATGCGTACCAAACTCAGGCAGATCCCAATACTTCCGTATTCGAATCTCACCTCGCTCAAATTCCAGCAGATGCCCGGGAAGCAACTTATGAATAGACTGAAACGCCGTGGCGGGCTCCGGAATGTAGCCAAAATACATGTACTGCCACAATGCGTGCTGATCCACGGAAGCAAGTTCGGGTGCTGCCGCGAGGATCGCCTTGATTTCCGACCCAAAAAGCAGCCGTCCATCCGATAGAGCATAGTGCAGCGGCTTGATGCCAAGACGGTCGCGAGCCAGCAACAAACGCTGGCGTCGTTCGTCATAAATGGCAAACCCGAACATACCTCGCAACTTCTGGACACAATCCGATCCCAAGTCCTCATAAAGGTGGACAATCACCTCGGTATCGCTATTGGTATAGAAGCGGTGGCCGTTACGTTCCAGCTCGGCGCGCAGTTCTCGAAAGTTGTAGATTTCTCCGTTGAACACTATCCAGACGGAGCGGTCCTCGTTGAAGACAGGTTGATGTCCTCCCGGCAGATCGATGATGCTGAGCCGCCGCATACCCAATCCCGCGCCCTTTTTGACAAAAATGCCTTCGTCGTCCGGGCCACGGTGGACCATGCTTTGACACATCTGATGAATCGTGGCGGAATCAATCTCTTCGTGGGCGCCGCTGACGATTCCCGCGATTCCACACATACGTAAATATTTATCCTTTCACCACTGCATGTGGCTCATTACGGCGCTGGGATTCCAAGGACGCCGCGCTTGCCCGCTTCAATCGATAGTCCCGGTATTGCCCAGGATCGCCTTCTCGTCCATCGCAAGCTGCCAGAATTATGTTGACCATTTCGCGTGCCGACACAAAGTGAAGAGTATCTTTTGTTGCGTCAGCATGCGATATCAGGTCACAAAGGAATTTCCGCATCGGCGCACCCAAAACAGACTCCTGGTGCGACGGATCCATGCCATGGCAGTGCAATTTGATGAATAACCAATCTGGCCTTCCTGACACGGAAATGTTTGCCTCTCTCCAAAGTTGCAGTCGATTAACGCTAAGCGGATTCATTCGCGTAATCGCGCCATTTTCGATGCTTGCCACTCGCGAAACGCCTGAGCGGCGAAACTCGAACATAAGAGGTCCTTGCACCATGATGGGAAAACTGTCCGGGGGCTGCCCTCGCCTCAGATCCCGGCCGCGCCGATGTGCCCCACGCTTAGCCAGCGGCTTTGCGCATTCATACAACGAATTGATCTTCCGCGTCTGTGCCGGATGAAAGGTCGCCGTGGGCAAAGTCAAATCGGCGTAACATCCGGTTTCCGCCAGGATTTCCATTTCAGAGTCGATTCCACAGAATCGCCCATCCGCTGAATTCGCCAAAGCAAAGTTCCCGTGCACAAAAGCGTATCGCGCCAGGCCTTCGTTATCGAGGTAGGAAAGACAGCCGTGCTGGGAGGCCAGCGTATCGCGGAACGCCAGCAGTTGACGTCGCGTGTTCTCCACCGTGTCCGCCGCTTCCATTCCATGATGCAGATGGACCTCAATCTCTCCCCACCCGGCATGGCAGTGTTCTGCCAGGCGATCGATCAGGCCCTTTTCATATTGCTCTGCGGGATAAAAGTAAGTGTGAACGAACGGCCGTCCGTCATTGTCTCGGTAGGGTTCCGCCACCTGCGGATATTCACGGCACCAAAAATCTAACCGCCGTTCCTGCAACTCATGAGGAGCGCGAGCCAGTCCGTTTTCCGGCACGATGCTTGGTTCAAAGTGATCCGCTAAAGCGAAAATTAGATGAACCGGCGCTTCCGGCTTCGGCCGCGTGAGTCTCTGCCACATGTATCCGGGTAGAACGCGAAGCCCGTAGGACATCTGTGTGCGGACACTACGACGTGGTTTTGCTGCCCGCCGAGGGGGCAGCGACTGATCGCGACTAGCAGAACTTGACCACACGGTTGAAATGTTCCTTACCTTCCTCACGAGGTAGCGAATCAAACTAACGATCGAGTCGAAGCGATCGCTCCGGTGCCGCGATCCATTCCGACTTCTGCATTCTCATTGGCGAATTCTGACCTTAAGTCTTGCTGTTCTTTCGCAATCGCGAGCAGTACCGCCGTATAGGACACCGCAAAATAAGGAAAATATTGATAGGCCTCGGGCGCAAATAGCGCTCCCACGAGAAAACCGATCAGTGAACTGTGCAATGCTCCAGCGAACAGTTGAATATCAGGGTCAGTTTTGGGTACGCGCCTGACACGCCTCAGATTACTGAAGCCTCGCCAGAAAAATAAAAGGTAGAGGATTAGAACTGGAATTCCTCCCTCCACCGCAATTTGCAAATAGGCCACATGGACATTTCGCCACTCTCCCGAGTACGTCAGGAAGTTGCCAATTCCAATTCCCAGAAACGGGTACCGAGCGATCCCTACCAGACTCTTGTCGATCAGAATCCGCCGGTCCTCAAAAGAGCCATGAGCGCTTCGCTCCAAGCCTGTATCCAAATCTTCCCCTGACATCGCAAAAAAACGATCCTTTAGCTTCTCACCGCCTGCGATTCCTACAACGGTCAAAATCAAGACCGCGGCGATAATTAAATGCGGACGCGGTTTCTTGATAGCGAAATGCCACAGGCAGACTGGCGCCACGACCATGAGAGTAACGAAGCCCCCGCGCGATGCAGTCGCAAACAACGCGGCAGCCATGACCAACATTGCGACTGCCCAGGCTGCCTTCCGCGGCATACTTTTTGCCCTAAGCATAAAGGCGATGCAGAAAGGCATTGACAGAACAATGGCAAATGCCAAGTCGTTAGGATTTGAATAGATACCGCCTAAAGCGCCGCGCAGGCGGGGATGAGAATGGCTCTTCAGAATAGAGACAATCGAAATTACCGCCACCGAAGCGGTTTGAATTAAGATAATACGACGCAGTCGGTCGAAGTTGGTGACCACTATATAGGTCATCACCCATGCCACAAAAACTTTAGAGAAATCTAGAGTTCGGGAGAAAGCGCCCCCCTTCCACACTGGTGAAAGTACCGCCGAGAGGAAGAGCAACCCAATCATCACAAGCAGGTAAAAAGCTTCTTTTGGGAGTTTCTGCAGGCCTCGGCGGGAACGCCCCATGCTGACCACAAATCCGATCACTGCACACACGCCAGTGATCTTAGCCAGTGGGATCAGGTGCAAACCGGGGATCCAATCGTCAGGACGCGCGCAATAGACTACAAAGAAAAGTGTCAGCCAAAAATAGGCGCCACTGAGAGGTTCACGAACGGGCTTCTCCTTGTGGACGATAATATCGCCCGCGGACAGAGATGCCTTTTTTACCGAGCTTGGCGGCAACAGCTGTGATACTGGCCCCTGGCTGCGTGTCTCCATTAGACCTCAGTGGCAGAAGCATACTGCCGATGCATTATCGGAACGTCGCCAGCGAGCGATCGAAGAACAGAGAGGAACTTTTCGCTGATTGTCGCCCAATCATATTGAACAGCCAGTGCCGCCGCTGATTGCTCGTAACCCCGGCGCAACGGTTCATCGCGGAGTAGTGTGACCATACTTTCGGAAAACGACGTGGCGTCGTCGGCAAGCACAATATCTTTGCCATGATGCACATTGAGTCCTTCAGCCCCCACCGACGTTGAAACTACGGCCTTGCCCGTGGCCATGGCTTCATAGATTTTCAGGCGGGTGCCGCCTCCAATGCGTAGCGGCACTACCACTAGCGCAGCGGCATGCAGATGATCGACTATCGAAGGAACTGAACCGGTCACTTCGACTGATTCTCCTGCCAGTTTCTGAACTCTACGGTCGGGGTTGCGCCCAACAATGCGGAAACGCGCGCCTGGAATTCTCGCTCGTACGGATGGCCATATCTCCTGGCAGAAATACTGTACTGCATCAATGTTCGGCTCCCAGTCCATCGCCCCCACAAAAATCACCAGATTTTCCGTCTCTGTCCCCGGAAACTTGGCCTCGAATTGCCTCAGGTCCACTCCCGTGGGCACAATCGTGATGCGCGAAGGTTCAACCCATCGGCTCATCAACTCCCGATCGTGTTCTGATACCGCAATCACGTGCTGAAACTGCTTCACCATCTTTCGCTCGTAACGAAGCATTTTCGCGAACTCTACCTGGTATAGAAGTTTTTTTGCGGGATTGGACTGCACCAGAGCGTGTCGTCGCCAGATTTCACTTTCTACATTATGCTGAAACAACACGGTGGGAATCGTGATCTTCTTTGGGAAATTCACCGCCGCATCGAGAAAATCGCAAACTACCACATCAAAGCATCGCTCCTGAAACCATTCTTTCAGCCGCTCCCGCACTTGAGAGGAAGCAAAACGGCTTACCGCGTACGGACCTTCCGAGGAAAAACGAACCAGATAGTCCAAGGCTCGAGCAGGCAGGCTCTTGCTGCGCGTTCCTCTACACAGGCAAACAGAATCAGGAAAATGACGTTTTAGCTCTGCCTCGTACCCTTCATCCCGTGGTCCATCGTAATACGATAAAAACGTAAGCGCATGCTGCGAATTTAATCCACGCGCAATGTTGTAGGAGCGGATGTTGCCACCACTGTGGACCGGTAGAAGTTTGTCTGCCTTGACCCAGAGGATTCTCACTTTACCCCACGCCGGCCAAAATTGATTCGCAGCGAAGAAGACAATATTTCGTCGATTGCTCCGATTGTCTTTTTCACCCAACTACCCGGCCTCAACGAATCCATACTGCCTTTCTTCCTGTTACGAAGTTGGCAAACGCCACAAGCGCCGCTGTATTCAGTATCACGAAGGTAAATGCAGCGTCGGCCATGCGGGCCAGTACACCCTTTCTTAGTTGAACCATCGCCAGCATGCTTAATCCATAGAACGCCAACTGGATGACGAACGCGGCCCGGTAAATTGGTTCTCCGGCCAGGAACGAACTGGCCAGGGCGGCCGCCAGCGCGAATGGCACAGCCAGCCTTAGCAGCTTGTGACTGACAAATTCAAACCTGAGAGGATTGCCACTACTCAGCAGCCACGGCGCCAATTGCAGCAACTGGTAATTTCCGGTGAGGGTTCTCACTTTGCGGGCAAATTCACGTCCCGACCCCAGATCGGGCAAGTCCCACGCTCGCGCACGATCGTCGAATACCACTCGCGAACCCTGTCGGGCGACGTGCATTGGAATGTATACGTCGTCCAAAATGGTCTCCGGGGGCACCTCGACCAGCAAGTTGCGGCGTACGGCATAGAGCGCGCCCGTGGCTCCAACTACAGAAGCCGAAGCCGATTCCAGCTCTCGGATTTTTTTCTCGATTCTCCAATACAATCCGATTCCCTTGGCTGCCTCCCCGGCGTCGGGATCGCCCAGCATTAATTCGCCGCTGGCACAACCCACGACAGGATCCGAAAAATTCTGCAAGAGCAGACCCAATGCATCAGGCTCGATTCTCTGGCGGGCATCGGTGAAAACGACAATTTCTCCGCGCGCCACTTGAATGGCATCGTTTAAACCGGCTGCCTTGCCTGCGGAATGTGACTGGATCACCACGCGCACCTGCGGATTTTGTCCGTACTCCGAAAGAATCTGATTCGTGCCATCGGTTGATCCGTCGGAAACTAGTACGATCTCAGCCAGATTTTGGGGGTAGTTCAGCTGCATTAAATTCCGCAGCTTGCTGGGCAGTGCCACAGCTTCATTACGGACAATCATCACAATCGAAATAAAGGGAGTGAATGTTGCCAATCGCACCGGCTGGGGACGCCATCGGCTACGCAGCCACAACCATCCCGCGTAGCCGAGGTACGTATATGCAATCAGTCCGGCAGCTCCCCAGAAAACTAATTTCATTGCGCGCCTCGGCCTAGCAATACGATCTTGATGGTCTGGAACATGATCAACAGGTCCAGCCCAAGTGACATGTTCTTGATGTAGTAAAGATCGTATTGCAACTTTTCCTTGGCATCTTCCCGGGTGTTGCCGTATTTGTATCGAACCTGCGCCCAGCCTGTAATGCCAGGGCTTACGGTGTGTCGCAAGGGATAGAAGGGAATGTCCCGGCTTAGCCACTCGACAAATTCCGGACGCTCCGGTCGTGGCCCCACGAATCCCATGTCTCCCCGGAGCACGTTCCACAATTGCGGGATTTCGTCCAAACGCGAAGTGCGTAAGAACCTTCCCACGCGCGTGATGCGCGGATCGTCATCATCCGCCCACGTCGCTCCCGTATCCGCCTCAGCATCTTTGCGCATGGTGCGAAATTTGTGGCAATGGAATATGACCCCGCCCCTTCCCACGCGTTTTTGTCGGTACAACACATCACCGTCGGAATCGAGTTTTATGGCAAGAATTACAAACGGAATGACGGGCAAAACTATGATCAGAAGCACGGATGAAGCGACGAAAGAAGCAATCCGCCGCAACAATGAGAAGCCCGCACTGCAGCGAAATCCGTCCGCAAAAAGCAGCCAACTGGGATTGAGCTGCTCCACTTCAATTCTTCCTGATATTTTCTCCAGCCACGAAGTCGCTTCTTCGATCTTTACCCCTTGGAGCCGTAGCTTTAGCAACTCGTTAACCGGAAAAGTTCCGCGCCGATCCGGCATGGCGACAATTACCCTATGGATTTCCTCGGGACCAGCCAGTAGCATCAGATGAGACGCAATAGATTCGCGTGTCACCGCGCCTTCCAAATTTCCGGTCCAGCCGGCAACTTCAACCCCCAACTCCGAGCGTATCCGCAAGCCATACACCAGCCGCTGCGCCCTTTCCCCCGTCCCCAACACATACACCCGTTCCCTCAAGTATGGCCGCTGCGCCAGCCAGGCATAGATCCCCCGCCATATAAACAGGGTAAAGGTCAGAATGATCAATCCAATCAGCGAAGACCCGCGGCCCGGCAGCGAGCGAGGAAATACGAATCCCACGGCTGCCAGCGCAAATGCCACCAGTCCGAGAACTAGCAGCAAGCGAAAAACTTGTTCCCATTTTGCGTTAAAGCTGGAAGGGTCGTACAAATCTAACCAATGGGAAAGTAGCAACACCACGACAGTTACCATGAGGATCTTGTAATACCCGTACTCGAAGTTGAGTACCAGGTAACTGTCCTCACGGAATTGCAGCATGGTTCCCAGCAGAAACGAAGTCCATACAATCAGGGCCTCGCCTGCCAGCAGGATCAGCGTACGGACCGGATAGTAAACATTGAAGAGGCGGATCACGCTCTACCTCTGATTCGCGGCCTTCGTGCTGGGACGCCCATAAGCTCCGTAGTAGTACTGGTTGTAAGGCGACGATCCCGCTTCGATACCGTTCAGCACCACCCCTATGAGGTGTTTGTCACGAAACTCCTGACGCGCTTTGCGTGCCATATCCACCGGCGTAGCATTCGACCGCAGCACCATTAACACTCCGTCGCAGTAATTCGCCAATAGACTGGCGTCAGATACAGGAACTGCGGGCGGCGAATCAATAATGATCCAGTCAAACAGCGCTTCCACCCGATTCAGCAGAATTTTCAACCTTCCATTCGCCACCAGTTCGGCCGGGTTCGACACCGAACGCCCTGACGGAATGAAAAACAGGTTTTCCATTGCCCCCCGCTGCATGATTCCAAACTCGTCGTTTTCAGCCAGCAGATACTCCGCCAGTCCTGGCCTCGCCGAGGTTCCCAGTGCCTGGTGCAGACGTGCACCGCGCAAGTCGGCATCAATCAGGAGCGCCCGGCGTCCATGCTGGCGCACCATCACTTGGGCCAGATTCGCGGCCACGAATGATTTACCCTCTTTCGGCAAAGGGCTTGTGACCAACACCTTTTTCAGCGACTGTTTTTCGCGCATCTGATATAGGCGGGAACGCAATGTCCGGAACTCCTCCGTGCCATATGCCTGTTCTTCAGTGTTGAAGAACAGCATGGTCTTCGTATCCGGCGCCCAATCATGCTGCGAGGCTCGTGCCAGCAACGTGTCGAACGTGAATGGCGCGGCAAACGACGGCGACGCTACTCCGCTTGACGGGTTTGCCACCACTTGCGCCTCTGTCGGCATATCGGAAAGCGTAGCCTCCGGCGTTTGCGATGACGGGACTTGACCTCCCTGGGACGCCGCCCGTTGTTCTTCCGCTCTCTTCAGTGCTTCGTGAATTCGGCTCATAGTTTTCTTTCCTTGGGAAAGTCTTGGGGTGAATCGCGCAGGCGGTCAGCCAGAGTGGCTAATGTCCTTAGCACTTCCACCACATCAAATTTTTCTACCGGACTGGTTTGTGCCGGCGCTGTCATGGCCGCCGAGGCATTGTTGTCACCCAGATCAAAATCCCGCGCAACTGCGTTCACCACAGTCGGGGAAACTTGTCTTTGCTGGTCGACAAACGCGCTTACCAGGCAGTGTTCGCAGATCAGATTCACAACTCGCGGGATTCCGTTCGCGTGGCGATGGATAGCTACCAGTGCCTCCGGATCAAACACCTGCTGCCCATTGGATCCGGCAATGCGCAACCGCTGCGCCACGTATGCCTTGGTCTCCTCGAGCGATAGCGGATGGGTCTTGGCCCGCAGTGTCAGCCGCTGCCGCAATTGCCTCAAATGTGGTTGCTTCAGCTTCTGTTCCAGTTCCGGTTGTCCGACCAAAACAATTTGCAGCAGCTTTTCCGTGAAAGTCTCGAGATTCGTCATCATGCGAATCTCTTCCAACACTTCATCGGAAAGGTTCTGCGCCTCGTCCACAATCAGCACCGCAGTTTCACCCGCCCGGTATCGGTCGAGCAGCCAGTTGTAGAGCCGCAGCAAAATTTGGCTTTTCGATCTGGAATCACACGGGATACCGAAATCCGCCATCATGTAATCCAGGAACTGAGGTACATTCATGCGCGAGTTGAAGATAAACGCGGTAGCTACCTGTTGTAGGCGCAACCATTCCAGCAACTTGTTAATGAGTGTGGTCTTGCCCGTGCCTACCTCGCCCGTCAGCAAGACAAAGCCCTTGCGGCTCTGAATGCCGTAAGTGAGGCAGGCCAGCGCCTCCTCGGTGTGCCGCGTTAGAAACAGATAACGCGGATCCGGGTTGACGTTGAACGGGTTGGCTCGTAATCCAAAAAATTCTTTGTACATTGGTCGCGCTAGACCTCTACCATTTCTTTCTTTTCTTCCGGCACGGACTTGCCATTAGTGCCCGCTCCCAGATCCTGTGGCGCCCCCGCCCCGATCCAGGGCACGGAAACGAGCATGGGCAGTTCCAGCACAGCGATAACGTCCTGCTCAGTACGAATGGACTTGTCTCGCAATTCCAACCACAATGCCAGGCCTAACCCCAACACCAGCCCTGCGCCCAAGCCGCCACCGGCAAACAATATGCGGTTAGGAAAACTGGGTGCTTGCGGAAGATCGGCGGGATTTAACAAGCGCATCTGCTCGCCCTGCTGCCGGAGCTCCATATCCGTCTGCATTTCGGACTGACTCTTCTTAGCTAGCAAATCGGCATATATCTTCTGCGCCGTGTCGTAGTCCCGGTCCAATAATTTGTACTGTTCTTCCACGTTTGGGCTCAGGTTGACTCGACCCTGGAACAAGCCAATCTGATTTTGCAGGCGCTTCTGCTCTCGAGTCGCGTCGGCGATGGCAGCATCGTATTGGTGAATTTGTACTCGCAGCTGCCGGATTTCCGGCGGTTCGGCCACGCCTTCTTTGTCGGTGTTGGTATTCATGTTCTGTGCCGCCGCCGCATTCATCTCATTCAGCTTGCGCTTTAGTTCGGCAACATCCTTCTTCGCTTTTACTACGTCAGGATGGTCATCCGTATAGCGTGCCTGCAACGTCACCAACTGGCTCTGCAACGCCGCCAATTGCTGTTCGAGGGTTTGCGGATTGGTCGAATTCTGCGTGGATCGCCAGGCCGCCAATTGTTGCGCCAGCAGCGATTCCGTGTAAGACCGATCCTGCTGCGCCCGATTTACTGTCTGGGTATTCGCATCCAGTTGCGAATTCAGTCCCATGAGGATCTTCAAATTGTTATCCGCGTCGCCCGGCAATTGACCCATGTATTGCCGCTTGAAGGCGGCCATCTTGCTGTCTTGGTCATTCAGATTTTTCTTGGCTTCGTCCACCTGCCGCGAAAGAAACTCTGTCGTTCCCTGCGCCACCTGACTCCGTGCCTTGAGATTCTCTGCCAACAGCATGGAGGTCAGTTCAGAGCAAATCTGTTGCGCGTCGCGTGCATTATCCGCCGTCAAGTTCACATAAAATCCCGGCATATCGGTCTGTTGCCCAGGCCTCTTTCTTTGTGCGGCGGTGATGTCCGGCAGCACCGGCTGGATGAGCAGATTCTGCTGAATCTCATCTACTACCTGATCGACACTTTTCCCCTTCTTCGCCAATCCCAGGCGTTCGATCATGCCGCTCAAGCGGTTGCGGCTCAGTACTTGCTGCTCCATGGAGGCGATACGCTGGCTGATGTCTTCCGTGACCACTGGCTTTACATAGCCCTCCGGGACTTTCTGCTCCTCCACCAGTACCAGGGAACGCGAGGTATACTTTGGTGGAAAAGCAAATGAGATCAGGAATCCCGCCAGCGGCGCCAGCAAGGCCGGTATCAGGATCACCTTCAAGCGCCGGCGCAACATCGCCAGATAATCATCGATAGTCAATTCGCGATTTTCAATCATTGCCAGTTCCCGTTCCGCCATCCCTTGGGATGGCTTTCAATTAGTCGAGCCGAATGGGTCGAGGATGCCAATCCAACCCAATCGAGGCCACGTGCCGTTGCGAACTACTGCCGCACGACCCCGGGGTCGTACAAAACGATTGATCGAATGCAATATCGTTGAACTGATAACTGAAGTACATTCCGAAATATCTTCCCAACTGCCGGTGCGCCGCACCTCCCACATACAAATATTGGAAGGACTGTGCAGTGACACCAGTCACTGTTGGCAGAATGTGGCTATTGTGCGAGTAGCCAACGTCGCCATTTACGGTCCACAACCGGCCCAAGGGCCGCGAAACATCAAAGCGCGCTACGTCGCTGGTCGCTCCCAGGAAGAATCCTGATCCGTTGGTATTAAACCGGTCGTAAGAGAGCCCTACTGAAGCACGCGGGAACCGGTAGCGTAATGAGGCGCGACCACTTACTGAAAGTCTGCGTGCCGATCCTAACTGCGGATTGTCTATCATCGTAAGCTGCGGCCCCACACCGAGCAGTAAGTTCATACGGCCCGATATCTGATGCCCGTACAACACGTGCACTACGTGCGTGAGAAATGAACCCCCAGCCACTTGGGGATAATGGAAGTCTTGGAATCCGTACATCAACGCAACCTGGTCTTTCCGGTTCAATTGATAGTTGTATCCAGCCTGCGCCGACAATTGGCGGCTGTTGATAAACCCGGCGGGGTTGTTTCCCGTAAAATGCACCAACCCGTATCCCCCCGCCATAGTCACAGAAGAACGTGGCGTCAAAGCCTCTGTAATATCAACGATCGTTGAGTTGGTGATTCGGGGCACCTGCCCAAGCGAGGCGAATTGTCCTGGCCCAAAGATTCCACCCACCGATCCACCCGAAATACCTCCACCCATTCCGCCTAGTCCGGACTGATACGCTCCAGCTCCGCCAAACGATCCGTATCCAAATGTTCCTTCGGGCAAATAACTGAAACTGTCTCGCAGCGCCAGTTGCCCGGTACGCCATAGGATCCGTTGCTCACCCATTAACGAATGAATCTGGTTAAACCTCTTGTTGAAACCGGAATAAACCGCTGTGCCACCGGAGTAATCCAGTGCGGTTTCGTAATGCCTCCACATTCGTTGCATCATGATGCTGCCCAGCGCGCGAGTGACTCCGTGAACGGCTGAGTTGCCGCTGGTCCCGCTCAGGTTCGAATCCACCGACTGGCTCACGTGGGCACTGGGTAACAGAAAACTGCGGGCCGCGGCGTGCGGCTCCAGCGACGGCGAATCGAGTGAAGATAGTGGCGGATTATCGTCCGCCTGTGGGGGCGGATTATCCTGGCCGAAGGCTGGGGCGGGAGCGTTATCTGCCGGCGGTGGGGCATTATTTGTGGGCGCCTGTCCGGTTCCCTCTTGCGCCCAACTGATGCCCAGCCCCAACACCAGGAAGATCGCCATCGCCATGAACTGCTTCATCGTCTGTTCCTTACGGGACAACAATAGTGTCTCCTGGTTTAAGGCTAATGTTCTGCGCCACCGTGTCACCTTTCATCGCTTGCTTGTAATTGAACGGCATTTTCTGCTGTTTCCCGTTCGTGATGCGTAGTACGTAAATGTTCTTGGTGTTGGCGAATTGCGTGAAGCCAGCCGTGGCCAACGCTTGCAGAACTGTCATATTCGGTAGTAAAGGAATTGCGCCTGAGTGAAGGACTTCGCCCAGGACATAAACCCGCTGGCTGTTCATCTGTGTGACCACCACGGTCACCCGCGGATCAGCCAGATACTTCTTCAATTTCTCAGTGAGCGAGTCGGCTAGTTGCATGGGCGTGAGCCCTGCTGCCTGCACATCGTTGAGCAATGGCATCGAGATCTTTCCGTCTGGACGTACCGGTAAGGTGTTGGTCAAATCAGGCTCTTTCCACACGGAAATGTGCAAGGCGTCGTCGGCCCCAATGACATAATCCGGGCCCGCGATTGACAATGGCTCTCTCGGCTGGGTTGTCGCTTTAGAGCTGCTGGCAGCGCTCGAAGCCGTTTTGCCATCTTGCTGGCCCTTGGCGGTGTCCAGTCCCCCGGCGATAACCGGCATTAGACTGAGCGACATCGCCATTACAAATATGAACCTTCGCTTCATACATTCTCCTGGGAGCTACGCTCCATTTCGGCGCCACCAATCTGTTTCAACTTGTACAGCAGCGCCTTGTAGCTGATCTGCAACAATTGCGCCGCCCGCCGCCGATTCCACCTGGTTCGAGTCAATACCTTCAAAATCAATTCCTTCTCTGCTTCACGTGAGGCTGCGCGCGCTGCTTGCTTGAGCGAAACGCGTTGCCCCCCGACAGTACGTTCCGACTTCAACAGCATGGCGCGCAAGCCGCCCATGGCTATTGCTTCATCTCCCAAGGCAACAATGGCTTTTGCCGCATCTTCTAGCTCACGTATATTTCCCGGCCAGGCATAATCATGAAACAGCTGCTGGGTATCTGTGCTTAACACTGGAATAGGACGATGGAAATCTTCCGCATATTTCGCGAGGAAATGGCTCATCAGGTCAACAATGTCTTCCTTACGTTGACGCAAGGGAGGTAAACGCAAGCACACGCCACTAATCCGGTAATAGAGATCTTCCCGGAAGCGGCCAGACTTCACCTCTGCTTCCAGATCCCGGACACTGCCGCAGATCAGGCGCGACTGCATTCGCCGGTTTCCGTTCTCATCCACTTTGGGGAGCATCTCCAGCATCTTCATCTGGCAGATGGGACTCAGATCGGCGATCTCCTCGAGAAAAATTGTTCCGGGCCGGAACAATTCATCACCTTTCTCAAAACTATCTGGCGTAAGAGTAGAGCTGCCCACGATCCGGAACTCTTCCTTGCTCAGGCACGAACTCTCATGAATCCTGCGGGCAATCGTTCGTTTCCCTGCTCCTTCTTCAGCCAAGAGCAATACTGGGACATCGCCTAGTGCCAACTCCCGGATCACTGCTTCAACGGCTCGCATACTCGGGCTGGAGCCTTCCAGGAATACGGCAGATCTGAGGGTCTTGTCCGGAAACTCAGTCTTCGAAGAGAAATGTGAGTCCATTTTGACCTATACCCACTTTGGGAGAACTACATTCATGCCGGATGCGCCTTAGCACCTCTTGCAGAAGCACGGGTGCTGCCATCCAGTGACTCCGCCCGGCCTGCGATAGAAAACCTTTTGTGATTGTATTTTCAATGAATTACAAGAAGATATGAGCTCTGATCCCGGTATCCCTAACCTACATCAAACGGCACAAAAGGGAAACTTTTTTCCTATTCTGAGGCGGCCTACCAGCATGCTCATCTTGAGGCCCCCCGATCAAACTTCCTAAGTGATTGCTGACATTGGAGATTGTCTCTGGCTGACGACGCATTTCTGGATCAGCACAAGTGGAAGATTTTCGGCTTTCCACAAAATTGGCGGCTATAGCCCTTCGCTCGATCAATAATCTGACGATAGCAGGAACCGTTACGCCTGGTCCAACTACCGTTTGCGCCCACCACTGACTTCGCATATCCTTTCTTGAGCCCCCCAATTATTTGAAGTGGGTCATTCAGCACAACTCGCGACGCTATCTGACCGATTTTCCGGATCCGCTGCGAGGCGATATCCCCGGTGGCAGGCTGCTGTCTTGGTTGTTTTGATCGGATGGCTTTACTCATCCATCCTTTATCACTTGATTGGACAGTGGTGGCAGGACCCAAACTTTTCTCATGGGTTTTTCGTGCCCCTATTTTCAGCATTTGTGGTCTGGCAGGACCGTTCCCGGCTTGCCCGTCTGCCCGTAATTCCCTCTTCCTGGGGACTGCTCATTGTTGCCTGCGCTCTTTTCGTTTTGATCGTGGGCGTAACGGGTGCTGAACTTTTCCTGTCCAGGATTTCTCTGCTCATACTTATCGCCGGGCTCGTGGTTTATTTTCTGGGATGGAATTACTTCCGCACCATGCTCTTCCCCTGGGCTTTCCTCATCCTCATGATTCCCATCCCGGCCATAATCTTTAATCAAATTACTTTTCCCCTACAGCTTTTGGCCTCCAAAGTAGCCGCAGTGGTGTTACCGCTTTTGGGAGTTCCTGTTTTACGGGAAGGAAATGTCATCAGCCTTCCTGCCATGGTCCTCGAAGTGGCAGAAGCCTGTAGCGGCATTCGCTCGCTTCTCTCGCTCACCACACTCGCTATCATTTACGGATATTTAATGGAAACTCGAAATTCGGTTCGTATCGGCTTGGCGCTGGCTTCTCTGCCCATCGCTGTGGCCGCCAATAGCCTGCGGATTGTGGGCACGGGGTTGTTGGTCCAGTACTGGGATCCAGAGAAGGCGGAAGGCTTCTTTCACCTTTTTTCGGGCTGGCTTATCTTTGTAATTTCTTTGCTAATGCTTTTTCTTTTTCACCGGGTCTTGCGCCTTCTTTTTCGGGAGCGGGAGGCGCATCAGTGAGCTCTCATTTTAGATTTGCGATAGTCGCGGTCTTGTTGGCTGCGACCGCTTTATTTCTGCACGCCCGCAGTCGTAACGAATTCGTTCCCGCGCGCACACCTCTGGCCGGCTTCCCGCATCAGTTAGGGGAGTGGAGAGGAACCGATATCGCGATTCAGCGGGACGTTCTTGATGTTCTGGGAGCCGGGGATTTTCTTCTACGCGTGTATCAAAATCCTGTAGCCCGTCAGCCTTACATAGATTTGTTTCTCGCATATTTCCCCAGTCAGCGCACCGGTGACACCATCCATTCTCCCAAACATTGCTTGCCAGGAGCAGGCTGGCTGCCCGTGGAATCCAGCCGCGTGACGCTCACCTTGCCCGGACATTCGCCTTTTTTGGCCAATCGTTATGTCATTGCCAAAGGAACGGATCGCCAGGTGGTGCTGTACTGGTATCTGGCGCATAATCGGGCCATGGCCAGCGAATACTGGGCTAAGTTCTACCTGGTAACTGATTCCATTCGCCTCAATCGGAGCGATGGCTCATTGGTTCGCGTAACCACACCGCTGCGTTCAGGAGAAACAAGCGACGCCGCACAGGCCAGGCTGATGGCTTTTGCGGGCAATTTTTCCCCATTGCTGGATCAATATGTTCCGCGCTGAGGAATTCCACGCATTGTGAGTTTAGAATTCGGAGTGACGGCGGTAACTTTTTTTTGCTCTTCACCTACGTTACCTTTAGGGCAAGTGGCTTATAGATGCAGATAGGGCCGCCTCGGGCGGACCGCGTTGGGAGATATTGAATGAGGCATTCTTCGCTTTTTCGCCTGATCTTGAGTCTGGCCCTGACCGCTACATTCTTTGTTGGATGTTCCCGCGATCCCAACGTGCGTAAGCAGAAATACCTGGAAAGCGGACAGCGCTATTTTGACAAGGGCAAGTATCGCGAAGCGTCCATTCAATTCAGTAACGCCATCCAGGTGGACGCCCATTACGCCGACGCTCATTATCAGCTTGCCCAAAGCTATCTCAAGCTTCAGGATTGGCCTCGAGCCTACCAGGAACTCGTCCGCACTGTTGAATTGCAACCCGAAAATTATAAGGCTCACATCGACCTGGCAAATCTGCTGACCGCCGGACATGATCTCAAACAGGCGCAGGAACACACCGACTTGCTTCTGGAAAAGAACCCCAATGATCCCCAAACTCACGTAGCAGTGGCCAATCTGCTCGCCGCGCGCGCAGATTACCCGGCCGCAATCAAGGAGATTCAAAAGGCCATCGCTCTCGCACCTGACCGCGCAGACTCATACACGAACCTGGCCCTGCTGCAGATGAGAATCAACCAGCCCGACGCCGCGGAAACCAACTTCAAAAAGGCAGTCGAAATGAATCCCAAGGCGATGAATGCGCAACTCGCGCTGGGCAGCTATTACGAATCCCGCAGCCGCTTCGCCGAAGCCGAGCAGCAATTCCGCCGTGCCATCGAAGCCGATCCGAAGAATGCCGACCCCAGAGCTGCGCTGGCTCGCCTCTATATGGCGCAAGGCAAGAAGGCGGAGACGGAAGACTTCTTGAAGCAGGTAAAGCGCGATCTGCCCGACAATTCCACCGGCTATCGCATGCTCGGAGACTTCTATTTCGCCACTGGTGATTTGGACAAGGCCATCGCTGAATACGGTTCCCTCCACCAAAGTCATCCCAGAGACTTGCAGGTAAAGAAGAATTACGTTCAGCTGCTGATTCTAAAAGGCCGCCTGGATGAAGCTCGGAACTTAAACGATGAAGTCTTGAAAGGCAACGCCAACGATGTTGAGGCTCTGGTCTATCGCGGAGAGATCCAGGTTCGTGAGGGCCACGCCCAGGATGCAGCTGAAACCCTGCAAAATGCCCTTAAGAACGATCCCGACAATGGTGTTGCCCACTACCATCTGGGCATCGCTTTCGACCTATTGGGCAATCTGGAACGAGCCGAGAGCGAATGGCGGGATGCTGTCCGTCTACGTCCCGACTTGGCCGATGCGCAACGTGCTCTCGCGGCGGTGGCGCTGCGCAAGCACGACATGGCAGCTCTGGAACGAGCCGCCACCCAGATCATCAATCTTCAACCAGCATCGCCCGACGGTTACGCCCTCCGCGGCGCCTCGTTTATAAATCGCAAACAGTTTGACAAAGCCGCACAAGATATCCGCCACGCGATCGATGTCGCGCCTCAAAGTGCAGTCGGCTACGTTCAGCTGGGCAATCTAAAGCTGGTTCTAAAGCAATACAGTGAAGCCGAAAAGGCATACCAGCAAGGATTGGATCATGATCCTAATTCCTCAGACGCACTCAGCGGCCTGATGAACACCTATCTGGCCCAGAAGCAACCTGACAAAGCCGTAGCCGCTGCTCAGGCCGCAATCGCCAAGTCCCCAAACAACAGCGCTCTCTATGATCTTCTTGGCACCGCTTTGTTCAACGCCAAGAAAGACATGAACGGCGCCGAGACAGCCCTCCGTAAATCCGCCGAACTCAATAAAAATAATTCCGATGCGCTGCTCAAGCTGGGTCAGGTGCAAGCAGCCAAGGGCTCCGCCGACGACGCCATCGCCACCTACCAGCGCTCGCTTAAGGACAATCCGCGCGAACCCAGCTTCTATATCCTGATGGGAGAACTCTACGAATCCAAGCAGAATTGGGAAAGAGCAAAGGAATCCTATCAGAAAGCTCTCGAAATCCAGCCCGACAATCCGCTGGCCTCAAACAACCTCGCTTACGTGATGGTACAAAGCGGCGGCAACGTGGACGTGGCTCTCTCGCTCGCGCAGACCGCGCGTCGCGGCATGCCCGATTCTCCCAACGCGGCCGACACTCTCGGTTGGGTCTATTACCAGAAGGGCGCCTACAAATCCGCCATCGATCTTTTTCAGGAGGCGCTGAAGTTAGCCGATAAGAATAAATCTCCCGAGGATGCCACCTTCCACTATCACTTAGGCATGGCCTATGAAAGAACCGACCAGCCCGCCCTCGCTCGCCAGCATTTGGAGCGGGTGCTGAAGATCAATCCCAATTACTCCAGCGCCGGAGACGTAAAGAAGATGCTTTCGCAGTTGCGTTCCTAGCGTTGCGAATACGTCGCAGGCAGCTTCTTGCGTCGCGGATATTCCGGCATTGCTCTTGATGATGGGTCAAGATACGCACCGCAGAACACGGCTTTCCGGTACACAGCAGTACCAAGCCGGCTTCTCGATCCTCGCAAAGTAACTCACCAGCGCTCCAGCTTCGGATAGCGCAGCACTCGGACTCCATTTGTTTCCGAGTGGACGCGGTCTTGCTGTGGCGGAGAACCTTTCCGACAGGGGCTTCTCTGATCCGGATGCGTTCTAGGTTCGTGGCGAGACGCGCCGAATCCGTACTCGGCCTTCCCTCTCAACCCTCGCTCCAGATGCTATTGCACCGATACTATAAAATTGACAGCTGTTGCCACGCCTGCCACAGTCGCATTGACTGTCACTTGCCCCGGGGATGGCGGCGTAGTGTAAGTGGCGCTCGCTGTGCCGGTACTATCAGTTGTTAACGGGTTTGTGGCAAAGGCGCCGCCCGCCGCCCCATCGGAGAAGCTGACGCTTGCGCCGGGAACGGGGTTTCCATACTGGTCGTTCACTCGCGCCACCAAGGGCGAGGCTAGAGGGGTATTAGCCGCGGCGGTCTGCCCGTTGCCGGAGATTGCGACGATACCGGCTGCAGGGCCAGCAGTTACAGTTTCGGTAAATTGCGCCCTCGATGTCATGCCAGCAACCGTTCCCAGGATTGTTGCCTTACCGGCTTTGGTGGAAGTCGTGTAATTCACACTGGCGCGCCCAAGGCTGTTCGTAACAGCAGAACTTGCGGACAGAGTGCCGCCAAAAGTACCGGCGCTCAAATTCACAGTTATTCCGGAGATGCCATTGCCGTAGGAATCGCTCACCTTAACGACGAGCGGCAACAGCAACATTGTCGTCACGGGAGCGTTTTGCTGGTTTCCGCTTTGCACGAGTACCCATCTAGGCAAACCCGGCGTGCCGGTTTCCGTGAAGGTCACCTTTGCCAATCCGGGGCTCGATGCGGTGACGGTAACCGTCTTTGCGGTTTTAGGCAGCGTATATGTCGTGCTCGCCAATCCTTGGCTGTCGGTCATAACCGAGGAAGCACTGAAGCTGCCATTTTGGCCTCCATCGCTAAAGGTAACGGTCGCCCCGGAAATTGCGCCCCCGGAATATGCGGTTGCCGCACTCACCTGCAGCGGAATGGGCAACGCCGTAAAGACAGCTGCGGTTTGACCGTTGCCGCCACTGGCGAGCAATTTTGGCAGAAGGCCATATACCCGCAAACTGGCCTGGGTTCCTACATAGACCCTGCCGTTGGCAATTGTTTGCGTGCTGAAGTGCGCCATGGGAGGCGAGGCATCACGCGTGGCGAGCTGGTTGGTGCCGTACAGTTTCGTCAGAGTGATCGCATTGAATGCGGACAGCTGGGGGCCGCCGATCACCCACAGAATGCCGTTGGTATTTCCGTTTGCTGAAATCGACGGCGCATGTCCTCCCGGCTGATTTTGAAGCGAGTGAATGATCGGCACGCTGGTGAGCAATCCTCCGCTCAGCCCGTAACCTTTGATGGGTTTGGAATTACCAGTGAAATAGACGGTGTTATTCCAATAGACGGGCGAGCTAAACATCGGTCCGACAGCCAGAGGAAATTCTTGAACAATCTGCGTGTCGCCCGCGGCATTGAATCGCCCCATGTTGTCCCGATCGAGCACATATACCGTTCCTTCTTTACCGCTAGCGACCAGCAGGTGAGGGTGCGCTCCGGCCTGGTCCGGCAGAATCAGCACGCCACAGGAACTGATGTCTAGGTCCCTCGCGCTGAGGCTGGACTGGTTGTAAGGTGTGAAGTAGTCTGCCACATCCAGCTTGCCTGTACTCTGGTTCAGCTTAAGAATGCTCGAACCGTAATCCTGGCCGCCCACGTTGGCATTGAAAGTCGATTCTGACGTCGACACATACAAATTACCGAGATGCAGGGCCTCCCGATTGCCAGATCGAGGCCAATCCTTTGCCAGGCGCGGCATTGAACGTGCCCACCTGCTGCAACGTTGTCGCGCCGTATGTCACGTGGGATCACAAGAGCTTCCCGACAAGCAGAAAAACGGCCGCGACTGGAGATAAGCCTAAATCTAGCTCTGTGTTGGAGGGCGGCAGGGTCCGCCGTGGTGATTCCGTCAGGCTGGAGTAGATTCAGGCCAAACTGTTTTCCATCGTGGGACGGTTCCTAGTAGACCGTGAAATCTATCGTCGTGAAGTTATGGTCTGAAGGTCTCACTCCTTTATCGTCAGTAGTTCCTATCTTTATGACTGGCGCAATCGCGAGGTCCCGCGTATCTGGCACCTTCCCGCCGCTAACCGCCAAGTTCGTGGCTCCCTTGGAATAAAAAACGTGGTCAATTCTGCTTTTGCGAGTCCTGGTGTAGAGATTGGCCGGATTATCGGCATAGGCGACCGCAGTGTTGTGGCTTACCGCTGTATTCCATCCGCTTAAGTACTTCTGCTCCACGATATTGATCTCCGGCGTGCCATCTTGCGCATTAAAATCACCGGCGATAATACGAGGCTCGGAGAAGCTGCTGGCGAAGGAAGCCAGCTCGTTGGCCTCCACCTGACGTTGCGAACTGGAAGTGCTCGGCCACTGGAAATGGGTGGAGAAGAAGTTAACGTATTTTCCGCCCACATTAAGAGTCGCTTGCGCTATCGGCATCTGATAGCTCATGAAGTATTGCGCGGTGCTCACGATCGGCCATTTGCTGAGAATCATGACGCCTTCGACGCATCCTGGGTACTTGGGAACGTAAGAGTAGTACCAGCTGATTCCCGTCTTCTGTTTTACCAAGCTGGTCAGGGTTTGCGGGTCATTGGAACCCCCTAGAACCTCGATCAAAGAGACCACGTCGGGATTCATATTGGCAATCCAAGTGGCATCACGGCTCAAGTTGGTGATGTCGTCGGTCCCATGGCCTCCATAAAAGATGTTAGCTTGCATTACACGCAGTTTTATGCTGCTGGAAGATCCGCTCACGCTAAGCAAAGTCGAGGCGCTAGCTGTAGCTCCAGTAGTGCTAGTGATTTTTAACGATGCCGTGTAATTGCCGGAAGTTTGATAAATGTGAGAAGGCGAAGCTGCCGATGAAGTTTGGCCATCGCCGAAGTTCCAATAGTAGACCGAGACGTAGCCACTGGTGAGCGTCACATTAGAGGTGAAGTTTACCGATAAAGGAGCAGATCCGGAGGTCGGGTTCGCGGTAATGCTTACGCTGGTTGAGCTAAGCGATGGCAGATTGGCCGTTAGAATAGTCGTATCGTTGATGGCTTTGCCGGGAGCCGTGGAAAGATAGGTCTGCGGAGACAGCACGATTTGATCGATGCTGAGGCCGTCTTCGCGAACTTGCACACGAATGGTATGGGTTCCACTACTCTGGAAATAAATTGCCGACCCCAAACCGCACCAGCCATTATCCGTCCAACCCCAAGCTTGGATTGCGGCTCCAGAACAAGCCTGAAGGACTACCGGCGCTGCGGATGTAGTCCCGATGCGATAAACGGCGGACTGCGAGCTGTTCACGCTGTCGGAAAACTGAACGTACACGGAGTCGTTACTGGTGGAATTACTCAGGGATCTGGCGCGAATCCAAAGGTGATAAGCCTGTCCACTGTACGCCGGAAAAGTTAGTTCGAAGTAGTTCGCTGGCTGGGCAAGCGGGCTAGTAAGCTTGGCGGCACCCAGATTTGGGTTTCCAATGGCATATCCCCCCGCCGCGGTAGAATCCGCAACCACCGCCCACGTCCCTGATTTTACAGGTGCTTTCGAGGCATACAGTACCACGTCACTGCTGCTGGCATGCGCAAGAGTTCCGCTGGTAATCATCCATACAATCCATGCCATGCCTCTAAAACGAACGCTTAAATGCCACCTAGTCAAACTTGACATTCTGCACTCCTGCTCCAAGGTTTGGCGAAGACATATCGGATCGAGTTTCTCCGACTGAGTGAAGTGGCACCGCATGATTATTGCTGCCCCATAACGCTTGGTCGAGATTACGAGAGTTCAGTATTCATCTCTGAGTCTGAACAGATACTTTTAGTCATAAGTCACAGCTCGAAGCTCAGCTGTGCTTTGCAAAAACTGAGAGATGGGTCCGTCTAATGACTAAAATGGCGAGGATTTCCTGATGCTGGTGATTCATCGGGAGCCAATGTTTTCGCGTATTTGAAGAGGATGATTATCTGAACAGCCGGACACCGATGTAACTATCCGAGCTGTGGCGTGTCCGCGGACCTGGGCGATCGCCATTCGTGCACGGGAACAGCGGGAATCACTTCCGACCCGATACTCTACACTTGGAGCAGTTAGTTTCATCTACTGCGGTGCAGACATCCATGACAGACTGAGCACAACGTGATCAGGTTGTCCTCGGAATCATCCCCTGATCGGCTGCGGAATTCTTTGTGATGAATTTGAAGATTAGTAAAGCTGCCGCAGGATTGGCATCTCCATCCATCCCTTTGCAGCACTGCCCGACAGAGCTGCTCGTAAGATTCGGGAGGAAGCCGCAGACGGGGATGTTTGGATCGGATCGTATTCATGAAGTCCGCTGAGAAACCTGCGACAAGAATGCATGCTTCTGCTCACCCGGAAGGAACTTGAAGAACCGAGCAATGGAATGCAGCAAAATGTCCGGACTGCCATCGACCTGCGCAATGCGATCGGCGGCGTGGCCATCCCAGAGAGGAATGGATGATGCTTTCTTGGTGTCGCCAGCCAGGATGCGTCGGATTTCAGTTTTCAGGAGGGAGCGGTCACGTCCGATCAGCCGGTTCGTCCCCTGGCTGACAGTGATGGGGCGTTCCGTGTTCTCACGCAACGTCAAACCCAAGAACTCATTTGTTTTCAACAACGGTTCCAGTTCTTACGAGTAGGGTGCTGGAAGCTTTTTTCGTCGTCGATGCTCCCGCATTTCTTTTTGCTGATTGGTCAAAATGCGCAGCGCAGAACGCGGTTTTCCGGTACACAGCAAAACGAATTCCGCTTCTCGATCTTCCGGAAAGTAACTTACTGAGTCGGATTGGTCGACTTCGCCGCCATCGAGTAGGCGGCCGGCGCAGGTTAGGCAGCGGCCTTGATGACATAGCGCGGGGAGCTTGATGCCTGCGGCGGCGGCTGCGTCCCAGATGTGTTCGTTGGGGCCGACCTGGATTGTTCGTTCTTCAGTTGGTAGGACGAACGTGACATCGAATTTTTTGTCCACTTTTTTAAGATCCTGCCTGGCCTCGCGGCCAGACAGGAGTGGGTGATTGGAAATTTACGGATTGTAGAACTGTGCGTTTTTGCTGTAGGGGGCGTGGCCGGGTTCGCCGCGACGGAAGTGTCCGGACGGGATGGATTTGCCATCGCGTTCCATGCCCAGCAACTCGATGAACCAGGCTTCGTGCTCGACTTCTTCGTTCAAGATGCGGGACGCCATGTCATACGTCCGCGGATCTTTGCCGAAAGTCATGTCGCACACTGCGCTCCAGCTTCGGATGGCGCAGCGCTCGGATTCCATTAACAGGGTAAGAATATTGACGACGGTCGGCGGATCAGGAAGCTTGGCTGCAGCGCAGCCGGCCAGGTCGTGAAAGGCTTTGAGATCGTTGGGCAGCTCGCCTCCCAGCTCATAAATGCGGGGGACGATCAGCTCCCAATGGGCCCGATCTTCCAGCCGGGCGTCTTCGCATATCTCTTTGTAGTCTTCATGACCGGCGAGATGCATTCTTAAAATGGTGTAGTAGTAATAGGTGCTGGCAAACTCAGCAGCGGCGTTGGCAATCAGCATTTTGATCAGCTTCTCGACGTCCACTCCGCGGGCGCGAATGACTTCTACGCCGACGCGTTGGCTGACGTCTCCGTACTTAACAACGTTCTCAGGCATATCAATTCCTCCATTTAGAGTCTAGCGCGAGCGGCGCAAAATGGACAAACGTGCGCGCGGGATTTTCAACGCGTGATGAAGGTGTGATACGAAAATAAATTGCGACCTGTAGATATCTCGGTCGATCGGCTGACAACAAACCGCAGCGGCTGAAGCCGAATCTTTTTTGTCGGCGTACGGCACGACTGAAGTCGTGCCCTTCCCGACCCTAGTGCGGCACGACTAAGGTCGTGCCCTTTCAAAGCCGATCCACGAGTGCCAATCTCGCAGCATTGAAGACGGCGCATCACTCCCCGGACGCTCCGGGGGCGAGATGCGCCGCGATCATTTGCCATCCTTGCGGACGTTTCTGGCAAACCAGGGTTACACGCATGTCCTTGGGCTGAGGCGCGGCGGCGGTTTTTATGGAGCCCATCAGCACCGCGGTATCGCCAAAAACGCGGACGCTGGTTGCTCCCGGAGTCGCTCCCGCAAAACCGCCCGGGCCGCCGCCTTGCGGGACGATGTCCGATTTGGTGAGCACATGTCCATCGGGGCTGTTACCGATGAAATCATCGGCAATAATCCGGCGCAGCCCGGCGACGTCCCCCTTCGCATCTGCTGCCAGCCAATCACGCTCCAGTTGCACCACCTGATCTTCGGCTTTGGGACTCGCCGCCGTGGAAGTCGCGGGATTTGGCGATTGGCTTTGACCTGGCGCGAATCCACACAGGGCGATAGCTAGACTAACCATCAGACACACGATCATTAGCGCGCGATTCATACGTTTCCTCCTGGGTGTTTCTGAGATTGACACCGCGTCGCGAGTGAAAGTTCCTGTCGAGAGAAGGGATATCCCCCCTCCCCCTCCTATCTTGTGGAATCAAGAACTTGGGCTATGAACCCGGTCAAAATCTTTGAGGAATAAAGGTTTAGAGGCAAAATCTTGGAAACAAACGGCTTATGACTTGAGGCTAACATTTTGATGGATGATATATCTTTTATGAGGGATAGAGGAAGGCTAAGTCAAGCGAAACTATTCCACAGCGGGCGGTTTACACGTTTATGTCATCTGGCTTCTGAGGTGCCTCGAGGTGCTCTTCTTCCTCGTCAGCAATCATTGCTTTCGCAGCACTGCTGTAGCGGGTCAGAAATTCGTCGATCA
>Ga0207646_10001161_pt1 | contig 33425 bp, 33 predicted proteins | sample KBSK5502metaG_FD_184343 | JGI IMG/M metagenome (GOLD analysis project Ga0207646, IMG submission 184343) | Corn, switchgrass and miscanthus rhizosphere microbial communities from Kellogg Biological Station, Michigan, USA - KBS K5-50-2 metaG... | ecosystem: Host-associated > Plants > Roots >... | reverse complement strand
GGGAGGTTGTTCGGACGAGCCTCCAGGGACCGGGGCGGCGGGAACTCCGACGGAAGCCCCTCGATCTCGAGCTGGTGGAGGCGCTCGGGATCGGCGAGGTCCTTCAGGCGGTGCTCTCCGAGAAAGCCGATGCGCACCCCCCTCGGTAGCTCCTCCTCCACGATGCGCGCGGCGCGGTGGACGTCGATGCCGACGTACCCATCGCGGCGGAGCTCACCCCATCCGGTGTGCAGGCCCATCCGCACGCGGACGTGCGCACCATGCGACCACCGGTGCGCCGCGAGGTCTCGCTGGGCCCTTACGGCAGCTCGAACGCCGTCGAGCGGTTCGCGGAAGGCCGCGAAGAAGGAGTCGCCGGCCGCGTCGACCTCCACGCCCCTCGAGGCCGAAATGACGGCCCGGATGATATCGGCGTGGTCCTCGAGGATGTCGGCGTATTGGCTGCCGATCTCCTGCAACAGCCGAGTGGACGCTTCGATGTCGGTGAACAGGAACGTGACAGTGCCGGTCGGGAGCTCAGACATCGTAGCTGCAATGTAGCCGAAGCTACCAGGGGCTACCAGGCCGCGGCATCTCGAGTAAGTGCCCGAGCCGCATCGCCCCGATCGAGAGTTCATCATCGCCACCAACACCGGCCCGGAGCACTGGGGGTGGACCGAGACAGCCAAGGAGACCCTGGAGAAGGTCCCTGGGTCGGTGAGCATCCAGAGCGCAGGCTTGCTTGTGTACCGGCGGCGGGATGTTGCTTGAGGTGCTCCTCGTTGCATCCCGGCGCTCCCTTCTGGTCGGCTACTGCGCATCCGCTAATGTCCGCTGCTTGCTGGCCCAAGGAAAAGGCGAACCTGGCCGTCTCGTTGACTAAACCTTGCCAACGAGGCACCATTGGTCCTGACTTCGGATTGTTACGCTGCAAGCGTATCTTCAGAGCGCATTTCGTACTGAGGACTTGCGCCGCAGGTCTTTGAAGAGGTAATGGTCATCGCCAAGCGTCCCGCTGCACGTCGGCGTCCTGAGGCGGTTCGCGCCGCGGAGCGCGGCTACGGTCGCTTCTGTCCCATATCGCTGGCCCTCGACAAAGTCGGCGACAGGTGGACACTGCTGATCGTGAACATGCTGCTCTCCGGACCTCAGCGCTACACCGACCTCAAGGCTTACGTCGAGGGAGCCGGGTCGAACATCCTCGGCGACCGTTTGCGGCGCTTGGCGCAGGATGGCGTCGTCGGGCGGAGCGCCGGCAGCGAACCGGGAAGCCCGATCACGTACCACCTCACTGACCGCGGACGGGCTCTCGAGCCGGCGATCCGGGGCCTCTTCCGCTGGGGAATGCTCGACCTGATCGCCGCGGAGCCGCGGGAACCCGATTGCGTCGTATTCGATCAGACCTGGGCGATTGGTTCGAAAGGCCCGATGAAGCGCGAGACGTATCAGTGGACGATCGACGGACACGACTTGGCGCTCGTTATCGATGGCTACGAGCTACAGCGTAACCGTGGCAAGGCGAAGAACCCGGCGGCGACAATCCGGTCGACGACCGACGTGTTCGCCAAACTCGTGTCCGGACAGACCACCGCGGCAGAGGCGATGGCCGCTGGTGTCTTCAAGGTAAGCGGCTCAAAGGAGGCCGTCGCGCGAATGTTCCTGGTTACCGGGTTCCCCGCGAGTGGGAGATAGGCCCCCGCCGGCGCTGCCGCGCCCCTTCGTTGCCGTGAGCGAACCGCTCAGCTACCCAGCCATTTGTCGAGGTTGTCGCGATTTGAGAACCAGCCGGTTGGAAATGTAGCCAACGGCTCGTTGGCGGGTTTGGAGCCCTTCTCGAAGGAGTACGGGGACTCGTCCGGGACGAGGAACGCCATTTTCCGTATGCCCGACGAGTTGTAGAGGGGAATGATCTTGGCGTCGCGCCACCGGTTGATCTCGTCGGTGAAACCGCGCCCAAACTGGGTGATATCGACCATCATGTAGGGGGGCCGGAGGTCCTTGCCGGCATCGGCGAACAGCTGAACCGTCTCCTTCACCTGCTCGTCCGACATGTCCTTGCTCGCCGGCAGCCACTTTAGTAGCAGCGTCTTCGACTCGTCGAAGTAGAGGATCTTGCTCCATGGGGTGCTGGCGACCTCTTTGGCGACCGGCGCGTTCGTAGCCATCTGATTCCTCCCTTGTACCCGTGCCGTCGGGTCGTACTCGGCCTGACCGAGCCATGATAGACGGATTGAGCATAAAAGTCCAGAAAGAAGACCATGGACCGAAAACTGGATAGTCATTCCAGTTACCGTGTAGTGCCGTGGTAGCGATTCCCAGCCGACTCGACCGACGTCGACCAACCTGACTGGAGCAGAATCACCCGATGGATACAGAGCAAAAGCCGCCGGAAGCGTTCATGACCGCGCTCGTGACGGAGCATTTCGTATTACAGGGAACGCGCAGCACGCTCACGGCTGAGAGTGCCAGCCGGGCCGCCCTCTACTTGGCATCGCTCACGGGTTCGCTGATCGCGCTCGGATTCGTGGCGCAAGACCGCGCCGTCCTCGGACCGTTCGCGGCGGCCATATTGCCCGCCCTCCTGATTCTCGGTGAGTTCACCTACTGGCGCCTCGTCCAGAGTGGCATCGAAGACCTTCACCATCGCTGGGAAATGCAACGCATTCGCGCCTACTACCGGCAGCTCGTCCCGCCGGGATTGCCGTTCTTTGCCGATGCCCAGCCCAGGGCTTTCGCGAGTCCAGAAAGGCAATTCATGGGACTCACGGCGCGTGATCTCAATGTCTTATTGACGGCTGCCAGCATGGTGGCCGCTATCAACAGCATGCTGGCCGCAGCGGGCGTCGCGCTCGCACTCCATGCGACCGCCAACATCTCACCCGGCGGGGCGATCGGCCTGGCCGCGTTGGTGGCCGTTCTCTTGTACCTGGCTCATGCGAGGCTCGCCATTTACCGATATAACGTGGGGCTCGCTGATTTGAGGTAGAGGGCGAAGTAGCGAGCTAACGGGTTTGGCCTGCGGCTACCGTCGTCGGGAACTCGGGCTCGCGGAATTCGAAAAGCCGCGGATCAGTGCACACCATAGAGAGCCTCGACCGCTGCACCATCCTGACTTAGCGGATGAACCGGTCGGCCTTGTCATGGAACCCCATCTGAAACAGCGCGTTGACCCACGTCTGGCGCTGGAAGCACGCCGACCGCGAACGGGCGCCATTCTGGCTTTTCAGCCATCGCCAGAACATCTGGGCGATGCTCTACTGCTCGGTCACGCCGCGCGGCCAGTCAAAGGCCATCGGCGTACCGCTCGAGATAGCGCCGGCAACCCGAGCTAGTTTCTTCACACCCGCACCACGATCTTTCCTTTGGCGTGTCCCTCACCCATGTAGCTCATAGCGTCGGGCACCTGGTTGAGTTCGTAGCAGCGGTCGATGACCGAGGTCATTCTCCCGTCCTCGACGAGCTTCTGCAGGAAAAGCAGATCTTCTTTGGTCAGCTTGGCGATGAAGAACGCCCATTTCTGCGGACCACGGATGGACGCCAGGCGCAGGCCGATCAGATGCCGGATTGTGCTGTTCCCGCCCCAGACGGTGTGCGAGGAACCGCCAGCCGCGACCATGATGCCGGTCGGAGTGAGGACGCGTTGGCATGCCGACCAGGAGTGGTTCCCGGCAACGTCGATCAACACGTCGTACGACTCGGTACGGTTGGTGAAATCCTCGCGCGTGTAGTCGATCACCCTGTCCGCGCCCAGGGCGCGGGCGGTTTCCAGATTTCGCGGGCTGCAGACGGCGGTCACCGTCGCCCCGAATGCCTTGGCGATCTGGAGGGCGAAGCTCCCCACTCCTCCGGAGGCGCCATTGATCAAGACCTCCTGGCCTTCGCGAACTTTTCCGTGATCGCGGACGGCCTGGAGCGCCGTCGTCGCGGCGACAGGGATGGCGGCCGCCTGGTCGAAGGGGAGGCTGGCCGACTTTCGAATCACAGCGGCCCTCGCCGGGATCGAGAGGTACTCGGCGAAGGCACCGCCGTTCTTGCCACCGAACACCTCATCGCCCGGCTTGAACTCGGCGACGCTCTTACCAACCGACTCAACCGTCCCGGCAAAGTCGGTGCCGAGCACGTAGGCCGTCGCTTTGAAGCCTCCGCTGAGCCAGCGCGCAGTGTGTGCCACCCGCGACAGGGGAAAGAAGTCGACCGGATTGATCGACGCGGCGTGAACCCGTATCAGCATTCCATCGTCGGCGATCGAGGGTGGGTCGATCTCATCGAGGTTCAAGACCTCGGTACGCCCTGTCCTGTGGCAACGGATCGCTTTCATCTTCGGATATCAGCTGAGCTGGAATGGCGGGTACTGGTCGGTGACCAGAAGGAACGCGTAGCCGGTGACCCGATTGGTCCAGCGAAGAACGCCAACGACGAAGCGGAACAGATTCTGCGGATAGCGGCCCGTGAAGACGATGGCGAACCAGGCCACGACCACGGCAACCAGGGCGCCGATCCAGAGGAAGATCAGAACGATGAAGTGGGGGATCGCAAGGAACCACTTGACCAGAGGCAACCAGCGATTCAACTGCCGCGCATCAGGATAGTCGAGGTTGAGATGGACCGACTGCTCCTCGTCGGTTGACGGATAGCGATCGTCGAGCAAGGCGAGGTATGCCGTGACGCGATTCGAGAAACGAAGAAGATTCACATTCCAGTCGTACCACCACCGCGGATACTTCTGGCGGAACAGCAGCATCAGGACGATGGGCAGGAAGAGGAGGCCGGCGCCGCTTGCGAAGGTCGTCGTCGTCTGATGGTCGCCGCTCTGCATTGCGTCGCGCGACAGCAAGCCGAGCACGATGAGAATCGGGATCGCGGCGAAGATTCGTAACGCTGTCGAAAGTCGATTGAGCGGTCGGGTCGGCACGTCGACGTCGAACTGCACCGGATAGCTTGTTACCATAGGTGTCCTCCTTCGAGATTCGAATCGCTGCTGGTGTTTCTGATCGATGAGTTGGTTCCTCTGAATTGAACCTGGGCGGCCTTGAAGACCAGCCACGCGACGACGGCTAATTCACCGAGATAGCCCACGGTGGCGATACGGGAAACCACAGGGCCGAACGGAGGCGAGAGAACGAAGTTGAGGCTGCCGACGATGTATGAGTAGCCCGCGATGATCAGCAAGTAGCCGACAAATTTCGGGATAAAGCCAGACTTGATGACCAACAGACCGAAGGGCAACAGCCACAGTCCAAAGAAGATCGAGTTGAGGGCACTTGTGTCGCTGCTCAGGCCGAGGAAGAACGTGGCCAGCCCGTTCATCTGAGTCGGTCCCAGTCCGGACACGGGCGGTCCATCGATGAGCCTCAGGGCGGCGATCTGGTTGAGCCAGCTTACGAACGAGATCGGGACCGAGAGCAAGACCAGGACGACCATCAAGGACGCCTGGGTCGGGTTCACATCCTTCAGCAAGCGATAGAGCGCCCGGGCAAGAAAAACGAAGGTGCCGGTCGCGATCAGCGAACTGACCAGGGCGAGGCGGAACAGTGTCTCGGCGGAACGGACGTTGTGGGCGGTCGCATTGGCATCGTGTGGGGCGATCAAACTCTGCGATGCGACGAGGCCGAAGATGCTCGTCAGGACGAGGACGAGATACAGGACGCCTGCCGCGCGCACGACTCCGTCGGCTGGTCGGGTCTTTGTGGCTCTTTCAGTTGCCGGCATGCCCCTGCTCTCCTTCGGTGAACATCGACCTCAAACTGATGACCTCGTGACCGCGCAGGGCCTCGAGAAATGGCTGAAAGCTGCCGAAGACCAGACAGCACAAGGTTGTACCGTCGATTTCGACCTCGCTCACTCCTGTGGCGCACTTAACCTGCTGGGTGGGAGGGGCCCCGACGAAACGGACCTCCACTCGCTGCAGTGGTAACTCCCCGGTCATGGTCCTGAGCCTATGGGCCTGACGGAGTCCTGAAATCCGTGGAATTACCGAATCCAGCCCGGGCGACCGGGTCCGCTGCTGGCACCTCGCCTCGGTAGTAACGTCTTGGTCACGATGGCGAGACCCGCCCGCCACCTGGGCAATCTTCCCGCTGAGGCGACGAGCTTCATCGGCCGCAGGGACGAGCTTGCTGAAATCAAACGGAAGCTCAGCGACGCGCGCCTGGTCAGCCTCGTCGGTCCGGGAGGCGTGGGCAAGACGCGCCTCGCGGTCAAGCTCGGGACCTATCTCGAGCGTGGCTTCCGCGACGGCGCCTGGCTGGTCGAACTGGCGGAAGTTCGTGATCCCGGCCTCGTGAGTAACGCCGTCATGCTGGCGCTGGACCTACGCGACCAGGCAGTCACGGAGCCACTCGCCCTCTTGCTCGCCTACCTGAAGGACAAGCAGCTCTTGATGGTGGTGGATAATTGCGAGCACCTCCTCGGTGCTGCAGCCCAGCTCGTTGGCGAGGTCGTGCGAGGAGCCCCGGGTGTCCGGGTGATCGCCACCAGCCGGGAGCCGCTGTCGGTAGATGGCGAGCATGTGGTTCCCGTTCCACCCTTCCCCTTACCGTCCCAGCAGGCGGAGCCGCTTACTCAACTGCGTGAGAACGAGGCCGTGATGCTCTTCACCCAGCGCGCGGCGGCTGCATCGGGCAGCTTCGAACTGACGGACTCGAATGGGTCCTCCGTCGTGGAGGTCTGCCGACGGCTGGATGGCCTCCCGCTGGCGATCGAGCTGGCTGCGGTGAGAACGAGAGTGCTGACCGTGGAACAGATGAGGGATCGCCTGAACGACCGGTTCGGTCTGCTTACCACCGGAGGCCGGGCGGCGCTGCCACGCCATCAGACACTGCGAACCACGATCGAATGGAGCCACGAGCTGCTCAGCACCTCTGAGCGCGCACTACTGCGGCGCTTGTGCGTCTTCGCCGGCCGCTTCACGCTCGATGACGTCGAATCAGTTTGTACCTCGGACGAGGTGCCGGCGGCTGGCTCACTGAACCTGCTGTCGTCACTCGTCGACAAGTCCCTCGCTATGAAAGAGGACGTTCGTGGTGTGGCTTGCTATCGGCTGCACGAGACGATGCGCGAATTTGCCAGTCTCAAGTTGCGAGAAGCCGGCGAGGAAGAAGAACTCGGTGATCGAGCCACCGAGTACTACCGTTTGCGGTGTCAGCAATTGGTTGGTGAAAGCCGATACCGGCTTGCCGAGTGGCTCGACTGGATGGACCTGGAGATCGACAACATCCGGGCCGTGCTCTGGCACTGCCTGTCGCGCCGGGACTCACGACGCGGGATCGATCTCGCAACCTCTGTAGGTTGGTACTGGATCACGCGGGCGACGACCGAAGGCGTCCACTGGTTGGACGAGCTAGTTTCCTGCGGGCGTGGCAATCCGGAGACGGAGTTCTGGGCTTACTTCCTTCGCGGATTTCTGGCGGTGTTGAAGGCTGACGCGACTGCCGCCTCGCCGGCCATCGAACGTGCGGTGGCCACAGCACGGGAGTTGGGTCAGCCGCAGCTGCTGTCGCAATCGCTTTCGATGGCTTCGATCGCCGCGAACCTTGCTAACGACCGCGAGTCGGCGCTGGGCTTGCTGGATGAGGCGGTGCTCGTGACCAGCCCTCTCGACGACTTCCCCGCCCGGATCTCGGTCCTCCAAGCTCAGGCACTCAACGGTTTCTTCGGAGGCGACATCGAGGCGGTGAAGGCCGCGGCGTCGGAAGGGGTTCGTCTCAGCCGAGCTGCCGGCGACCTCTACAGCCTCGAGATGATGCTGCTGAACCGAGGCGGCGTGGCCCTCTTCGTCGGCGATCTCGAGCACGCGAAAGCGGACTACCTGGATGCCCTGAAGATCGCGCAACGAATCGACGACCGGGTTGCACAGTACGCCCTCCTTGACTCACTGGGCTGCGTGGCAGCCGGCGCCCGGCAGCCACGGCTCGCCGCCCGGTTACTCGGGGCGGCGGAAACGGTCCGAACCCAGGCCGGAGCCAGGCTTCTCCCGATCCTTGCTCCATTCATTGCCCAGGCGGAAGCGTCCGGAATCGCTGCGATCGGCGCATCGAAGTTCGCGGCCGACACGAATACCGGAAAGCAGTTGAGCCGCGACGAAGCGATCCGCCTGGCGCTGGGCAATTCCGTCCCTCCGCCGCCTGCGGGGGAGGGCAGGGTGGGGGCCATATCAATACTCGGCAAGCGCGAGGCCGATGTCGCGCGGCTGGTCGCGAAGGGGCTGACCAACAAGCAGATCGGAACGAGACTGTTCATCTCGGAGCGCACGGTCGACACCCACCTGCGTAGCATCCTGAACAAACTCGGCGTCAATTCGAGATCACAGATCGCGGGCTGGGTGGCGTCGTTCAATCACTAACCGCTTGAACTCACCGAGTGATGACCTGCTCATCCGAGGTATATCTCGTCTGGAGAATCACATGTGGTGCGTGCGTAGCCCTGATCAGCCTGCAAACACACTAATCAGTTGTAGGGCCCCGCGCTAATCCCCGGCGGTCGCGGGCGTGATCGCCTCGAGCCCGGCCGCGGGCGCTTGCCCCCTCATAGCGGCGACCACAACACCGAGGCCAACGATCGCCAACGCGGCCACGGCCAGACCCGGTAGGAGCACTGCGATCGGAATAAAGAGCAGTAGCAGAATGATCGCCGCGATATGTGGGCGCGAGACGTGATGCCAGATCGCCAGCTTGAATAGGGCATGGCCGGCGAGGAATATGGCCGTCCCACCGAGAAGGATGGAAGCGGTAGCGACGCCTGCGGGCTGCGTCGGTTGGGCCAGGAGGAGCCGGTCGCCCGCAGCCACCGCAATGATGCCGGCGACCATCGGCACCTGCGCCCAATAGAAGGCGGACCGGGCCAGCCGGCCCGGATCAGGGGATGAAGCGAGGGCGCGTGCGGCGAAGGCCGCGCTGCGGTCGAAATAGACCCACCACAACGTAACCGTAGTGACAAAGGCCAGAAGGAACGCCCCGGTCTCGCCGAGATTCAGCTCTTTATAGCCGGTCAGCGAGGCACCGATGATGACGATCGACTCACCGAGCGCGATCATGACGAACGCCTGGATTCGCTCCGCGGCATGGGCTCCATCGACATTCCATTCGCGAGTCGCGGTGCGACCCAGCCCCGGTACGTAGAAGCCGACCGCCGCGGAAAAGAGATCGATGGCGACCACGAGCGCCCACAGCACTTCGCGGAGGTGACCCTGCGCCAACCCACCGAGGATGGCCAGTGATCCGCCGACGAGCGACCATACGAAGAAGCGCTGGAAGTTGCGTTCGAGGGCTTCATGACGCGTGGCGTAAACGGCAAAAAGGTTGCGCCCGATCTGCACCGCGGCATAAGAGGCGCCGATGAACAGTCCGGCCGGCCCGAATGCCTGTGGGATTGCAGCCGACGAGATCAGGCTCACGACCATCACCGCGAGCAACAGCCGCCGTACCGGCAGTTGGTGAGGGTCGAGCCAGTTGACGAGGTAGGCCGTGGATGCCCAGATCGTCCACACCATTCCAAAAAGCACGGCGACCCGGATGACACCCTCGACGGTGGCGTGATCGAGGAGGTAGTGCGACAGCTGGGTGACCGCGAAGGCATAGACGAGGTCGAAGAAGAGCTCGATGTTGGTCACGCCTCGAAGGCCGGTTCGGGCGCGCAGCAAGCTGACCGCGGGCATCACCACATGATGCCCTACCCGGTGCTCGGTAGCCCAGCCCCCTACCAAACCCTCGCAGAGGTCGCGTGTGTGATTAGGGCGTCTTGATCTGGCCCATCATTTTCTTCGGCTCAGCTTCAGCTGCTGGCCGGCCAGGAGCCGGCGGCTTCAATGGCCGCGGGCCATGCTTTGGGTGTTGAGGGTAGTCGGTCGCTCGGAAGCACCCACGGACGTGGTCGTTGACCACGCCGACGTTCTGCATGAATGCGTACACACTTGTGGGCCCCACGAAGCGGTACCCCTGAGACTTTAACTGCTTGGCGAAGGCGTCCGCCTGCGGTGTCGACTTGGGGAGGTCCCCGAGGGACCGCGGCGCCAGTTTCCGGGTACTCTCGTGGGATTTCGCGAGCGCTACAAGGCTCGGCGATGCGGATCTCATCGCGCGCGCATTGTCGACTGTGGCCTGGATCTTGCCACGGTTACGGATGATCGACCGGTCCTGGAGCAGCCGGTCGACGTCCCGGTCGGTCATCGCCGCGACCTTTGCGATGTTAAAGCCGTGGAAATCCCTCCGGAACGCATCCCGCTTGCCGAAAACGATCGACCAACTGAGCCCGACCTCGAACACACCCAGGGTAAGCGCCTCGAACATCGCCGACTCGTCGTCAGTGCGCGTACCCCAGACCTCATCGTGGTAGCGGCCTAACGCAGTGTCGCCAGCTCCAGCCCAGGAACAGCGCGCCCTCCCGTCGTAACCAATGATCACGTCGTTGCGCAACGGGCCTCCTGCATTCAGCCTGCCGAGCCTTTCGCACGCTGGAGCTCCGCAATCTGGGCACGCGCGGCATCTACGAGCTCCGCGTTGGTGTTGGCATGACCGGCGAGTCCCCACCCGCCTTCGACCGCCTCCGCGAGCAGTACCCAGGTCCTCCCGGTGAGGGACGGGTCGCCCGCGGCCGCTGCGACCAGATCGGTGAACTGGCGGACCACGGCCAGCTGCTTGTCACGATCGAGCGCCCCCGCATTCGTAAGGACCTGGACCCTGACATAGTTGCCGTTTCCCTCGACATTCGAGAGTCCTCCGTTGGGGAGATCGTGAACGAATCCCGCGGTGTTCTGACGGAACATCGGGATGTCAGGAACCTTCTCAATCTTCATCAGCGTGGAGGCCAGCTCTCGGGCGAGGGACTTGGGATCCTTGAACGTTCCTCTAGTGGCGTATACGTCGATCATGGGCATGGCAGTTAACTCCTGCTAACGGGAATTGATGCGGCTGCTTCGATGAGCGTCACGACCTCGCCGGGGTGGCTGACCATCGCCAGGTGGCTCGAGGCAACCTCGACCGTGTTTGCGCCCATGCGCTTGGCGAACATTCGCTCCGCGTCGGGCGGAATCGCCTCGTCGTTCTTAGCCACCAGATATGAGGTGGGATGCGACCTCCATGCGGGTACGCCCATCACGTCTTCGAACGTTGTCATAGAGAGACCCTGCTGCACCGCAAACATCACGCGAGCCTTCACCGGGTCGACGTCCGCCGCGAAGTGGCCGACGAAGTCTTCTTCCGGCAGCCAGCCGAACCCCTGCTCGTCCACGATGAGATGAGCCAGCGCCGGCGACGGTGGGCCGCCACCGAGAAGCGCGCCCAGCGACTCACCTTCGGCAAGTCCAAAGGCGGCGATGTACACGAGCGCGACGACATTCGGCGCGTCGGATCCGAGCGCCGTCATGATCTGCCCGCCATACGAGTGACCGGCGACAACCGTCGGGCCATCTTGACGCCGGAGGACCTGGCGCAGACGCGCCACGTCGGCCGCCAGCGAGGTCTCCGGAAACTGCGGCGCTGTGACGTTGAAGCCCTCCGCCTGGAGGGCCTGGATGACCGCGCTCCAGCTCGATCCGTCGGCCCAGGCGCCGTGCACGAGAACGAGGTTTGGCTTTTTGCTCATTTGCTCCTCCTTGATTCGCGTCGTCGGTCCATCTTCGATGGTGCCGCCTTTAAGGAGCCGCGCGCATCAGTCGACCGACTGATATTCAGTCGGGATTGGGAGTGCGCAGCGCGTCCCGCAGCTGCGCACGCGTCGTAATGCCGAGCTTGGGAAAGATGTGATACAGGTGCGAGCCAATCGTGCGGTGCGACACAAACAGCCGCTCTGCGATCTCGCGGTTTGAGAGACCTCGGGCAGCCAACTGGGCAATCTGTAACTCCTGAGCCGTCAGGCGCTCGCGAGCATCCGGCGGGCGTCGCCGGCCGACCGACTCGCCGGTCGCTCGCAACTCGTCGCGAGCCCTTCCACCCCAGCGCCTGGCACCGAGCGCGTCGAACAGCGCCATACTGTTTCGCAATGGCGCCCGCGCTTCAGCATTTCGCCTCTGGTGACGGAGCCATCGGCCGTAGGAGTAAAGGGTTCGCGCGCGCAGGAACGGCGTGCGGCTCAAGTCCTGGCTTAGCGCCGATTCGTACAGATCGCCTGCCGCGGCATCGGATGCCAGCAACGGCCGCGCGCCGCTCAGCCCGGCGAATAGAACGGCCGGCTTGCTGCGCGTCGCGATCGACTCGAGGTCTGCCATCACTGCGGTCAGCCGATCGAGCTGCCCGCTGCCAGCGGCGGCCTCGACGAGGTCGAGGACGGACGGCCAACGCATGAAACGGTGAAAGACGGGGTCCGTCTCATCGAAGACGGGCCATAAGGCGAGGAATGCCGCCTCGTGACGGCCCTCGCCGAGCGCGGCCGCGGCGCGAGCCAGATGCGCGGTTGCCAGCAGCGGGCCGCCGCTCATCGCAATCCCTGACCATTCGGGCCGGGCCAACACACCGTCGACGTCCGGATCGTTTCCGCGCAGCGCCGACACCAGCGCCCCAATCAATTCTCCGGTAAGGCCGAACTGGGGCTGGTTGGTTTCATGGGCCAATGCGGCTCCTTCGGCCGCAGCGGCCGCCGCAGCAGTCCATTCACCGGCAAAGGTCGCGGCCCACGAGTAGTGCACCAGCGCCTGCGTGAGAACACCGAGCCTGACCTGGTCGCGCAAGCCGTCGACGGCAGCAGAAAGGAACCGCGCGCCAAGCGCGAAGTCTCCCGACTTCTCGGCGGCGATTCCAACGTACATCGCCGCGATCGCATCGGGCACCTCGTGCAGCCTGATACCCGACACGTGGCTCATCACCGCCGGACCAGTCTCCTCGGGATTGGCCAGGGCCGTGATCGCCAGCACTCGCGGATCGCCGGCAGGAACAGAAAGACTCTGTGCGGCTTCGACGAGGTACCGGCGCGTCGTAGGCCTGGTTCGCGTCCACCAGGCGCGGTGCGCGACGGGCACCAGCGAGCGTAGCGCCATGTCCGGGTCGCCGCCGTCGTTGGCGACCTGCCGTGCGATGGTGACGAACGTTTTCGCAGCCCCAGGCTCGATCCAGACGTTGCCGCTGGTCATCTCACCCAGCCACGTGAGTCGCGCGCGGTCCGACGAGCCGAGGTCGAGCTGCTTTGCCTCTTCGGCGAGCCGTGACACCACATCGGAAAGGCCGAGCTCGTACCCGAGCTCGGCCGCCGACACCAGTCGGTGTCCCTTTATCCGCGGGTTTGGCGTCAAACCCGCCGCGCGTTCGAGGGCAGCCGCCGCTGCGGTGACCGCCCCCCGGCGCACGGCCGCCGATGCATACCGTTCGAGCTCCGCCGCGACTTGCTCGTCGCGACCGACGGCTGCCATCGCGCGGTGCCAGAGCCGGCGTTCCTCATCAGAAACGATTTCGGCCAGGGCACGGTACATCTCGAGCACCTCCCCCGAGTTGGCAGCCTGACGCACGGCCGAGCGGATGAGTGGGTGGCGGAAGCGTATCTCGCCTTCGCCGATGTCGACCAGGCCGGCCTGCACCGCTGGCTCAATAACCGACAGCGGCGTGCGAGCGGCCGCAAGGACCTCACCAAGCGAAGCTCGACTGTCGAGTGCCGCGGCGAGCATCACGAGGCGTGTCATAGGCGGTAGGTCGCGCAACCGTGTCGCGAAGGCCTGTTCCAGCCTGGCGGTCAGCGTGGTCGGCGCGAGGGATAGCCCGCTCTGCGGCATCGCTCGGGGCAGCTCCACCAGCGCAAGTGGGTTGCCGGCTGCTTCTGCCAGGACGCGGGCACGCATGATCGGGTGCAAATCGGGCGCGCGCAGATCGAGAAGTTCGCCCGCCGCAAGCGGACTCAGCCGCTGAACATCGAGGACGCGGATCCCCGCATTCTCGATCGGAGTTTGAAACCCGGACCTGACTGCGGCCAGCAGAACAACAGGCTCGTTCTCCAGCCGGCGAGCCAGGAAGGCCAGCACCTGCACACTCGCGCGGTCGAGCCAATGCGCGTCATCCGCACATGCGACCACGGACGCCGACTCCGCCGCCCGGCTAAGGATCTGCAGGGCGGCCATCGCGACGAGGAACAGGTCGGGCCGACCTTCGGCAGTGACGCCGAACGCCGCCTCCAGCACCTGCCGCTGCGGTCCGGGCAGTGCGCTTGCTAACCCCAGGATCGGGCGGAGCAGCTGATGGAGGCCTGCGAATGCAAACTCGGCCTCGGACTCGACGCCCACGGCCGTCAAAATTTGGGCCCCTGTGGCGGTGGCCTGCCGACGCGCGCGCTCCAGCAGAGCCGACTTGCCGATGCCTGGCTCGCCCCGGATTAGGAGCGATCCGCCGCCGTCCGCTACGTGACGGACGAGCGCGTCGACGATCTCCGACTCTTCGTCGCGTCCGATCAGCTCGCCTGTGGCCACGACACGAGGATAGGGTGTGCACCGCGAGGCTACGGTCACAGGAGGGCGCCTTGCTTTCGCAGCGCCCTCCCGCCTTACCTTGTTGTTATGTCTGCGCGCGCCGAACCCTACTTGTCAGAGTGAACGAGTGACGCCGCCTCGTCCCGTCAGCACCTTCCGTTAGTTGCCTGCGTTCGGTGCCGGGTTAGAACCCTATCTCGTCAAGGGGGGACTACTTCCGTGCTTGATCACGTCGAGCGCGCGAAGCGCTTCGGTGCAATGGGTCCTGAGGGCATTCTCGTCCGAGCCTCCCGGCACGCTCCTCAGGATGGCTGCGATTTCATCGGGGCGAGTGGCCTGGTCTTCATCGACAAGGCGGCGATAGCCCGATTCGAAGTCGCTCGCGCTGATAAGGCCGGTGCAGAAGGCGTGCATCAGGTTGCGATACTCGCCAAGGGTGACGTTCCGCAATCCAGGAGAACTATAGCCATCTGTGGCACCCTGAGGACCGCCGAGCTACTGCGCGAAGTACGCGAACCTGTCGCCGTGCGGTGAGGTCACAGCGGCCCTCTAAAGGCTTGTGTCTGGCGATCCCAACCGGACAAGTTTCGAACTCATTCCGAATACAGATGCGGGACTTTGGCTTCCCGCGGTACGAGCGATTTGCGACAGCGACGAATTAAGACTTCACGATCGCAACTAACGATTACTGTGCTGCCAGAGTCCGGTCCTTCCTACTGACTTTCGCTCGTCTTCGGCGGCGTGCTGATGCCGCGGTAGCATACGCACGGTGCGCTATGCAATCTCGATCCCGCAGTTCGTCGAGCATGGCCCCTTCGACCCGGTTGCCTTCCGTTCATATCTGAAGCGCGCCGAGGACATCGGCTTCGAAAGCGCATGGGTGGGCGAGCAGATCATCGGCACCATGCCCGAGCTTGGTCCGATCGAGACATTAACCTACGCGGCGGCGTGCACCGAGCGGATCCGCTTGGGGTGCAGCGCGCTCGTCCTCCCCCTTTACAGTCCGGTGCACCTGGCAAAGAGCCTGAGCTCGCTCGACCAGCTGAGCCGCGGCCGACTCCAGATCGGGATAACGCTTGGCGGCCGCTTCCGGATGTTCTCTGCGTTTGGCGTCGACCCGACCACGCTCGTTGCCCGGTTCACCGAAGAGATTCGTCTGCTTGAGGCGCTCTGGACTGAACCTCGGGTCAACTTCGACGGTCGCTTCTGGAAACTGACCGATGCGGCGATGGAGCCAAAGCCGATCCAGAAGCCGCGACCGCCGCTATGGTTCGGCGCTAGTAATCCGGCCGCGCTCCGCCGCGCCGTCGCGCTCGGCGATGGGTTCATGGGCGCCGGTTCGCAAACGACGATGCAGTTTGCCGAACAGGCGAACGTGGTGCGACAGGCGCTCGCCGAGCTAAACCGCGATCCGGTGACGTTTAGGATCGCCAAGCGCGTCTACATTGCGGTGGACGACGATCGCGAGCGCGCCCGGCGGCGGCTGACCGAAGCTCTTCACCGGATGTACGGCTATTTCCGCATGCCGAACCTCGACGCGCTCGGCACGGCGGGCACTCCCGAGGACTGCATCGAGGGGTTGCGGGACGTGGCGACGGCTGGCGCGGAGCTCATCGCTTTCAACCCCCTCTTCGATGACGCCGAGCAGATGGAGCGACTGGCGGCAGAGGTGATGCCGAAGCTCGCCGCCTGATTCGCTCGCCGGGGTTGGATATCTGGCGGCCCCGAGCGGACTCGGGGGCGCAAATACCACCTGTCATCCTCAAATAGGTTTGATACAGAGCGGTAGTCGAGAAATCGGTCAGGCGAGTCGTTCAATCGGCTGGCGGTGATGGGGCGCGCCCGATGGCAAGGAGCCGCAGTTCGCGGGCTTGTCGCACGGCCCAACTGCGGGGTCCGTCTGTTCGCACCGTTCCTGTCAATGTATAGACGCTCGCCACCCGGCCTGAGCACTTCGAATGTGTAGATTGGCCCTCAACGCTTGGTTCAATGCCAGAGGCTTTGGTAGCAACGTAAGGAGGTAGCGATGGCGAACTGGAACGAGGCGACCATCCGGGAGTTCCACTCCAAGGCGGGGAAGGGGGTCGGACCGTTCGGGGACCGGCTGATGCTGCTTACCACCATGGGGGCGCGAAGCGGAGAGGAGCGCATCTCGCCGGTGATGTACCACCGCGACGGGGAGCGGTACGTCATCGTCGCATCGAAGGGGGGAGCGCCTGACAATCCCGCCTGGTACCACAACCTCAAGGCGAATCCCGTGGCGAGAGTGGAGGTGGGGGCGGAGACCGGCACGGAGACGTTCGAGGTGAGGGCGCGCGAGGCCGAGAGTGAGGAACGGGAGCGCCTGTTTGCAGAGCGCGTCGCCATCGCGCCAGGGTTCGGGGAGTACCAGCGGAAGACCTCGCGGCAGATTCCGGTCATGATCCTGGAGCGGACCATCTAGCGCGCGGCGAGGAGACGCACTGGCATGGCCCGCATCTTCATCACCGGTTCGGCTGATGGACTCGGACAGCTGGCCGCCCGGAAGTTGGTAGCGGTCGGCCACGATGTCGTCCTGCACGGGCGCAATCGCGATCGAGCCCAAGACGCGATGCGCGCCGTACCGGGCGCCCGAACGGCGCTCGAGGGCGACCTGGCCAGCATCGAACAGACGCACGCCCTGGCCCGACAGGCCAACGCGGCCGGACCGTTCCAGGCCGTTATCCACAACGCCGGCGTCTACCGTCCGGGTGCAGTTCGCCAGGAAACAGTTGACAGGCTCGATGACGTCTTCGCCATCAACGCCCTCGCGCCATACCTGTTGACCGCACTCATCGACCGACCGCAGCGGTTGATCTATCTAACATCGGGCCTGCACCAGGGCGGCGATCCGGACCTGCGCGACCTGCAGTCGGGCCGGCGGCGCTGGAGCGGATCCCAGGCCTACGCGAACTCTAAGCTGTTCGATGTCGTGCTGGCCTTCGCCGTCGCCCGCCTCTGGCCTCACGTCCTATCAAACGCGGTCGATCCAGGATGGATGCCAACGAAGATGGGCGGCCCGTCCGCGCCCGGCGAACTGGAGCAAGGCGTCGCAACCCAAGTGTGGCTGGCGGTTAGCGATGAGCGTGGCGCAAACGTGACCGGCCGGTATTTCTACCACATGCGGATTCGAGCCGCGCATCCGGCGGCATCCGACGTAACCGTCCAGAATGCGTTTCTGGCTACGTGCGAACAGTTGACCGGTGTCCGGCTGGCATCGGCGGTCACGAAGTGACGGTCGAGCGCGGCCCCCAAACCATGCCAGCTAACGCCGCTCCCACCGTTCGCGGCCCAGCCTCGCAGGTCAACCCCAAGGCTGTGCTGGCGCTCGTGGCAGTCGCTCAATTCATGGTGATCCTCGACGCGAGTGTGGTTAATGTCGCACTCCCAACGATCAAGGGTGATCTCGGGTTCTCCGAACAGAGCTTGTCTTGGATTCTCAACGCCTACACGCTGGTGTTCGGTGGATTTCTGCTGCTCGCGGGGCGTGCCGCCGACCGTCTTGGCCGGCGTCGGCTGTTCATCGCCGGCATCGCCTTGTTCACCGGAGCGTCGTTGATATGTGGGCTCTCTCAATCGGTGGCCATGCTGCTGGTGGCGCGTGCGGCGCAGGGGTTGGGCGGCGCGATGGTCTCCCCGGCGGCCTTGTCGATCATTCTCGCGACTTTCGCCGAGGGGACGGAGCGCAATCGGGCGCTGGCGATCTGGGGTGCGATCGCGAGCGCGGGTGGCGCCGTCGGCCTGTTGCTCGGCGGCGCAATCGTTCAGGTGATCAGTTGGCGCTGGGTGTTCTTCATCAATGTGCCCCTCGGTGCCGCTGTGCTGGCGCTGACTCCCCGAATCGTGCCGGAAAGCCGTTCGGAGGCAGTCGCCAAAACCGGCTACGACGCCGAGGGAGCGATCTCGATTACGCTCGGCACTGTCGGGCTGGTGTTCACGTTGATCAATGCCAACAGCTGGGGTTGGGGCTCGGGCAAGACGATCGCGGGGTTCTCGGTGTCGGCCGTCCTGATCGCGGCGTTCGTAATCATCGAGCGGCGCCACAAGGACCCCTTGGTCCCGCTGCGGATCTTTTCCGACCGAAGCCTCGCCGCCGCCGACGCGACGTTTCTGCTGGTGGCGGCGGGGCTTTTCGGGATGTTCTTTTTCTGCACGCTCTATCTCCAGCAGGTGCTCGGTTACACCGCCCTCAAAACGGGCGTCACCTATCTGCCTCTCAGCCTTACGATTATTGGTGCTTCGGCCTTGGCCTCGCGCTTGGTCGACCGCTTCACGCCCAAGCCAGTCCTCATAACGGGTCTGGCAATCGGGACAGGCGGCTTCATATTCCTTACTCAGTTGTCGGGCCACAACGATTACCTGAACCACGTGTTACCGGCAATGGTCATCCTCGGGCTCGGCTTCGGCATGTCATTCGTGCCGGCCACGATTGCCGCCACGAGCGGCGTCGCGCCAGAGGACTCCGGACTCGCCTCGGGTCTGCTCAACACAACCCAAGAAGTTGGCGGATCGCTCGGGCTGGCGATCCTCTCGACGGTCTCCACCACCCGTGTAGCCAATGCGCTGCACGGAGGCGCCGCGCTGCCGGTTGCGCTCACGCTTGGGTTCAAGGGCGCATTCACGGTCGCGGGGCTACTCTGTGGGTCCAGCGTGGTGCTTGCGCTCGTACTGCTGCCGCGACGCAAACGGATAGTCACGAACGAGCAGGTCGAGACGATCGCCACCTCGTTTGCCCGATGCCCTGGCGCACCATATGGTGGCCACCTTGCCCGGATTGCGCGCCGTCGCATACTGACCAGCCGCGTCCTTTTGGGCGACCGGCCGAAGTCGATCCCATGAATGAATCCATATTCCTGCTCGCGCTACCTTTTCCCGTAGATTCGAAACGTATTTTCACCCGTGACGGGGTTGTACTCGCCTTCGACCCGCCGACCCGCCAACTGCGCCGCGCGTGCGAATTCTGAACAACCGAGTGTGCCTACGGGTACCCGCCTCCCACTCGAGAAGTCCTGTGACGGCTCCCGGGACGGCAGAGTCGCTCCTCTACCCGTAACGTTGCGGCCCGATCCGAGACAAAGTCTTGGACGTGACTACGCAGAGACCCGCGGCCGGTGATCGATTTATCGACTTCGAGCTGCCCGACCACAACGGCAACCGTCGCAAGCTGTCCGAGCTGGTGGGTGGTGACCCGGGCATCCTGCAGTTCTATCGCGGCTTCTGGTGCCCCAAGGACCAGGCCTTCTTCCGCGGGCTGGTGCGACTCCAGGACCAGGTCGAGGTCGCTTACACGCGGATGATCTCGGTGAGCGTCGACCCGCCCGAGGTCGAGGCCGCCTTCCGGGCCGGCATCGGGGCACGCTGGACCTTTCTGTCAGACGAGCCTAGGGAACTCCAATCGCAACTCGGGCTGCTGGAGACCACCGACACCGTCCATCGTCCGTACATCCCGACGGTATTCACGCTTTATCCGGACCTGCGAATCCACTGCGCCTATAACGGCTACTGGTTCTGGGGCCGGCCGACAAACGATGAACTTGGGGCCGACCTGCGGGCGATCTCGCGGGCGATCCGCGCGGATTGGGAAGCCCCGACCCTTCCCCGCCGGCGGGGGGAAGGAACGGCGTGACCGTGCCGCTCTCGTGACCCGGCCCTGGTACTGGTTTGCGTTTCGGACCGATTCCGCCACAGATGCCTTCGCGACCGCGCCGGCGTACGGAGCCGACGGAACGCCGCTCGGTTTCGTGGCCGCCTGGCGGGTCGGGGCGGGGCGCAAGCCCGCCGGCGCGCTTGGCATCGATGCCCGCGCCATCGATCCTGAAGGTGAGCCGGCGTGGATCTCGCTGGCGCTTGCGCAGACGGGCACGCGGGTGTTCTTCGACGATCCGGCCGTCTGCCAGGCCATGCGGGTGGTTCTCGCCGGCCGGCCCACCGACGTGATGTCGACACTCGTGCTAGACCCGTCGACGATCGGCGGGGCGTTCACCGCAACGCACCGGTCAACGTCAGACGACCTGGCGGATGATCCATTCGCGCGGATCTTTCCGCGGACGTTGTTGCGTGTTGACCGCGGATTTGTCGGGCTGATGCCCGCGCCCGCCGGACCGGGGGTTCAACGATATTCGGGGACCCCATGGCCATGGGATTCGTGGTGAGCATCGCAGTCTGGGCGTCGGACGGCGAGTTGATCCAGCGCCTGCGCGACGGAGACGAGGCGGCATTTGTTTCGTTGGTCAACAGCTATAGCGCGCCCCTGCTGCGGCTCGCCCAGGCTATGGTGCAGAGCGACGCCGTTGCGGAAGAGGTCGTGCAGGAAACCTGGTTGGGCGTACTCACGGGGATCGGTCGCTTCGAGGGTCGCTCCTCCCTGAAGACCTGGCTTTTCAAGATCCTCACCAACCGTGCGAAGACGCGGTTGGTGCGGGAACGACGGACGATTCCTGTTTCCACCCTCGAGCTCGGCGATCAGGCTGACGAGTCCGCCGTCGATCCCGGACGGTTCTTGCCGGCGAGCCACCCGCAATGGCCGGGACATTGGGCGAGTCCGCCCATGCCGTGGTCAATGGGACCGGAAGGTATCATCCTCGACCGCGAGGCGATGGCCGTCCTGCGTTGCGGACTCGAAGCGTTGCCGCGCGCCCAGCGGATGGTGGTGGCGCTGCGCGACGTCCACGGCTGGCCCTCGGCGCAAGTGTGCGCGGCGCTGGATGTGAGCGAGGCGAACCAGCGGGTATTGCTGCACCGGGGTCGGAGCCGATTGCGTGCCGTGCTCGAGAACTACTTCGACGAATCAGACCGCGAAAACCGGAAGCTCGACACGGGATGTAACGCGCCGTCCATTCGCGGGACTACTGAGCAAGAGCGATGAACGACAACAAGACGACTGACCTCGCATGCAAGGAGCTGGTGGAAATCATCACCGATTACCTCGAAGGAACGCTTCCGGCAACGGACCGCGTGCGCTTCGAGGCACACATCCAGACCTGCCCCGGTTGCCGCGAGTATCTCGAACAGATGCGGACGACCATTCGCGTCACCGGCTATCTCGATGTCGAATCGCTCTCGCCGCGTACTCGCGACCAACTGCTGCGCACCTTTCGTCGCTGGAAGGAATCGTCCAGCCGGCCCTAAGGCATGGAGAAGCTCACCCTCAGCGAGCTCTTTGCAATCTTCGGGCACCGGCCGGAAGACACGGGTGGCATCGGCTCTGCGGACTCCGCGGAGTACCTCGCGCTCGTCACCTACCTGGCCGTACGGTCAAGTCAGCGCTAGCCCGCTGCAGGGTGTAACGCCTCGGCATATGGCGGGACTACAGCTCATCCGACACCGTCGCCGACGGGTCAAAAAAACAAAGGAGTGTCTATGCAACGAGGAATGCTCGACTATTTCCGCGGTCGCCGGCGCGGGCTACTCGCCGCCATCTTGGCGGTAGTGGCCCTCTTGCTGGGGGTTGCGGTCCGCGGGCTTGGAACGGCATCAGCCGGCAACCCAACCGACAGCGCGAACCGGCCGGGAGCGGCCATCGGACTGGGCCAACTCACGGGGCTGCTTCCCCGCGAAAACCTGGTCCTGGAGAGCGCCCTGCAGGTCGATCTCAACGCGGAGACCGTCCGGCTCCCGCTCTACAAAGGGACCGCGAACGGCCACACCGTCTGGTTCATCCTGACCGAGTCTTCGGACCTCGGGCTGGCGAAGAACAGCGGCCTGAACTACGCGCCGAAGCTTGCCAACATCGCGAACGGTTGCCCAGACTGCGTGCAGACGGTAACCCAGGATCAGCCAACGCCCGATCAGAACAAGTTCGGGCAAGCGGTGATCCATTTCCAGGGCGAGCCTGATTTCACCCCGACGCGCACCCTGGTACCCGGACCGAATGGGTTCCCGCCGGCATCCTTTTCTCCAGGCGGCGTCGCTGGTCCTGGCTACAGTCCCTTCATTCGGATCGCAGGAACAACGCCCGTCTACAACGCGCCGATCGTCGCGGAAGGCGACGGCCCGTTCGACGTCGTTCACCACACGAACACCGCTGATCGCGCGCTCGGCATCCACATTGCTCCGCCGGCGCCTCCGGGTCAGTACCTCGATTCCTGGGTCGACCTGCTGCTGGTCAAAGGCTTTGACGCCGGCCAGCCGATCCTCTACCTGAGCACGGAAACGGACGACCCGCTGGCCTCCGTGCTTGAGCGCTCCGTCTACGTCCCAGCGCTCGCCAAGGCGTCGTACACCGGTGGTGACGATTTCTTCGGGTCGGCCCGCGAACGCCTCTTCGGCTTCATCAACGGGCAGACCGGCCCCAACAACCGCAATGCCCAGGGCTTCGTCAACATCGTCGAGGATGGCCATGCCGCGGAGGACGCCTCGGCGGGCAACACGGCATTGATCAACGCCCTGCGGAATGGCGGGGATCTGCTGAATGTGTTCGGCGATTTCCCAACCCTGAAGGATCCGCGGCACGCCGATGCGTACAGCCCGCTGTGGGACGCGCAGCTCGGCCAGTGGACTGACAAGGCGGTCAAGGAGGGACTGAACACGCGGCAAATTGATGAGAACGTCGTCTTCAACCTCGCCGCGACCCGACCCGACCTGATCACGGGCCCCGGCGGCGCCCCGTATGGGACCGTGGGCATCGACATCAACTGCACCGTGATCGGCTTCACCGACGAGACGCCGACCGCGAACCTCGTCACGCCCGCCCCGAACTCGCAATTTCCTCCGCGTTAGTCGCGTGGTGTGGGTCCGTGCCTCAATAGCACGGACCCCTCGATCCGCGGACCCCCTCTCCCCCGGGGTCCGCGGGTCATCCGCGCTTTTGTTTGGCCCCACCCTGCCGTCCACGACGGGGAGGGGAACGTGAGACTGGTTGCACCAAACGCCGTTGTGTGGTTACTTGCTGCGATCGGTGCCGGCCTTAGAGTTGGGTTGCTTTTCGGCGGTCGCCCTATCAGGTTCTTCGCGTGACCCGCACGACCGAGCACATCGGTGCCTACGCGATCAGTATCCGATATGGCCCCAGCGTTACATACTCTGACCGCTAGCGTCGCCCCTGCCATGGTCGGCGAAGTACTTCTCGAGCACGCCGCGGAGCCGACTCCTACCGCGGTGCAGAAGCACCCGCTGATTTGCCTGACTTACCCCAAGCGCGGCACAGACATCCGCCGAGGGCCAGCCATGGACATCGCGCAGCGCAACGACGAGCTGCTGGGCGCGGGGCAAATCTTCGAGGCCACGTCGCAGGACCGCGATAGTCTCGCGGTCGAGGGCGGTTCCTTCCGGTCCCGCCGACCATTGCTGTGGTGGGATCGCCCAGTTACCCGGCCAGTCCGGCTGAGTCGCGGGTCGGAAGCGACGTGGATCGACGGTGGGACCGTCACCTGTCTCGCCGATTTCGAATGCAGATAACGAGATCGTCCGTCTCTCGCGTGATACCCGTGTCTTGGCCCGGTTCGCGAGGATGGTGAACAGCCAGGTTTTGAGCGAGGACCGGCCCTCAAAACGGCCGATGCCGGTGAGGACCGCCAGCCAGGTTTCCTGGACAACCTCTTCAGCTACGCTGGCGTTCGACACGATGGCCTGGGCCAGGCGCATAAGTGGAGCGCTGTAAGCGTCGATTAGCCAGGCGAAGGCCGATTCGTCGCCGTCGCGCAACCGGTCGATCAGCCTGGCATCGAAGGTCCGAGTCGCGCTATCGGCGTGCGTCATCGTCGACACGCCGCCCGACGGCCGCTACCGCCCGCAAATTTGCGATCAAAGTGATCCCAAGGCCCGAGACCGCCGGCATAGCGTTGAACACCCGAACCGGTCGGGGTTAAATAGCCGAGATACAACTGGAGGACCGCGGCGTCTGCACCGACCAAGTCAGACAGCCGCCGCTGGCCATTGTGGGCGGGCAGTTCGGAATCGATGACCTGTTCGCCGGGCCCAGCTCAACGGATAGTGGTCCCCGTGCTTGTCCCACAGGCTTGTCTCGCGAACGCTTGCGGCGTCACAGCATGATCGGGATTCAGTCCGACCGTGCTTCCCTCAGGCTGCTTTCTCAGGTGCCTCTCCTCCAACGACAGATCGTTTCTCAGCTGGCTCGGACTGCGGAAGCTGAGTCATAAACCGGTCATGCACTTGGAGCAGCGGCTCGATCAGGTCGACAGGCATGGGAAAGACTATGACCGTGTTGTGCTCTGCCCCGATTTCCGTGAGGGTTTGCAAATAGCGCAGCTGCAGGGCGCTGGGCTGGGCGGCAATCACCGTGGCTGCATCGGTCAGTTTCTGCGCTGCGGCGAATTCGCCCTCGGCATGGATGATCTTCGCTCGCTTCTCGCGCTCGGCCTCGGCCTGCTTGGCCATGGCCCGCTGCATCGTAGCCGGGAGCTCAACGTCCTTGATCTCGACCGTCGAGACCTTGATGCCCCAGGGCTCCGTTTCCAGATCAATAATCCGCTGCAGCGTGGCATTGATCTTGTCGCGGTTTGCCAGCAGTTCATCGAGTGCGGACTGACCCAGCACGCTCCTGAGCGTGGTCTGCGCGATCTGAGAGGTGGCGTTGATGAAGTTTGCGACCTTCGTTACCGCAGAGTTTGGATTGACGACCAGGAAATAAATGACCGCACTCACCCTGACGGTGACGTTGTCGAGGGTAATCACCTCTTGGGGTGGCACCTCCAGGGTGATCGTCCTGAGATCAATCTTGACCAGGCGGTCGATGCCGAAGGGAATGATTAATCGCAGTCCGGGGCCCTTGACTTCCATCAACCGGCCCAAGCGGAAGAGGACACCGCGCTCGTACTCGTTCAGGATCCGGACGGCCGAACCATAGGCGATGAGGGCGACCAAGATGATCGAACCGGCGATGACGTATGGAACGAATGACATGTGACTGTCCTCCAAAAACGGATTCGTTGACTCAATTCAGCCTAGCTCGCCGTTGATTCATAGTCAAGAATCTCGTTTGCTAACGATATTCGCGATACGCTAATCCGTGTCGTATGGGCCTCAATCACTGGCTGGAGCGGATCTATGCGGCGACCAGCACTCGCCCGCCAAAGTGGATGATCCGGGTTGCCGGAACCCTCCACCGTTTCGCCCTCGTCAAGACCGGCGGCCGCTTTGGGAGCGACCTGCTCGATCGTCCAATCCTGCTCTTGACGACAACGGGCCGCCGCAGCCGAAAGCAGCGGACGCAGCCGCTCATGTACCTGCGAGAGGTCGACTGCTACCTCGTTGCCGCCTCCTTCGGCGGCCACGACCACGATCCGGCCTGGTTCACCAACATCCGGGCGAATCCACAGGCCACGATCGCGATTGGCGGCAGAGAAATCCCGGTGGTGGCCACCATCGCCGCGCCGGACGAACGCGAGCGCTTGTGGCCGCGCTTCCCTGCGCTTTTTGCCGCGTACGAGAAGTACCAGCGCTCGACCGAGCGACGGATCCCCGTTGTGAAGCTTTGCCCGCGCGGCGCAGATCGAATCCAGATTTGACACAGCGGGCCGCGGCGCGATATGCTCAGATCATTCGAGCGCAAGATTCTTAGTAGCTAACGAACCGGTCGAGCCCTCTCTATCGCGCGGTCGGCTCACCAGCGACTCCAAGAAGGAGAAACACCTGGCCACTGATCCCCGACGGCCGCCTGCATCGCGATCTCCCAGACCATTTCAGCGCAGCTGGTGGTTGCTGATCCTGTTCCTCGCCTTCCCGTTGATCAACGTGCTGCTTATGCTGGCCTTTACCAGCGGCCCCGCGCGCGTCACGATTCCTTATACGACCTTTGTTCAACAGGTGACCTCCGGCAACGTCACCACCGTCAGCGTCCAAGACAACTCGATCCAGGGGACGTTCAAGGCACCCTTCACGGTGGGACCAATAAGTGGAACCTCCTTTCTGACAGAGCGGCCTGCGTTCGCGCGGGACGACCTCTTCGCCGAGCTGCAGGCCAAAAAAATCCCGGTCACCGCGACAGCGCCAGGCTCCGGCCAATCGCCCTTGCTGGGGCTGCTGCTGGGTTTCGGTCCGGCGCTTCTTCTCATCGGCGGATTCCTGTATCTAAGCCGTCGCGCGACCCAGGGCGGCGCCGGCGGAATCCTTGGCAACTTCGGCCGGAGCAAGGCGAAGCTGTACTCGGCCGATTCGGCGGCTCGCGTTACGTTCGCCGACGTCGCGGGGATCGACGAAGCCAAGGATGACCTCGCCGAAGTCGTCGACTTCCTAAAGACTCCCGAGAAGTACCAGAGCCTGGGGGCGACGATTCCGCATGGCGTCCTGCTGGTGGGTCCGCCCGGTACCGGAAAGACGCTGCTGGCGCGCGCCACCGCCGGCGAGTCGAACCGACCGTTCTTCAGCCTCTCCGCCTCTGAGTTCGTCGAGGTGCTGGTCGGGGTCGGGGCGGCCCGGGTGCGCGACCTCTTCGCTCAGGCGAAAGCAGCCGCCCCAAGCATCATCTTTATCGACGAATTGGACGCGATCGGCCGCTCGCGCAGTTCCGGCCTCAGCTTCGCCGGCAACGACGAGCGCGAGCAGACGCTGAACCAGATCCTGACCGAGATGGACGGCTTCACGCCAAATCAGAACGTGGTGGTAATGGCCGCGACCAATCGGGCGGAGGTGCTCGACGCCGCACTGCTGCGCCCAGGTCGGTTCGACCGCCGCGTAACGGTCTCCCCGCCCGATCGGGCCGGGCGCGAGACGATCTTGCGGATTCATACCCGCAAGGTGAGGCTCAGTGCGAGCGTCGACCTTGCCGACATCGCCGGCGCGACCGCCGGATTTGTCGGGGCTGACTTGCGCAACGCGGTCAACGAGGCTGCCCTGATTGCCGCGCGAAAAGGCCACCCGGCGGTCACGCGGGAGGACTTCACCGATGCCATCGAGCGTTCGGTGCTGGGACTCCGGCGACCGATTGTGCTGGGGCCGGATGAGCGCCAATTGATCGCGTACCACGAGTCGGGTCATGCGCTGATGGGAATCTTGATTCCGGGGTCCGACCCGGTGCGGAAGCTCACGATCGTCCCGCGGGGAATGTCCCTCGGCGCGACCTACAGCCAGCCGGTCGACGACCGGTACAACTATCCGGAAAGCTATCTTCGAGGGCGGATCACGGCGGCCCTGGGTGGTCGCGCGGCGGAGGAGGTGGCCTACGGCCAGGTCACCACCGGCGCTGAGGCCGACCTGCAACAGGTGAACCAGATCGCGCGGTCGATGGTGGTCCGCTGGGGTATGTCGCCGCGGCTGGGACCACTCAATATCACCCAGCCCGGCGACGGCGTCGCCAGCCTTCAGCATTTCAGCGAGGAGACCGCGAAGCTGCTCGATGAGGAGGTCCGTCGCATCGTGAACGAATGCCACGCCGATGCCATCTGTCTGCTGACCGAAAACCGCGGCCGACTCGATCGCCTGGCCGCAACCGTGCTCGAGCGCGACACGCTCGATGGAGACGAGATCTACACCGCGGTCGGCATGCCCAGGCCTGGGGAACGGCCTGTCCCTGGCATCGCCCCGCCATTACCGCCGGAGCGGAATGGGTCTGATCCCCATGTGCCGGCTTCTGAACTAAGGCCAGTCGCCTAGATCTCCGTGCGGGGTCAGCTCCACCGATGGCTTCGAGGGACGCGTCGTCTGTTCTGGCCGGCCGTAGGGATAGCCGGTATCGGCTACGCGATCGTAGGTTCTCACTTTGACCTGGCGCGGACGCTCCGGCTCGCGGCGCACGTCAACCTGGCTGACTACGCGGCAGCCGTAGCCGTCTTCTACCTGGCCTCGGTGTTACGCGCCAGCCGCTGGCGGATGCTCCTTCGCAACGCCGGTGAACGCACCGGCCTGGCGACCGACTGGAGGGCTCTCATGCTTGGCTGGCTCGTCAACGGCCTCATTCCTGCCAGGACGGGTGACCTCTACCGAGCCCAGCTGCTCCGCCGTCGCTATCCCATCCCGATTTCGAAGACCCTCGGGACCATCGTTCTGGAACGCCTGGTCGACTTTGCTGTCATGTTCGTTCTCCTCGCCGGCAGCGCACTGGTCCTCTTCCGAGGCCACCTTCCGGCGCCCTTTGGCGCCGTCCTGATTGGAATCTCCAGCCTCCTTACTGTGCTTCTCCTGGTGATCCTCGTCAGCCGGCTCCTCCGCTGGGACGTGTGGGGTCACGTTCCGGCCAGGCTGGCTCAGGCCACCGCGCGCTTTCGTGCCGGCTTCGTCGCAGCGCCCGGCACTCTGCCCCTGCTCGCCGGGATCACGCTTGTGTTGTGGCTCACGGAAGGAGCTCGGCTGTATCTCGTCCTGCACGCCTTACCGCTGCCCAGCTTCTCGCTGGTCCAGGTGCTGCTCGTGGCTCTGGCGGGATCCGCCCTCACGGGTGTTCCGGGATTGCCGGGCGGCGCCGTCCTCGTCGAGGGGGGCATCGTTGCCGCGCTCGCCTACTTTGGCTTGTGCAGCAGCGCTGCCCTGTCGGTCGCGATCCTCGACCGGGGCATTAATTACTGGAGCGTCCTGCTCCTCGGGATGGTCCTGGTCGCCGCGAGCCAGCCGCTGTTGCGTACCTCGCTCAAACGCCTTCGCCTTCACCCTGCTTTGCGACGTCGTCGCTGAGCCCGTCGCCAGTTATCGAGGCAAGGGTGGCGTGGAATTGACCGAGTAAGCAATCCGCACGATCCTGAACAACTACCAGCTGTACCTCGGGTACATCAAGCGACACTGGCGCCGTCCGGACCGGGAGCTAATCAAGGAAAGCCATCCTGCATTGATCAGCGAAGCGGAAGCACAGCGCGCCCTTGTCATTCGGGGTCGGATACGCAGACGAAGTTGCGAAAGGGCCGGCAGAAGAAAGCCGCGGAACCCTGCACCTATCTCCTGGCCGGGATCGTCCGCTGTGGCGACTGCGGTGGGCCGACGTGGGCGGCGCCACGTCTACGAATCGCGGGCGGCGCTATCGTTGCCGCCTCATCGGCGTCGAGGAGTGTCCGCAGCCCATGGTTACTGCTGAGGTCGCTGAGCGACAGGTCCTCGAGCTTCTCCGCTGGTTCGATATCCCTCCTTCGGCCCACGAGGATGGCGAGGGCCATCATCAGCCTCTGCCGGGCGACGGGCGGAGAGGACGACTCCATCCGAGCCGAGTCAGCCCGGCGCGAGCTTGCCTTCCGCCGGCACCGCACGCTCGAGATGTATCGCGACGGGTTCGGATCTACGTCAACGACCTGGTCGTTTGGTGTAGCGATCCGCCGGAATGCCCGCAAGACTATGTCGTCGTGGGCCATTCCCGCCTGAATCAGGGCACCGGCCATTCCTTCCGGAACTGGCCCTTGCCCATTACGGTAGTGCGGGCGATGATAGGCGCATGAAGGGAGCTGGAATCCGTGAGACTGGAGGTCAAGTGCAACTATTGGAGTTGCCTGACCCGCCAAATCCCAAGCCGGATGAGATTGTCATTGAAGTCCGAGCCGCAGGTGCAGCCAACTGGGATGAGATCGTTCGCACCGGAGGTTGGGATGTCGGGATCAAGCCGCCAATGGCACTGGGCGTGTCGGCAAGTGGTATGGTTCGCGCGGTCGGTGAGGGAGTCCGCCGCTTCCAGGTGGGCGACGATGTACTGACCCACCCCCTGCCCTTGAGACATCAAGGCGCCTGGGCGCAACAGCTTGTCGCCGCAGAAAATACCGTCGCACGGAAACCGACGCGCATGTCATGGGAGGAGGCCGGAGTTTTTCCCGTGCCAGCACTGACCGCGAGCCAGGTGCTGACAAAGACCGTCGACGTGCGTCCGGGCGAATTCATCCTCATCCATGGTGCTGGTGGCGTCACGGGCGGAATGCTCGTCGCCGTTGCCTCGGAGCTCGGGGCACAGGTGATCGCAACCGCCAGCCCGGGTAACGCAGGGCGGGTCCAATCCTATGGAGCGGCTGCGGTGCTCGACTACCACGCCGACGATTGGCGGCGGGACGTCCGCCGGATCGCTGGCGAGGGCGGTGTTCGGATAGCGGTCAACGCCGTGCCTGGAGCTGCCCCGAGCCTGATGTCATTGGTGGCAAATGGAGGAAAACTCACGACCACCACGAGCGATGGCCCGGCAACGGAGCGCGGTGTCGGCGTCGTGAACTTCTACGTAAGCCCGGATGGGGAAGCGCTGGGCCGGCTCGCCGTTGACTTCGTAGACAGGCACCTGACCCTCCCAATTGCCGCCGTCCATAGGCTTTCTGAAGCCGGAGCGGCTCTCCAAATGGCCCTTGCCGGAAAAGCCCGTGGGGCTGTCGTGATCGATCCAACGCAATGACCTGGCTGGCGCGACCAGGTCGTTGACCTAGACGGGAACCCGGTCTACCCCGAGGCTCTCAGGCGGTAATTGGCGACCCCAACCGGACAAGTTTCGAACTCCAGCTGAATTCAAAACAGGTCCTCTGGCTGGCCGGAACTCTCTCAGCGGACGGTCAGCGGACGCGTAACGGACGGTCAGCGGACGCTCAGCAGACGCTCTCGCTCGGCCAGGATCGCAGCCGTTATCTCCGGTGACACCGAAGCTTGCCGTTCTTGCGCGAGCGCCTCGATGGCCGCCGTGACGGCTTTGCTGCTTCGGAGGCTTGTGTCTCCGGAGCCGTGTTAAGCGCAATGCGCGGATGCCTGGCTCGCCCCGGATTAGGAGGGATCCGCCGACGTCCGCGATGTGACCGACCGAGCAGCGAGTCGACGACCTCCGACTCCTCGTCACGTCCGATCAGCTCGCCCGTGGCCACGACACGAGGATCAGCCCGGATCAGTACCACCCTGAGCGAGTCCTGCTACCCCTCGGCGGCGATCAGGTGCCTCGTCTGCGAAGGCGGGTCGGAAAGGTCTCGGGCCTTCGCATCGAAGTCGCGATCGGCGCCCGTGAGGCGGTCATGGTGCTGGCGCAGGTGTTCTTCCCAGGAGGCAACGATAAAGGTCTCGACAAAGGTGTGGGGTGTTTCACCATCGCGATAGAGTGCCCATCGACTCGCGCCTGTCCGTAGTCGTGAAAGGCGTACCTGGATCATCGCTTCGAGGAATGCTTCCTCGCGTTCGGGCGCGATGCTGTAGACGGTTTCGACCATGACCAGCCCGCTGTGGGGGGCAACATCGAACGCGAGCTGTGGCTCCGGCCAAAACGGCGCAGCGTTTCGATCCAGACCGCTTACGTCAATGAACGGCCAAAGTCGGATGGTGGCCAGGCCGATGATCAGGGCAGCGGCTGCGATCAGAAACGCCGCCACTACGCCCATCCACTCGGCGACCGCTCCCCACAGTACGCTACCCAGCGCCTGGGTCCCGAACAGAAGCATGAGGTACACGGACACGCCACGAGCGCGAACCCAGGCCGGGAGAAAGAGCTGGACGGCCGCGTTCACGTTCGACAGGACCAGGACCCAGGCGGCGCCCGCTGGTAACAAGACGATCAGGGCCACAAGTGGGATCGGAACGGCGGCCACAAGGACAAGGGCGATCGCGTAGGCTGCCCCAGTCACGGCCATCAGGCCGTTGTCAGACAGGCGGTCGCGAATCCGGGCCAGCGCGAGCGCGCCGGCGACCGCCCCAACACCGAGCGATCCCTGCAGTAGGCCGTATCCGATCGCCCCAAGATGAAGCCGCTGCGCTGCCAGCACAGGAAGCAATGACCAGAGCACGCTGGCCGGGACCATGTAGAGGGCCATCCGTAGCAGAATCCGCCGCACCACGGGGGCATTGCGGACATAGCGTCCGCCTGCTCGGATCGCCGAAAAGAAGTGTTCCGGCAGCGTGCGCTTCGGCCGAGCCGGTGGCTTCCAGATCGCGACGACCAGAACAAACAAGAGGTAGGTCAGCGCATTCAGTCCGAAGACTGCGGCAACTCCCAGTCGAGCAATCACGAGGCCGGCGAGCGCCGGGCCGACGACACGGGCCAGGTTGATGCTGATCGACCCGAGTGCAGCCGCGGCCCGCAACTCCTCCCGCGGGACGATATCGGGAATGAGCGATTGGTACGCGGGGTTGGAAAACACCGACGCACTGCCGAGCGCAAAAGTGAAAGCAAGCAACAGTGGCGCTGTCATTTGCCCCAAGAACGTCAGAACCGCGAGCGCAACTGCCACCAGGCCGAGACCAATCTGGACGACCAGAAGCAGACGGCGACGGTCGAAAATGTCGGCGAGCACTCCGCCCACCAGGCCAAAGAGAGCGTCGGGCAGCGTATCGGCCACCTGCACCAAAGCGACGAGGATCGCGGCGTTCGCGGCGTGGACCAGGAACCACTGCGCGCCAACGGTCTGCATCCAGTTGCCGATGTTGCTGACAAGAAGGGCGATCCAGAAGGCGCGGAACACGGTGAAACGCAGGGGCGCCCAGCTGCTTACGGGCTGAGCGGCATCAGCCACCTGCGTTCATCCCACCCGCCATCTCCCTGCCGCTATTGTTTCAGCCGGCGACGCTCGTGCAATTTCGCTGGCTACCAGGAGCGACTTCCTGGTGGCCAGCCTCGATAGTGGGTTGCTAGCTGTTCAATTGCTGGAGCAGAGCCAAGCGATCGTAGTAGTAGCGCTTCTCGGCGATGAGTCCGTCGGAGTTCACGCGGAAGAACCCAGCAAGCCCAAATTCGACCCGCCGCCCTGTCGGCGGGATTGGATCTCGTCCGGGAAGCTCGGTCGGGCCTGCGGAGGTGCCCGCGCCCACCAGCTCAGTAGCCACAAAATCACCGTTTGCCGCGATGTTCACTACCTTGAACTGAAAGTCGGGCATGGATTTCCAGAATTGTTGGTTGGTTCGGCGATGAGCGTCGAGGCCCCTGACACCGGCCCACAGCGGGCTGGAAATGACGATGTCCGGTGTGCGATCTTCTCGCTGGACGCGTCGAGATCGTGGGTGTTGTAAACCGCGATGTAGTCTTGAACGACGGTCTCCGCGCTAGTCTGCTGAGTTTGTGATGCCACCTCATTCCGCCAGCAAATGTGCGGCTACCTTTTCCCGTACACCCGAAAATCATTTTCACCCGCGACGGGGTTGTACTCCCCTTCGTGCCGAGCTTTCATTCCGTTCAGCCATGCGAGCTTCTTTGATGCGGTCTGGAAGGTGGTTTCGCCCACGAACTTATTGTGCGTGG